>Ga0153939_1000195_pt1 | contig 21162 bp, 16 predicted proteins | sample TSNJ023MetaG_FD_104734 | JGI IMG/M metagenome (GOLD analysis project Ga0153939, IMG submission 104734) | Attine ant fungus gardens microbial communities from New Jersey, USA - TSNJ023 MetaG | ecosystem: Host-associated > Fungi > Mycelium > Unclassified | place: USA: New Jersey, Brendan T. Byrne... | reverse complement strand
CGCAGCTTCATCCATACACTTCAAAACAAATGCTATGACGCCCCGGCAGACGGATTTGAAAATGACTTCCCGACAGCCGCGGACGGTGTCAGCGGTGTTCGGTTTATTCGCGCCTGTGTCGACAGCTCCGCGCATGATGCCGCGTGGACAGAGCTTTAAGCTCAATACCGGCAAGCCTTCCGCTTCTGGTGTAAAGGCTGCAGTGTCCCTATAGAAACACGGCAACCACCTTTGGAACATAAGATGTTTCAGAGGTGGTTTTATGTTGTGTGAAAAGGATTGCAGCAGGCTCATTCTTCCGGAATGTCCCTCATACGGCAGGGATAGACAGATTTTCAACCGCTCCATTCAAAAATACCCTGCAGGCATCCTGTACTGTGAAAATACGCAGGATGCGGTGCAGGGAATCCGCCATGCCGCCAGGCGGAATTTAGCCGTACAGGTGCGGTCCGGCGGGCATAATTATGAGGGCTTTTGCGTGAGAAACGGCGGACTGGTGGTGGATACCGGGCGCATGAAGAAACTGGAAATCTCAGAAATCCGCGGCACGGTGAGCATTGGCAGCGGTGTAAACAACGAGGAGCTTTACAGCTTTCTGGAAAAGCACGGATACCCGTTTCCCGGCGGCACCTGTCCGACCGTGGGCGTAGCGGGATTTACCCAGGGCGGCGGCTGGGGACATTCGGCGCGGATGTTCGGCCTTGCCTGCGACAGCCTGCTGGAAGCAAGACTCGTGGACGCCGCGGGCAGACAGCTTCTTGTTAGCCGGCAATACCACCCGGAGCTGTTTTGGGCCCTTCGCGGAGGCGGTGGAGGGAACTTTGGCGTCGTGACCGAACTTAGCTACCGGCTTCCTTCCAGACATGGCGGCGTCACCTATGTGGAAATCAATTATCCGGGCGCCGGTGAGGTGACCGTCAGCCGGTTTTTCCGCGCCTGGCAGCAGTGGCTTCGCCGAGAGGATAATCGGTTTACACCGAACAGCCGCATTCAGAATACCGCGGAATATGGGACGAGGATCTATCTGCGCGGTTTCTATTACGGGTCTTCATGGACCGCGAGAAATTCACTGCGCCCGTTTTTGGAAATCACTGGGGCCGAAGCCACCTTCCGGTCCGTATCGTTTCTGGAGGCAACCGAAATAGACGCCTCCCTTTATCCGGAGTCCGAGCGGTTCCGGTTTGCAGGGCGCTTCGCACACGGAGCGTTTTCAGAGGGGCAAATAAATGATTTGCTGCGGCTCATTCGAAACCGGCCGGAGGGTGCTACTGCTGTTTCCATTGCCCTGTATGCGCTAGGAGGCAAAGTACGCGGCACCGCACCCCGGGACACGGCTTTTTTCTACCGGGGAGCGGACTTTATCGTCGGCCTTGAAGCGGTTTGGGAGAAGCCCTCTGCGGAAGCGGCCGCTCTTTCATGGATGCGGCGGCGCTTTCCCTATCTCCGGTCCGTCACGTGCGGGTCGTATATCAATTTCCCGTATCTTGGAACCGGCGACTATATGCGGGCCTATTACGGCGGAAATGCCGTGCGGCTTTCATGGGTAAAAAGAAGGTATGATCCGGGCAACCTGTTCCGGTTTCCCCAGAGTATACGGTAATCCTGTAATCGCCCGTCATGCACACAAGGTATGGAAAGAACTAAAAGCAGAAGCAATCGCGCAATAATATCGCAGCCGGAAAGCGGCCTGTTTCTGTTGCATGAAATCACAGGATTTTTTAGCAGTCCTGAAAAAAGCAGAAGTCCTCACGAACTTCTGCTTTTTTATGTGAACTGTTTCGGTATTTTACTTGTCGGAATACTTTTTGTATCCCGGATGCTTACCCGTGATACCGTACCCTTCCCGCATTAAAATCAGGCGATCTATATTTTCGCGGGACAGTTCCCGGGCGCCGCCCAAAAGATGGGCGCCCAGGCTGATTTTTGCGTACAGCTCAAGTGTTTCCATTCGATAATAGGCGGTAAGCGCGTCCGCGCCTACGGTCAGCGCTCCGTGGTTTTGCAGCAGCAGCGCGTCATGCTGCTGCAGATAGGGCGCGATGGCCTCCGGAACCTCCTGTGTGGAGGGCGTGCCGTAGGGGGTCACGGGTATGGAGCCGATGGTAAGGACCGTTTCAATCATGGAGTATTCATCCAAGGGGATGTTTGCGACAGCATAGCTTGTTGCGGTGGGTGGATGTGCGTGCACCACGCCGCCCACGTCCGGCCGTTCCCGATAACAGCGCAGGTGCATTTTGATTTCACTGGATGGCCGGTAGCTTTCGAGTCCTTCCAAAACCGCGCCCTTTTCATCGATGCGAAGCAGCTTTTCGGGGGTGATGAAGCTTTTGCCGATGCCGGTGGGCGTCACCAGAAAGCTGCCGTCTGGCAGTTTGACAGATATATTTCCATCATTAGCCGCTACCCAGCCCAACTGCCACATCTTATGGCAGATGTCGCAGATTTCCTCACGTATGTTGATGTGTGACAGTTCCATATGCTTCTCCCTGTTCTTCATATTTCCCGAATTGCTCATACCGGTTGTCCATGCCGCCGGGTAAATATTCCCGGGTATTCGCGGATGCGAGAACGACGGACCGGAGCTCGGAAAGGTTTTTTAATTCCCCTAAGGCCATCAGCTGTATGCCGAGGTTTCCCATAACGGTGGCCTCCGCCGGCCCGGCCTGCACCGGTATGCCGCAGGCGTCCGCCGTCACTTGGCACAGGTAACCGTCCTTCGCGCCGCCGCCCACCACATAAAGCCGGTCATAGCTTTGGCCGGTGCAGTGACGCAGCTGCTGAAGGGTTTTCCTGTATTTGAGCGCAAGGCTCCGGTAAATACAGCGGCAGACGGCCCCGGTATCCTCCGGGACGGGCTGCCCGGTGCCACGGCAGTATTCCCGAATGCGGCCCGGCAGGTCTCCGGACGGGGCAAACCGGGGATCGTCCACGTCGACAAAGCAGGTAGGTCCGTCGTCGGCTCTTGCCAGCATTTCCAAATCCTGATAGCTATATGCCTTTCCTTCCCGCCTCCATTGGCGGCGGCTTTCCTGTATCAGCCAGAGGCCGGTAATGTTTTTCAGGAATGACACCTTGTTTTCGGCGCCGCACTCGTTGTTCATGTTGGCCGAGAAAGCGGTGGCGTCTGTGATGGGGGCAGAAAGCTCCGTGCCCATAAGCGACCAGGTACCGCTGCTGATGAACGCAAAATCCCGGTGGTTCGTTGGCGCCGCCGACATGGCGCATTGTGTGTCGTGGCCCGCGCCCGCGATCACCTGGGCACCGTGGACGCCCAGCTCTTCCCGCAGCGCAGGCAGCAGGGGGCCTGCGATGGTACCGGAGGGGATAACCTCCGAAAACAGGGAACGCGGGAACCCCGCCGCGCCTATGATTTCCTCCGACCAGCTGCGAGACGCCGCATCCAGCAGCTGAGAGGTGGACGCAGCCGAGCATTCCGTAAGCTTTGTGCCGGAGAGAAGATAGGTGAAAAAGTCCGGTATCATCAGCAGTTTGTCGGTGGATTCCAGCAGATGGGGCCGGTGGACCTGTATTGCCCGAAGCTGGTACAGGGTATTGATTTCCATAAACTGATTGCCGGTGATCTCGTACAGCCGCTCCTTTGGGATATCCGCAAACAGGTTCTCCATCATGCCGGCGGTCCTGCTGTCCCGGTAATGCACCGGGTTTTGCAGCAGCGCGCCGTACCGGTCCAAAAGGGCGAAGTCCACGCCCCAAGTATCCACGGAAATGCTGTCGAATTCCCCGGCTTTCATGATACCCTGCTTCAGCTCATGGAACAGCCTCAGGACATCCCAGTAGAGTGTCCCCGCGGCATGGACCGGCTCATTCGGGAATCGGTGCAGCTCGGTGGTTTTTATGCGCTGACCGTCCCATTCCCCCAGCACCATCCGACCTGAGGAGGCGCCGAAATCCGCGGCGAGCAATTTACGATTTTTCATAGCGGCGCCTTATCTGTACAGGGGCCCGTAAGCCTTACAGGCACGGTAATCCTGGCCCTCTTTGTCCATGCCAAATGCGTTCCATGCGGAGGGGCGGAAGATATTTTCCTCCGGCACATTGTGCATGCTGACAGGTATGCGCAGCATACTTGCAAGGGTGATGACATCTGCGCCGATATGCCCGTAGCTGATGGCGCCGTGGTTTGCACCCCAGCCATTCATGACCTCGTAGGCGGTTTTGAAGGCGCCGCTGCCGCCCGTACGCGGAGAAAACCAGGTGCAGGGCCAGGTATAGTCGGTCCGCTTCCACAATATGTCAGACACTTCCTCCGGCAGCTTTACCGTATAACCCTCGGCGATTTGGAGCACCGGGCCCAAGCCCTTCACAAGATTGAGCCGTATCATGGTGCAGGGCATTTCCACCTCGGTCAGGAAGCGGGAGGAGAACCCGCCGCCCCTGAAATAGCCGTTGTCCGCGGCGTTCCAGGTGGTGGCGTTTAATATGGCGTCCATGTCCGCGGATGTCATCTCATACCAGGGCTTGATAATGCCCCGGCCGTTTTTATCCGTGGCCTTGCCGCAGCCGTCGAGACAGGCGGCGCCGGAGTTGATGAGGTGGATGATGCCGCCGGATGCTGCCGCCTTGCCTGTGAGGGTATAGCCGGTGGCCTTCTGTACCGCCTCGGGACTCCAATAGGTGCGCACGTCCGCAAAAATCTGTGCGCGGCCGGTGAGCAGCTTCATAAACAGCATACCGATGCCGCCTAGCACATCGTTCTCTGTTGCGAGAATATAGGGTTCCCTGGGCCCGTTCCAGTCGAAGGAGGTGTTCAAAAGCGCTTCGGGGAAATCACAGTTGGGATAAAAATCCGTCCACTGCCTCTGCCCCTGGAAGCCCGCCGCGATGGCGTTGTGGCCTGACATCTCCTCCTCGCAGCCCACCGGGAGGTTCGGGTTGCCGTTCATCAGGTCTTTGATGATGCACATCATCTTCACAAGAAATTCCCAGTCCTTTTCTTTCTGCTCAACGGAGCGCTGCAGGTATTCCGGGTTCTTGTCAAAGCCCTCCTTGCATTTTTCTTTTGTCCATTTCAGCGCCCGGTCGTATTCCTCCCGGTCGTAGATTTCCTCTGTCATCCTGCGGATGATCTCCACCTCGTCTACGCTTTCGACGCGCATGCCCAGATATTCTTCCAGAAACGCGGGGTCGATGATGGAACCGCCGATGCCCATGCAGACGGAGCCGATCTGCAGATAGCTTTTTCCGCGCATGGTGGCCGCCGTTACAGCCGCACGGCCAAACCGCAGCAGTTTTTCCTGAACGTCCCCGGGGATATCCGTTTCATCCGTGTCCTGCACATCGTGTCCGTAAATGCCAAAGGCGGGCAGTCCCTTTTGCGCGTGTGTGGCAAGCACCGAGCTGAGGTACACCGCGCCGGGACGCTCGGTACCGTTGAAACCCCATACGCCCTTAATGGTTTTGGTGTCCATGTCCATCGTTTCCGCGCCGTAGCACCAGCAGGGGGTGACGGTCAGTGTGATGTCAACGCCCGCCTTTTTGAATTTGTCCGCACAGGCGGCCGTTTCACCGACCCGGCCAATGGTGGTGTCCGCAAGGATGACTTTCACCGGCTCTCCGTTTGAATAGCGGAGATTCTCCGTAAAAAGCCGTGCGGCGGAAACGGCCATGTTCATGGTCTGTTCCTCCAGGGATTCCCGCACTTTCATGGGGCCTCTGCGCCCGTCGATCGTGGGCCGGATACCGATAACGGGGTAATCCCCCACCAATCTGTTTTCTGCCATAAGTAAAAACCTGCCTTTTCAAGGGTGTATATGCACCCTGTATTTTATTAGCTTCATCATACTTGGTTGAAGGGCCCTTTGTCTTGTGCTATACTGGCATAAAGCGGTACAATATTCACTTGCAACAAAAGAGGCGGCATGGATGAAAGATTCAGGATACAATGAACTCAAGCCCCGAGGCACGCCGGGGTTTCCCGTGGAAATATACTATGTGGATGAGCGGCATATGCAATATGTGATGCCATACCACTGGCACCGGGAGCCGGAGTTGATCCGGGTGGTGTCCGGCAGGCTGCGGCTGACCTTGAATGACACAATATTCACCGTACAGGCCGGAGATGTGGTTTGGGTGGGCGGCGGAGTGCTGCATGCGGGGCAGCCGGAAGGCTGCAAATACGAATGCCTGGTGTTTGACCTGGATTTTATCGTGCGGACGATGGGGGAATACTCCATACATTTGCGCAGGCTTGCCGAAGGGTCACTCCTCATCAGCCAAAGGCTGCCCGGCGACCTTATGCGGCAAAGCTGCGATATGATTTTCCGGACGGAAACCGGGAAAGGCGAACGTCTGCGCATTTTGGGCGGGCTGTGCAGTCTGTTCAGCCTGGTTTTTGGGCAGGGCTGTTATCACACGAATGTGCCTGAGAATCTGCCGGAGAGGAAAAATATTGCGCTTTTGAAGCGGCTTCTCCTGTATGTGGAAACTCACTGCAGTGAGCCGATCACTCTGGATATGCTTGCAAGGGAGGCGGGGATGTCTCCTAAATATTTTTGCCGCTTCTTTCGATCTGTGACCCATCACACTCCCATTGAATATGTAAACCTTTGCCGCGTAGAGCGGGCCTGCCGGATGCTTACGGAAGGCAGCGGGGTGACAGAGGCGGCTTATGCATGCGGATTCAACGATTTGAGCTACTTTATCCGGGTATTCCGGCGGCAAAAAGGCGTCACGCCGAAAGGCTATGCCGCCCAAATGATTGCCTTAAAATAGGAGAAGGAGAATGCTTCCGACAGCGTTCATATGATTCTCTTTACAGAATCCCGGCTGATAAAGTTTGGAGAAAACGCCATGTTTTTCTGGAAGTTCCGCTTTTCCTGGATGCGGTCCATCACGAATTTGGTGGCTTCCACTCCTACCGGTCCTTGCATCATGTCCACTGAGGTCATGGATGGGTATGTGCACAGGCAATAGTCGGTATTGTCCAGAGAGACGATGGAAATATCCTCCGGAACGCTGTAATCCGCATCGCGGCATGCGATCATGCAGCCCACGCCCATCAGGTCGTTACAGGCGACCACGGCTGTGCAGTCCGGCTCTGTCAGCAGAAAGGACCGGAAGACCTTGTAAGCCCCCTGCCGCGTGAAGTCCGCCGCAAGCACGTATTTTTTATTCAGCGGAATCCCCGCCTCGTCAAGGGCCCGCTGATATCCCCAAAAACGCTCCCTCGTGTTCTGTTCCTTCGGGTCGCCGCCGAGAAAGGCGATGCTTTTATGACCGTAGTCAATACAGTGTTTTGTAGCCGTGTAGGCCGCCTTCGGTTGGTTTACATAGACGCAGTCGTAAAAATTGGAACCGTCCATATTGTCATAAAAGCTGGTAAGCACGGTGGGCAGGCCGGTATTTTTGATGGCTTGCATCAGTTCGGGTGTAAAGTCAAAGGAGCCAAAAATAAGACCGTCGACAAAACGGCCCTTCAGAGATTCCAGGATCTCCAGCTCCTTTGCTTTGCTATGCATGGTATAGCTCAGAATGATGTTATAGCCATAGCTTTCCAGTGTTTGGGTTACGCCGTTGATCATGGCAAAGTAGTAAGGGTTCATAATGTCCGGTATGCACAGCATCACTTTATTGGTGATGCTGCTTTTCAAGGTTTTGGCGGCCTCGTGGGGGATGTATCCCAGCTCTCCCGCGGCTGCCTGTATTTTCTTCCGGGCTTCCGGGCTGCAATATCCGTTCCCATTCAGGGCCCTTGCAACCGTGGATGCGGAAAAACCAGTTTTTTTTGCAATATCATAAATTGTAATCAAGGTGTAACACCGATTTCATGTATATTTTTCGTTTTTATTGTACTCCCAATTCACAATTTTGTCAATAGTGGCGCCATTTTGGACTCGTAAAGAAAAAATATAAACAAAAACCCTATAAAAAATTTCAAAAATATGTTGACAAATAATTTGATGCCGGTTATAATGTGGGAGAAATGTGATACCGATGTCACAAAGAGGAGGAAAATAACATGCATATGGGAATTTCAAACAGTCTGGAAAGTTTGCATCTGTTGTCCGGTGCGGTAACGCGTTCCATCAGCCCTGAAAACTTTGACGGGGCGAAGGGGAAGGGCGGGATGTGTGAACTGGAGAGCGGCTCGGCCAGGCATGCCGCAAGAGAGCTGGGCAAGGGCTGGAAGGTCAATCCCTATATCAAAATACAGCCGGAGGAAACATTTGAAATCGCAAATATTGACGGGCCCGGCGCGATCCAGCATATCTGGATGACGCCCACGGGAAAATGGCGCAACACCATTATCCGTTTTTATTGGGATGATGCGCAGCAGCCCGCTGTCGAATGCCCGGTGGGAGACTTTTTCTGCAGCGGCTGGCAGGAATACTTTCAGATATCGACCCTGGCGGTCTGTGTAAATCCGGGCAGCGCTTTCAATTGCTACTGGACGATGCCGTTCCGGAAAAAATGCAGGATCACTCTGGAAAACCGAGCGGAAGAAGAGGTGGTTTACTATTACCAAATCGACTACGCTTTAGGGGAGGTTCCGGCGGACGCCGCTTATTTCCACGCCCAGTTCCGGCGTGTCAATCCCCTGCCCTATAAAGATGTGTATACCATCGTCGACGGCATCAAGGGCAAAGGTCATTATGTGGGGACCTATATGGCCTGGGGTGTCAACAACAACCTGTGGTGGGGCGAAGGCGAAATCAAATTCTATATGGACGGGGATCAAGAATACCCGACGATCTGCGGCACCGGTACCGAGGACTATTTCTGCGGTTCCTATGATTTTGAGGATCCCTACACACATGACCGCTATCTGGATTTCACGACCCCTTACGCGGGATTTTATGAGGTGAAGCGCGATAAGCTTTACAAATGTCAGAAACGGTTTGGCATGTACCGTTTTCACATCACTGATCCGATCCGGTTTGAAAGCGACCTCAGGGTAACGATTCAGGCCTTGGGCTGGAGAGAGGGCATGCGTTATCTGCCGCTTCAGGACGACATTGCGTCGGTGGCATTTTGGTATCAGACCCTGGGGACAGCACAATTTCCAAAGCTTGGAGACAAGGACTTTCTGGAAGTAATATAAAAGAGGAGAACATGATATGAAGCGGAAGCCGAACATACTGGTAGTAGGCAGCTTTGTCAAGGATTTGATCGTTTCGACAGACCGCTTCCCCGATAAAGGGGAAACGGTTCTCGGCAAAACGTTCCATACCGCTTCCGGAGGAAAAGGGGCAAATCAGGCCGTACAGGCCGCTCGCATGGGCGCGCAGGTGACCATCGTGGGCAAAGTGGGAGACGATGTTTATGGAAGAGAAATGATCGATTCCTGTGTACAGTGTGGAATCGATTGCAGAAATGTGATGATTGACCGTCAAACCCCTTCCTCCATCGGCAACGTGCAGCTGCAGGTAGGGGATGAAGGAAAAACGCAAAACCGGATCATTGTGGTTCCGGGTGCCAACATGAAAATCAGTAAAGAAGAAATTGAGTTTCTGGAAGACATTATCGACGCATATGACATGGTTTTACTGCAGATGGAAATACCGATGGAAATCAATGAGCAGGTGGCGCAGTATGCGTATGAGAAAAATGTTCCCGTGATGCTGAACTCCGCGCCCTCAGGACCCATCAGCCCCCAGATGCTTCAAAAGCTGAGCTATATCTCGCCGAATCAATATGAGGCCGAGGACCTGACGGGCATACCCATCCGGCAGACCGGCGGCAGGGTTAACGAGAAGGATGTGAAAAGCTGCATCGACAAGCTGCTGGATCAGGGCGTACAGAATGTGCTGATCACACTGGGAACCGCCGGAGCGGCCTTTGGAAACCGGGATACATTTTACATCTGTCCGACCATCACCGATATTACATCGGTGGATCCCACCGGCGCGGGCGATTCCTTTATCGGGGCGTTCTGCACTTTGGTTGCGGGGGGTGTACCTGATCCGCAGGCGGTGCGTATTGCGAATTATGTGGGTTCCCTGACGGTATCGAGCTATGGAGCGCAGCCATCTCTGCCGACACTGGAAGAGGTGGAGAGGCTCATACTTGAGAGGGGTGAAGCGGAGCTGTTGTGCTAACCGATGGAAGCGGAAGGGATATAAGAAGGGCGCAGAAAGCAGGGATAAAATGCACGAATGGAATTTGGAAGAACTGAAAAAATTTGACGGCATTGCCAGTGACGAGTTTAAGACCTTTATTGATAAAATCGACGACAGGGATTACATAAACGCGGCTGAACTGATAATAAGCGCGCAGGACAGGGGAAACCGCATCCATATCACCGGTATCGGGAAACCGGGACATGTCTCCTCTTACGGGGCATCGCTGTTATCCTCAACCGGGACCCCCACTTATTTTCTGCATGGAACAGAAGCGGTGCATGGGTCCTGCGGACAGCTTTTACCGGGTGATGTGGTCGTCTGTATATCCAACAGCGGTGAAACGGCGGAACTGAAAGCGACGGTGCAGGCCATTAAAAGCAACGGCTGCGGTGTGATCGGCATCAGTGGCAATCCGGATTCCTGGCTTGCAAAGGAGAGTGCCGTACATCTGTTTGCCGGTGTGGAGCAGGAGGGGGATCCGCTGAACCGCGCGCCGCGGGCATCGGTTCTGGTGGAAAGCTATGTCATTCAAAGGCTGAGCCTGCTGTTACAGACCTACCGGAATATCGACCCGGCGCAATATGTCAAGTGGCATCCCGGCGGAGCGCTGGGAAGTATACGGGACGATGAAAAGTAAGCATGAGGCCCCGACGCGGGCTGCGGAGGGCTTTATAGATGAATGATAAGCAACAGCGCAAAAAAATCAATCACAGAAAACAAACGGAGGTACAGGACGTTATGGAACTGTTTCGCCTGGATGGAAAAAAAGCCTATGTGACAGGAGGCGCGCGCGGAATCGGCAAAAGCATCGCATCGGCGCTTGCCGAAGCCGGGGCCGCGGTGGCAATTGTGGATATTGACATGGATGAGGCGCAAAAAACAGCCTCTAAGCTGAAGCTGGCGGGAGCCGATGTGATTGCCCTGCAGGCGGATGTGACGGATCCGGAAAGCGTGCAGAGCTTTGTCAGTAAAGTCGCCGGGCGGTTTGGAAGTGTGGATATTGCCGTGAATAACGCCGGTATATGCATCAACGCGCCGGCGGAGGATATGACGCTTACGCAGTGGAAAAGCGTGCTGGACGTGAATCTGACCGGTGTTTTCCTGACATCTCAGGAGGCCGGGCGGCAGATGATCCGACAGGGAAGCGGCGGGGCTATTATCAACATTGCGTCCATGTCGGCGCATATCGTCAACCATCCCCAGCCGCAGTGCGCTTACAACGCGTCAAAGGCGGGTGTGATCCAGCTTTCCAAATCCCTTGCGGTGGAATGGATCGGGCATGGCATACGCGTTAACACCATCAGCCCCGGTTATATCGGCACCGAGCTGATATTGAGTTCGCCGGCACTGAAGCCATTAATTCAAATTTGGGAAAGCATGTCGCCCACCGGCCGGATCGGAAAACCGGAGGAGCTGCAGGCCATCGCCGTGTATCTTTGCTGCGATGCGGCCTCCTTTACGACTGGCGCGGATTTTGTGATTGACGGCGCGTTTTCCTGTATCTAAAACCTGTAGTGATGGCGCCGGGTGGCGCCACATACCGGCGGATGATGAAAAGAGGTGTATCATGATCGAGGTCGCAAACAGCCGGATGGCGTTGCTGTTTGATGAAAAGAACGGGGCGCTGCGTAAAATCACGGATCGGCAGCGAAATCTCGTTCTGGCTGAAAACACGGGCGATGAGGCGTTCCTGCTGGAATGCGGGCAGGGAGAATACACGTCCTCTTATCAGGACTTCTCCTATGCAAGCGAAGAAACGCAGACGGTGCTCCGGTGGACCCTGGAGAAGGGGATCATTCTCACGGCTCATATCGGAGTGGAAGCAGAGGAAATCAGTTTCCGGGCGCAGGTGGCGAATGAAACGGAAAAGATGCTTTGCAGTCTGGAATATCCGCTTCTGGACGGAATTAAGAGCCTGGCGGGAGACGGCGATTTTGTGGCGCATCCCTATGCCACGGGCTTTTTGGTGCGGAACCCGACAGAGTCCTTTGCGGCGCAGGAAGAGGGCTTTCGGTATATGCCTTATCCCGAAAGCTTTTCCGGAGCGTCCATGCAGTTTTTTGTCTATTATTCGGAAAACCTCGGCGGGCTGTATTTTGCGGCATATGACGGGGAGTACCGGCAGAAGTGGCTGAATTTTTATAAGAAGTACGGCGCCCTGCGTGCCAGTCATATTTTTGGCTATGAGGACGTCGGTCCCGGAAAACCCCTTGTGATGGACTGGAAATTCGTTTTGCGGACCCTTGCAGGGCAGGATTGGTACGAGGGCTGCGACCTCTACCGTGAATGGGCCCACCGCCAGGAGTGGTGCGGCAAGGGGAAACGACTAGACATGCCGGAAAGCGAAAAAGCGGGGTGGCTTTTCGATGATACAGGGGCCGCCACCTTTGGTATCAACGGCATGCATGACCGTACGCGCTGGCTGCGCAAATACCATAGGGCCGTCGGAACACCCATCTTTCATGTAACCGGGCCCGACTGGCCGAAGGAACGGCAGGGCTATGGCGGCGGACTGCCGGGGGGTTATGACGATTGGTTCCCAACGCGGTTTTCGAAAGAAAATATCCATGCGGCAAGGGAGAACGGAGACCATTTCGCGCCCTTTGAGTTTGATTTTTTGCTGAGTCCGGACAAAAGCGATGTCGAATCCATTCAAAGAAGCCTTCAGGTATGGCCGGAAAAACCGAAATCCTGCGATCCTTATACGTTTCACATGTTGTGCCCGGCAACGGATTATACAAAGCATTTCCATGTAGAACGGGACCGGCGCGTGATACGGGAAAGCGGGGCCGATTCCATGTACTATGACATCTCTGCCAACAATATTCTCAAAACTTGCATGAGCGACACGCATGGACACACGGTGGGTGCGGGCAGCGAGCTGATCCGGGCGTATCGCAGCATATACCGCGAGACCAAAAAAGCGCTGTCTGAAGAAAAAGGAGGTTATGTCCCCCTTGGAACTGAAATGATCAACGAAACGTTCATAGATGTGCTGGATTACTATCAGGCCCGCGCCAACGCCCAGCCATGTTCGGCGCTGGAAACCTGGCCGTACCGGAAGCTGTTGCTTCAAAATAAAGCCTTCGTGATACCGATGTTCCAGTATGTGTACAGCGAATACGCACCGCTGCGGCTGGACGGTTGGGGCAAGTTGGTACGCGAGGGCGGCAGCCTGATCTACCATACGATTGCCAAAACCTATCTGTGGGGCGGTCTGTTTGAAATCAACAGCGAATACAGCCCTATGGAGGTGGTGGATGACGCGGGTGAAAACCCTTCCAAAGAGCATTACTGCGACTTTCAACCCCGCGGCTACCGGTTTGATGACGGGATTGCTGCCTATTTGTCCCGTTTCGCGGCCCTTCGCGTGGGAGAGCCGGGAGCGTTTCTGCAGTACGGAGAGATGCTGCGACCTTCGAAAGTGACCTGCCGCAGCGTAGACAGAACTTACTTTCATTATAATATTGGGAAGGCGGCTGGCGAGTATGAATCCGGAGGCGTGATTCCCCGAGAAAGTATTGTGGCGGCTAAGTACCGGCTGCGGGACGAGACGGCGCTGTTCTTCACGAACACCACGGCGGAGCCTGAAAACGCAGCCATACAGGACAGCTTCATTAAAAGCGAAAAAATGTATCAGATACTGCGAAATCGAAAGGACGGAACCATAAAGACGGATTTAGTCAGCGGAAGCGAGCTTGGCGCGCTTGCATTTGAGCCCCTTGAGATCATCGTGATCCGCAAGACTGAAACATAAAAACCGAAAAATGGGGAGGAAAAGGATATGCAACTTACAAAAAAAATGCTCACCATCACACTGGCCCTATGCCTGCTGTTTGTATTCGCACTCAGCGGATGCAGTGATGGAGGAAACGGAAGCGAAACGGACAGCCCGGATACTTCGGCTTCAGATCCAGGAGAGGCTGAGAGCGGCGAAACCGCCGATGAGGGTGAAGAAGGGGAAGAATCCATCCATGTCAATCCCTATGAGGGAACCGAGTATCCCGAGGGAGAGGAAATCACCATCTGGAGCCAGAACTTCGGTGACAACTGGCTGAGCCATTTTGAAACGAGGGTTCATGAATATAACCTTGAGGGCCGTGGATACACGATCCGGGAGGAGTTTGTTGCAGGTGACGCGTGGGATGAAAGAATCACGGCAGCCCGAGCCTCGGGAACCTGTCCCGACATCTATATCCAGTCCTACAATCATATTCCCGCAGGCGTGCAAAGCGGATATTACGGACCCTTTGACGATTATATCGACTTAGCGATCATCGACGACATGCTTCCCATCATCAAGGACATGGTATCCATCGGCGGGAAGACTTATGCCGTTCCGCTTTTGAGCGAGCCCTCCATGATCCTGTATTACCGCAAGGATTTGCTGGAGGCCGGTGGATACGACGCGCCGCCCGCAAGTTGGGCCGAACTCATCGAAATGTGCAATACGCTGAAAACAGACGACATATATGGGCTGGGTATTCCCAACTGGGGTGGCGAGATCTCCTGGTCCACATGGGGTATGCAGTGCGGTAATGTGGGCCACGGCCCACTGAACGACAACTGGGACGCGCCGGTGATCGACGACGGATACCGGGAGATGGCGCTGTTCTTCAAGGAGCTTTATGACACCGGGGCGGTACCGGAGCAACCGCTGTCTGCCTATACGGACATCAAGCCTTTTGGGCAGGGGGATTATGTATTCCAGATCTGTGGCTCATGGGCGATTGCCAATATGATAAATGATTATCCCGAAATGTGGGAAAACACCGGCGTGGCCGTGGTACCGACAAATGACGGGAATAAAGAAAAAACCACCGCGACCATCGGCGGATGGGTATATGTCATGGACGCGCAAGCCCAGAACCCCGAGGGTGCCTGCGATTATCTCGAGTGGCTGCTGAGCAGCGAGCATCCCGAAAGAATGGGCGAATACTATGAGGGAGAGAGCTTTGCGAAGGCGTCCCCCTACCAGTCAATTTCCGAATGGGCGCAGGAGCGCTCGGGCGATCTGGAGTATATTGAGGTGATTAACCAGGTCGCTTCCTACGGCCAGCCGGAGGCCGCCTATCTGTGGGATATCTCTGCAAGAGTAGGCGCGCTGTTTGAAGACGTTGCGATGGGTTATGACGACATCGACAATGCGATACAGGCCTGTGCCGACGACATACAGCAATTGATCGACGATAATCAGACCGCGGGCACCAATCCGAGAAAGTAAAAAAATCCGGGCGTCCCGCAAACCGCTGACAAATACGGCATATCCCCCGGCTTTCGGGGGGGATATGCCGTCCGCAGCTGTCCTGTACCTGTTCACGGGGACCGTTTTGATACCATGCGTTCCGGCCGGAATGCCCGGACCTTTTTATAGGGGAGTACCAAATGAATATGAAACCGAGTATCAAAAAGTTAACATACACGAAAATACAGCGCAACGATATGAGGGTAGCCTATTTAATGCTGCTGCCCGCTGTCGCATTGCTTGGCATTTTCGTTGTAACGCCGCTTGTCATGTCGGTGCAAAGAAGCTTTTATGACTGGAACTTTTATAAGGATTCCGTTTTTGTGGGACTGGATAATTTCAGGGTAATCGTCGTGAACAAGTCGTTCCAGCGGGCTGTTGTGAACGCGTTGAAATTCGTCGCAATTCTGGTTCCGCTGCAAATTGTTGTGCAGTTTGCCTTTGCGCATTTGCTGTGCTCGCTTTCCAAGCGCTTTTCAAACACGGTGAAAACGGCAATTTATATTCCCGGCATCATCGCGGGTATCATTGCGGGCATCATCTTTATGTTTATTTTTGAATATAAGGGCGGATTGGTCAACCAATTGCTCACATCGCTGGGTCTTGACCGCATTGCTTTTAAAAACAACGGGTTTTGGGCGATGATCTCCATCATTGTGCCTTCCGTGTGGCTGGGCTTTGGCGGCGGCACCATCCTGAATTATGCGGGGCTGATCAGTGTTCCGGGGGAATATTACGAAGCTGCCTCCATCGATGGGGCGGGCTCCGTGAGCAAGCTGCTACACATCACACTGCCCCAGATGAAAAATATATTTGTGCTGCAGTGCATCAATATGACCACGGGAACCTTACAGATGCTTGAGCTACCGATGATCATGACCAGTGGAGGGCCCCGGGAGTCCACGCTGACACCGATGCTGTATATGTATAATAACTTTAAAAACGCTGGGCAGAGCATGGGGCAGACCATTGCCGGCGCGCTGTTGATGATGATACTGATTGCTTTGCTCAATTCGTTTATATTTAAGGTCATCAAGTCCGAGAAGTCCATTGAAGGGTAAGGTGAGAGAATGAAGAAGAATATGGGTTTGCGAGTCCGTCATGGCATTGGGTATGCCGTTGCCTCCATCATTGCACTGATTTCGCTGTTTCCGCTGGCCTGGATGTTTCTGGCTAGCTTCAAAACGAAAAGCGAGGTGCTGGCCACCCCTTTGAAGCTCTTGCCGGTAAACTGGATATCCACCAATTATAAGGCGGTGTTTTTAAGTACGCAGAATCCGTTGCTACAGGCAATGACGATGACGCTATTGGTGGCGGCCCTGGGTGTGGTGCTGTCGCTTTTCATCAACATGATGGCTTCCTATGTGTTCGCACGGCTGGAGTTTTACGGGAAAAAGCTGCTGTGGGCCTACTGTATACTCACTATGTATATTCCCGGCCTTACCATTTTGATCACCTCATATCTGGTGGTATATGAGCTGAGCATGATCAACACCTTTTGGGTGCTGTTGATCCCCGGCCTTGCCGGCGGCTACAATATTTTCTTTTTCCGCCAGTTTTTCCTCAATGTGCCCGCAAGCCTGGAGGACGCGGCACGCATTGACGGCTGCGGGAGGTTCCGCATTTTCATCAAAATTTTTCTACCCCTTTCCACCACACCGATGGTGGTGCAGGGCGCGGGGATTTTTATTGGCTACTGGAACAGCTTTCTGTGGCCCTCCATGACCGTGACGGACAAGTCAATTCAGCAGATCATGCCGATCATACGCTCCTTTCAGACGGACCACGGGGCGGAGTATGGCCGCATTATGGCAGCCACCTGTGTGGCCGTAATTCCCCCGATTGTACTGTTCATGATATTTCAGAAGTATATTGTGAAGGGCTTTGTGTTGTCAGGGCTGAAATAGAACGAATCCGCAGGTTCGTATCTACCACAACCGGCGGCAGTTTTACTGCCGGTTATAGTATCGTACGATCCCGCATAAAGGAGGGAACTGAAAAAATGAAATTAAGGCGCGTCGGCAGGCTTGCCTTCCTTTTGAGCTTGCTCCTTCTGCTTGCAAGCTGCTCCCCGACACAGGATGCCGGACAAGGACAGAGCGCGGATCGGCAGGAGACGCCCTGTGCGTCCTCTGAAGCGGCACAGGCCGGCCATTTATATGAATATGACAAGGGCCGACAGGAGGCGGAGGCCCTTATCGAAGGGTATCTGCAAAAATCGGTCAGCTATAAGCCTTTGTCGGATCCGGAGGACCTGTACAACCTCAGCGAAGTGACAAATGTGCATATGGTGTCGATGCTCACAGGGGAATACTCTCTGAACCAGACCAAAACGAGGTACGGTGTGGGTGGAACGGACCTTGGTATCTGCATCGGTAAAGAAGATGAAATCTTCATCTTCTTTGGAGACACCTTCAAGCATGAGACGATGGAGGGCAACTGGCGCAGCAATGTAGCCGCCGTCACCACGGATAGAGACTATACGGACGGGATTGCGTTCGACCGCATGATCACGACACAAACCGGTACGGCCAAGGAGCTGTTGCGTGGGAAGAAGTCAGATAACAATGAGGTGACCAAAATTCCCACCGGGGGCATCTGCATCGGCGATACGCTGTATCTCTCCTTCATGTCCGTGAAGCATTGGGGCGAGCCCGGCGAATGGGACTGCAACTACGGCGCTGTTGCCAAAAGCACGGACGACGGGGAAACCTGGGAAGTCCTGGAGCAGCTTCGGTGGGCGGGGGACACGGAATTCTGTCAGATGGCTCCGGTGCTTGTGGAGGACATGGTCTATGTGTCCGGCATCGGCGGCGGCCGTAACGGGAACGCAAAGCTCATGCGGGTGCCGGTTTCGGAGTATGAAAACAGGGGGGCTTATGAATATCTCACCGGCTACGGAGAGGACGGCTCGCCTGTATTTGAAAAAGGGGAGCAGGCTTTGGAATCAGCTTGTGTATTTTTGCCGAAGCCGGTGGGGGAGATGTCTTTTCTATATAGCGAATATCTGGGTGAGTGGCTGGTAACATATCTTTCTACGGAGAACTTGGTCCTGCGTACAGCCAAGGATATATGGGGTCCCTACTCAACGGCGGTCACCATAGCCGCACAGGAGGATTATCCGGGACTTTACGGGGCGTTTATGAATCCCCACTATGTATCGGAAGACGGCAAAAAGGTAGGTTTTCTGATGTCCCTCTGGTTGCCTGTATATAATGTGGCGGTGATGGAAATGGAACTGGTGCGGGGCGCGTAGGCCGTCTCTGCCGTTTTGGAAAAGGAGAAACGAGGATGAAGAAAAAAGAACTGCCTGTTTACCGCGGAGAAAATCTGGATCAAATTGAGTTTCCACTGGGAGGAACCGGAGCGGGAATGTTTTGCGTCGAAGGGAACGGCAGCATTGGCAGCCTGTCCTTTCGGAACGCGCCGGATCTCTTTCACGAACCCTGTACATTTTCGGCCCTCTTCGTGAAGCAGGGGGAAAAAAGCTGTGCCCGTGTTCTGGAAGGGCCGGTTCCCCGGTATAAGGTATATGGAACAAAGGGAACGCTTTCAGGCCTTGCGTCAAACCGCAATTTTGGAAAGACCTATGGCCTGCCGCGGTTTTCCGAAAACAGCTTCCGGGGAGAATTCCCTTTTGCGTTTCTGGAGCTGCGAGATGCTGATATATCGCTGCAAGTTTCTCTTACGGCCTTCAGCCCCTTTCTACCGCTGAGGCCGGACGACTCCTGTCTGCCCGCGGCGACGCTTTGCTATACATTTCGAAACGATACGGAAATGGAGATCTGCGGAGTTTACAGCTTCAACACGTTCAACTTTATGCTGCCGGAGGAACAGAAATGGTATCCGGTGAGCTATCCCGAGGATGTACAGGGGAGGATCGAAAGCAGGGACGAAGGGCTGCTGCTGAGCGGACCGGAAACACATCCGGGAGAGTGCCTGATTTGTGTGGACGATGAAGCTGTGGTACCGCATAATGACTGGTTTCAGGGAGCGTGGTTCGACACGCTGACAATGCGCTGGAAGGAGATTGCCGAAGGAAAAGCTGCCCATGCCTGCCGCACAGACGGGAAAAGCCCCGGCGGAACCCTGTCGGTGCCCTTCCGGCTGCGACCGGGGGAGAAAAAGAGCATACGCGTACATGTTACCTGGTATGCGCCGCAGTCCGGTCTGCGCATCGGTGACAAGACAGGGGAGGATGGCGCGGAAGGGGAAACCTACAGGCCCTGGTACAGCGCCGTATTTCAAAGCGCGGCGGATGTGATGGCCTATTACCGAAGGGAGTACGACCGGTTTTATGAGAGCTCCGACCGCTTCCGGGAGGCGCTTTTCAGGAGCAGCCTGCCAAAGGGTGCGCTGGAGGCGCTTACAGCCAACCTCTCCATTTTAAAGTCGCCGACGCTGCTTCGGCAGGCCGACGGGCGGCTGTGGGCTTGGGAGGGTTGCTGCGACGACGTCGGCAGCTGCCACGGAAGCTGTACCCACGTCTGGAACTACGCCCAGGCGGTTCCACATTTATTTCCGGCGTTAGAAAGAACGCTGCGTTACACGGAATTCCACGAAAACCAGAACGGGGAGGGGCACCAGGAGTTTCGCGCGTCTTTGCCCATACGGCAATCCGGAAACCGCTTCCACGCCGCGTCAGACGGACAGCTGGGCGGCATCATGAAAATGTACCGGGACTGGCGGATCTGCGGGGACATGGGCTTCATCCGGGAATACTGGCCGCTAATGAAAAAGAGCCTCAATTACTGTATTCGCACCTGGGACAAAAGGCGGGAAGGGGTTTTAAAGGAACCCCATCACAACACCTATGACATTGAGTTCTGGGGTGCGGACGGGATGTGCTCAGGCTTTTATCTAGGGGCACTGAAGGCAATGGAAAAAATGGGAACAGCCTTGGGAGAGCCGGTGGAGAAATACAGTGCACTGTACTGCAAAGGCCGTGAATATCTGGAAACCCGGCTGTTCAGCGGTGAGTATTTCTTTCAGCAGACCGAATGGGAAACCCTTGAAGCGAAGCTGGATGTATCGTCGGAACCGGAAAGCAGCCGGAAGCTGATGGAAAAGGAAGGGCCCAAATACCAATACGGGCGCGGCTGTATTTCGGACGGCGTTTTGGGGGACTGGATGGCAAGGGTATGTGGTCTTGGCGGCATACTGGACCCGCAGAAGGTCAAAAGCCATTTGCTCAGTGTTTACCGGTATAACTTTAAAAAGGATCTGCGCGCTCACTGGAATGCGCAGCGCCCCGGTTATGCCCTGGGAAATGAGGGCGGGCTGCTGCTGTGCAGCTGGCCCCACGGCGGCCGGCCGTCACTGCCCTTTGTGTACAGCGACGAGGTATGGACAGGGATTGAACATCAGGTGGCCTCACACCTGATGATGTTCGGCTGCGTCACCGAGGCCGAGGAGCTGCTTCGCGCAAGCCGCGGCCGGTATGACGGGAAAAAACGCAATCCCTACAATGAATATGAATGCGGCCACTGGTATGCAAGGGCGCTGTCGTCCTACGCATATCTGCAGGCCTATACCGGCGTGCGGTACGACGCGGTGGAGAAAACGTTATATCTCAGCCGTGATTGCACAGGGGGGTACACGGTATTCTTATGCACACAAAGTGGATATGGAACTGTCACTGTTCAAAACGGAGAGGCGGAAGTCTGTGTGTACGAGGGTGATATACAGGTGGACAGAATCGCGTTTATATAAAAAGAAAGGGGCCGACGCATTAGAAAAACAAAAAGGCGAAATGCACAAGTAAATTCAACAAAGTAAAAGGAACAGGCCCAAAAGTGATGCTGAAATCCACTTTTAAGCCTGTTTTTTGTGCGT
>Ga0153939_1000194_pt1 | contig 21238 bp, 17 predicted proteins | sample TSNJ023MetaG_FD_104734 | JGI IMG/M metagenome (GOLD analysis project Ga0153939, IMG submission 104734) | Attine ant fungus gardens microbial communities from New Jersey, USA - TSNJ023 MetaG | ecosystem: Host-associated > Fungi > Mycelium > Unclassified | place: USA: New Jersey, Brendan T. Byrne... | reverse complement strand
CTTCTTTTTCCAGCGTCAGCTTCTGCATATGGGTAAAGTCCTCCGCTTCGGCGATGTCCGGTTCCCCTGCCTCAGCGGCGCCGGGGCCGTCAAAGAAGCCCACCTGCCCCTCAATATTCCGGCGCCCGCTCATGTCGAGGGAATCGAGAGCCTTCTCCACACTCAACAGCATTTCACGGCGGTTATTCCCAAGTCCGTCCAGCGCGCCGCATTTCACAAGGCTTTCGATGGCCCGTTTGTTCAGGTCCTTCCCCTGCATGCGTTTGCAGAAGGAGTAAAAGGAGGTATAGGCCCCATCGGTTTTCCGCTCCTGCACCAGCCGGTCGATGACGCCGCGGCCCAGGTTTTTAATGGCAAGCAGGCCATAGCGGATATCCTTGCCTGATACGGTAAAGCCACGCTCACTTTCGTTGACATGTGGCGGCAGTACGGCAATGCCAAGCCTTGTACACTCCTCCATGTACTCCGCCACCTTCGGCGCATATCCCAAAACGCTCGAGAGCAACGCCGCCATATAGGCGCAGGTGTAGTGGCATTTCAAATAGGCGGTTTGATAGGAAACCGTCGCATAAGCCGCGGCATGGGATTTATTGAACGCGTAAGAGGCAAAGCTTTCAATCTCGCCGAAAATCACCTCAGCCATTTTTTCATCGACGCCTCGGTTAACGCAGCCGTCGATTTCATAGCTGCCGTCCTCCCGTTTCAAACCGTGGATAAAGATTTCCCGCTCCTTTTCCAGCACGTCATGCTTCTTTTTGGACATGGCGCGCCGTACAATATCCGCGCGCCCCAGGGAGTACCCGGCAAGCTCGCGGAAAATCTGCATGACCTGCTCCTGGTAGATGATACAGCCATAGGTCACATCCAGGATGCTCTGGAGCTTTTCGTGCCGGTAGGTGATGAGTTCCGGATGCCTTGTGTTGCGCACATACATCGGGATAAAATCCATCGGTCCGGGACGGTACAGAGAAATGATGGCTATGAGGTCTTCCAAATGCCGCGGCTGCGACTGCACGATGAGACGGCGCATGCCCGCGCTTTCAAACTGAAACACCCCCTGGGTATAGCCGGACGCGATGAGCTCATAGGTCTTTTCGTCGTCCTGCGGGATTTCATCGATGGTAAAGGCCGGCTCATCTTTTTGGATAATCTCCGCCGCATGCTGGATGACCGACAGGTTGCGAAGACCGAGAAAATCCATTTTCAGAAGGCCCAGCTCTTCGATGGTGGTCATTGTAAACTGCGTGACCACCGACTCGTCATTTTTGGCAAGCGGCACATAGTCCATCACCGGCTTATCCGTAATCACAACGCCCGCCGCATGGGTAGAGGCATGCCGCGGCATGCCCTCAATCTGCATGGCCATGTCGATCAGCTCGCGGGCCTCGGGGTCCTCCTGATAACGCCGGGCGAAATCCTTGGAGTTTTGCAGGGCTTTTTGCAGTGTGATGCCCAAATCCATCGGCACCAGCTTGGCAATGACATCCACCTTTGCATAGGGAATGGCCATCGCCCGCCCCGCGTCGCGCAGCGCGGCTTTCGCCGCCATAGTGCCGAAGGTGACGATCTGCGCCACATGGTCCGCCCCGTATTTCTCCACCACATAGTCGATGATTTCCTGGCGGCGCTCGTCGCTGAAGTCGATGTCAAAGTCGGGCATGCTGATGCGCTCCGGATTTAAAAAGCGCTCAAATATCAAATCGTATTTTAACGGGTCCACACCCGTGATGCCGAGACAGTATGCCGCAAGACTGCCCACGCCGGAACCCCGGCCGGGCCCCACGGGAATATCCCGGCTCCTGGCATAGCGGATAAAATCATAGACAATCAGATAATAGTTGACATAGCCCATGCTTTCAATGGTGTCGATTTCATACTGTAGACGGTCGATCATGCTCTGCTCGGGATGCTCTCCATAGAACCGGTGCAGTCCTTCATAGCATAGACGTACAAAAAAGTCGCGGTTCTCCGAACCGTCCGGCGTGGCAAAGGCGGGCAGCTTGGTTTTACCGAACTCGAACTCCACATTGCAGCGCTCCGCGATCAGTGCGGTATTGTCGGCCGCCTGCGGATGCTCCGGAAACAGGGAACGCATTTCCTCTTCGGACTTAATATAAAATTCGTTGGAGCCGAACTCCAGCACGTCGTCATCCTCCACGGTCTTTCCCGTTTGAATGCAGATGAGGATATGGTGCATTTTATGGTCTTCTTTTTTGATATAGTGGCTGTCATTGGTTACCACCAGCGGGATGCCCGTTTCATCTGAAAGCCGGAGAATACCGGGATTGACACGCTGCTGCTCAGGCAGGCCGTGGTCCTGTAGCTCCAGAAAAAAATTCCCCTCCCCGAAAATGTCGCGGTATCGCAGCGTCGCCGTTTTGGCGGCTTCATAATTCCCCGCCGTCAGGGCGCGGGGAATTTCACCGGCAAGACAGGCGGAAAGTGCGATAATCCCCTCATGGTACTGTTGCAGCAGCTCGAAATCCACACGCGGTTTGTTGTAGAAGCCCTCTGTCCAGGCTTTAGAAACCATCGCGATCAGGTTCTGATAGCCGGCCTGATTTTCACACAGCAGTACAAGATGACGGTTTTCATAGTCGAGCTCATGAACCTTATCCTGCCTCCTGCGTTTGGCCACATAGACCTCACAGCCGATAATCGGCTTAATGCCGCGCTTTTTGGCGGCTTTATAAAAATCCACCACACCGTACATGCTGCCGTGGTCGGTGATGGCCACGGCCGTCTGGCCCATATCGGCGACTGTGTCCAAAAGCCGCTGGATGCGGCACGCGCCGTCCAGCAGGCTATACTCCGTATGCACATGTAAATGGGTAAACATTTCCCTCACCACCCAACGACAATAGTCTATTTACTTTATAATGACTTTATATAGATACTCCATGCCAATGTTGTTATCTTCCGTTCCCCAATAGGTCTCTGTGTGAATGACATACACACCCGGCTCCGAAAGCTCGGGGAAAAAGGCCTTTTTATCCTCATAAACCACCAAAGACTCATCATAAACGGTAAAGTAAAAGGGCCCGTTTTTGGATCCGTCCTGAAATAGCCCGGTGAGGCTTGCATTATAAACGATTTCCGGCAAACTGTCCGCCACGTCGGCAAGCACCAGATATTCCTCATCGGTGCGCTGCTTGTCCACCGTACGGTAAACGACATTTTCCACCGGCGTGATGGAGACGTCGTTGGTGCTGATCATCACTGTGCCCGCCTCGGGATCCGGATCACTCATGATGGCGCTCAACAGGAAAAAAAGCCCCGCACAAATAAGCGCGACCAGAGCAAAGCCCGCCAGAATTTCAATCAGTTTTCTTCCCATATACGGATTGTCCCCCCATCTTCAAGCAATTCCGGTGCATTTCGCTTTGCAAGGGCTTCACCGATTTCCGTGATCTTTCGAAACCGGTAATTTACACGGCTTCTGGTCATCCCAAGCAACTCCGCCATTTCCCGAAGGGTCATTTCCGGATTGTGCAGCCTCAGCTCGGCCAAAGTACGCAGTTCATCCTCCAGCTTTTCGAGGCCCATATAGTCATTGATAAACGCAATTGCCGCTGTCTGCCGGGCGGACGCCTCATAGGTCTTGTCCATATTGGCTGTTTCGAAATTCGTTTTACGGTTAATGTTGTTTTTAGCCTCTTTAAACATTTTGATCTGCATCAATTCCATCGACGCAGCCGTCGCGCCGATGTAGGTGAGAAAGTCCTCGATCTGGCCGCTGTCCGTCAAGTAAACCCGGTAGCTGCCCTTTCGCCTGCCCTGCGACGGTCGCACCTTGGCGGCATCCGCTTCCTGCAGCAGCCGCCCAAGGTCGCCGGACAAAATTTTATACTGTGAGGCAAATTCCAGATGATATTCCCGGTCCGGGTCCGACATGCTGCCACAAGCCAGAAACACCCCGCGCAGAAAAGCGGCATAGCAGCAGTCCGACTCAAAATTTGCATAGTTGATGCGAAGGCTGGGCTCCCGTCCGGTATAGCCAAAAGCGCCAAGCATCCGTTCACGCTCATACGGCTCTTTCAACGAAATCCTATAAGCCGGTTTCCTGCGGCGGCTCATGGTGAACGTGATCTCCGCGCTCACATCCGCAGCCACGGCGGCAAGCTCCGCCATTTTATGTATGAGCTCTGTATTTTCAGAAACAAACGTGGCTTCCTTAAGTGTAAAGCACTTCGAAAAAAGCCAAATGCCATAGCATTCCGCTTTTAGACAGCAAATTTCCCTATTCTGTATTTTTACAAGTTCCGTCTTCACACCTGATGTAAACGACATGAGAAGCACCTCGGCAGGCGGCGATTCCCCGCCCTATTTATTGATATCCCTGTGGGTCACACTGGTTCGAAATTCCTTTTTCAACAAATGGTCGCATAAGTACTGCGCAAGCGTCACCGAACGGTGATGTCCGCCGGTACAGCCGATGGATATGACCAGCTGGCTTTTTCCCTCTTTACTGTAAAGGGGCAGCAGATAATCCACCATATCGGTCAGCCTGCTGACAAATCCCTTCGTCTCCTCTTTTTCCATGACATAATCTACGATGGGCTTGTCAAGACCGGTCAGCGGACGAAGCGTCTCATCGTAGTAGGGGTTCGGCAGGCAGCGCACGTCAAAAACCAAATCGCTTTCCAGCGGCACGCCATGCTTAAAGCCGAAGCTGATACAGTGAACCGCAAGGGAGTGCTCACCGCCGCTCAAAAATAGCTTGGTGACGCGTGACTTCAGCTGCGCCGGCGAAAACCCTGAGGTGTCGACGACAAAGTCCGCCTGTTCCTTCACCATGCGCAGCATTTCGCGCTCCAGCCGGACCGCCTGCTGCAGGGAGCCGTTTAAATCATCCACCAGCGGATGCCTGCGCCGCGTCTCTTTAAAGCGGTTCACAAGCACGGCGTCCGAACAGTCCAAAAAGAGGATCCTGCAGCTTTTCCCGTTATGCCGCAGTGTCTCCACGGCAGAGAAAAACGACTTGAACAGCTCTCCGCCGCGTGTATCAGTGGCCACGGCAATCCGGCTGCGAAATCCGTCGGATTTTTCACATAGATCATATACAATCGGGATGATCTCCGGCGGCAGGTTATCGACGCAGAAAAAGCCGATATCCTCCAGCGCGTGCATCGCCTGTGTCTTTCCGGCCCCGCTCATTCCGGTTACAACCACAAATTCCATTGGCACTGCCTCTTTTCATACAAGATCCCGGTCTAAACGCCTTCGCCGACCAGTCTCACTTCACATTCCAGCTCGATTCCTTTTTGAGAAAGAACCGTTTTTTTTACCGTCTCAATCAAGCGGCGCACATCCTCACAGCTTGCCGTTCCCTGGTTGACAATAAACCCGGCGTGTTTGTGGCTTACCGCGGCCGCGCCGATATTTTTCCCCTTCAAGCCGCATTCCTCAATGAGCGCTGCCGCAAAGGCTTCCTTCGGCCGTTTAAACGTGCTTCCGGCACTGGCCATCTCATAAGGCTGCTTCTGCCGCCGCTTCTCCATCAGTTCTTCCATCTTCCGCCCAATTTCTTCAGGGTTTCCGTGAGACAGTTTGACCACCGCGTTTAATATGACAAGGCCTTTGCCCTCATAGGCGCTGTGCCGATAGGAAAAGTCCAACTCATCCTTGCTAAAAAAGCCGACGATGCCGTCCTCGGTCATATGCTGCGCCTTGCGTACCACAAACGACATTTCGCCGCCATACGCGCCCGCGTTCATAAAAACCGCACCGCCGAGGGTACCCGGTATGCCATAGGCAAACTCCATTCCTGCAAGGCCGTTGTCGCGGGCAAATTTACACAGGTCGGCAAGCTTCACCCCGGCTCCGCAGACGATGCTTTCCCCGTCCTCCAGCAGCTCGAGTTTTTGAAACTCCCCTGAAAGCGCCAGCACAGCGCCGCGAATCCCCCAGTCGGAAACCAGCAGGTTGGAGCCCTTGCCCAAAATCAGATACGGGACGCCGCCTTGCTTCAATGCCGGGAGCAGCTTTTGCAGCTGCTCCCTTGTTTTGACCGTGGCAAACCGGTCCGCAGGGCCTCCGATTCTGAAGGTCGTATGTTTTTTCATGGGTTCATCCGTCAAAACCTCGCACCCGCACTGCGCGGCGGCTGTATCGATTAATCCGTAATCCAAAATTGCCTCCCCCTCATTTTGCCGCCGTTGTCCTTCTGCGGTAGCCCTCTGAGTGCTTATCAAGATATGCAAGCAGCCTTTCCTTCGACGCGTTGACAATCAGCTCCTCAGGAAAGTCGATTTCTTCAAGCATATGTAAGGCCTTACTAAAATTTGCCACATCGGTTTCAAAATGCGCATCTGAGCTCACGACAATCGGGACGCCGTGCTTCTTGCAGCAAAGGGCGATATTACGGCAGTTCTCCACATTCTGCGGCCGAACCTCAAAGGAATGCGAGTTGATCTCAACCAGCTTCCTCTTTTCGCCAAAAACCGGTATCACCCGTTCGTAATCGTACGCACACACCGGGTCGCCGGAATGTCCGATCACGTTGATAATGGGATTTTCCGCAACTTTCAGCCACATATTCGTACATTTTTCGGTCGTTGGCTCCCTAAGGCCCGCAAGGCCGATGTGGTGTACGGAAGCTACCACCCAATCGAGATTTGCGGCGTCCCTCTCTTCTAAATCGAGGTTTCCTTCAAAGTCGGTTATATTCGTCTCGATGCCCGCAAGCGTCAGAACACCCTTATAATAGAGCGGAACCGTACCGGCAAGGCAGGCAAAATGCCATTCTCGCGGAGCGCCGGGCATCAGGCCCGCGTGGTCTGTAATGGCTATTGCGAAAAGTCCTTTCTCTTTTGCTGACTGCACCATTTCCCCAATGGTACTGTATGCGTGCGTTGAGGCGATGGAATGCGTATGCAAATCCGCAATCATTTTAAACATATTCCTATTACCTCATATCCTTATTTCTCTTTCGGTCTCGCCCGTCTGCATGGCGGAGATATCCATCCCCAAATTGGAAAGCAGCTCCTGAGCGGCGCTGTAGCCCATCTTTTTCTGCCGGTTGCTCATGGCCGCCACCTCAATGATGACCGCAAGATTCCTCCCGGGCTTTACAGGTATGGTCAAAACCGGAACACGGATGCCGAGAATCTCGGTGTATTCACTTTCCATACCGATACGGTCGTAGGATTTTGTTGCGTCCCAAAGCTCCAGATTGATGGCCATGTCAATTTTTTCCTGGATTTTCACCGCGCTCATACCAAAAATGCGTCTGGCGTTTATTATGCCAATTCCACGCAGTTCTATGAAATAACGTATATTTTCCGGCGCCTGGCCAACAAGGGAAATATTCGATACGCGCCGAATCTCCACCGCATCGTCCGCAATGAGACGGTGTCCGCGTTTGATCAGCTCAATGGCGGTTTCGCTTTTTCCGACGCCGCTGTCGCCCACAAGCAGAATTCCTTCGCCATACACCTCCACCAGAACGCCGTGCCGGGTCACTCTGGGCGCAAGCTTCACGTTGAGGTACGCCACCAGCGCCGCAACAATGTTGGAGGTGGAGTCTGTCGATAAAAGCAGCGGAACTTTATGCTTTTTGGCGCTTTGCAGCATAAAGTCGTCCGGTTCAATTCCCCTTGAAATAATGACGGCGGGCGGTTTCAGGGCAAAAAAGTCCTCTACGGCCTTTGCGCGTTTTTCTTCACTGAAATACTCCAGCATTGAGCACTCCGCACGGCCAATGATGGCAATACGGGTCTTGTCAAAATAGTCGAAATAACCATTGAGCTCAATGCCGGGCCGATTGACATCCCGGGAGGTGATAAGGATTTCATCGGCACTTTGCGGCATATACTTTTCCGTCAGCTTCAGCTCTTCAATAATACTTGATAACTTGATCTCATATTCCTTCATCTTAAGCGCCATACGGTACTTTCTGCACTTAGCAATGCTGAATAACAGCCTCTTATGCCCGGTACCGTTCCCTTCTGTTCATTTTTACGCTTCCTTACTTTCCGTTTCCAGTTCGTTTTCTTTCATTGAGCTATTCCCTTATTATACATGAATTTGGAAGTCCGGGCAACTGTATGTGACAAAAGCGACAAGTTGTGCTAGAATTCATATTGGGATGATTCCTACACAAATTACACGATTTACGGCAGACCTTGCCAAAGGACGCCGCAGCGCCATATATTCGCTATTTCTTTCGGGTTCGCAGTGGGAGGTTAGCGTGAAAAATAATTAAAAGGAAGCGGTACGGGCATAAAAGGCTGTTTTTCAGCAAATTTTTTGTGCGAATAGCACCGCATGGCGGTTTTATATGAACAGGCAAATCAACAACCAAAATCTGAGGAGGTTTTTGCTTCTTAAGCACGGTCTCATCGGCAAGCACTGTTTTACAGGTATTGAGGGCGCCTATCAGTTTATACGACAAGCCGGATGCATCCAATACGACCCTGTGGACGTTTGCGGCCGAAGCCCGGAAATTGTGCTGCAGGCCAGAGTTAAGGGCTTTCAAAAGCAGATGCTTTATGACCTTCTCTATAAAGAGCGGCGGCTTGTGGATCATTTTGATAAGCAACTGGCTATATTTCCGACTGAGGACTGGAAGTATTTTCATCATAACCGCAAGAACAATTACTCAAACCGGGGACAGGAAGAAATTGAAAAAATCAAGCCTGAAATCCTTCGAATCATCCGGGAGAAGGGGCCGGTGTGCTCCGCCGACATTGGCTTCAACGAAAAAATCGACTGGTACTGGGCGCCCACAAAGCTTTCGCGCGCGGCGCTGGAATATCTTTATTTTCACGGGGAACTGATCGTCGCATATAAGCAGGGCACAAAAAAATATTATGATCTCATCGAAAACCATATGGATGCAACACATATACGCGCTGAGGATCCCTTTTTAACCCACGCGGATTACTTAAAATGGAATGTTTACCGCCGTATCGGTTCGGTTGGAGCGCTCCCCAACCGCGCGTCGGACGCCTTTCTGGGTATCTCGGAACTCAAGACAGCCGCCAGAAGCGCCGTCTTCACCGAGCTGATGCGGGAAAAGAGAATTCTGGAAGTTGAAGCGGAAGGGCTCAGTTATCCGTTATACATGCAAACCTGTGATCTGCCGCTGCTGGAGCGTGCCTGTTCCGACGAAAAGCTCTCTCCCCGCATGGAGTTCATAGCTCCGCTTGACAATCTGATATGGGACCGAAAGCTCCTGCGCGCGGTTTTCGGTTTCGATTATACATGGGAAATCTATACGCCGGAGCATAAAATGCAGTATGCCCATTACACGCTGCCGCTACTCTACGGCACCAATTTTGTGGGCCGCGCGGAAATCCTCTGTGACCGGAAAAGGCTTGTTTTGACAGTCAAAAATATCTGGTTTGAGAAGAACATCCGGAAAACAAAGAAACTGGAAACCGCGCTGTTAGCGGCATGCAGGCGCTTCGCGAAGTTCAACGGCTGTAAAGAAGTCGAAATCGGAGTCTTCCACTTAGCCGGTAAATCCGGTTAAAAACAATTTTATGCCGAACAGTCATTTGTGATCATTCTGTTCTGTGTAAATAAGAGCCGTGGCATACAAGAAAATCAGAACACTTTTGCAATATGCTAAACTTAATTTTTTCATTCATTATGATAACATGAAAAAACGGCAAAAAGGAGGGGAGGTCTATGAAATTCACTATTAGGCAATTGCTGCGCGCACCGGTACGGCAGATTCTGTTTATGTTGCTGATGGCACTGTGCGCAGCTGTTTTTTCATTGGGTTACGGGCTCTATGTCAAAAATGTACGTGAACTGGAGGAAATGGACAGTCATTTTATCACGATGGGTACCTTTGAACAGCTTCCGACAAGTACCGAATGGGTAGCAGAGCCAATGTATGCCTCCCAAATGGCTTATGATCTGGGAAGAGTGTTTTCCATAACCGGCGACGCGATTGTAAATGAATATGAGAGTGCATTCTACGCAAAATCCATTACACTGGAGGACATTGCGGCGCTGCCGTATAAAATTCCGACGGAATACCGGCCCACCTACCTTGCCAAGGTGTTTCGAACAAGGGATGGGGTACAGATAGAATATGACAGGGGCCGTTATATCTACAGCGGCATTTACCAAATAGCACCCGACGATACTTTTACCCTTGAGGAAGGCGGCGAAATTCATATCCGCCGGGATCCGATGTTCGGCAGGCCTTATGGTCCGCGGGGCATGGTGAACGAGAAAGGTTTCCCCTCATATCTTTTTTGGTTTGATAGAACGCCACCGCCTGCGGAGAAACTCAATAAGGGAACGGAGTACATAGTCGTGATCCGTGACAATGAATTTACGGTGCCGGTGCAGCGTTTTCACGCGAAATCTCCTTATTCCGGTGAATATGAAACCGTTATAGACGGCCCGTTGGAGCTGACGGAGGATTTTTTCGAAACGGAACAGGGAGATATGCTGGAGGAGCTTTCCGAAAACCTTTCGCTGCTTGACAGCTTTGTCTTTTCTGTTGTACCCACGCAGGATTTAAATTTGCTGATGTCGTTTTATCAGAAAAACGCGTCGATGGTATTTGGCGAAGCAATCAGCGAGGAGCAGTTTGAAAACGGCGAGAGAGTTTGCATGATCCCGCAAAAAATCGCAGATAACTATGCACTGAACCCAGGAGACGAGCTGGAGCTTTCCTTCGTTGCCACGCTGTACGGCATTGCGGCCTCCGCCACGCCGTACATGCCCTCTGAACTGACGTCACTGTATGACGCGCCACTGTCGGTTTTCGAGCAGGCCACCTATCGTATCGCCGGGGTTTATTATGAATCGGCGGAGGCAGACTCGGCTTTTTGGGAATACTCCCTGCCCCATAACGGCATCATTATTCCGGCAAACAGCATACAAAACCCGGATACCAATGTGGTGACCACAGGCCCCATGATACCTTACAACACCTCGTTCCTCGTGGAAAATGATAAAATGGAGGAATTTCAGCGGCAGGCAGAGACATTGGGCCTGTCGGACGGCAAATTCACTTATTACGACATGGGTTATAACAGCATCAAAAAGGGTATGGACCAGGTCATTGCGTTGGCGCTGGCGCTCTCTGTTGCCGGAGCGGTCAGTACGGTACTACTGCTTGTATATTTTCTGTTTCTGCAGATCACGCGGCACAGCCGGGAGAGCGCCATACAGGTTTCATTGGGGATGAGCAGGCTGTGTACAGCGGCATCCTTGCTGCTCAGTGTGATGGCGGTCATCGTCATCGGCACAGCATTGGGGACCATCGCCGGAAAATATGTCTCGGAGGAGGTAGGAAACGCCGTCTATGCACGTGCAGAGGAAACATCTTTCAGCACCGATTACAGTGAGAACCGTATACAGTCCGCCGAAACGGATTACAGCTTCAGCGCCGGAACGGACACGTCCGACTTTGTTTTTTCCGGTATTCTCGTGGTACTTGCAGGGCTGGGGCTTTCGACCATGTTCATCTTCTTCAGCCTAAAAAAAGAGCCGATGATGATGCTGACGAGAGGAGGGGCGGACATATGAGATACCTTTTGACCATCATCGGACGCAGTATCATGCGCCACAAGGGGAAGACCTTGATTTCGATCTTTGTCTGCACAGCTCTCTGCCTGTTTTTACTGTTGTTCACGGCCAACATTGCCTCCATCCGTCAAAAGCTGGAGCTGCTGCCAAGCGAAGTTGAAATTAATATAATTGTGACCAATGTGTCCGCGGCGAAAAAGTCCTCTCTGATGATAAAATCCGACGACGTGGATAAAATCATGAACACCGGCCTTGTCAATATGAAGATCATTACGGCAAGAGCCCTTTATCTGGAAGACGGCGTGGAGCCGCTTGACCCTCCCAAGTATATGGCGGGCAGAGAAAATCTTGTCGGCGCCATGAACAGCGAGCATCCGCTTCTGCAGTCAGACGAGCAGACGCTCACCTATATGGATGGCCACAACGGCAGCCTGCTCGCGACAGATGAGTCAGTATGCCTTGTCCGACGGGAGTATCTGGAGGAAAAGGGTCTGGCTCTCGGCGACACGGTAAGTATCACGCTGTATACAGTCTATCAAAGCGGAGTCAACGACTTGGGAACGCTCTCAAGTACAGTTAAATATGCAGGCCCCTGCAAGCTGAAAATTGCGGGTACCTTTGAAAGCTACGGCGACAGGGCGGAAACAATGGCGCTGCGTGACACAGCGCCCTGCTTTAACTTCATTGTACCGTATGGGTTCATGCGGCGCTTTGCCGAGGAGCAGGACTGCAGGCTGTACCCAACCTCCGCCGTCTTCACGCCCATCGATCCCTACCGGCTGAACGAGCTGAAGGAAAAGCTCCAGGAGACCGGCATGCTGCAGCATAAGGAAACCAATTCCAACACGGGCGGTATGCACGGGAACACGCTTATCATCAGTGACAATACATTCATCCATACGGCAGAGCCGCAGCAGCGCAGGCTGTCTCTGTTGGAAACGGTATATCCGCTATGCGTTGCGGCGGTTTTCCTTATCGCGTTTCTCGTGTCTTATCTGCTCATCCAAAGCCGCCGCGGTGAAATGGCGATATTTCGTTCGCTTGGACTTGGCAGGCTCGGTGTATTTTTTGTCATGTGGGCGGAAAACCTTGTGCTTTGTATATTGGGGTCAGCGGCAGGGCTGGTGATCACAGCTATTGCCGCACCGGGCAGCCTACAAGCTATGCTGCTTGCGGTGGCGCTGTATGCCGTCGCGTACCTTGCCGGGACGGCGGTCTCCGTCTTGCTCACCAACAGGCTGGACGTGCTGGCTGTCATGTCGGCGGAAAAGTAACCCTCGAAAAGGAGTGACAAGGATGTCGATTTTGGAAGCAAAAGAGATTGTTTATACCTATCATACGAAATACCAGAGAATACCGGCGCTGTGCGGCGTAAGCTGTTCATTTGATCCGGGAAAACTATATGCCATTATCGGAAGCTCCGGCGGCGGAAAAACAACGCTGCTGTCCCTTCTGGCAGGGTTGGATTTGCCCGAAAGCGGCCAAGTGCTGTACTGCGGTGTCTCCACCGCAGCACTCAACCGCAATGAGTACCGCCGGAAGAATGTCTCAGTCGTTTACCAAAGCTTCAATCTTTTTCCTCTTTTAAATGCCCTTGAAAATGTGATGGTGCCGATGGGCCTGAACCGCGTGTCTGAAAAAGAGGCTAAAATCCGTGCCCGGCAACTGCTTCAAAGTGTAGGCCTGCCTCAAACCACCGAACGTCAGTTCCCAAAAATGATGAGCGGCGGCGAGCAGCAGCGTGTTGCCATTGCGCGTGCGTTAGCCTCTGAGGCTCCGCTGATTCTGGCTGATGAACCCACGGGAAACCTGGATACAGAAAACAGCAACCACATCGTGGATATTTTGCAATCCCTGGCTCATGAGCAGAACCGCTGTGTGATCGTTATTACCCATGATCCCGGAGTTGCTGAACGAGCGGATACCGTCCTCCGGCTTGTGGACGGACGACTGGTTTAAGCAGACTTTTTTGAGATTAGCAGAAGAATACAGACCCACTTCAGGGAGTAAAATGCGCTCAATAGCGGCTATTCAGGCAGTGCTGCTGCCAGGGTACTGCTTTTTTGTACGGTAAGCTTTGATCCATATATCATATCCTGCTGTTAGGGGTTTCACAAATTCTATTTTTCAGCAAACGCAGGCGGAGTCCGAAAAGACTCCGCCTGCGTTTGCTGATATATGGCGCAAAAGAAAGTAGAAAGCTTCTTCTGCAACCCATCTGTAGGGTTTACTTCGCGTCCTTCGGCTCGACCACCATCTCCTTCAGCGATGCGGCCATCCCGGCAAGTCCCTGAATTTCAGACGGAATGATGAGCTTCGTGGCCTTACCGTCGGCCGCCGCCGCAAAGGCCTCCAGGCTTTTCAGCTTGATGACCGCGTCTGAAGCCGAGGCTTCGTTGAGCATGCGGATACCTTCCGCCGTGGCCTTCTGTATTGCTAAAATTGCCTCCGCTTCACCCTGGGCTTCACGAATTTTCGATTCCCTGACCGCGTCGGCACGTAAAATCGCACTTTCCTTATGGCCTTCGGCCACGAGAATGGCGCTGTGTTTTTCACCCTCGGCCTCCAGAATTCTGGCGCGGCGCTCACGCTCAGCCTTCATCTGCTTTTCCATCGCGTCCTGGATTTCACGCGGTGGAAGAATGTTTTTAAGCTCAACACGGTTGACGCGGATACCCCAAGGGTCGGTGGCCTCATCCAGAATCACGCGGATTTTCGTGTTGATGGTCTCACGGGAAGTCAGCGTACTGTCAAGCTCCATATCGCCGATGATGTTACGAAGCGTCGTCGCCGACAAGTTTTCAATTGCAAAAAGCGGATTCTCCACACCGTAAGTATAAAGCATCGGATCGGTTATTTGAAAATAAACCACCGTATCGATCTGCATCGTAACATTATCCTTTGTGATAACCGGTTGGGGGGCAAAATCGGCAACCTGCTCTTTCAGCGATACCCTTTTGGAAATATGGTCAATAAACGGGATCTTGAAGTGCAGGCCCGTCTGCCAGGTCCCCTTAAAGGAACCCAGGCGTTCAATTACATAACCAAAGGACTGCGGTACAATTTTGAGATTGGATATGATCACAATGATGACAATTACCACAAGAGCAATCACAACAAATAACCCAATATTTAATTCCGGCATTCTTCTTCCTCCATTCTTTTTTCAGGCTCTACAAAGAGCCGTACACCCTCAAGTTTATTTACATGAATTTCCGTACCCCGTGGAATGATGTCGTCGCCAAGTGCCGAACGGGCAGTCCATATGCTGCCAAGAACCTTCACCTGGCCCTTTTCCGCTTTGTTATCGATATCTTCGGTCACTACACCGGTCTTGCCTATGTATCGGTCTGAGTTTGTACTCACCTTATCAAAGCTGAGTTTCTTTTTTACGAGGGGCCGGGTCGCCAACAGACAGATGAGTGTCACCAGCGCCGCGACCAGCACCTGCACCCACGGATCCACCCCGGCTGCGCTGAGAATCAGTCCGATCGTGCCGCCCGCCGCAAACCATATGGATACCAGTTGCGTCGTCAGCGCTTCTGCCACGACGGCCACTACGATGACAGCGAGCCATACATATACCACAAAATCACTCCTCCACATTATATTTATGTCTGAACCTATGCTCTTATTATACCACTTATCAATCTATATGAAAACTGACAGGATTGCTAAAATGTCCTCTCCAAGATACACAAAAACGATAGTTTGTGCATTGACAGGAATTTCACATTGTGCGATTATTACAGGGAAGCTTGTATACTCATCGATCCACACTGCCGCGCGCAGTAGAAAAGGGGCAATGGAAATGAAAAAAATATTTGAGGAATTCAAAAAGTTTATCTCCCGCGGAAATGTCATTGACCTTGCCGTGGGCGTGATTATCGGCGGGGCCTTTACCGCAATTGTCAATTCACTGGTGAACGACATTTTTATGCCCTTTATCTCCCTTTTTACCGGGGGACTTAAATTCGACACATTGAAGTATCCCTTAAATGCCGCCGACAATGGAGCCACGGTGAACTACGGCAGTTTTATATCCGCCGTCATCAATTTTCTTCTCATCGCCGTTGTGGTATTCATCCTTGTAAAAACCATCAATAAAATACGGGACCTGGGCGAAAAAAGCAAAGAAAAGCCGGAGCCCAAAGAAAAGCCCTGCCCCTTCTGCAAAAAGGATGTCGCTCATGAAGCAATACGGTGTCCATACTGCACCAGTTTGCTGGAAATGGATAGTGATGGAACGAAAGATGCAAAGGACGCTGAAAAGGAATAAGCGAAACGTAGAAAAGCCGCTGTGTGCAGCCCACAGCGGCTTTTCGGCAAGGAAATGAAAAATATGTATACGAACCGTGTCGTTGTACTCTTATAACAATCTTCCACAAAATCGACGACAAAGGAAAAGTTATCGGATTCTGTCAATCGGGCCGGAGCCGTTCCTTCCGGTATACGTAAACGAGAGTCTTATTCTCGAAACATGCCGGAACCTCTATATAGGCACCCTTATGATTCAGCAGCCGGTCCCAAAGAAAAACCTCTGCTGCGGTGTCCTTCGAAAAATGTGACGCAGAAAACAAGTTTACCGTTTTCAGTCCCGCCAGGATAGGCGCACAATGCGCTGCCAGATACTTTTCAATCAGGATTGAACTCTGTCGGCTTATTTAATTAGCAGTAACTAACTACGAGACAGAGTATATCATTTTTTTTGCCCCGTGTCAACAGTTTTGAGAAAATATTTTGGCGTACCGAACTATTCCTCACCAGTCTTTTCAAAAATAAAAATGGAATGGTCTGCGGAGCATATACAATTTTATTTGGTGATCCGGGAATGAAAAATAAGATGAGCAAGGTATATAATATCATCGCAGTCGGCGAATGCGCCTAGATATTCTCCCATTTCGTGCGGCAATGCCAATGACTTTTTCTTTTCACTGAAAGTAAGCACCCATTTTTGTGATGTAACGGAAAACCGCTCATCACCAATTATTGGGTGCTTTCTTATTTGTCAAATGGTATCATGAACAGTTCTTAATTGTATAGTATCAATTGTATACTCTTCTTAATAGTTGCGGTTATTTGCAGCCACATGCTAAGAATTTATATCTCTGTCACATAAATGCTCGATTGATTTGCTTTTACTGTATCAGGTGACAACAGCGTCAGCATAAGCTCGACCGAACTGGTGCTGTTACGCGTTGAAACAAAAATCCCGCTTGCGGATGTTGTTAACGGAGCGTTATCATATATTATTGGCGTATGGTAGACGAATCTGTTGACCCATTGATGATTATCCAATACCTGTACACCTATGGAAACGAATTTTTCACACTTGCTAAAAACGGTAAGATCGATGGAGAAGCTTACCGCATAGAGGCCGCAGCCGCCTAGGACAATTTTTCTGCAGTCGGACGCAAGATATAGTCGGCAGCATTCCGAGCGGTCCTGGCGGGACCACATCAGGGGAGTTCCGGCTACCCAACATTGCCCGGCGCGCCCTGGAAGCGCTATAGCGCAGCATAGTCCGGAATTTCCTGTGGCACCTTTTGGCCCGGGAGGCCCTTGTAAACCCGTGGCCCCTGCGGGACCCTTTACACCTGTCGGACCTGTTGCGCCCGTTTTGCCTCCTGACGGCCCGGTAGCGCCGGTTACGCCTGGCGGTCCCTGAGACCCTGCAGCGCCTGTCGGTCCTGGCGGTCCCTGAGCTCCTGTCTTCCCGGTTGCGCCTGTCGGCCCGATAGTCCCCCCCAGCGCGTCGACGGCGCACTCCATCTTGCCTTTCAGAATGATCTGATTTTGTGCGATACTGTCAAGAACACCTTTTACGCTCTTATTAACAGCTAAAACCTCTTCAAAGGAAGCTTTATCTTCCGGCCCCTCGTCGAGTTTTCCAAGTACATATTGTATCTTCTCGCTCTCAGCACGGATTATATGACTTAAGCCCAATTCCTCCATAGCAATAGACGCCAGAATCATACTCAGCGATTCGTCCGGCGTCATCGGAGGACTTATGAGTGGAAATGTCGGTAATGACATATTAATTTCACCTCTTCTAGTTAATGTTCAAAAGCCTATTTTCAAAATACTTTTTATTGTATAATACCGTGGCTGAATCGGGCTTGTATCCGGCGGCCATTTCGTTGAACAGCGCAGCTTTTTCATATTGGCCAAGCCTGTCATAGCACACCGACAGCTCTATGCAGGGGGTATATCCCCAACAGTCTTCCAGCCGAAATCCCCATCTGCTATCATTGTTCTCCAATTTCAGAACCAAGTCAAACCAGAAGGCGGCCTGCCCGTATTTGCCCTGTTCTTTGAAATAAGCGCCAATTTGACAGCAGATTTCCGCCCTGGGGGTATCATAATCAAAACTGCGCAGCATAGCGGACAGCGCCTCATCCGGCTTGTTTTCCGCCAGATAACAACTTGCCAGTTCGCCGCACGCAGTGATATTGTCTTCCACCCAACCTTTCCTTGAATCAAGGAATAAGCGAAACCAGTTTATGGCGTCGTCATACCTCCCATGACCTTTCAACTCTCTGGCATAATAATACATGCCCCGTGGAGTAAAATCTTTCCCCTGCGCTATCAAGTTTTCATAAATTCGAATATTCCTATGTCCTACTCTGCCATAAGGTTTTGCGTGTGTAATGCAGATGTCGGCATTTATACGTTTTCCTTCTACCTCAAGATATTCATGGACAGGTTCCCTCCATCTATAATGACCGCTTCTTTTAGAAAGCCGTTCCCTGAAACAGGAGAAAGTCACCCGCCCCTGCAAGTCATATCCAGTATTATACCGCATCATAACAACATCGATATCCTGTGATGTTACTTTTTTGAAATATTTTAGCTTAACGACGTCTTCCGGCAAAATAATGTCGTCGGCATCAAGCCACAAGATATAATCCATCTCTGCCTGCTCATACGAAAAATTACGTGCGGCAGAAAAATCCTGAATCCACTCAAAGTCAAAAATTTTATCTGTAAATCTTGCGGCGATTTCCTTTGTACGGTCTTCGGAACCGGTATCCACAATTACGATCTCGTCGATAACGCTTGAAACGGAGCTTAGGCACCTTTCCAGTGCATCCTCTTCATTTCTGACAATCATGCATAGACTAATAGTAATCATAAAGACCTGCCTATTCATCTTGGTTTATATAGTATTGCGCTTTTGATGTATAATAATTCAACTTATTGTTTAGAGACGGACGAAGTTAGTATTGTGCGCTGTTATTCCTAATGTTAACTTTAACTATGTTTCTACTCAATAATATGCTATGTGGAAAAGCATTGGACGACAGAGATAATGCACATATACTGATATATGTGTATTATCTCTGTCGTTTTTTGTTGTCCATCATAACTTGAAAGTAGAACAACAATTGTTACCAGAGGAGCATGAAGCCATGCCGACAATCAGCTTGTGCATGATAACGTATAACGAAGAAAATAGTATCCGGCGCTGCCTGAAAAGCGTACGTGGATTTGTTGATGAGATCATCGTCGCGGATACCGGTTCGACAGACCGGACGAAATCCATTTGCGAGGAATACGGCGCACGGATTTTTGATTATCAGTGGACGGAGAATTTTGCCGAAGCCCGGAATTACAGCATCTCCAAAGCCTCCTGCGATTGGATATTGCTGCTGGACGCGGACGAGGAGCTCGCCATAAGCGATCCTGCTGGTTTAAAGCATTATTTGCAGAATACCGCATGCGATCTGATTCCCGTTCGCATGATACATTTCTATGGGGAAAAGCCAGCAGATGAAAGACGTTCGCATTTCTCCTGTACGCTACGGCTGGCCCGCAACGACGGTGACGTTTGGTTTTCTGGCGTCGTCCACGAAAAGATTGACGCCGGCGGTAAAAGCATCGGCCAAGCAGTTGATGCCAAGCGTTTCATTCGGATTCTCCATTACGGATATATGGAAGACACCCCCGAAGATAAGCAGGATAGGAACACCCTGCTTCTTTTGAAAGAAAAGGACCGACAACCTGCCGATCCCTGGATATCTTATCATCTGGCGGCCGAGTATTACAGGCGCGGGAGTCATGAGGATGCATATCGGAAGGTGAACGAGGCGATCATCCTTTTTCTCGGCAAGCAGATCAAACCACCCAGCCTCGTGTATAAACTCAAATATGACATGATCGTCGCGATGCATTATAAGGCGGCTTACGGCGGAATCGATAAGGCTATCGCGCTCTATCCGGATTACGTCGACCTGCATTTCTATAAAGGGCTCCTACAATACAGGCAAGGGGAATACGAGAAGGCACGGGATATGTTCCGCTACTGTCTTGTTCTTGGAGAAACGAATATGGAGCACCTCATTTTATCGGGCAGTGGGAGTTTTATATCTTTATATTATATTGGATTGTGCCATGTAATGCAGGGGCAAGCCGAGCAAGCAGCAGAAGCGTGTCGGCAGGCAGAAATACTCTGTCCCGGTATCGGTGCGGCCGGAGTGCGGTTTGAACACCCGGACGAAACATTTTTCGGGTAAAGGAAGCACAGGATGAAAACTCATACCCGATTTACCAATTTTTGCTAACCGGAGGTTTATTATGTCATTAATAGATGAAAACGACACTTCCCTTACGCGTGAAGATGCCATCAACCAGGTCATAGCGTCCATCGCGTCGGAAGAACTTAGCTTAAGCTGCCTTATCAACGCTGAGGGAGAGAAGTTACAAAGTATTTTGGGCACCCTGCCCGGCGCAACCGGCGCCAGCGCGACGATAGAGGAAGTGCTTGAGGCAAACCGGAGTATCAGCCAAGTGTTGGCAAGCGTGGCGGAAAACCAAACCACCCTGAGTAACAAGCTGAAAAATGTGCTTTCCTCAGCCATTTTAACGGGGCCGACAGGCCCGACAGGTCCTCCAGGCTCAATACAAATTTTTGGGATACAAGCTAAGCTGAGAAAGCAAGGGGGATTACCGCTTAGAAATGGTGGGACTATCCTTTTTGATGATGTTCCAACTATGGTAGGTTCTGCTATTGCGTATGATGAAACAACTGGAGTATTTACCCTTTCTCAAAGCGGCTACTATCGGGTGGATTGGTGGGCAACCATAGACGGGGCTGATTCCACACGAGGGATAGTCCTTGCTTTAAATGTGAATGAAGAAATGCATTCCAGAGCGGTAGCCCCGCCTGTTACAAGTCAGGTTTCAGGATCGGCCCTGGTTGTCGTTGATGCAACCCCGGAAAATCCAGCCACTCTTTCCGTTACAAATGCCAGCCAGGAAGAGATAACTTTTGAGGCTGATATTGACCTGCAGGCAAATATAGTCATTATGGTAATACCCATATAAGAGGCGCTAAAAGGAGAATCATATGTACAACAGAACATTGGAAATCAAACTAACGGACGCCGAACGCGTTGCTCCGGGACAAAATGTTATTTTCAATCAGCAGTCGGTAAATACGCCAGGAATAGATTACGATGAAGACAAAGGCATAATAACATTTAATGCAATTGGACAATATTCAATCAGATGGTGGGTTGCAACGGAAACCACCCCGAAAGGGGCAATAGAATTTGGTTTGCAATTTTCATCAACAGAAGGTTTAATATTGGGCAGTTCCCCGCAAAAGACAGGGCAGGTTTCAGGATTTGCCGCTATAGATATACTGACAGCGGGTACTACCATGTCCTTGATAAATGCGACGTTTACGGATAATGTGTACTCAACAGAAGTGGCATTACAAGCTTATCTTTTAATT
>Ga0153939_1000193_pt1 | contig 21429 bp, 19 predicted proteins | sample TSNJ023MetaG_FD_104734 | JGI IMG/M metagenome (GOLD analysis project Ga0153939, IMG submission 104734) | Attine ant fungus gardens microbial communities from New Jersey, USA - TSNJ023 MetaG | ecosystem: Host-associated > Fungi > Mycelium > Unclassified | place: USA: New Jersey, Brendan T. Byrne... | reverse complement strand
GCGTAACTGCCACTGCCCCTCATTACGGACGCTTTTGTCCAAAAGGGGCAGCTGCTTGGCCAGCGCCGTCATCATGGAAACAGCATGCTCTGCTACGGAAACATTGTTGGCCCCGGGAAGATTGCACACCAGGACATTGTGGGCATCAGCCGCTTCCAAGTCGATATTATCCACCCCGGCGCCGGTGCGGGAGATGATTTTTAGGTTGGGGGCGCTCTCTATGATTTCTTTTGTAACCTTGACATTGGTGCGCAGAATAATGGCGTCCGCTTGGGAAGCCGCTTTCTGAAAAGCCTCTTGTGACAAATCCGCCGGAACGACTACGTTGAATTTGTCCTTGATGAGCTCGTGACCCGCTGGGTGGATGGCCTGGGATAATACAATAGTTTTCATTTCAAATACCCCTCCTGCACAAATACCTGACGCATCTCTTCCAACGCTTCCGCGCTCACCGGGCGCAGGGGATTGCGGGGTTCCCCGCCCTTGTATCCCAACAGGTCCATAGCGCCCTTGACACCGGCCACGCCGTATTTCCCGGCGGTTTTTTTGTTCAACGCAATCAACTGATCGGATAGGGCCCGGGCTTTGTCCGGCTGACCAGCCTTATACAGGGCCTCCACTTTACAGCACTGCTCCGGTAGGTAGTTGGACAGGGAAAGCACGCCGCCAATGGCTCCCGCTTCCAGGCCGTCTATGTATTTGTTGATGGAGCCTGCCAGCACATAGAAATCCGCTTCTGCGGCCACAGCCTTGGTGTAGATGGAAATGTCCTCGGAGGAGGTGTCTTTCATGCCCACAATATTGGAATGCTGGCTTAAAGTGTGGACGACTTGCGCGGAAACCAAAACGCCGGACGCAAACTTGGGCGCATTGTAAATGAGGATGGGTACCGGAGAATGATCCGCTACATAGGTATAATACCGGATGATGGCGTCGTCGTTCATTTTGGACGTGAAATACGATGGGGTGAGGATGCTGGCAAAGTCGATGCCCACCTCGCAAAGTGCTTTGATAAACTCCACGGTATGATAGGCGGATTCCCTGCCTGCCCCGCCCATGAGATATTTACCGGGGGCGGCATTTTCCTTGACCGTGCGGATAACGCGTATAGATTCCTCGTCACTGAGCGCACGGAATTCACCATTGCTTCCCAGGGGCATATACCCCATCAGGGAGGTTTCGTTCATTTTGCGGATGTTAAAGGCCAATGACTCCAAATCTAGCTTTTCATCCCGGAAAAGGGTCATTACAGGGGGATACAGGCCGGACAGATGCGCTTTATTGTTCATTGCGAAATCTCCTTCTCTCTTTGGCGGATATCTATCACACCTTCAATACGTGGCCCGCGATTTTCAGGTTACCCATGGTGGAACACTCCTGCCGGGTATGGAAAGTGTAGCCCTTAAAAACCTTGTTTTTAAACTGCTGGTAGGAGTCGCTGATGAGCCCGCCAGTCCAGGTGATATCCGAATTGAGGGGCTGATGTTTCTCCACCAGGCGAAGCATGTTTAATATGGGATCGAAAGAACCAATGAGCAAAGCCACCAGCATTTCTTCCCGTGTGGTATCCAGGGTCAGGTTGTAGAATGCGCCCCGGCGCTTTTGCAGGCTATGGCGGTCGCCGGATAGATGGGGCAGGAAGCGAACCTCGGGCACGATGTTTTTCTCTATGACCGATTGCAGGTAATCCTCATAAAAATAGGCTTTTCCCATGTCCGGGTAAAACTGTTTGCGGAACCAGTCCAGGGCAAAGCCCCCCACGGTAATGGCCAGGTAAAGCCAGGTGTTTTCCTCAACAGAGGTGCGGATATAGTATTTTTCATGGGTCACCGGCTGGGTGGTGGTGATGGTGGCGATTTCACTGGAGCCGGAGATGTTGTTGATGTCCCCGTTTTTTACTGCGCCGGCACCAAAGGCGGCGGCGGAGGTATCATTGGCCCCCACCAGCACCGGGATACCGGAGCGCAACCCCGAGGCGGTTGCCACATCCGAACACAGGCTGCCCGCCAAAGACAAGGACGGCCGTATTTCCGGAAGCTTATCCATGGAAAGGCCCAGTCCGTTACACAGCTCTTTTGACCAGCCTCCAAAGGAAAGGGTCTCATAAATGCCGGTGAAAGAGGCGTTGGTGGGGTCGATAATCCATTCATCCACCATTTTTTTGAGAAAGTATGTATTCAGGTGTCCAAATTTGTGAGTTTTTTTGTAAATATCAGGGCAATTGTCCTTGATCCAGAGCATGCTGGTACAGGAGATCCCCCCCGCGAAAGGAAGGTTCCCGTTGATGCGGAGAAAAGGTTCCTTGCCCAACCGCCGGACGGCATAACGGGACTGGGCATAGCTGCGCCGATCCAGATGCAAAATAGCGGGGCACAGGGGCGTGCCATCAACGTCCATGGCAATCAGGCAAGGGGAAAACACACAAAAGACCAGTGTGTCAATTTCCTTGATTTGTTGGCCGAAGTGGTGGCAGCCTTCCAGGAATGCTTGGTATACAACGTCCGCGTCCAACTGTACATGCATTTTGTTGAGAACCTGGTAATCATAGTAAACCTTGGTTGACGTGAGTATGTTCTGGTTATCGTCGGCAATAGCCATCTTTACAGAAGAGGTGCCAAAATCTGCTGATAGTATTCGCATTTACCCTCATTCCCTCCTATTGGTTCTGTCGTTCAAAATTAAAACTCAACTTGATGCGGTCGCCTCGGAAAACTACCCGGGAAAATTCGTAGGGGACTTCTTCCGTGGAATACATGGTGCATTCCATCAGCAGCACATGAAAATCCCGGGGACTCTCCAGATATTTGGATTGTTGGGAGGTGGTGACCACGCTCTCAAGAGTTTCGATGCCGTGTTTGGCAATAATACCGTACTCCCGTTTTTGGATGGTACAGAGCGGCTCGTGCTCAATATCCTTTTTAAAAAGATCCGGGCAAAGCGATGCAACGGTAAAGGTGGTGTGTATGCTGAAAGGCATGTTGTTGACATAGCGTACCCGGGTGATTTGGTATAGGGGACTACCCTCGTCAATGAGCAGACGGTCGGCCAGATAACGGTCCGCCTGCACGGTGCACATTTCGATCAAATTGGTATTGGTTTCATAGCCCATCTCTTCAAGCTGTTCCCGGATACCCTTTTTGGCCATGGTCACCGCTGTGATTTTACTCTCGGTCACAAAGGTTCCCTTACCGGGAACGCGGTAAAGCAATTGGTCGTTGACCAGCCTTGTAATCACATTCCGCACGGTGGTTCGGCTGATGTCAAAGCTCTGCTGCAGCTCATTTTCCGACGGAATGGCCTGATGGGGTGCATACTCACCGGTTGCGATTTTTTGTTTGAGCAGCTCGTACAATTGGATGTGAAGTGGTATGGGCCCGTCCTTTTTTAGTATGAGATATGCCCCCTCCCAACTACTCAGTTACAGCCCTGACTAACTCGTTTTCATTTCAATTAATATTCAGTATAGCATAGATTATGGGAAAATTCACCTAAAAATTGCTTGGCACTCATTTTCGGCGGGCACATTCAAGCAGAGGCAGAATCACACTGTTAAAATATTCTTCCGTCACCCCCTTTTCTCCAATCATCCGGGGGTTTTTGGCACCCTTTTTCCCGTCGTTGTGGTAATCCGATCCACCTGAAATCAGGTTCAGGCGGCTCTCATACCGCTGACGAACCTCGGACTCAATTTCCCGAGGCGTTTGGTTTCCTTTATAGCTGGTTTTGTCGTAGGGGTAAGCCGCTTCCATGCCGTCCAGTCCGGCGGCAATCAAAGGTTCGATATAGTCGAAGCGGCTCACCCGCCTGCCCTTTAGCTCCACCTGATCATCAATCAGGTAAGGGTGCGCCAAAATGGCCAGACCACCGGTATCCTTGATTATCCGGATAGCCCGGAGGGGATCAATTTTTTCTCTGCGCACACTGTATTTGGGTGTGTTCCGCACCAGAATTTTAGCCTCGCTCCAGTCCCTGGTGTACCCCTTTTGGGCGATGGCCTCAAAGATATGCTTGCGCTGAATATTGTGTTCCTGGCGGGGAGCGCCCTTGTTTTCCAGAAGCTCTTCCCAGGTCAGATTCATTCCGTCGGCGGCCAAAATTTCCACTAAGCGGTGGTAGCCTTCAATTTTGCTCCGTTGGCTTTCCTCCTCCACCGCGTCAAACAATGGGTCGGTAAAATCACAGCCCAGCCCGACAATGTGCACATCGTCCACATGGGTGTCACAGGAAAACTCAATGCCGTCAATGACCCGCAAACCTTTGGTCAAACCGTATACGGCGGCACTGACAGTGTGCCCGTCCTCATGGGTTACCGGTATGGGCCGCACATCGTGGTCGGTTATGGCCAATACACGCAGGCCCAGCTCCGCCGCCTTGTCAATGAGCTCCCTGTTGGTGTCGTTTCCGTCTGAATGCAACGTGTGGGTGTGCAAATCACAGAGATAGCAAGCTTTTTCCACCATCTGCTACGCCTTTCTGTCCGATCCGAACAGCAATATATGTATGCGGACTGTTTCTTTAACCGCCTGGGTAAGGGTGTTGTCCAGGACGAATGGATTGGATTCATCCTGGTGCTTTTTCCAGAAATCCTCACTGGCGCCAAGATAAGCGACCTTGATAGCGGTGGAGATGTTGATCTTCGAAGCGCCCAGGGAAATCAGCTTGCGGAAAGTTTCATCAGAGAGTCCTGTGCCGCCATGAACCACCAAGGGACAGTCACACACCTCCTTGATATCCGCAAACCGCTGAAAATCAACAACCGGAGTCTTTTTGTATAAGCCGTGTGCCGTGCCTACCGCAGGGGCAAATGCGGTTACACCGGTACACCGGACAAATTCTTTGGAGGTTTCCACCTCGGCCAACAAAGCAGCATCGTCGGCTACGGCAATATCATCCTCCACACCGGCGATGGCGCCCAGTTCCCCTTCTACCGAAATATCCAGCGGCGCGGCGTAAGCGGCCATGTCTGCTGTGAATTTGATGTTTTCTTCAAAGGGGAGGTGGGAGCCGTCAAACATGATGGATGTGAAGCCGGCATCAGCGCACGATTTGGCTAACATGAAATCTGTGCAATGATCCAAGTGCAAAGCAACGGGTACACTCGCCTTTGCGGCCAGGCGGGAAACTGTCTCCACGCAGTCGTTCAGCCCCATCTGCTTCACGGTTTTGGTGGAAACCTGAATGATGACAGGGGCCCTGTTTTCCTCGGCTGCCTGGATGACAGCCGCCGCTGTCAGGTGGTTGAATATGTTAAAAGCGCCCACGGCGTACCCATTTGCGGTGGCGTCTTTTAGCATACGCTCCATGTTCATAAGAGGCATGATGATTCTCCTTTGAAAAACATTTGATGTTTATGGTATCTGAATTACAGCATATCATACATTCATACAGGTGTCAACTAATATCAACATGTATTAACTAGTATTATTTTAAATTTACACATTTTTACTATACGCCCGCTCCATGCCTAAAAATGTTTCATTCACTATACAGTCACCACTAATTCTGGTATAGTAATATCAAACAAAAGCGCTTTGGAGGCGAATCCTATGTCTAAAGCATTTAAGAAGCCGCGGTTGTATGAAGAGATTATTCGAAAGATATTGCAGGAAATTCAAAATGGTACGCTCCAGGCCGGAGACCGCCTGCCACCGGAACGGGAATTTGCCCAACAGCTCAATGTCAGCAGAACATCACTCAGGGAAGCCTTGCGCTCCCTTGAATCCATGGGATATATCGAATCCAATTTCAAAGGGGGGACGATACTCAAGGATGTTACCTTGCAAAATATCATAACGCCCTACCGGACAATGCTTTGGAGTGACAACAATTTAATTCAGGATTTTTTGGAAATGCGCATGTTGCTGGAAACACACATGGCCCTGCTTGCCGCGCAGCGCGCAACCGAGGAAGACCTCAAACGCATGAAAGACAGCATTGAGTCTATGCAGCGTGAAATTAAAATGGGAAAAATCGGTATTAAGTACGACGATTCTTTTCACAAGGCTATAGCCGCCGCCAGCGGCAACCAAGCCTTTATTGTGATGGTGGAATTGTGTGCGGAGATGCTCAGCCAGTCCAGGTATGCAACCATGTCCCTGCCGGGCCAGCCGCAAAAAACAATTTTGGACCACACGAAGATATATGAAGCCATACAAGACCGGGATCCGGACTTGGCGGAACAGATGATGCGTGAGCATTTAACCAAGGCGCGAATTAATCTGCAAATCAAGCAAAGCTAGTACTTCACCATGGCTAAAAACGCCGCAAGACATGCCGCTATTTAGTCGTGGGGGAGGGAGTGCCAGACAGAATCCAGAAAGACGCGCCTCATCCAAAAGGCAAGGTTTCAACCTGTAAATGCCACAGATCGAAGCCTTGCCCTTTTGGATGCTTTGTCATAGCTTATGGTACGACCATAACAAAGTTTAGATTAGTTATTTGGTAAATACGTAATTTTTTATATATGGTATTTTTATCCATATTCAGTAATGAAGCCAAAAATCAGTCAAATAAACTACAAAATTAGAACTATATAGAGTTTATTTTAATATTTAATGTCTATCTTTTTTAAACATTTATATTGACAGAGCCTCTTATCATATGTATAATGAGAACCAAAATTAGGGTTATGGTCATACCAAATAAATATGGTACGACCATAACGGGGAAAGGGAGCACCCTAAGGAATGTTGGAAGCACAGAATCACAAATCAAAAATAAGAAGGAGATTGGGTTATGAAAAAATTATTTAGTATGTTGTTATGCATGGTTCTTCTGTGTGCCGCGTTTGCCGGCTGCTCGTCATCGTCGGGTTCTTCCACCGCTTCATCCGACACGACCAGTTCTGCCGCGGCTCCCGAGGCTGCGTCTTCCGGAGAGAAAATTGTGATCAAAGCGGGCCACGGCGCACCTGAAAGCGTTGCTATGCACCAGGGCTGGGTTAAGTTTAAAGAAGAGGTGGAGAAAGCTTCCGGCGGAAATATTACGGTGGAGATTTATCCCAACCAGCAAATGGGCGGGGACCGGGAGCTTATAGAAGCCACCCAGATGGGGAACCTCACCGCTTGCAGTCCCTCCACCACACCTGTGGCGGCGTTCTGCAAGGAGTTCTATGTTCTGGACATTCCTTTCCTGTTTTCTGATCGGGAAACCGCATACAAGGTGTTGGATGGCGACGCGGGCCAGCAGCTGCTGAATTCCCTGGATACTGTCAGCCTGAAAGGCATGGGCTACATGGAAAATGGCTTTAGAAACTTTACCAACAGCAAGATTGAAGTGAAAAAGCCCGAAGACGTCAAGGGACTGAAGATCCGCACCATGGAAAATAAAATACACATGTCCTTTTGGAGTATGGCCGGCGCGTCTCCCACACCCATGGCTTTTGGCGAGCTCTTCACGGCGCTTCAGCAAAAGACGGTTGACGGACAGGAAAATCCCTTTGAGCTTATCAGCAGCAACAAGTTCTACGAGGTGCAAAGCTACGTAACCGAGACACAGCACATCTATACCCCTTATGTGGTGCTGTTCAATCTCAAGTTCTACGAAGGACTTTCCCCGGAAAACAAGCAGATTATTGACGATGCTATGAAAATTGCTGTGGATCACGCCCGGGAAGCTTCCATTCAGAGTGAAGTAGACAGCAAAAAAATCATTGAGGACGCGGGCGTCAAAATCACTGCTCTCACTGAAGAAGAAAAGAATGCATTCAGGGTCATCATGAGTCCTGTACTTTCAGAAGTACAAGAAGCCGCCGGCAATGAAATCGTTGACATCTTTGTGGCTGAGACAAACTATCAATAAATGCACTTGTGTTATGCGTTGACTGTTGATAGCAAGCTGTCAGCGCATAACTTTAAATGTAGTTGTGGAGGGGAATGGGTAGATGAAAAAAATCCTTTCGGCTTTGGATAAACACATTGAAGAATACTGTATGGTCGTACTTTTGGCCGTGATGTCCGTCGTTATTTTTGCCCAGGTGGTTTCAAGGTATGTTTTCAGCAACTCTATATCCTGGTCTGAAGAAATCGCAAGGTATATATTTGTCTGGGTTGTCTATTTTGCCATCAGCTATGGTGTAAAGGTCAATGCGCATGTCAAGGTGGACGCATTTATTACTTTCATGCCCAATTTCATGGCAAAGCCTATCCGAATCATCTCCAACCTTCTGTTTCTTGTCTTTTGCGGCTTGATGATGGTGTATGGCGTCAAAGTAGTGGACTTCATCCTGGCCTCAAAACAGTCCTCACCCGCGCTGGGGATGCCCATGGGACTGGTGTATCTGGCTGTGCCGGTGGGCTTTACCCTGACAGCTATCCGTCTTGTGCAGGACACCATCGCTAAATTAAAAGGGAAGGGGGAATAGCAATGGTAACATGGGTGCTGTTTGGCACGTTCGTTTTGTTTTTGTTGCTGAATCTTCCAATCGGTATCTCTCTGGGCTTATCCTCTGTCTGCGCCATGCTGGTGGGAGGAACCATGGACCTGACTTTCCTTGTGCGCAGCCTTGTCACAGCCAATGACTCCTTTCCCCTTATGGCGGTTCCCTTTTTCATCCTGGCGGGAGAGCTTATGGGCAAGGGCGGAATTTCAAAGCGGCTGCTCAACACCGCCAACGCGTTCTGTGGCCGGTATACAGGGGGTCTTGCCATTGTAACGGTAGTGACCTGTATGTTCTTTGCAGCCATTTCCGGATCCGGTCCGGCTACAGTTGCGGCCATCGGCGGCATCATGGCCCCCGCTATGATGGATAAGGGCTACGGAAAGAGTCTTCCTTCCGGAATTATCGCAAGCGCGGGCAGCATCGGCGTCATTATTCCCCCCAGTATTCCCATGGTCATTTACTGTGTATCCTCGGGGGTATCCATCTCCGCGCTGTTTATCGCCGGCTTCATTCCGGGTATTTTAGTTGGTGGTTTCCTCATTCTCTATTCCTGGGTATATTCCAAGAAGCACGGCTTCCATGGCGATGAGAAGCGGTATACAGCACGAGAAAAGCTGCATATCATCTACGATTCCAAATGGGCGCTGCTTGTTCCGGTTATCATTTTGGGCGGCATCTACGGCGGTATTTTCACCCCCACCGAAGCCGCGGCGGTAGCTGTGGTCTACGGGTTTATCATCGGCCGGTTTGTTTACAAGGATCTGGGGAACAAAGAGGTGTTCGAGGTGTTTAGAAGCGCCGCGCTGACAACCGGTACAGTCCTGATTATACTGGGAACCGCGGCCACTTTCGGACGCATCCTGACTTTGGAGCAGATTCCAACGCAAATCGCGGCCTTTATCCAAAGCGTCACCAGCAGCAAGATTATGGTTCTTTTGCTTATTAACATTTTACTGCTCATTGTCGGATGCTTTATGGAAACCCTGGCGGCGATTATCATTCTCACGCCGATTTTGCTGCCCATTGTCACCCAGGTTGGTGTGGATCCGCTGCACTTCGGCATTGTTATGGTGGTGAATCTGGCCATCGGCTTTATCACACCGCCCCTTGGCGTCAATCTTTTCGTCACCTGCGGAATTACCAAGCAGTCCCTGGAGGAGGTGTCGAAAGCAATATTGGGCCCTCTTGCCATGATGATTGTTGCGTTGATACTTTTAACCTACATACCCGAAATTTCCCTGTTGTTGCCAAAACTCATTACTGGGTATATACCCGCTTAAATGACAGGCCGCTGTGTCCTGGGTAAGAAAACACCCGGGACATAGTATTTCAAATAATGAAGAGGTGAAAGTGAATGAAGTTGTTGGAAGGCAAAATGGCCATTGTGACCGGTGGAGGAAAAAGCATCGGCAAGGCTATTTGCGCCGCTTTCGCGGCCCATGGCGCTGATGTTGCCATAATTGACATCGATGGGAAGCTGGCAGAGGCCTCCGCAAAAGAAATTGCAGCCCAAACCGGACAGCGGGTCATAGCTGTTAAGGCAAATGTAGCCAACGACGACGAGGTGAAAGCGGCAATTGCCCAGGTGGTGGAAGCCCTGGGGGCGCTGCACATTGTAGTCAACAACGCGGGCATCTGCTATCTGGCCAACAAGCCCGATCTGTTGGATGTAAAGGAAGAAAACTGGGACCGGACTTTTGCCGTCAACCTGAAAGGCTCCCTCTATTTTGCCAGGGCGGCCCGGGAGCATATGGTGAAAGCCGGCTATGGAAGGATCATTAATTTTTCGTCCCAGGCAGGGAAAAACGGAGGTCTGCGGGTGAGCCCTGAATACTCCGCTTCCAAGGCGGCGATTATGTGCCTGACCAAAACCTTGGCCGGTGATATGGGGAAGCTGGGGATTACCGTGAACACCGTTGCTCCGGGGCTGATTACCTCGGACATGACGAAAGACATGCTTTTCACCAACGACATGGTACCCTTGGGGCGTATTGGTACACCGGAAGATGTGGCGGATGCCGTGGTTTTTCTCGCCTCTGATTTGGCCCGCTATGTAACGGGTGTTTGCCTGGATGTCAACGGCGGCACTATTATGACCTGAATCGACGTTGTAGAAAATCAACGAAGCGCCCCTTACAGCAAAGGGAAGAAATAACCGGATTATCATTCCGTTTGCTATCATTATTAGGAGGAAATTCATGAGCGAAGAATATATCAAGTCATTGGTACAAAAATCAAAGAAAGCCCAAGAGGTGCTGGAAACCTATTCCCAGGAACAGGTGGATGCCATTGTCAGGCGCTTTGCCAGGATTGTTTTTGATGAGGCGGAACCCCTGGCTCGTATGGCGGCGGATGAAACGCGAATGGGAGTCTATGAAGACAAGGTGAAAAAGAACCAGGGAAAAGCGCGCATCATCTGGAACAGCCTTAAGGGCAAAAAGTCGGTGGGCGTGCTGCGCCGGATTCCGGAGGAGGGCATCATTGAGGTGGCAAAGCCCATGGGTGTGGTGGGGGCGGTAACCCCCTGCACCAATCCCATAGTCACCCCCATGTGCAACGCTATGTTTGCGGTGAAAGGACGAAACAGCATCATCGTTTCCCCCCATCCCCGGGGCAAGAAATGTGCTACACGGGTTGCAGAGCTCTATCGGCAGGCGCTGAAAGAATTGGGGGCGCCGGAGGATGTGGTTCAGGTCATTGAGGAGCCCACCGTGGAGCTCACCAACCTGCTGATGAAAGCGGTGGATGTGGTCATTGCAACTGGCGGCATGGGCATGGTGCGGGCCGCCTATTCCAGCGGAAAGCCCAGCTTTGGCGTAGGGGCGGGCAATGTCCAGTGCATCATTGATGAGGGGATGGACAGCGGCGAAGTGGCCGAAAAGGTCATAGATGGGCGCTGTTTTGACAACGGCATTATCTGCTCTGGAGAGCAGACCATTATTGTAAATGAGAAAGAATACGACCAGGTGCTGCAGGCGTTTGTCGATAAAGGCGCGGCGTATTTTGACGACCCCCAGACAGTTGAAAAATTCCGATCGGCGCTCTTTCAGAACGACATCATGAATAAAGATGTCGTGGGTCAAAGTGTTGCGGCCATTGCCGCAATTGCCGGTGTGGCTGTGCCGGAGGGAACCAGGGTCATTATTCTTAAGGCGGATGACTATGGGGAAAGAGATTTGCTTTCCAAGGAAAAAATGTGCCCGGTTATCAGTGCTTATCCGTGCAGGGACTTTGCCCACGGGGTGGAAATAGCCTATGCCAACCTGAAAGTGGAAGGTATGGGACATTCCGTATCCATCCACTCCAACAACCAGCAGAACCTGGAATACGCCGGGAATCGTCTGCCGGTGAGCCGGTTGTTGGTAAACCAGATCTGCTCCACCATGAACGGAGGCGCTTTTGTCAACGGACTTTCCCCCACCACAACGTTGGGGTGTGGAAGCTGGGGCAACAACTCCATCAGTGAAAACCTGTCCTACCGCCACCTGTTCAACGTATCCCGCATCGCCACCGTGATCCCGGGAAAGACCCAGCCGTCCGACGAAGAGATTTGGGGGTAACCGATGAAGCTATTGGAATATCAGGCAAAAGCGGTGTTTGATGCCTATGGAATCCCCACCATGAAAGGAATTGTGCTGGACAATCAGGAGGATGTGGCGGCGAAGATAGCCGCCGCCGGACTCAACTACCCCGTGGTGCTCAAGGCCCAGGTGCAGATTGGCGGCCGGGGCAAGGCGGGGGGCATCCAGTTTGCGGAGGATGGCAAACAGGCCCAGGAAATTGTGGATAGGCTGTTGTTCAGCGACTTGAAGGGCTTTAGGGTAAAGGAACTGCTCTGTGTGGAAAAATGCAGCCTTACAACCGAATGGTACCTTTCCATCTTGCTGGATCGGGGCGCCAAATGCCCTCTCATCATGTTCAGTCCCCAGGGAGGGATGGACATTGAGGAGGTGGCGCAGAATTCCCCCCAGAGCATCTTGAAGCTTCCGGTGGATCCCCTGCTGGGGATCACGGCGGATACTGTCCGATACCTTTGCAGCAAGAGCGGCATAGGCCTTGCTTTTGAGAAAAAGCTGGGGGATGTTCTGACAAAGCTATACACCGCGTTTCTGGAGTACAGCTGCTTGCTGTTGGAAATCAATCCCCTTTGTGTGGCGGAGGAAGGCGGGCTGATTGCACTGGACGGCAAGGTGGACATCGACGACAGCGCGCTGTTCCGCCTCCCGGATGTCACCGCATGGCGGGGCGCCCAGCAGGAGGACCCTCTCATCAAGGAAGCGCGTACTTTCGATTTCCTCTACATTCCGGTGGGGGAGGAGGGGGACGCGGCGGTCATGTCCAATGGCTCGGGGATGCTCATGAGCTGTATCGATCTCATGGCCAAGGCGGGAATTGCCACCACAGCGGCCTTGGATCTGGGCGGCGGCGCGACGGCAGTCCGCATCAGGGAGGCAGTGCGCATTGTGCTGTCCAATCCAAGAGTCAAAACCCTGTTTATCTGTATCTTTGGCGGCATCACTCGCTGTGACGAGGTAGCCGAGGGCGTGCGGATGGCCCTTTCGGAGTCCCGGGATGAGAAGCAGGTGGTCATACGCATGGAGGGCACCAACAAGCAAAAGGGACTGGAAATCGTGGAGGCTACCAGGGGCGCTCTCCATGTAGGCGGGATTGTGGAAGGCGTTCGGGTATTGGCGGAGGGGAGGGTGCAGAGATGAGTATATTGATAGATAAGGACACCCGCCTCATTGTCCAGGGCATCACCGGGCGGGAAGGCACCTTTCACACCGAGCAGATGCTTAGCTACGGCGCCAATGTGGTGTCGGGGGTAACCCCCGGCAAGGGGGGACAGACCGTTCTGGGCGTCCCAGTGTTCAACACGGTGCGGGAGGCGATGGAGGAAACCGGCGCCAACGCCTCGGTGGTGTTTGTGCCGGCGAAATTCACGAAGGACAGCGCCATGGAGGCAATTGAGGCGAATCTGCCCGTGGTTATCACCATTGCGGAACATGTGCCGGTTCATGACATGATGATCTGTTACCACACGGCCCGGCGCAAGGGCGTGCGGCTGTTCGGCCCCAACTCTTTCGGCATCGTTTCCCCCGGCAAGAGCAAGGCGGGCTTTATGGCCCACAGCATCTTCACCCCCGGTCCGGTGGGCATGATGTCCAGAAGCGCCACCAACTGCTATGAAACGGTTTTTATGCTCACAACCCGAGGCATTGGACAGTCCACCTGTATTGGTGTGGGCGGGGATATGATTCCCGGATCGGTGTTTTTGGATCTGTTGCCGGACTTCCAAAACGATCCGGAAACCAAGGCAATCGTTATCATCGGGGAAATCGGCGGGAACGAAGAGGAACGCGCCGCCGCGTATATCAAGGAGCATGTCACCAAGCCGGTTGTGGTGCTGATAGCCGGGAAAAACGCCCCAAGGGGCCGCAGCATGGGACACGCGGGGGCTATTGTGAACGCGGATGGAACCGGCAGTGCCGAGAACAAGGAAAAAGCACTGAAGGAAGCCGGATGCCACATCGCCGACGGTACGGAGCATGTAGTGGAAATCCTTTCAACCATTCTTTAAATCTTTAGGAGGCGGAATATTTGGCCAGCAAAGAACTACTTCTTCGCATCTATCACACCATGAATCAGATTCGTTTATTTGAAGAAGCGGCTTTACATCTGTTTGAGGAAAACAAACTGCGGGGTTCGGTGCATCTGTATATAGGCGAAGAGGCCATAGCGGCTTCGGCCATTTCCCTTTTGAGGGATACTGATTACATCACCAGTACCCACCGGGGCCACGGCCATGGCATTGCCAAGAGCAACGATCTGAAAAAGGCCATGGCGGAGCTTATGGGGAAAGAAACCGGTTTTTGCAGAGGCCGGGGCGGTTCTATGCACATTGCCGATCTGGATAAGGGCAACTTGGGGGCCAACGCCATTGTGGGCGGCGGACTTCCCATCGCCGTGGGTGGCGGACTGGCCTTAAAAATGAAAGGAACTGACAGAGTCTGCGTTACATTCTTTGGGGATGGCGCCTCCAACCAGGGCACTTTCCACGAGAGCATCAACCTGGCATCGGTCTGGAAGCTGCCGGTGATTTTTGTCTGTGAAAACAACGGCTTCGGCATCAGCGTGCCGGTGAAGCAATCCACCTCGGTGGTGAATATCAGCGACCGGGCTCAGGGCTACGGCATTCCCGGCGAAACGGTGGACGGTAACGATGTCATCGCATTGTTGGAAGTTTTTGAAAAGGCCATCGCCCGTGGACGGGCCGGAGAAGGCCCCACCCTTATCGAATGCAAAACTTATCGTTGGAAAGGCCATTGGACCGGGGATCCCGAGGTTTACCGCACCCGGGAAGAGGTGGCGGCCTGGGTGGAAAAATGCCCCATCAAGCGGTTGAATGACTATCTGTTGGAGCAAGGAATAGCCACTGAGAACGAGCTGAATGGCATCAGGGCAACGGCTGCAAGCGAAGTGGAGGAAGCGGTTGACTTTGCTATCAACAGTCCGGATCCGGATCCGGCCACAGTCATGGACGATGTGTTCTGCGAAATGCAAGGAGGCGTATCACGATGAGTGTAAAGACCTATGCCCAGGCAATCAAGGATGTGCTGGCGGAAGAAATGCGCCGGGACAAGGCGGTTTTTGTCATGGGGGAGGATATTGCGGAGCAGGGTGGTATCTTTGGCTGTACCCGGGGCCTTTTACAGGAATTCGGACCGGAGCGGGTTCGCAATACCCCTATCAGTGAAAACACCATTGTGGGCGCCGGCGTTGGGGCGGCTACCGCCGGCATGCGCCCGGTGGTGGAACTGATGTATATGGATTTTGCCTATCTGGCCATGGATCAAATTCTCAACCAGGCGGCTAAAGTCCGCTACATGTTTGGCGGAAAGGCCAAGGTGCCGCTGGTGGTGAGAGGCCAGCAAGGCATAGGGAGAGGAAATGCCGGCCAACATTCTCAATCAGTGGAGGGAATGTTTATGAACATTCCCGGCATCAAGGTTGCGGTCCCCGCCACCCCGGCGGACGCGGCGGGGCTGCTTCGCACCGCCATCCGGGACGACAATCCCATTCTGTTCTTTGAACACAAGGCGTTGTATACCACTAAAGGGGACGTACCGGACGATTCAGAGTTTATGATTCCGTTCGGCAAGGCAAGTGTAGTGCGTTCGGGAACCGATGTCACCATTGTTGCATCCCTGCTGTATGCAGGCATTGCCCTCAAGGCAGCGGTGGAGCTGGAGAAGCTGGGAATCAGCGCCGAGGTTATCGATCCCAGAACCTTGGTGCCTCTGGATATGGACACCATTGTCCAGTCGGTAAAGAAGACCGGCCGGATAGTCACCGTCCATGAAGCCCACAGGACCATGGGAGCGGGAACCGAAATTGCCCTGGCGGCGGTGGAGCAGGCATTCGCGTATCTGGACGCGCCCCCTATCCGTTTGGGGGCAAAACCCTGTACACTGCCTTTTAATCTGGGGCTGGAAAACGCTGTTGTTCCGCAGGTGGCAGATATTGTACAAGCGGTGAAAACATCGTTGTGCCGTTAAGGAGGTGTTGGTTTGGCCACAAAAGTAATATTGCCCAAACAGGGCCTGCAAATGACAGAAGGCACCATCCTGAAATGGCTGGTGCGGGAGGGGGAATCCTGTACTGAGGGCGAGCCCCTCTTTGAGATGGAAACCGACAAGCTCTCCATCACCATAGATGCTCCGGCCACCGGCACCTTGTTGAAGATCGTCAAGGATGAAGGTGAGGTTGTACCCATCACCCAGATGATTGCCGTTATCGGCACAACTGGAGAGGATATTTCCGGGATGCTGGAACCATCGCCCACCATGGAAGCACAGACAACGGAAGCGTCCGGTCAGGCAGAGGAAGCGCCCATCTCCAGGATTCCTGCCGCGGGCATCTCCAGGGTGTTCATTTCCCCCAGGGCGAAGCGGAAAGCGTCGGAGCTGGGCTTCGACTACCACGCCCTCTCAGGCAGCGGTCCGGAGGGGATGATTCTTGAGCGGGATGTGCTGGCGGCAACGGCTGCAAGGGCCACGCCTTTGGCAAAAAAGCTGGCCCAGGCCACCGGCGTTTCCATTCAGGATGTGGCGGGTACCGGAGCCCGGGGCAAGGTGACCAAAGCGGATGTTCTCAGCGCCGTCGGACCAAAGGGGGATGGGGACACCACCTTGCTGCCCTTTACCGGCATGCGTAAAATCATTGCCGAACGGATGAAGCAGAGCCTAAACGAAAGCGCCCAGGCCACCCACCGCGTGGCGGTGCGGATGACCGAGGCAAAGCGCCTGCGTGAAATCCTGAAAGCGGCAGGAACCAAAGTGTCCTACAACGACATCATTGCCCTTTGCACAGTGCGAGCCCTTCTGGAATTCCCCATGATGAACGCGGAATTGACCGAGAGCGGCATTTTGCAAAAACATTTCGTTCATCTGGGCGTTGCCGTGGCCATGGAGGACGGACTCATCGTGCCGGTGGTGAAAAACGCGGAACGCTTATCCCTCCAGAGTTTGAGTGCCACCATCAGCGACCTGGCACATCGGGCCAAGAATAAGCAGCTTTTGCCTGAGGAGTACAAGGGCGGCAGCTTTACCATCTCCAATCTGGGTATGTACGGTCTGGAGGAATTCACCGCGATCATCAATCCCCCGGAATGCGGCATTCTGGCGGTGGGGGGCATTGAGGACACCGCCATTGTGGTGGAGGGTGAATTGGAAATCCACCCCGTTGTGCGGCTGACCTTGTCCTATGACCACAGAATTGTGGACGGCGCACCGGCGGCAGAGTTTGTCAGGCGACTGAAGCAGCTTTTGGAAACCCCGCTGCTTTTATTGTGAGGTGAAAAGTGAAGCAATTTGATGTTGTGGTGTTGGGCGGAGGGCCGGGGGGCTATGTCTCGGCCATCCGCGCGGCCCAACTGGGTAAGAAAGTTGCCCTGATAGAAAAAAGCAAGCTGGGGGGCACCTGCCTCAATCGCGGCTGTATCCCCACCAAGGTGCTGCTTCACAGCGCCGAAATTTACCACACGGTACTCCATGCCGCGGAATTTGGGGTGGAGGCCGCGGGAAACTATGACTACGCCAAAATTGCACAGAGGAAAGACACGGTAGTTACCAGACTCCGGGGGGGAGTTAAAAGCCTTGTGAAAGGGGCGGGCGTTGAACTGATCACCGGCGAGGGTGTGCTTCAAGCTGCCGATACGATTTGTGTGGGAGACGAAGCAATCCATGCAAAAAGTATCATCATTGCCACCGGATCGGAGCCGATTGTGCCCCCTATACTCGGTGCGAACCAGCCCTTTGTCCATACCTCGGATTCTCTGCTGGAACTGACCCGGTGTCCCCAATCCATTGTCATTGTGGGCGGCGGCGTTATCGGGCTGGAGTTCGCCACTCTCTTTTCCACCTTTGGTGCACAGGTCACCGTCCTGGAGATGCTGCCCACCATCCTGACCGGCATGGATGGGGATGTTATCACCGTTATGAACGGGGTGCTGAAGAAAAGCGGGATTACTGTCCATACCGGCGCCACAGTGCTGGAGATCCGGGAGGGCCAGGTGCTTTACGCAAAGGATGGACAGGAAGCAGTCGCTGCCGGAGAAGCCGTGCTGCTGGCAACCGGCCGGAAGCCTTGTACCAAAGGGCTTGGACTGGAGCAAGCAGGCATTCAATTGAGCAGTAAAGGGTTTGTCGTGGTGGAAGAGACCATGGGCACCAATATACCGGGGGTCTTTGCCATCGGAGACTGTACCGGAAAAGTGCAGCTTGCCCATGTTGCCAGTGAACAGGGTTTGGTGGCCGCCCACAATGCGGCAGGCCAAAACAAGCGCATGCATTACGATGTTATCCCCGCCTGTGTGTACACCACACCGGAAATCGCCTCCGTTGGTATGACCGAACAGGCGGCAAAGGAAAAGGGGATTGCAGTAAAAGTGGGCAGTTTTCCAGTGATGTCCAATGGGAAATCCATGATTGTGGGGGAAAAGAACGGCTTCGCCAAGCTTATTACCGCGCGGGATACCGGGGAGATTCTGGGGGCGCATATCATTTCCCCCCGGGCCACCGACATGATAGGGGAAATCGCCGTGGCCATGCGGGGAGAAATGACAGTTGAGGAGCTTTGCGACACCATCCACCCTCACCCTACCATTAGCGAAATTTTGATGGAGGCCGCCCATGATGTGAACGGCCTGTGCATCCACAAACCAAAATAGCAGATTGCTTGGGAGGTTTTATGAAAGCTTTGGTCAAACGCCAAAAAGGCGTCGGTCACATAGAGGTAATGGATGTTCCGGTTCCAAAGGTAAGCGCGCCCACCGATGTACTTATCGAAATACATGCCACAGGGGTCTGCGGCACCGACCTGCATATTTACCAGGACGCGTTTATTTACTATCCCCCGGTCACACTGGGCCATGAATTCTCCGGCGTTGTGCTGGAGGTGGGGGAGGGGGTTACCCGCTTCAAACCGGGGGATCGGGTTGTCTGCGAGCCCCATTCCAAGGCCTGCGGAACCTGTGAGGTCTGCCGCACCGGCTATATGCAGCTATGCAAATCCAAACGCTCCCCCGGCTGGGGGATGGACGGCGCTTTTACCGACTATATTGTCATGGCGGAGCATCTGCTGCACATTATTCCCGATAATGTTCCCTTTGATGTGGCGGCGCTGGCGGAACCCCTTGCCATTGTGGTTCATGAAGCACTGGAACGGGGCGTGGTGGAACCCAAAGACACCGTTGTCATCGTAGGGGCAGGCCCTATCGGCTTGCTGGCGGCTTTTGCCACCAAGGAAGCGGGTGCGCGGCGCACCATCGTTCTGGGGATTGACGCAGATGAAAAACAGCGCTTTCCCGCCGCAAGAGCACTGGGTGTGGATCACATCATCAATGTCCAACGGGAGGATGCTGTCAAAAAGGTGATGGAGCTTACCGTCGGACGGGGCGCGGATTTGATCGTGGAGGCAAGCGGATCGGAAGGCGGCATTAACTCCGCCGCGGAAATGGTGCGTATTCGGGGCCGCATCAGTGCCATTGGGCTGTCGGTTGGCGAAAAGGTGGCGGTGCCATGGAACAAGCTCATGCTCAAGGTGGTGGATTTGCGCTTCAATTTCAGCTCCAGTTGTACCGCATGGGACCGGGCGCTGGCGATTATGGAGGCCTCCGGCGGTAAGCTTTCTGCTCTTATCACCCACCGGGAAAGCATTGAAAACTGGGAATCTGTTTTTAGGGACATGGAATCGGGGGCTTGTATCAAAGCGGTGATGATTCCCGAGAGGATAAAACCAAAGTAGTGTAGTTCTTGATTAACACACTGTCAGACAAAGCGCGTGGAGTGCGGACTGCACTCCACGCGCTTTGATATTTTGCTAACACACAGCGAGAATCCTGCTATTTTATGATGAAAACCCAATCACCGCTCACAAGGAAGCTTGGCCAGCCTACCATAAGTTCTGCTTGCGTTAGTCTTTCGTCAAAGGTGACAGTCATTGTACAGAGGTCATCCTTCCAAAGCAATTCGCCACCAAGCACATCGGCACTGTCTATCGAGGTATCATTGATGGAAACCTCCTTGCGTTCTCCCGTGTTTAGCGTGAATTTTAGTTCGGCTGTGGTCGCGGAGGTGCGTACAATGCTTTGCAGCACCATCTTTTGCAACCCCAAGTCGATTTCTTTATTAGGATGGTTTTCCTCGCCAACAAGCGGAATATCAATGTTGAATTTCGTAAAAATTTTACCGTAACCAACTATAATCCCTGGTATTTCCAAAGTGATTGCTTTCCCGGCAGGTGCATTGCTTTCAAACCGCGTGACCGGCCATGCTAGAGGATTTTCCTCGTAAACGTATTCATAGGCATTGCATCCTTGTCATAGCCGGCAATTGGTTGGGTCGGAGAGTGGTTGGAGCCACATGAATTGGTTTGGTTGTTGAAAGTCGCTTTGACTTCACGTTTGACTGGCGAACCAATCATCCGTAGCTTTAAGTCCCCGTCTGCAAGGCTGGTGAAAATCTGTACACCATTGTCGGTGCGCTTGTAGCCCATGTGAATCCAATCAATAGGATTTGGCTCGGCTGGAATGATATTGCCATTGCCAACCGCCGCAGCGGCTTGGGTTAAATGAATTGAATGCGGTTTTCCATCCAACGTCACTACAATGTCTTGGACTGGAGTAAGGCCATAAAAGCCAAATTCCGCCCCATTAGGTCCACGGGAATAACCATCAGGCTCATATTCCTTTCCATCGCCGATTGCAACCGATATGTCGGAAAAGTCGGCGTCAATGACAAGCTCCAAATCGCTCTGTGTGAACATCACGGCATAGAGCTGACCGCCACTGTCCACATCGACCGGAGTTTCCAGGTAGTACGCTGTTCCATCTACAACAGTCGAATACACCGTTGATTTTCCAAAGAAAGATTTTAGAAAATCGGAGATTTCGTCTGCGTATACAACGGTGGTACCAATCATCACACAAACGATTGCCGCCACAATGGGAACCAGTCTTATCTTTTTCATCTTTTTATGCTCCTGTTCCAGTTTTGATTGCGCTTTGGTCAAAATGGAATCCACATCAACATCTATTTCACCCATTAAGGCATCCAGCTCCTTGTCAAGAAGATCACTGTCCAAGCTTTGTATGATATTCCTTATTTGTTTTTCATTCATGGGACAATACCTCCTTAATCGTTTTTCTGCTCCGCAAAAGCCTGTTGTCCACAGCGGAACGGCTCAATCCAAGCGAACGCATAAGCTCGTGGATACTTTCTCCGAGATAGTATCGGCGAATAAATAATTCCTTGTCCAAAGCGTTAAATGTATTTCAAAAGCGTTCCGGTTGCGCTTCCGAATTTCAGATATGAGCTCGTTATCTGAATATTGCACCTGGTCATCTCCTTTCATAAGTTACTATGCTAGGCAATTGCGAAACTCAAAACACCGCATAGTAAAGCGGAATAATGAGCAAAAAAAACGATATAACTCCTCACCAAAACATGGTAAAATTAAGTTGTGAATTAAAATCAAACCATGCCGAG
>Ga0153939_1000187_pt1 | contig 21715 bp, 18 predicted proteins | sample TSNJ023MetaG_FD_104734 | JGI IMG/M metagenome (GOLD analysis project Ga0153939, IMG submission 104734) | Attine ant fungus gardens microbial communities from New Jersey, USA - TSNJ023 MetaG | ecosystem: Host-associated > Fungi > Mycelium > Unclassified | place: USA: New Jersey, Brendan T. Byrne... | reverse complement strand
CAGCCGCCACACGGGCAACGGTCAGTATCGTTCCCTCCGTGGGCTTCATAACAGCCTTGTAGGCCTCATCCACACCGATATCGAGCGAATCGATGAGTGTTTCGGCGGAAACCTCCGTGTGCTCGGCCATTCCTTTGGAGAATCCGCGAAACAGCAGGGATAAAATGACGCCTGAATTGCCCCGGGCGCCTCTGAGCATGGCGGAAGCCGCGACCTTTGCAATCTCTTCCGCCGGTGCACTGTCGTCGACAGCCTCCAGCGCCTCGGCGCCCACGCCGATGGTCATAGACATATTCGTGCCGGTATCACCGTCCGGTACGGGAAAAATATTCAGTTCATTGATGGCACGCTTACTTTTCATAATATTGTTCGAGCCTGAAATATATGCTTTTTTCAGCTGATCGCCTAATATCACAGCAAACACATCCTTATCCAGATTATGGGAAAACATGGCTTTATTGTATCACATCATATATACAATTTCAATTGGAACGTACAGAAAATAGAATAACGGGCGGTGAGCCTTTCCGGTAACTGCTTCTATTGTTTCCGTAAACCGCTATCTTATGCTCATGCGCTCGACACCAACGGCAAGTCCGGTGGACTCGTCAATGGCAAACAGTGTACAGTCCATTTTACACGCGCCTTTTGCGTTTTCGAAGCGCACCGGCAGTTTTGACCGGAATTTTTTTATGACCAGCTCCGGTTTGACGCCCAGCGCTGAGTCGATGACGCCGGTCATCCCCACATCCGTGATGTAGGCGGTTTTTTTCGGCAGCAGGCATTCATCCGCCGTTTGCACATGCGTATGGGTACCAAATATCCCCGAAACCCGTCCGTCGGCATAAAAGGCCAGCGCCCGCTTTTCTCCCGTAGCCTCGGCATGAAAATCCACCATAACAATTTTCGGTAAATCCGGCATTTTGACAATTTCATCCAGTGTGTCAAAAGGGTCCTTCAGATTTTCCATAAACACCGTTCCCATCAGGTTGACGACCGCCACCTGAATGCGCCCCATATCATAAATGCAAATACCCTTTCCGGGCGTGCCCTCCGGAAAATTGATCGGGCGGATAATATTTTCTTTTCTGTCGAGATAATCATAAATCTCTTTACGGCGATACGTGTGGTTTCCCGCTGTGATAACATCGACGCCGCTGTCAAAAAGATGGTCGGCGGAGGCGGGAAGAATGCCGTTTCCATCCGCGGAGTTTTCACCGTTGGCAATGACAAGGTCGATCCCCTTCAGTTTTTTCAGCCCCGGCAGCCTGCTCCTCAAAAAATCACAGCCGATGCTGCCCACCACATCCCCGATTGCCAGTATGTTCATACTTCACCCCGCGAACCCGCCGACAGATAAATCCCGTCTTCCAGCGGTGTAAACTCCTGACTTCCATACGGCTGCCGCTGCGTATACCTGAGAAAGGCCAAGACATCCTCCGCCATTTGCCGGTCGTAATAATATCCGAATTTTTGTGCGGTAACTGCCGCCACCTCCTGAAAAAGCTCACAGGCACTGAGTAGGGACTGCCATAATGCCTGTGAGTCACAGCCGGTAAAAAGGACCAGATACCGCTCCCACAACACAGCGGGCAGGTAAGGCTTCAATCCGTCATACTGTTTCCCAACAGATAATGGAAAGCGCACCGTTGCCCCTGCATACCATGATAACATAAGGGACAGCGTCGGGATGACACTTTCTGTCAAATGATGATGCGCATAAAGCACCTGCCTTCTCCATAAGCCTTTTGAAACATATGTCGTCATCCACCAAAAGCTTGTCACCGCCTCACAGAAAACAGAGCGCGACGGCTTTACAATATTATGTGTACTCCCGTCCGGCGGCGGCAGGGGCGGCAAAAAGCCGTCTTTATCCAGCAAAACGACACTCAGCCGGTCATCAAAGCAATATCCGTGGTAATCCTGCTTGTTAGCAATGGTGAGGTCGATGCGGTTTCCGTCTTTAAACTGCATTAGATAACACACATATTCATCAAAGTCCTCATGATACAGCTCGCTGAAATCTGTACGCTGCATGACAAGCAGTTCGCCGAATTGGCGGTAAATGTCGTCTGTTCCTTCCCCGGGCAAACTCGGCGCCCCGTTTTTCAAATCGCTCCGCGGCCAGTGCGCCGCACTCTTGTATGACTTCAAGCTCTCCACAAGGAAAACAATGTCATAATCCTGCAGTGCATCCGGTGTGATTTCCGGATTGGTGCGTGATCCGTTTAAAATGACTGCTCGTATATCGTCATGGTTTTCCGCATAACTTAAAATGATGGCAAGCATTTCTTTTTCATTACGCATGATCTCCTCCTGATATTCTACCCACTCCACCGGGGCTTATTTATACTTTTGTCCAGAATATCGCGAAGGCGGCTGCCCTAAATAGACAACCGCCATTTTTTTCATTATTACTTCGCGTAATCAACCGCGCGGCTTTCACGGATCATGTTCACCTTTATTTGCCCGGGATAATCCAAATCCGTTTCAATTTTCTGACAAATATCTCGCGCCAACAGCGTCATTTTATCGTCGTTGATCACATCCGGTTTCACCATAATGCGAATTTCGCGTCCCGCCTGAATGGCAAAGCAGCTGTCCACACCACTGAAGGACGAGGCCACCTCTTCCAGCTTTTCAAGGCGCTTGATATAGTTTTCAAGATTTTCCCGCCTTGCACCGGGCCTTGCCGCCGATATGGCGTCAGCCGCCTGAACGAGACAGGCAATAATGGTCTTCGCTTCCACGTCGCCGTGGTGTGCCGCAATCGCGTGAACCACAACTTCGCTTTCTTTATACTTTCTTGCCATATCCACGCCGATCTCAACATGAGATCCTTCGATTTCATGGTCAAGGGACTTGCCGATGTCGTGCAAAAGACCGGCACGTCTTGCTGTGGTGGGGTCCAGCCCCAGCTCGGAAGCCATCATACCGGAAAGGTATGCCACTTCAAGTGAATGGTCCAAAACGTTCTGTCCGTAACTGGTACGATAACGCAAACGTCCCAGTAGCTTAATCAGCTCGTTATGTATGCCGTTTACTCCCACTTCCAGTACCGCACGCTCACCCTCCTGCTTAATGGTGGCGTCCACTTCGCGCCGGGCCTTTTCAACCGTCTCTTCGATTCTGGTCGGATGAATGCGACCGTCGGAAATCAGTTTTTCCAGCGCAATTCTCGCGGTCTCGCGCCTGACAGGATCAAAGCACGAAAGCGTAATCGCCTCCGGTGTGTCGTCGATGATCAGGTCAACCCCGGTAAGCGTTTCAATCGTTCGAATGTTTCTGCCCTCACGTCCGATGATTCTGCCCTTCATTTCATCGTTGGGCAGTGGTACAACACTGATGGTGGCTTCCGACACATGATCGGCCGCACAGCGCTGTATGGCCAGTGAAATGATCTCCCTTGCCATTTTTTCCGCATCGTCTTTTGTGGTTTGCTCAAACTCCATGATTTTTACAGCTTTTTCATGAGTCAACTCACTTTCGAGGTTGCTGAGCAAATACTCCTTTGCCTGTTCCGCCGTAAAAGCGGAAATCTTTTCCAGCATATCAAACTGGCTCTTTTTCACCGCCTCTGCTTCTTTCAACCTCTCTTCAGCCTTTCGATTTTTCTTTTCGATGGCTTCTTCTTTTTTCTCAATGTTGTTCAGCTTTTTTTCGTAATTTTCTTCCCTTTGCAGTATGCGCTTTTCCTGATGCTGTACTTCGCGTCTTCTGTCGTTTACCTCTTTATCGCTTTCACTGCGTAATCGATGGATCTCCTCTTTGCCTTCCAGCACCATTTCTTTCTTCTTGGCCTCGGCACTTTTCAGCGCGTCGTTCATAATACGGGCTGCTTCTTTTTCAGCGGAACCGATGGTGGACTCCGCAATTTTCTTCCTGTGATTTATCCCTGATAGAAACGCGACGATTGCTGCGGCAATCGCAACAACAACCACGATAACAATACACAGCCATAAATCTACACCCGGCACTAAGGCACCTCCTTTTTCTGTTTCTTTTAAATTTAAATTCAAATTAATTCATAAGGGTGCGTTATTCCCTTGGGATGTGCCGGTGCTTTATATCATTTATATTTCATCGGATTCATGTGTCTATACCCGGAGCAGGACGCTCCGGCATTCTTCTATCTTATCTTTTAAGACGCCTGCGGCGTACCGCAAAGCCTCTTGGTAAAATGAAAAAGCATATGAATTTATTGTATATAAAGTGCCACGGCACATTCTCATTTAATTGTATAATTTGGCGGCTTCAATGTCAAGAAAATTGTAATAATATATTCACCATTTGCAGTTTATTTGAAAGGACATACAGAAAATCGGACTTTTTTATGTACTTTCCTATTTTTTTCGTCTTCTTGCGAGAAAATAAAAAACTAACAAAACCAATGCAAATAAAATAACAAGACCCACAATCATGAAAGCGCAGTGCATGAAAAACGCACTTGGCAAAATTTCAATCACCGGGTCATAAGCCGGGTCAAAAATCCAGTAATCATTACGAAATACGATACGGTGAAACATTACAAAAAAGGTTTCCCAGCCTATCGCCACGAAAATACCGACAACCAAAGGAATAGCCACGCAGAAAATCCCTGATAATAAGAAAAACTTCTTCTCTCCCTTTTTTACCTTCACAAAAATGCAAAACGCACTTACAATAGTACTGAGTATTGCGAGAATCTGCAATGCGTCAAAAATAACCTTGACCTCTGCAAAATGCACACGTCCGCTCTCCGACATGGCAAGGGACGGAAAACTCAGTTCGCCGCGGTAAAAAAGTCCATTGTAGTCGATCAGCGCATCATAGTTCTGCCGAATCTCCCCTGCTGAATAACCGCTGATGCCGGGGATGTCCAGATACTCGATGTCAAAATAGTAAAGAGACCGGAAATTCAATGTGATCACTACCCCGATGGAAATACAACAAAGGGTGACCACAAGCGCCGTCAGTGCATTCGTCCATGTCCATAATTTTTCTTTTCGCATATGCTCTCCTGCCGTCCAACCAACCACTTTCACACATACACGAGGTGTCCGCATGAAAAAGCTGTTGTTGATTCTAATCTTCATTCTTTATATTTTTTTCCAGGTAATCGATCTGTGGTTTCCTGCATTTTGGAGCTATTCTAAGTATTTAAAATTTTTGGCTATCCTGCTGTGCTTTTGCCTCATGCTTGTCCCGGGAAAACCCGCTGTCAGCCTCAGGGACCGGTCTTTGGTTCGAATGGCCCTCGCCTTTACACTGCTATCGGATTTTCTGCTACTGTTCACGAATCTTTATACCCTTGGGCTCTTCATTTTCTGCGGTGTACAGCTGAGCTATATTGTCCGTTACCGAAAAAGCCTTCTGCGCGGTTCGGTGATTTTTTACGGCATAGTGGTACTGTTTACCGGCGTATCCTGGATGCTGCGGCTGCGCCTGCCATACGAGCTCATCGCGGGAGGCTGTTATGCCGTACTGATTCTCACCGCGTACGGCTGCTCTTTCACTGCCGCTATTCCGTTAAAACGAAAACGCCTCATCGTCATCGGGATGACGCTTTTTATTCTGTGTGATATCAATGTACTGCTTTTCAACCTGCTTCCGATGAGCGAATATCACCGCCTAACGGGGCTTCTGATGTGGTTTTTCTATCTGCCCTCACAGCTTTGCATTGCGCTGAGCGCTTCCTCTCACAAGGAAAAGGGCCTGCGGTAAACCGAGCACATCGTTCACAGCAGTCCCCATAGCCTTTTGCCCTCTTTTATTCAGCATCCTTAGCGGGTTCCGGTTCCTCATCCAAAGTTTTCGGCAGCTCCGCGACAAAAATTTTACTTGCCGCTTTGTAACTGACCTGAATGGTTTCATCCTTCAGCTTGCAGGTGATCGGTCCCTCATATTTTCCGACCTTGACGACTGTTACCGGCTCGTCGATCTGTACGCCGATTCCCTCAAGGTAATCAAGCAGCTCCGGTTCCTCCGTCACTTTGTAAATCAGCGCATGCTCTCCTTCCGAAAGCTCGGACAGTTTTTTCAGCAGCTCCGGTTCATGATCGCTGACGGAGCGCGGTACCAATGCTCCATGCGGGCAGTGTTCCGGATATTCCAGAAATTCATCCAAACGGTCCACCATCCGCATTGGCGTGGCGTGCTCCAGAAGATGGGCCTCCTCATGAGCTTCACTCCAGGAATAGCCCAGCTTACGTGTTAAAAATACCTCCCACAGCCGGTGGCTGCGTACAACACCCAGGCAGCTTTCCACACCCTTTGTCGTGAGGGTTGAACCGCGGTACGCGGTATAATTGATCAGCCCCTGACGGCTGAGTTTTGACAGCATTTCCGTCACGGAGGCCGGGGTCACACCGAGCCGCCCTGCAATCACCTTGTTAGAAACCACCGCACCTTTTGCCCCCTCCTGATAGATGACCTTTAAATAATCCTCTTTGTTTGGTGTCATAAACTCCCCTTCTTTTAGGCTTGCCTCACTTGGCATTAATTATATGCCTAATTTTAAAATTTTGCAACTTATAATTGGTGAGAGACCCCTATACTACCTTATGCAAAATGAGAGAAGTTTGTCAAAGCTCGGAAGTTTTCGTTTGTTTTTATCTTTATTCCCCCGGAACTTGCTTCGGAACACGCTCTTTGATTCGTACAATCACGGTGATGGCCACTGTAAACAATATGGCGCTGAACAAAAACGGCAGCCGCCTGTCGGCGCTTGACATCAGTCCGATCAGATAGCCAAAGGGGATGGAAAAGGTGATCATAAAAGCGGTAAGCAGCGCGATGATCCGTGCACGCTCCGCGGGATCGATATTATTCGCAACCAACGATTCCTTGCGCGGATATACCAGCGCATGCGCCACCGCCTCCAGCAGGATATACAGGATAATGGTGGTCACCTGTCCCCCTGGTGACACGATTAAAAGCAACTGGCAGAGGACAAACAAACCCAGCCCCACACCCATTGGCAGCCGGACACTGCGCATGCGGTGCTGGATGGCAAACATAAAAATGATCATTACAAAGGCCTTTATAATCGGAAAGTAAGCAAGATACTGCTCGGGAAGGCCCAGCGTATCGCTTACATACAGCCCGAAAAAGTTCGTGCTGATCATATTCGAGATATAGGTGATGACCATGATGCTGAGGATCTGCAGTGTCAGCTTATCTTTGAAAATCATTGGAATCAGGCCGCGGTATTCGCGGATCAACTGCAGACAGGAGGTATTCTTCGTTTCCTCCCGCCGAATCTTTCCTTGCTGTGTCTCGGTGGTATACCGGTAAGTGATCACACATTTGACGACCATTAGAATGCTGAAGCCCGCATAGATGGTCCGCACAACCGGAACCAGTGAAAACGACTGCACGAGCACGCCGGAAATCGGTGCGACAAATACGGCCAAAAGTCCGGCAATCATAATCCAGGTGTAGATGCTCACCGTCTTATCCTTCTCTGCATCTTCAATGAGCAGGCAGTACCACGCGGTTTGGTTGATCTGCTCAAAGCTGTTGAACAAAACGGCAATGAGGAAAAACCAAAAATTCTGTGAGACGGCCCAAATCAAACAAGGCACCACCCAGCCGAAAAAGTCCCCAAGCATGGTGGTGCGTTTGCGTCCGTATTTGTCGGCTATGATACCGCCAAAAAACGAAAACGCCACCTGTACCACCATCGCGATGGACAAAATCAGCCCGATTTCCACATCCCGTACGCCAAGGGAGTACATGTACACGGTCGCAAAGGGCGCTACAAGGTTATACGGAATGCCCCACAGCGGTTCGATGAAAACCAAAATACGCGGATTCCCTTTCAGTGTTACAAGCGTATCGATCAGCGGGTGGTTCCGAATACGCCGTTTCATTCTGCTCAGCATAGTACTTTCTCCAATCTCCCATTGCAGCCTTCCGGTCCCTGCCATCATCAAATGATTTCGGCCGGGCTCGGGTTCCGGTTATGGCGTCCATAACCACAGAGCATTTTTTCCCCGGTGCTGTCACGATATTATACACCATTCGGGCAGGTGATTCCATAGAAAATATATTTTTCCGTACAGAAAACTATGTTCTTTTCTGCGGGCGTCCTATATAATAATAGTTACATAGTTTTAGATTTCAGGAGGTTTTTATGGCATTGCAAAAGATAGCGATTGAAGATTTACAGTTTAACCCGTTCACCCTGATCAATAAAGAGTGGATGCTGATCACGGCGGGCAACCAGGCCGCCCATAACACCATGACCGCCAGTTGGGGCGGGCTGGGCGAGGTGTGGGGGCATTACGTCAGCACAGTTTACATCCGCCCACAGCGCCACACCTTTGGCTTCGTGGATAAAGGCGGGTATTACTCCCTGTGCTTTTTTGATGAACAGCACCGCGGCGCGCTGAATTTTTGCGGCTCCAAATCCGGCCGTGATTGTGACAAGCCGAAGGAATGCGGCCTGTCACCGAATTTCAACGCGGCTGCCCCGTATTACGAGGAGGCCAAAATGGTTCTCGTCTGCCGAAAGCTGTATCACGATGTGATGCGGGAAGAAAGCTTTCTGGACCATTCCCTTGTGGACACATGCTATCCCGGAAAAGACTTCCATCATGTATTCGTCGGCGAAATCACCGAGGTACTGGTAAAGAAATAATCCCGGCTCCGGTCTGCTCATCCCGCGGTACGGTGGGGATTGTAATTTGGCAGGATATTAGAATAGGCTGATAAAATAACTATTTTATGACACAAAGGAGAAAATATGGGAATGTTAAAACCGGTGGAAGGCGTTTTTTTGGACATTGGCTGGACGTTGATGTATCCGCCCTCGGGTTCATGGATGCTTTCCACAAAGGCTAAGGAGCTTTTAAGGGGAATTCCACAGGAAAGGGTCCGGGCCGCACAGGACCGCTGCTACCAAAAACTGGATGACAACCATCTCGTCCTGTCTGTCGACGATGAGTACCGGCAGTTTCATGAATATTACACAGAGCTTTATGGCAGCTTTCCGGAATTGGGGATCACGGCGCGGCAAATTGACGAAATCACGGATGAAAAGGTCTACGACGACGAGATCTACACCTTCTTTGACGACAGCATGGATACCGTGGAGTACTTGGCAGCGCGCTATAAGCTGGGCATCATCTCGGACACTTGGCCCTCCATTGAACGCGTACTGAAGCGCTTCGGATACTGGGACGCATTTTCCCATATCACTTTCAGCTGCAGCCTGGGTATATTCAAGCCCCATCCGAACATGTACCGCCACGCGCTGGAGGGCCTTGGAATCACGGCGCAAAAAACAGTGTTCGTCGACGACTTTGTAAAGAACCTGCGCGGTGCGCAGCAGGAAGGCATGCAGGGCGTCTTGATCACCGTTTCGCCCGAAACCGAGCCCACCGACGAATTTGTGTGTATTGACAGGATTTCCGGACTCCGAAAGTACTTATGAGTGAAGTTTCACCATTATTCGCAAGCCTCGTGAACATTGCTGTCGGTCGCTTCCTCTCTTTCCATAACATTTATTTTGTGCAGTAAATCAAACGGGATTTTATGGATCCCGGCGAAACCTCAACTATATCCGTCAAATCAACTAAAAAATGAGCGAGTTGACATAAACTGTCAGCCCGCTCTTTTTTTATGCTCATGTTACCATATCCGCTATAATCCTTATCGTACTGCTGAAATTCATGCTTCCTCACAGCCTGCACCCGGCCTGAATGGCGGCAAAAATCCGTTCCTTCAGTACGTCAAGGCTGACAATTTCTTCCAGCCCTGCAATATGCTGCTCCACAATGTCACCGCCGAAATCGTGAATCAGCAGTCCCTGAAAGCAAAGCTCGGTAAGCATGTGCACGTCATATTTCCCAAAATAGCCCTGCAGATACGCTTTATCAAAGTGAAAGAGCTCGCTTGCAACCAGGGCCTGCTCATAAAGGATGGGAGCCTGCACGGCATCGGCAAAATCAATGATATAAATCCCGCCCGCATCGGTAATCAATATATTATCCCCGCATAAATCCCCGTGTACAAAGACCCTCTCACCAAAATCGGTTTTGGCCAAGTACGCAAGACGCTCCGCCCGGAATGTGTCCGTATATTTGTCCCAGCGGCGATAGCGCCCTTTGTCCTGTATCACATCGATGCTATTAAACGGAGCGCAGGGGATGTTCATTTGATCGGTGATGTCCCGCAGCCTTCTGCCAAAGGAAATTTTTTCCTGTTCCGTGAATCCGGGCGCTGCCTTTGTGAATTCTGTTCCTTCGATATATTTCATGATCATGTAAGCAAAACGGTATTGATCCTTGAGAACGCCGCAGGCGGCACACTCCGGAACCGGGATACCCAGCTTTCCCGCATGTTCTGCCGCAAATGCCTCTGTTTCAATGTCCGCCGTACTGTCGATGCCCGATTCCTTCGGAGCGTAGATTTTGATGACATGTCCGCCGACCCTAAACACCGCGTTTGTGCCGGGCGTCAGGTACTCAGGCTGTTTGTACGGCAGACCTTCCTTTTGAAAAATATGTCTGATCAGGGGCTCCCATGCCGGGAGGTTCTGATAAACTCTCCCCCAGGATGCCCAGCCCTTGATATGCTGTGTAAAGAACGCGCACATTTGTCGCTCCTGTTCTGCCGGCAATGCATTCCGGCCATTCATATTTCCTTCTCTCCCTCAAATCAGTATCCGGTAAGCTTTCAAGTATACTTTTCCAGCCGGCACTGCTCATACACGGTTTTGCCCAATATAGTGACAGCCTGTTTCGGACAGACACTGAAACACCGATAGCACAATGTACATCTGTTTTTCGTAGCGGCTTTTCCTCCCACTAAATCCAGGTTCTCCATTGGGCAGACCTTCACACAGACTCCGCATCCGATACATCTGTCCGCGTGAATTTTGACCTTATCAGAATACGTTTTTGTCTTACCAAAAAACCAAAGGCGTTGGCCAAATAGTCCCGCCACATAAGACAGAAAACCCAGCCCCTTCTGGGGCGGCTTTCCACTACGGCACCGGCCGGCGGCCTCCCGCAGCTTTTCCGCCGCCTCGCGGACAATCCGCCGGTTTTGATCCAGCGGTTTTTTGAGCACCTTCTCATCCCCGATGCAGTCCGGCATCCGGACATGCAGTCCGCCCAGGATATCCGAGCCCAGCTTTTTCAGCGGCTTTGCGGCACAGCCCGTTCCGTCGCCGCTGAACAGACCCATCGTGGCAATCAAAAACACCTTTTTGCCATGAAAGACGCCTGCGTTTTGATAGATAAAATCACGCACGATGGTCGGCAGGCTACTGTAATAAACAGGATAGCCGAACACAATCACATCATGATCTGAAATAGTCTGCACCGCATCGGGACTTTCCAACGGACAGCAAGGCCCGCTTTCCCGGAAGGCTCTCAAAAAGGTTTCGACACAGTACTTTGTGTTGCCGGTTCCGCTGAAATATATGCCCGCGATTTTCATATTGTCCCATCCTTTTCTGAGCAAGGGCCCGGCTATGGCGGGACCGGTACAGCATATCAAAAACAAAAAAGGCATAAGGCAGCGAGCAATGTATCGTCGCCTTATGCCTTTTATTGCTTAGCCGATCTTTTCCAAAAGCATCCTGGCACAGTCGATTTGATTGGGAATGTTTCCGTTCCCATCCTTGATACGCCAGATGTCCGGAGTGATTTCATCCGCCACGACCACTTTTCCGGTTTCATCATAGCCCAGCTCGATTTTAAAATCGATTAAAGAATAACCCATTTGGGCCAGTTCCTGTCTCAACACTTCGCCGACCCTTTGAAGCACATCCAGCGCCTCGTCATACTGCCCGGGTGCAAGTAAATTCTTCATCAAACACAGCCGCTCGCTGATCAGCGGGTCTCCCTGGTCGTCGTCTTTTAATGTGACTTCCAGATACGGCGGATCAAACGGAATCCCTTCCTCAAGTGTAAAACGCCTGCACATGCTTCCGGCAGTGAAATAGCGCAGTACAAACTCCAGCGGCGGCACGGTGACCGCATGCACTTCCATCAGTCCTTTGTCGATATCCGAACCTTTATAATGTGTCGGGATGTCGTTCTTCTCCATGAGCTCAAAAAAGTAGCTGGATATTTTTAGCCCGGTCTTTCCCTTGCCCTCGACACTTCCACCTACGGTGTTGGCACCGGGGTCAAACACGCCGTTTTCACCGGTCGCGCTGTCTTTGAACAGTAAGTAAACGGCACCGGTAGCCTCGTCGGTCAGTACATCCTTGGTCTTGCCTTGATATAAAGTTTTCATTTAATATTTATCCTCCCTTTTGCTACAATAAATTTGGTCGAGAGAGCGGCATCCAGCCGCGCTTTTCTTCATCTCATGCCTAAGCTACAATAAGAGGGTCAACTGGTCTGACGTCCTCCTTTTTGGACTACTCACGTCCGTATAGCCGGAACAAAGGAGCCATGCACAAAAGGCCGCTCGAATTTTGTTATGCAAGCCCGGAAAACATTCTATCATATTTCTTATAAAATGCATATGATAAATTAGAAAACAGGAAACGGAGAATTGAACAATGCAAATTCACGTGGTCCGGTCCGGAGAATCACTCTATTCAATTGCGCAGACTTTTGACGTTTTAGTCGCCGATCTGGCATCCGCCAACCAGATTGACCCTCAAGACTCATTGGTCATCGGCCAGGCGCTCGTTATACCCATCACAGGCAGGTATTATTTTGTTCAGCCGGGCGATTCGCTGTACGTCATCGGCAGCATGTTCAGAATCAGCGCTTCCGTGCTGGCGCAAGTTAACGAAATCGACATGATGCGGCATCTTCAAATCGGCCAGCGCCTATACATACCTCCGATGCCGAAAGCAAAAATACAAACCAACGCTTACGCCGACACAAATATTTACGGCGGCTTTTCCAAAGAGACGCTTGCATCCGTTGCAGAGGAGTCCCCTCTGCTGACCTATGCCGCGCCCTTCAGTTTTCAGGCAAAGGCGGACGGTTCCCTGGAAATGATCGATGTATCGCCGGTAAAAACGGCTTCCGCCGGAAGCGGCGCGGTTCTCATGATGGTCGTTACAAATCTTGAGAACGGCCGGTTCAGCAATATTCTGGGAGAAGCGATCTTAAACAGCGTCAGCGTACAAAACATCCTGCTTAATAATATCGTTCAAACGGCAATAAAAACAGGATTCCGCGACGTCCATTTTGATTTTGAATATTTGCGGCCGGAGGATCGCGAAAACTACAATGCCTTTTTATGGAAAGCCTCCTCACGCCTTCACGGGGAGGGTCTTATGATGTCCACCGCCCTTGCGCCGAAAACCAGTGCTTCCCAGACCGGCGTATGGTACAGCGCTCACGATTATCGGGCACACGGGGAAGCGGCGGACTTTGTCGTCATCATGACATACGAATGGGGCTACAGCGGCGGACCGCCCATGCCGGTTTCTCCCATCGGCCCTGTACGAAAGGTTCTGGAATACGCTAAAACGGAGATTCCCGCTGATAAAATCATGATGGGACAAAATTTATATGGTTACGACTGGACGCTGCCCTATGTACAAGGAGGAGAATACGCGCGCGCTCTCAGCCCCCAGGACGCTATCGCACTGGCCCGCAGCCGTGGAGCTGATATCAACTACGATTATAAAGCGCAGGCCCCTTTCTTTTCCTATTATGATTATGACGGGCCGCCAACGGAACACATTGTATGGTTTGAAGATGCCCGCTCCATCAGCGCGAAATTTGAATTACTGAAGGAGCTTGGATTACGCGGCATCAGCTATTGGAAGCTTGGGCTGTCTTTTCCGCAGAACTGGCTGCTTTTGGGGGATCGGTTTATAATTGCCAAGCGTTAGAATATTGCTATTTTTTCATATGGTACGCTTCCCTTGTATTGCCCGGCATTTTTCAACAGCATCCATCAAGCCAGGCGCTTCTGACAAAGTGAACGCCTGGCTTTATTTTCCTGCTATTTGCTTTCATCAACCACCGGATCCATTAATATATGGGAACATATCAATCTGCGTTTGTCCCGGTGGTCCAGCCGGATATTATGATAAGTATGACTATAAATCATAGTACATTTTAAATTCCACCGGGTGCGGAAGTTGATTATAACGCGCAGACTCCTGCCGCCTTTTATCAATCCATATTTCAATCAGCCTTTGCGGAAATACATCGCCTGCAGTCAGAAATTCATGATCCGTTTCCAATGCGTCCAGAGCCTCGTCAAGCGAACGGGGCAACTGCTTGATCTTCTTTTGTTCTTCTCCGGACAGATTGAACAAATTATAATCATACGGTCCGAATCCCTCTTTACTCGGATCGATCTTTTTCTGTATGCCGTCAATACCGGCCATCAGAATCGCAGAAAAGGCATAATAAGGGTTGCATGTACCATCCGGGCTGCGCAGCTCAAAACGTTTATTCTCCGGTCCTTTGGCATACGCAGGGATGCGAATCACGCTGCTGCGGTTTGAGGTTGCATAACCAATCGTAACCGGCGCTTCGTAACCTGGAACAAGACGTTTATAAGAGTTTGTACTAGGGTTGGTAAAGGCACACAGAGCTCTTGCATGGGTTAAAATCCCGCCAATAAAATAAAGAGCGGTTTCACTCAATTGCGAATAACCGTTTTCATCATAAAAAAGAGGTTGTCCGTTTTTGAACAAATGCATATGTACATGCATGCCGTTTCCGGCTTCGGCATATATGGGCTTTGGCATAAATGTAGCTGTTTTATTTTCTGCAATCGCAGAATTTTTAATCAGATATTTTGTCATCATGGTCTTATCAGCCATTTCTAACATTGAGCCCATTTCAACTTCAATTTCAAGTTGTCCGGGACCGCCAACCTCATGATGATGATATTTAACAAGAATGCCCTGTTTTTCCATTAACATGGTTACCCGTGAACGAAAACCGCTAAGCTTATCCATTGGCGGCGCCATATGATAGCCGCCCTTTAAAGGCATTTTATACCCCAGATTGTTGCTACCATCACCGGTATTCCAGACTGCCTGATTGGTATCGACCCTGTATTCGGAATTATTTGGTTGTACATCATAACTGACATGATCAAACACATGAAATTCAAATTCCGGTCCGATACGCATTTCATCCGCTATACCAAGTTTTTTCATGTATTCTTCAGCGTGTACCGCAACATTTCTGGGATCTTGGTCAAACCGGCGATTTTTCGGTAAGTCAATAACAAAGACATCAACAATCATAGCAAGGGTAGGAACTTCGGCAAATTCGTCCACATAAGCGCTTCTCAAGTCCGGTACAAAGACCATATCACTTTTTTCGACCGGTGCAAACCCATAATTTGAACCGTCAAATCCAATGCCATTTTCCAGCGTGTCTTCTGTTAATCTGTCAACCGGCATAGTAAGATGCCGCCAGCGTCCGTCCAGATCAACCATCATAAAGTCGACCATCTTGATCTCGTTCTTTGTACAAAATTGCTTTGCTTGTTTTAAATCATCAAACATGTTCGGTCTCCTTATAGAAATTTAATGGTATACGGGTTAAAACTTTATACCCAATCAGTCTATCCAATCCTATCTTTGAACACATCTGTGTGGCTCTCATAAGCTTTTATGCCTTTTTCAGTTTTATAACACGGATTTTTGAATTATTGATTTATTGTCGCCACAATTTGTCTGGCTGTATATGATTTAAGTATGATTAAAATCGCTTACGATACCGTATACTCATGTCCCACCGCGAAAAAAGTTCTGTGCCATGAATGATTCTTTTTGAATGTACTTTTTAGACAAATTGGTGATACTAACCAAAGACCATTATAAACACATATGTGAATACACTATTTATACTCCTGGCGTTGGAGTGGCTCTGAATGCATTTACCGTCTTGTCCATAACAACCTGTATGTCACATCCTGAATCAAGAATCGTATTCTGAAGCGATTCTCTTTCTACCAGTACAGTTGTCACGTCTAATGCCTCCAACTTATCGGCAGTCAGCAAAGCACCCACTTGCTTAGAGAAACAGGAATCAGTTGTTATGGCGTGCGACTCGGATGCTTCGGCAGTGGCGACAATATGGTTATTAGAAATATAATTTCCATTACCCGAAACAATATGTATTATTACAGGTTTTGCGCCAGGCGGCATGATATACTTGAAACATATTGTTTCGGAAATGTGATTAGCAATAACAGAATTATTGCTACCGTTAATATACAGAATGCCATACAAGTCATCTAAACCATTGTTATATGCCTGCATAGGAGGCCAAGGTTCATGGTCACGCAAAAAATGATTTGAAGAAACCAAATTTTCCGAGCAGTTTTCTTGGAATACCAGCATTCCCGGATAAAATGAATGAAATCTATTACTTGTAACGGTGGAACGTGCCACACCAGCAAAATGGACACTGCTTGCTCCTCGTGGAAAAATATTGTTTGCCGTAATCAAAAGACCCCCAAAATTTTGGGCATAAATTGAATATCCTTTATAACCGGCCCCTATCAAGTTATCGGTTATTTTTGAAGCCTGTCCCGAACCCCGTAGTTCTATACAGTTTCCACATTCAGCTATGAAATTATCATGTATAGCCAGGGCATCTGCATTATAAATGGTAACTCCATGCTCTAAATACACTATCCCCATGCCTGTAATCCGGAATGAGTCTTGAGCGCTTGCTATATAAATACCCGTTTTCCTGTTAGAATATGTGTTTTCCGGGTTTGGCCCTCCTGAGCCATCATCCCAAAAATGTAAGCCATCAATGCAAAAGTCCTCAAACTCTACCGAACTTATTCGGGGTTCCCCACTCCGCTTAACATAAAACGCTGCCCCTACATATTCCTCATCGTCGGCCTCCGGGGATATATCTACAAGTATGCGGCTTCCTCCCGGCCATACCTCGTGCCAATTTGCCCATTCACTCTTTGGAGTATTAAACCGAATACTTGAAGATGTAAAGCCATGCCCAGAACCCATAATTTTTAAATAGCTGATATCTATTACTACTTGACTGACAAGATGAAAGTCACCTGCCGGGATATAGATAACTGCACCCGGTTTTCCTCCTTCATGAATATCAGAGTCCGTTTGTCTGCTTTTAATATCTGCAATAATACTATTGATTACCTCCCCAATATCCTCATACGGATTCCCAACATTCCACTTTGTTACATCATAATAATTTTTACTAGCCATTATAAAATCCTCCTCTGCCGCTGCAAGCTTATCATTCCATTCAAGGTACTCTCTCGCTACTCCCACTCAATCGTACTAGGCGGCTTACTCGTAATATCATAGACAACTCGATTCACACCGTCCACCTCATTGACAATCCGGCTGGACACCTTCCCCAGCAGTTCATATGGCAGCTTCGCCCAGTCCGCCGTCATAAAATCCGTAGTGGTGACGGCGCGCAGCGCCACTGTCACACCATATGTCCGGCTGTCGCCCATCACGCCGACGCTATGGTTATCGGTCAATACAGCAAAGTACTGATGCACATCCCGTTCCAAACCGGCTTCTGCGATTTCCTCCCGGAAAATCGCGTCGGCATCCTTCAATAGAGTGAGCTTGTCCTGTGTAATATCCCCCATGATTCGCACGGCAAGACCGGGGCCCGGGAAGGGCTGGCGCCACACGAGTTCCTTCGCAATGCCAAGCTCCAAACCGGCCTTTCGCACCTCATCCTTAAACAGGTCGCGCAGCGGCTCCACCAGGCCTTCAAATCCGATATTATCCGGCAGGCCGCCCACATTGTGATGACTTTTAATAACAGCGGCTTCACCGGTTCCGCTTTCCACCACATCGGGATAGATTGTGCCCTGGCAGAGGAAGTCCATCTTTCCCAGTTTACGGGATTCCTCCTCGAACACACGAATAAATTCCTCACCGATGATTTTGCGCTTGCTTTCGGGGTCGGCTACCCCCTCCAGCCTCGTCAAAAAACGGTCCTTTGCGTTTACGCGTACGATATTCATGTCGAACTCTTTCTTGAATACATTTTCGACAATATCGCCCTCATTTTTTCGAAGGAGTCCGTGATCCACAAAAATACAGGTCAAATTCTTTCCGATGGCCCGATGCACCAGCAGCGCCGCCACGGAGGAGTCCACACCGCCGGACAGACCACACAGTACACGCTTGTCTCCCACACGCTGCCTGATATCGGCGATGGACTCCTCCACAAAGGAATCCATCCTCCAGTCGCCGACACAGCCGCAGATCTCATACAGGAAGTTATGCAGGATGGTCTTACCATATTCGGTATGCTCCACCTCGGGATGGAACTGCACGCCGTACAAGCGTTTCGATGCGTCCTCAATAGCCGCGGACGGACAGTGCTCCGTCTTTGCGGAGCAGGCAAAGCCCTCTGGCAGCTTTTTAATATAGTCGTTATGGCTCATCCAGCAGATGCTGTCGGGAACATTTTGAAACAAGCGGGAACCGCGTTCAAAAATAACCGGCGCGACGCCAAATTCTTTGACATCGCTGGGCGCCACCGTGCCGCCCAGCGCGAAGCTCAGCATCTGCGCACCGTAGCAGATCCCGAGCACCGGAATGCCCAGTGCAAAAACCTCATTGCTACAATGCGGCGCGCCGTCTTCATACACGCTGTTCGGTCCGCCGGTAAAGATGATTCCTTTATAATCCCTCAGCTTCTCCGGTTTTGCTTTATATGACAGGATTTTGCAGTAAACACCCAACTCCCGGACGCGCCGGGCGATCAGCTGCGCATACTGTCCGCCGAAATCCAATAGGGCAACCGCCTCGTGGCCCCTGCGCTTACTCATATGCATTCCCCTTCCTTGTTACGAAACATCCTTATTTTCTTATTCCACTGTTACCGATTTTGCGAGATTTTTCGGCTTGTCGATGTCACAGCCCTTTAAAGACGCCACATAATACGCAAAAAGCTGCAGCGGAATGATGGAGAGCGACGGCAGCATGAAGTCGGTGATTTTTGGAATATACAGCGCGTAGTCCGTTTCCTCCTGCATGCTTTTCCGGCCTTCCACCGTGATTCCCAGCACCACGGCCCCTCTTGCCTTGACCTCTTTGACGCTGGACATCATTTTATCAAACAGGCGTTCATATGTGCTAACCGATATGACCAGTGTTCCGTTGTCCACAAGGGAGATAGGCCCGTGCTTCAGCTCGCCGGACGCATACGCCTCCGAGTGGATGTACGAAATCTCCTTGAGCTTCAGTGAAGCCTCCAGGGATGCGGCATAGTCCACATTTCTGCCGATAAAGTACATATCCTGTGCGTTAAAGTGACGCGATGCGTAATACTGTACGCTTTCCTTGGTTTCAAGGCATTTTTCCACCGCATCAGGCAGGGCCTGCAGATCGCTAAGATACTGTGCCATTTCCTCCCGCGTCACGACGCCGAGAGTGTCCGCGATATAAAGGCCGATCATATACATGACGGCAAGCTGTGTGCTGTAGGCCTTTGTGGAGGCGACGGCGATCTCCGGACCCGCCCAGGTATACATCACATCGTCCGATTCGCCCGCGATGGTGCTGCCCACCACATTGACAATGGACAGGACTCTGGCGCCGCGCTTTTTCGCTTCCCGCAGCGCGGCAATGGTGTCGGCAGTTTCGCCGGACTGGCTGATGATGATCACAAGCGTATGTTCGTCGACAATAGGGTCGCGGTAGCGGAATTCCGACGCAACATCCGCCTCTGTGGGAATGCGCAGCAGCTTTTCAAATGTATACTTGCCCACAACACCTACATGATAGGCTGTTCCGCAGGCGATAATGGAGATTTTTCGGATATCCTGCAGCTGTTCCTTTGTAAGGGTGATATCGTCCAGAACGATTTTCCCGTCCTTCAGGCGCGGGGAAATCGTCTTCCGCAGCGCTTCGGGCTGCTCATAAATCTCTTTGAGCATAAAATGCTCATATCCGCCTTTTTCCGCAGCGTCCACATCCCAGTCAATGCGCTCGGTTTCTTTCAGAACCGGTTCTTTATCGATATTGAAAAATTCCATACAGTCTTTTTTCAAAATGGCAATTTCATAATCCGCCATGCGGTAAATGTCCCTTGTATGGGATAGAATTGCCGGAATATCCGATGCGATGAAATTTTCCCCGGCGCCCTTTCCGACAATCAGAGGACTATCCTTGCGCACGGCAAAAATCATGTCCGGGAAGTCCGCACATATGATTCCCAGCGCAAAGCTGCCCTCCACCTTACCGATGACCTTGATGATGGTGTCCAACACGTCGCCCTTATAGTAATACTGCAGCATCTGCGCCACCACCTCGGTATCGGTGTCCGATGCAAATTCCACGCCTCTTTTTTTTAAATGGTTTTTCAGGTACAGATAGTTTTCAATAATCCCGTTGTGGACCACGGCGAACATGCCGCCGTCGCTGACCTGGGGATGGGAGTTGACGTCGGACGGCGCACCGTGGGTGGCCCACCGGGTATGCCCGATGCCAATGGTCCCTTCAAGGCTTTTCCCACCGTCCAAAATGCCGCTCAGCACGCTGAGCCTCCCTTTGGATTTCACCACATGCATGCCGGCCTGGTTGTGCACGGCCACACCCGCTGAGTCATAACCCCTGTATTCCAGTTTTTCAAGACCATGCAGCAAAATGGGCGTTGCCTGCTTTTCACCTATATATCCTACGATACCACACATACTTACTGCCTCGCTTTCATTTTAGCTTTTCTGTCTTTATCATGTATCAAAACAAAAGGGATGCCCCTGCGGGTCGAGCATGACTGTCCAGTTTTCGCTGTACTGCTCTTCTGCCTTTTTTGCACCGCAGGAAATGGCATATTCCACGGTTTCCTGCATGGCATCCTTTTCCACCAGTATGTCAAAATGTACGCCTGCACCGCTTTGCGGCCAATCCACCGGCGTATACTCCATTTCTCTTTGAATACACAGATATGGACCGCCTGACGGCAAAGACAGGCCGACAAAGTCCTCAGCTTCATAAATCTTTTCCCAACCCAGCAGCTTTTCATAAAACGCAGCCAACGCTTTTACATCGCGGCTATCCAGCACGATTTGCTTTATTTTCATCGGTTTCATTTCTTTTATCCTTTCTCAACATGAGCGATAGATGATATCCTCACGGGCAGGGCCGTTGGACACCATTTGAATCGGCACACCGATATGCCTTTCCGCAAACTCCACGTATTTCCGCGCATTCTCCGGAAGCTCCTCATAGCTTTTGAAGCCGCGGATGTCACATTTCCAGCCGGGAAGCACCCGGAGCACCGGCTTGCAGCGTTTCAGGTCCACTGTCGCCGGGAAGTGGTCGATCTGTTTTCCGTCCAGCTCATAGGCAACGCAGACCGGAATTTCATCAAGATAGCTCAGCGCATCAAGAACTGTAAAGGCCACGCCTGTCGCTCCCTGCACCCTGCAGCCGTAACGGGAGGCCACCATATCCAGCCAGCCCATACGGCGCGGACGCCCTGTCGTGGCGCCGTATTCCCCGCCGTCACCGCCCATACGGCGCAGTTCGTCGGCCTCGTCACCAAAAATTTCACTGACGAATTCTCCGGCGCCAACAGCACTGGAATAGGCCTTGACTACCGTGATAATTTCCTTGATTTCATGGGGCGGTATACCCGCTCCAATGCTTCCGTAGCCCGCCAGTGTGGACGAGGAGGTCACCATCGGATAGATCCCGTGATCCGGGTCTTTTAACGAGCCCAGCTGACCTTCCAGTAGGATGGTCCGGCCCTCATTAATCGCCCCATTCAACAGCTGAAAGATATCCGCCACATAAGGGGTCAGCTGT
>Ga0153939_1000184_pt1 | contig 21836 bp, 22 predicted proteins | sample TSNJ023MetaG_FD_104734 | JGI IMG/M metagenome (GOLD analysis project Ga0153939, IMG submission 104734) | Attine ant fungus gardens microbial communities from New Jersey, USA - TSNJ023 MetaG | ecosystem: Host-associated > Fungi > Mycelium > Unclassified | place: USA: New Jersey, Brendan T. Byrne... | reverse complement strand
GATATTTTTCGACCAGCTAGGAAGACGACGCAGGCGGGCTGTCGCCCGGCAAGGAGGATGACAACGCTGGGCGGAAAATAGACCGCAAGTTATGTCGCTTTTTAGTCAGTGTTTAGTATTATATACCGAGATAAGCTTTTCTCATCTCTTCGTTGTTCATCAGCTCCGCGCTCGGCCCCTCAAACACGTTGTCGCCAACCTCAATGACGTAGCCGCGGGAAGCCACATCCAGTGAGGCCAGGACGTTCTGTTCCACAAGCAATACAGTAACGCCCATTTTGTTGATTTCGACAATCGTATCAAATATCATGTCCACCACAATCGGCGCGAGGCCCAGCGAGGGCTCGTCCAGCATCAACAGCTTCGGCTGCGACATCAAGGCGCGGCCTATGGCGCACATCTGCTGCTCGCCACCGGAAAGCGACCCGGCCTGCTGATTTTTTCTCTCGGCGAGCTTCGGGAAAATCCGGAAGCACATCTTAAGGCTCTCCTCCCGCTTTGCCCGGGCCGAGGGGATATAGGACCCAGCCAGCAGGTTTTCATATACAGACATGGAGGCAAAGAGCTTGCGCCCTTCGGGCACCTGTACGATGCCGGAGCGAACCCGCTCATGGGCGGGCATATTGGCTATGCTTTTGCCCTCGAACAGGATGTCCCCGCCGCGCAGGCTCGTAAGACCGGACACGGTGTTGATGGTCGTAGTCTTTCCCGCACCGTTGCCACCCAGCAGTGCCACAATCTCCCCGCTTTTTATCTCCATGGATATGCCGTGGAGCGCTTGGAAATTGCCGTAATTCACCACGACATTGTCAATTTTTAACATACCGTTTTTCTCCCAGATAGGATTTGATAACCTCGGGGTCGTTGCTGACCTCGTCGGGCGACCCCTGTGCAATTAGGCGTCCTTGGTTCAAAACATAAATTTTGTCGGACAGCGTCATGATCGCCTTCATTACATGCTCAATAATTATGATTGTGACGCCGCTTTCCTTGATTTTCTGGATATATTCGATTACCTTTGCGCCGTCCGAGGGATTCAGCCCCGCCATAACCTCGTCCAGCAGCAGCAGCTTCGGTTCGGTTGCAAGGGCGCGGGCAAGCTCCATGCGCTTGAGCTCCGGCAAGCCCAGGCTGGCGCCGACAACATCCTTGCGATGGCTCAGGCCGATAAAATCCAGAATGTCCAGAGCCTTTTGCCGCGCCCCCGCGATCTTCGGATAATGCTGCAGGGCGCCGACCATTGTGTTTTCCAGCACGGTCAGGTTGCTGAAAGGCTTCACAATCTGATAGGTCCTTCCAATTCCCAGGCGGGAAATTTTCTGGCAGGGCAGCTTTTGTATTTCCGTGTCCTGAAAGACGATTTTGCCCTCGGTGGGCGGAAATACGCCGGCAATCATATTGAACAAAGTGGTCTTGCCAGCGCCGTTGGCGCCGATCAGGCCGACAATTTCCCCCTGGTTCACGTCCACGGACACATCGTTGACGGCGGTCAGCCCGCCAAATTGTTTTGTCACGGCGTCAACCTGTAAAAGCAACTTTCCACCTTCCATAGAACGCTCCTATTCTCCCGCATTTGCAGGCGCCCTGGCCCTGATTTTTGCGACAATTTTATTGTAGAGCTTTATGATTGCCGGCCAAAGACCTGCGGGCAAAAAGTAAATAAAGAGCATGAGGACCAGCCCGTAAATCGCCTGGGCGAGGCCGGAAATCGACGCGCCCACAATCCCGCGCAGGACGTCCTGCAGCGGTGTCATAATCAAAGAGGCGATAATCGGCCCCCACAGTGTGCCCTTTCCACCGATGATGGCAAAAAGCAGGATTTGCACGGACATGTCGTAGCCCAATATACGGGACGGGTCAAGCACATTGAGAAATTGCACGTAGAACGACCCGCCAACCGCCGTCATGAAGGCTGAGATCATGCTTGCCTTGAGCTTCATTCCCATTACATTGACGCCCAAGGAGCTCGCTGCCTCGGGGTTTGTGTTGATTGCCTGCAGGTAATACCCCATCTTTGAAGTCTTAATCCTGTAAGAAAAAGCGCCCGCTGCAACAAGCAACGCCAATATGATGTAAAAATAGCCGGCCTTTTCTTCGAATTGCATATTGATGATGCTGTTGCCGCGCCACGGCAGGCTGATTCCAAGCGCACCCTTTGTGTGATAGCCAAACATGTAATTATTGGACAAAAACGTGAGCCTGATAATGTGCAGCATCGCCACAGTGGCAAGCGCGAAGTAGGAGCCGCTGAGCCTGAATGTAATGCTGCCGATAATCAGCGCCAGCAATGCTGCGATCACGCCACCGGCCAGCATCCCGATCCAGGGGGTAATTCCCTCATAGGCGAACAGAATTGTGGAAACATAGGCGCCAATACCCACGTATACGCCGTTTCCGAGCGCCAATTGCCCGGCATAGCCGCCTATAATGTTCCAAGCCGTGGCAAAATAGGCGAAAATCAACATGTTGATGATGTACTGCATCGCCAAGTTGTTAGTGACAAAAAGTGGTATCAGTGCCGTTGCCAGAACGATGCCGGCGCACAGCGCGGCTTTTTTCACATTCAAAACAGATTCCTCCCCGGACAAACAGCGGCCGTCCCGGCGCTATATGTCTTTTTTTCCGAGCAAGCCATAGGGCTTAAACAACAGGACCAAAATGAATACGATAAATACGGCCATCTGCGCCACCGAGTCGGATACAAGCTGGGTGCCCAGCTTTTCGATGATGCCTACAAGCAGTCCACCCAGCAAAGCGCCGGGAACGCTGCCCTGTCCGCCCAGAACCACAATAACAAATGACTTGAAGCTAAATGTCGCGCCCACTGTGGGAACAACCGGGAGGTACGGCAGCAGCAGCGCCCCCGAAAGCCCCACAAGCGCAATGCCTATACCAAATGCCACATTGTAGATATGCTTCATGTTGATACCCATCAATGTGGCGACGCTCCGATTTTGGGCTGTGGCGCGTATTGCCCGCCCCATTTCGGAGCGCTGCAGAAAGAAGTAAAGCGCCAACGTGCACACAATCGCAATGGTAAAGGAGATGAGCTTAGGGACGGACACATAAATGGAGGCAATTTGCAAAGATTTCCCTGTATACGCGGTATTGGCCGTTAGGGGATTTGCACCGAAAATCATCAGCGCCAAATTGGATAAAAACAGCCCCAGTCCCGATGTAAACAGCAACACGCTGATGGGTTCCAGTTCGGTTTCCCTCTCAAGAATATTGGAAATGATGCCCTTTTGCAGGAAGAAGCCGACAAAAAACATCATCACGGCGGTCAGGAGCATGATGAGGTACGGGTCCAGCCCGGTTGCCGTAAAGATAAAGTAGGATATATACATGCCGGTCATCAAAAGCTCTCCGTGCGCCCAGTTAATAATCCGCATAACGCCAAATGCAAGGCTCAGGCCGACAGCGATCGTCGCGTACACGCCCCCGACCAACAAGCCGTCTATCAACGCCTGCACATACATGCTCATTTGCTTTCCCCCTCAATTTAAACAATACTTTTTTAAAATTATTGTTAATTTAGTTGATAACAGCTAAAGTATAACATCCATTCATTGTAAAATACATCATTCACACTCTGCAATATCTTGTGTTTTTTTTTGTCATTTGCACAAATATTTTATATAAGATACCCGAAAAATACAACTGATTAAAAATAATATCAAATAAATTACACAGAATCAGATCATTTTCTTGAATTCCCAGTTGACTAAAAGCAATATTGCATTTACCATAAAGTAAAATACAAGAGGGGTGGGGTTAGCTTGGATATACTGATGGAAAACAAAATGCAGGAAATCGTCAATAAATTAATGGAGATTATTCCGCATAATATCAACATCATGAACAACAAGGGAATCATCATTGCAAGCGGCGACCCCGCCCGTATCGGCCAGCTCCACCCCATTGCCCTGCACGCGCTGGAAAGCAATAACCAAATTGCTGTCTATGAGGAAAACGAAGGGATGCTGCGCGGCATCAACGCGCCCTTTTTTTTCCATGGAAAGCCGTTGGGCGTTATCGGCATCAGCGGCGAGGTGGATAAAATTATGGCAATTTCCCAGTTGGTCAAGGTAATGGCCGAGCTGCTGATCAACCAGGAATACTTAATGAACACAAAGCAGATCAACGAGCAAATCCGCGAGCAATTCCTGTACGAGTGGTCGTACCGCAGCGAAGCGCTCAATACGGATTTTATCAACCGCGGGCTGGCGCTCAACATTGACGTGACCGTGGAGCGGTGCGCCGCCGTTGTCTGCCTGCCGGCGCCCGGCAACACCAATATGGAGCTGCGGAAGATACGGTATTTGCTGGACGAAAGGGACTATTGCATCCGCTTGATGAGCGACCAATACGTGCTTTTCCTCGTCCACAACGCCCAGCTAGCCAAAAAGCTTAAAAATATCCGCCAGGAGCTCCTGGAGTTGGGCGATGTCCACATCGGTGTGGGGCGGCCGGAAGCCACGATTTTTTCCTCTATACACCAGGCGCAAAAGGCGGTCCGCGTCGGGCGGCTTGTCTATCCGGACAACCAACTTTTGTTCTTTAAGGATCTGGAATTCTACTGCGCGATGGTCGAGAATGGCCCCGGCTCGCAGGAAGCCCTGGATACAATCAGCAAGTTGGCCAGTATGAGCAACTCTTATTTGCTGGAAACAATTATCGCCTATTTCCAGAACAACGGGGAGGTCAACAACATATCGCAGGCGTTGCATATCCACAGGAACAGCCTGGATTACCGCATCAGGAAAATCCAGGACTTCACCGGCAAAGACCTGCGCAACTACAAGGATTTATTTTATCTCTACAACGCATATATATCCCATACACTGTTCAGTGAGGAATGATTGCCACCCCATCCGGGATTACCACAAGCTCGGATGTTGATGAGGTCAGCGCCTTTGCCCCTGCAATAGCGTCCTCCAGGCTTTCGGCGCAGCCCATCTGCATGGCCTCAACCCATTGACGGTTTTTGGGGTCCGTTACCATGATGATTTTATGTTCCCCGGCAACCCGGGCCAGTATTTGCGCCTGCCATTGATCCGGCTTTGTCCGGTCGGCGGGTGTTTTTTCTATTTCCTCCAGAATTTCCTTGAGAGAATTCCCTGCGCTGAAGTAACGGAAAAAGGCCTCGCCGCCATGGCCGTCGCTGCACTCGGCCACCATAATGATAACGCCGCCGGGCTTTGCGCACGCCTCCGCCGCGGTCATCCCCTTCACAGCCTGGTAAATGTTTTGGTCCAGCGGATAGCCGCCGTTGGTAACAAGGACAATGTCTCCGGGAACCGGTTCGACGCGGAAGCGTTCGGCCACATACGCACAGCCCTGCGCGTGAGCTTCGGCGGGGTCTCCGGCAAAGGCCGCGACAATATTGTGGGCGCTGTCCAGCACCACGTTGAATATAAACCGCAGCTTTGCCTGCTCTGCCGCAAAAACCATATCCCGGTGGATGGGATTTCCTTCGAGGTTGCCGGTAACTGCCTTGTCGGAGGCGATAAACGCGGCACAGTGGTTTGCATACACCGATTTGCCGTAGGCGATCCCCGGCAACACACTCTTCCGGCCGCCAGAAAAGCCGGCGAAAAAGTGCGGTTCAATAACGCCCTCTGCAATAACAAGATCCGCCCAGTCCACCAACTTGTTCAAATACAGCTCCTGGCCCGAGGGCATGACGCCCTTGTTCACCATGGCGGACGAATCAAAGGCATCGTGGTTGACAATGCACTCCCTGTTCAGAATCCCCTTGCCGAAGCGCTGGAGCATTTCGGCCCCGTTCATGGCGCGATGGCAGCCGGAGGCGACGAGTATTCGAATTTCAATTTCCGGGTTTAGCTGGCGCGCGCTTTCCAGCAGCAACGGCAATGTAATTGAGCTGGGAAGCGGCCGGGTGTGGTCACTTGTGATGATCAGTAACCGCTTCGCTTCCCTGGAAAGCTCCCGCAGCGGGCGTGCGCCCAGGGGATGCAGAAGCACTTGCCTCAGCTCCTGTTTTGCGCACGGTGCGCCCGCCTCTAATTGCGGCTTGACGACCGCCTTGACCGGATATTTTTGGGTGTCCAAAGAAAGTATACCTTTCCCATACGGCAAGTTTATGGTCATGAAATTCTCCCTTACTGTATTACACGTTGCGGGCAGTCAGAAAAAAACACGGATACAACGCATGAGGTTATCCATTGTGAAGGCCAGGTCCTTGCAGGAGCGCAGCTTTGCCTGGGTGAAGGGGATCGCCAGGGTATTAATGCTGAAAATGGAACTCACGCCTTCGGAATAAATTTGCTCGATATCGTCGCCGATATCCCCCACAACGGCAATCACGGGCACATTGTGGCGCTTTGCCCTGCTGGCCACGCCCTGTACCACCTTGCCCCGCAGGCTTTGCTGGTCAATGCGGCCCTCACCGGTCAATACGCAATCCACACCCTGGAGCAGCTCCTCAAAGCGGACGGTATCCAGCACGATATCAATGCCCCGTTTCAGCTTGGCGCCCAGGTACGCGATCATGCCCGCGCCCATCCCCCCGGCTGCCCCCGCGCCTGCGATTGACGCAATCTCCATCCCGCTTTCTCTTTGGATTACCTCGGCCATATGCCGCAGGTTTTCGTCAAGGACGCGGATCATTTCCGCATCCGCACCTTTTTGCGGGCCAAATATGGCGGCAGCTCCCGTATCCCCCAAAAGCGGATTGTCTACGTCACACATGCCCATGATATTCGCCCTTCTGACCCGGGCGGATTGCGGGAGATATTCAATGTGGGCAATTTTGCCGAGCGTACAGCCCACCGGGACAAATTCCTCACCTGCTTCGTTAAAAAAGCGTGTTCCCATCGCCGCCGCCATGCCGGCGCCCCCGTCATTTGTGCAGCTGCCTCCCAGCCCCACAATAATGTTTTCGCAGCCCTTTGCAAGGGCGTCGGCGATCATTTCACCTACGCCGTACGTCGTTGTGTTCGCAACATCCAGCCGGTTGGCCATCAACGGCAGACCGGCGCACGCCGCCATCTCGATGACCGCCGTACTTCCGTGGTCAATGATCCCGTATTGGGCACGTATCCTCTCAAAGAGGGGGCCGCAGACCTCCAGCTCGACCTTTTTGCCACCCAGCGCGGTAAGAAAGCAATCCACGGTGCCCTCGCCGCCATCCGCCACCGGTATTCCAATCACTTCGCAGTTGGGGAATGAGACTATGATTTTTTCCCGCATAATTTCGCAAACCTCGATGGAACTCATCGTTCCCTTAAATGAATCCGGCATCAATATACATTTCCGCAAGCTCATTCCCTCCACCGCAATCGTATCTTTATAAAAAAATACGTTATATAATTTATTTTCTATTGATATTATATAATTTTTGCGGGCGGATATCATTATGCAACCGAATAAACAATTATTTTGATTTTCTTGTGTTTGACCAAACTTAAAGAACCTGTTCAGTATTAATCGCAGCTATTCCAGATGCTCCGCAACGCATCAATGCCCATGCCGTTCACGGCGCTGGACAAAAATACCCTGTGGGCCCCGGCGTTCCGGAGCAGCTTTTCCGCGTGTAAAAGGCATGCGTCGTCCTTCGCAAGATCTGTCTTTGTAACAACGCCCAGCACGGGCCTGTCCCCAAACATAGCCGAGAACCCGGGCGGAAAGCTGGAATCCCTGTCGGTGCAGTCCTGCAGCAGCATTATGGCCTGCGCCTCGACACAGGTCACCATGAGCGCGCGGTAATAGCTTTTGTTTTCCACGTATTCCCCGGGGGTATCGATCACATCGTGCAGGAATTCGATGGCCTGCGTTTTTTTGTAACGGATTTCGTCTCTGTGGAGCGATTGGCATAGCGTGGTTTTGCCGCAGGATGTTTTTCCGATGAGCATGACGCGTTTCAATGCAGCTTCCCCCTTTGTCAGGTCCTGGTTATTTCGGCGGCGGAAAAGCGGAGTAGCGTGCCCAGAACCCGGAGCACCTCGCTCAGTGCCAACTCGACACTGGAAACATCCCCCAACACAACAACCGCGCCGCTGAAGCGGTCCATAAACGCAATCTCGACATCGGCAGCCTTGGTTGCGACGTCAGCGGCGATAATGGCGGCCTCCGAGGGTGTTATGGTCAGTATGCCTATGGCGCTTTTGCCCTCGGCGCTTACACCAAGCTTTTGGTACAGCGCCGCGTCCGGATTGGCGATCACATGCGCCAGCGTCACCTGTTTGCCGGGCACATATTCCTGGATCATGCGCTGAATATTTTGTCCATCCATAACCACATGCACGCCTCCCTACAACAAGCTTTCAAGCAGGCCGGGCGCCGGGTTGGGGATCACCGCCGTGTCTATCAGCATGCCGTCCGCCGCGGCCTTCGCGCTGCCGCTTACAACGGCGTGCGAAACCGCCGACGTGTCTCCGGTGAGCACCACAAAGGATTTCCCCCCAATGCCGGTTCCGAGCCGCACATCCACCAGCTCCACCTCCGCCGCCTTCACAGCGTCATCCGCGCCCAATATCGCACCGGTAATCGAGAAGTATTCCATAACGCCGACAGCCCCGGCCCTTTCCGGCATTGCCGACAGATTGACCGCGTGGATTACCTGCGGGTGTATCCGGGGAATGACCAGTTGCTCCACAACTGCCTGGCGGCCTGTTTCAACGCCCGCCTCCACGGCCGCCGTCACCGCCGCAACGTCGCCCGCAACGAGAACATTGTACTTGCCGGGGCAGGTTGGCCGCGCAAACAGCAGCCGGACGTCCGCCGCTTTGAGCATGCTGTCGGCGGCCTCCACACCCCGGGCGATGCTGTTCAGCTCCAGAAAGCCGATTGTCAGGACGGTCACAGTAATTTCCCCTTCTCTATCTCAATGCTGTCCCCGACTGAGGCGACTGTCCCGGATATCCCGGTATGGATATGTGCACCGAGCTTTCCCGCTGGACAGGCGGCGATTCTCTGTCCGGAGACAACGCGTTCTCCCACCTTGACAAGAGGCTCGGCAGCCGCCCCGATATGCTGCTTGAGGAGGATGCTGACCCGCTCCGGCTCAAATGCGATGAAGTGGTCGATTGGATAATCGTAGTATTTTAAAACGCCGGTGCGGGCCGCGATACGCCGTGAATTGATTTTGCGGTATTCCCGTTCCCCGCGGGCTGTTGTGTCTTTTGGCCCAGCCCAGCGCACACCCGCCTGTGCGAATGCTAATTTAAGCTGTGCGTTAACCCGGCGCGGCTGAAGCCCCATCGGACATGCATAATACTCGCAGATACCGCACTCGCAACAGAGCAGTGCCTGCTTTGCGTCCTCGGCCTGTGCTACAGCCTCCACCGAACCTCCGTAGGCCAGCAGCCGCATGACCCGGTGAGGCTCCAGCGGGTGGCCGGAAAGGTAACGGGGACACATTTGTGTACAGTAGCTGCACTGGATGCAGGCGGATTTCGCCCTGTTAACCATATGCCTGATGCTGGCGCTTGCATGCGTTACCTTGGGATTCCCTGCATCCAGCACAATCAGGCCGGAGGTCGTCTTTGTCACCACGCCGAAGCCGGCTTCGTCCCTTTGCAGCACGCGGCCCATCAGCGGGCCACCGTTTATTACGGCAAAATTACTTATGCAGCTGCCACCCGCCAGGGCGATACAGTCTTCGACCGCCGTGCCGACCGGGACATGGACGATAACCGGCTCCCTCACCTCGCCGGTCACGGTGAGGTATTTGTGCGTAAACGGCTTGCCTTCCACCGCATCGGACACAGCCAGCACAGTCGCCACGTTGGAGACAACTGCACCCACGTCGGGCGGAATGCCGCCGGGCGGCACTGTTACCCCGGTGACGTCGCGCACAATCATCTGCTCGTCCCCGGCGGGGTAATAGTTATCCAGCAGGAAAAGCTCCACATTTGCTTCTAGCTGCCCAATTGCGCACTCCAGCGCCTCAATCTCACGGGAGTAGGTTTTCTTCAGCGCGATCCGGATGCGTTTTGCGCCCAACAGCCCGCCGATTTCCCCTGTGATTTTGACCAATCGTTCGGCCTGCGCTTGCATAATATAGCGGTCGGTGCGGAGCAATGGTTCGCATTCGGCGCCGTTTACAAGGAACACCTCCACCTTCCCTGCGTATTTCGCATGCGTGGGGAAGCCCGCGCCGCCGCAGCCAACTACACCCGCCTCTCTGATCTGGTCAATGAACGACCTTCCCTCACCCTGTCTCATCGCGGCTTTTCAACCTCCAGCGTGTCGATGATACCGATGATGGCCGCGTCAACCGGCGTATTCTCCCGGCCGAGCGCGCTGCGCGCCGTGCTTCCGGCAACCACGAGCACACTCTCGCCGATACCTGCGCCGACCATGTCCGCCGCCACAAAGGGTTGTCGGCTACCGCCGTTTTCCCTGACGACCATCAGCTTGAGGCCTTCGAGGGACGGCTGCTTTTTTGTCGCCCACACATTGCCGATCACCTCACAGATTTTCACAGCACATCACCGACCCTTACCGTTATTTTTGCGGCGCGGAACACATCGCGCGCAAGTGGCGTGATAATGGCCCTGCTTTTCAGCGCGATTTCTTTTTCTCCCTGCGCGGCCAGCCGCTTGGCGACCGACTCGGTGATCAGCCTTTCGCCACAGGTAATTTCCATCCCGGAGTGAACAGCAGGGGCACGTTCCTGTACGCGGCCGCATTCTCCACCGCTTCCCTCTATGGTTGCGAACACGCCATCGGCGGCCATGCAGGCGTTCGCCTCGTCAAAATCGATGTGCATCGCGAGGGCAAAGCTTTTGTCCACTCGCACCACAACATCCTCCAGTGTAATTGGACGCGCCGAATGCACCTTGACCCGCACGCTCTGAGCGTCCTGCACCGAAAAAAACAGCGCGTCCTCCGGCGTCATATGGATGTGGCTTTTTGCAATGATCGCGCAGTCCGCGGCCGAAATGCAGTTCACGCCCCCCACAATGACCAGTCCGGCGGCTGCGCACAATTCGCCCGACATGCGCAGCGGCGCGTCAACGCCCAAAAAACGCGCATCGGTAAGCGAAAGCTCTATCTGCGTCTTGCCCCGGGGCGGCCCCAGTACCGCAACATTTCCGATTTCGTTTCTCAGCCCGACCAGGCGCACCCGCTCCTCGCAGAGGAACTGCCCCGGCTGCGAAAGGCTGCGCTTGGGCGTGAGCTGGCAGCCCGCCCCGAACAGCGCCTCCACATCTCGGTCGCTGAGGTGTATATGCCGCGCCGATACCTCGAGGGGGATGCGCTTGCCGCTGCCCGCGGGCGAATGCCCCGCCGACAGGCTTTTGCATATTTCCTCCACAACCGCGCTTACCAGCTTTTCATCCAAGGCTGCCACCCCTTTTCTTTTATGATGTCCGCCATCAGCCTGCATTCCAGGATATAAACGGCGCTGCTCATCCGGTTCAGCGCCCGAATTAAATCCAGGCGTTGGTCGCCGGGAAAAGCGCACACCGCCGCAAGCTCTGTTTGCCGCGTCAGCGTCCGCACAAGATTCAGCTGCGCCATCGTGGGCCCCATCCGGTAATCGGGCACAAGGTGTCTGACGCCAAAGTGTTTTTCCGGGTGATGCGATTCCTCTCGCAGCCACGCCTGGCCTTTGCCGAGAAGGCTTTCCCGGGTGAACGGACAGCCGCGCACCTCGCAGCCAAGCAGTTCCCTTGCATAGTCCAGCAGCTCCTGCAACACCCCCAGAATTTCTGGCCGTTTTTCCACTTCCGCAACGCACTGTGCGTTAATAATTGCAGCCTGCAAAAGATCTATGCTGCCGCGGAATGCAATGCGCGGATGGCCTTTGTCCACCAGGACATTCCCGTGCAGATGGGTCATGTGTTCCGGCTTTTCGGCATATTGCCGGCCATCCTCGTCGACAAAGCCGTCCGGAAAAGGCTGAGGCATTACCGCTTCGTCCGCCCCATCCACAACGAGCGCAATGCCGTGCTCGCGGATGTAGTCCTTCGCGGGGGGCGTCAGGATGTCACCGGGGTGGATCATAATCTGTTTGCTTTTATCCTTCGCGAAGCGCAACCGCAGGCTGCTCTCGGTGATGACCACCGCCGCCCCCCCTTTCCGTTCTTTTCCGGTAAACGACGCTATTTATCACTGGTTTCCAGCTTCGGCAGAATGAATTCCACCTCACCGTGGGGGCGCGGGATGACGTGCACCGAAACCAGCTCGCCGATTTTTTCGGCCGCCGCGGCACCCGCATCCGTCGCCGCCTTGACCGCGCCCACATCGCCGCGCACCATCACCGTGACGAGTCCGCCGCCCACGTGCACCTTGCCAATTAAATTGACATTCGCGGCCTTGACCATTGCGTCCGCCGCCTCGATTGAACCAACCAATCCTTTTGTTTCGATCATTCCGAGTGCCTGAAGCATTGCTGCCATTTTTTATTCCTCCTAAAATTTATAGTTTTGAGTTTGTGATCCGCAGGATTACCTCAGCGGCGATCCGCTCGATTTCCGCCTGGCTAAATTGCTGCCGCGCGGCTTGGACCGGAGCTCCACGCGCTTCGCCGCCCCTGATTTCGTCGAGCTCCCGCACGCCATAGGCAATGCGCCGGATATTGATGAGGTGCATCGGGGTAACGTTGTCCGACGTGGCGCTGCCGCCAACCGCTCCGCAGCCAAGGGTTAGCGACGGCGCAAGGCTTGTCGTCACGCCGACCCCGCCCAACGCGGCGGGAGTGTTTACCAGCAGCCGCATTACGGGCTTTTTGAGCGCGAATTCCCGGATCACCGCCTCGTCCTGCGAGTGAATGGTCATGGTGTGGCCCACCCCCTCGTTGTGCAGAATTTCCATACAGCGTTCGCAGGCACGCTCCCAGTCCTCCTCCACGTAGAAGCCGAGCACAGGGCACAGCTTTTCGCGGGAATAGGGATTATCCTCGCCCACGGTTGTCTGCTCCGAAAGCAGCACCCGCGTCTTTGCCGGTATGTCCACACCGGCCATCTGCGCAATGGTATTCGCCGGTTTGCCGACGATTGCCGGATTCATGAAACCGTTTGCCCGGAGCAGAATCCGCGCCACTTTCTTGGATTCCTCGTCATTGAGCAGATACCCGCCCTGCCTCGAGACCTCCTCCAGCACCTGTTTGCGAAGGCAACGCTCCGTCACAATAGACTGCTCCGATGCGCAGATGGTGCCGTTGTCAAAGGTTTTGCTTTCAAAGATGTGGCGGATCGCGGCGGGAACATCGGCGGAGCGTTCGATAAATGCCGGGCCGTTGCCGGCGCCAACCCCTATCGCGGGGTTTCCTGAGTTGTAGGCCGCCCTGACCATGCCGGGGCCGCCTGTGGCCAGGATGACGCCGGTGTCGCTGTGGCCCATCAGCTCGTTCGTCGCCTGGATGGTCGGCTCAGTAATGCAGAGCACCGCATCCTCCGGCGCACCCGCTTTCTGCAGCGCCCCGCGGATGACCCGCACCGTTTCCAGAACACATTGCACCGCATTGGGGTGGGGGCTGAATATCACCGTGTTTGCCCCCTTCAAGGCAATGATCGCCTTGAACATAGTTGTCGACGTCGGGTTGGTCGACGGGATCAGCGCCGCTACGACGCCAACCGGTACCGCGACCTCAAACATGCGCTTTTCCTTGTCCTCGGCAATGATGCCGATTGTTTTCATCCCCTTGATGGAATCGTACAGGATAGAGCTCCCCAGCTTGTTTTTGAGCGCCTTGTCGGCAGGTACGCCGAACCCGGTTTCCTCCACCGCCATCGCGCCAAGGCGTTCCGCCTGTGCGTCACAGGCAGCGGCAACCATCTGTACGATTGCATCGATTTTCGCCGCGTCGTACACTGCCAGGACTTTTCCTGCCGCCTTGGAGGCCTTCACCAGGTCGCGTACTTCTTGAACTGAGCGAAGGTCTTTGTCCAGCTCCAAATCACATCGCCTCCTTCTTTTATTTTTTTGTCATTGCAACGGGCTTTCCGCCACGCGGAGGACACTTTCCGCAAACGCCTCGCAGGCAGCGACACAAGCAGCCTGTTCGCCCACAAACAAGCCCCCCGCGAAGTTGGTCTCGGTCGGCGGGCCATAAAACACCCGCAAATCAACCTCTGCGGTCTTGAGCGCCGCATCCAGCGCGAAAAGCGCCTCGGCTGGCGGCGCGATCAGGTACGCCATCGGCGTACCCTCCGGCACCTTGGCCAACGCAGACAAATAGCTGCCCGTGCGGGAAATGCAGTGCGCGAAGTAAACCACGCTGTCGTCGCTGTTCGCGCTGAAAAAGCTGGCCTCGTGCTTGATGTAGTGGACAACCGCATCCAGGCCACTGCGCACCTCCGATGGCGTGGGGCCCGCAAGGATGCCGAAAAATTCCCCCGCCAGGGCGGTGGATGCGTTGCCCGCACCGGCGTACATGGACTTGGCGTACGCCACCCGCACCTGCGCTTTTTTGGTGGCTTCGTCAAGCGCCGCGTATGCGACATCGTCGCTGTCGGCCGTAATGAGCCCCAGGCTGCGGGTGCCCCTTGGCAGCTTTAGGCTTTTCAGCAGTTGTTCGTCGGCGTTTGGGACAATTTGTGTGCAGAGCACCTTGGCCCTGATGGCGTCGTGTGTCATGGCAGTCCCTCCCGTTACATCCGCAGCTCCACGCCGCTTTGCTTCAGTGCAAGCATTTTCTCGATGACGTCCGCCGTATACGCACCCGCCTCCACCGCGGATATCCCACCCTCGTGGATGTTGGAGATAACCGTCCTGCGCGCTTCCGGCATGCCCACCGTCGCACGGTAGGCAATGTATGCGCTCATGCTCTTTGCGCTGGCAAGCCCTGGGCGCTCGCCGATTAATACGCATGTCACCTCGCTGCCAAGGGTTTGCGCAAGGAGGTCCATAGCAGGCACGCGGCCATATCGCACAAAAAATGGCGTTCCCAACTCAATTCCCTTTTGTGCAAGCGCATCGGTCAATATCGGCAGGAAGTCCGCGACATTCGCCTCAATTGCCTTGGAGCTTAGGCCATCCGATACATATACCTGCACCCGCGGATTTGCCTTGCAGCGCTGTTTTAGCTCGGCAAGCGTTTCCGGAGCGAACGTGCGGCCAAGATCCGGGCGGGTCAGGTGCTCGTCACGGCTGGAACAGAGCGTCTGTACCGTAAACAAACCGCATTTTTCCAGCAGCGCAGAATCCACGTCGGCCATGACGGCATCGCGGGCCGCCGCATGGTCGGCGCGCAGCGTCAGGAGTGTCTGTGTTTTAAGCCTTGCCCCCGTGTGCCCGATGCCGATGCGCGCGGGCGTTTTTTCCAGCATACGCTGCAAGGACTCCGGATCCTCTGCGTGCTCCAAAAGCGGCTTTGCGCGCACCTGCTCCGAGGTGATATCGGGGATTGCTTCCATCCCGATACCCGGTGCATCCTCCGGCGCGGGCGGCTGCGTGTCCATGCGGGCCAGAACCTCGCGGACCAGGCGTTCGATTGTTGCTTGGTCAATCAAGCCTTCACCCCCTTCTTGAGGAAAATGGTCGGATCCCCGGCCCGCCCGGTAAGGCGGCCGTTTTCCATAATTCCCAGCTTTTCCAGCCACTGCTCGAATTGCCTGACCGGGCGCAATCCAAGGATTTTGCGCAGGGCGGCCGCATCCTGGTAAGCGTTGGTCTGGTAGTTGAGCATCACGTCGTCGCCGCCCGGCACACCGATGATATAATTGCAACCCGCCGCTGCAAGCAGCAACGCCAGATTTTCAATGTCATTTTGATCAGCCGCCATATGGTTTGTATAGCAGCAATCGCAGCCCATGGGGATCCCGGTAAGCTTGCCCATGAAATGATCCTCCAGGCCCGCGCGGATGACCTGCTTGCCGTCGTAGAGATATTCCGGCCCGATAAAGCCGACCACTGTGTTGACCAGGAACGGGGAAAAGTGCCTGGCATACCCGTAGCACCGCGCCTCCATGGTCACCTGGTCCGCGCCGAAATGCGCCTCGGAGGAGAGCTCGGAGCCCTGCCCCGTCTCAAAGTACAGCAGGTTGGGCCCGGTGGAGCAGCCCTCGTGCTCCAAGAGCGCCTGTGCGCGGAGGACGGTTTCGGTGGTAAACCCAAACGCCTCATTGCCCTTCTGCGAGCCGGCGATGCTTTGAAATATCAAATCGCTGGGCGCACCCTTTTCTATAGCCTCTATCTGTGTTGTGATGTGGGCCAGCACACAAATTTGCGTCGGGATTCCCCACTCGTTTTTGACCTCGTCGAAGCGCCTGAGGACCTCGCCGACGTTCGACGCCGAATCGTTGACCGGGTTGAGACCGATCAACGCGTCGCCGACGCCGTAGCTCAGCCCCTCGAACAGCGACGCCGTGATGCCCTCGACGCTGTCGGTGGTGTGGTTGGGCTGCAGGCGCATCGACAGCGTTCCCGGCAGGCCGACGGTTGTATTGCAGGTGGCCGGTATAATGATTTTTTTCGCACCGTAAACCAGGTCCAGGTTGCTCATCAGCTTGGTTACGCCCGCGATCATCTCGGCGGTAAGCCCCTTGCTGATGCGGCGGATATCCCGGCATTCGGTTTTGTCCGAGAGCAGCCATTCCCGCAGCTCGCCGACCGTCCATCCCCTTATGTGGTTGTAGATCCGCTCGTTTACGCCGTCCTGGATAATGCGTGTGACGTCGTCCTCCTCGTAGGGGACGGCGGGGTTTTCGCGCAGGTCGCCCAGCAGCATGTTCGACAGGACCACCTTTGCCGCTATGCGCTCCGTCATACTCTGCGCCGCAACCCCCGCGAGAATGTCGCCGGACTTCTCTTCACCGGATTTTGCGAGAACCTCCTTGACCGAGCGAAACTGGAAGCTCTTGCAGCCCAGAACCGTAGACAGCCTCAAAATTGATCACTCCTTTATTCGCCGCCGAACAGCAGCGTCTTGACCACAACCGGGATGACCGTCCCGTTTTGCAGCGGACGCCCCATATCGATGTAATCGCCATGCGAAATGTTGACCCCGTCGATGCAGACAATATCCCGCTTTGAATCCAGCGCCGCCCGCAGCATTTGCCCGAGCGCCTTGGCGATATCCCGTTCCGTCGCCACAAGCACGGGCACGCTTTCCGGCACGGCCCACCTCCAGGCCGCCGCAATTGCCCTGCCCATGTCCTTGAGCTGTGCATAGCCCGGATTTTTCGGGCCCCTAATCGCGAGCATCAGCCGGCCGCAATCATTTTGCTGTAAAAAACGGTACATTGCTTCGGCGAGGAATTGCACTTCCCCCGCCAGAAGGGATGCCTCCTCCTTGTCGGTCAGCTTGAGGCAGGGGATATTTTTAAGCGGCAAAAGCTGCTCCGTATAGGCGATTGTACTGCCGCTGACCGTTGTGGTGTATGTGCCCGCACCAATTACCGTGGCGCGGATGGTCTCAGCGGAACGGAGCACACGCGCTTGATGCATAAGCCTGCTCTGGCTCACCGACCTGCCCAGCAGCGCGCCGATATCCCCGTACGGAAAGGGAAGCTGTGGCGGGTTGAATATGCAGTCTGCAACCCCGCCCGAAAAGCACACGGCATCCGGCGGCCGCACTAAGCGCAGCGCAGTGCTGCCCGCCGTCCGGAGCTTATCTTCAAGGGGACTTTTTTTGCCGAATTTCAAGGCCTCCTCCAAAACCTCCGCCATGCGCACGGTCACCCGGGAAAGGCTTTCCGCATCAGCTTCTTTGCCGACCCTGAGCGATATTCCCAGTTCAGCTGCAACCATGGCCACGGCCGGGCTGACCCAGCAAATCCTGCCGCCCTCCACGCAAATCAGTCTGCCCCCGATGTCGTAGCAGCCGGTTGTTGCTGTGTCGCCGCGGTCAAAGACCGCGATATTCGTTGTACCGCCGCCGATATCCAGATTTGCAACAATGCAATTCTGCTCGATGGAATGCCGCCACGCCCCCGAACCCTTGCCCGCAATGACCGCCTCCAGGTCGGGCCCCACAGTGGAGACGACAAAGTCCCCGGCAAAATGGCTCAGGTTTTCCGTCACAATGCGGGCGTTTTCCTTGCGCGCGGATTCGCCGGTGATTATGACCGCGCCTGTCGAGGTATCCCCGGGGCAGAAGCCTGCCTTTTGGAACTCGCCCTCCACAATGTGCCTGACGCCGTCACCGTCGATCAGCGTGTCGCTTGTCAGCGGTGTGAAGTGGATGCCGCTCCGGTAAACAACCTCCTTGCCGGTAATTTCAACTTTGGGAACCGAAAAGTAAGAGGCGACATTTTTAATTTGCAGGCGGCTGAATGCAACCTGTGTCGTCGTTGTGCCAATGTCAATGCCGACGCTGAGTATCTCCTCCACTCACTCACCCCCAAAGTCCCAAAAATACAAAAAAGCCAAAGCCGTATGAAACATACAGCTTTGGCCCTATTGCCATTGCAGGTTTTATAATCACCTTGCCGGATACCCTGTTGTACCCGTTTCGTTAATTTTAATATATTTAACGGTAAAAGTCAAATGAAATCTTGCTTCCTGTGGAACTGGATGAGACATACAGCTTTCCGTCCAGCCTATCGCGGACTGTTGCGCTCACGAGGTCAAGCCCGAAGCTGCTGCTGCCGGAAAGGGAAAAACCACTGCCGTTATCAATTACGGTGACGGTATGGTAGCTGTTGCCGCCACTCAACATGACGACGACCGTCCCCCCATCCCGCCCGGCGAAGGCATGCTCCACCGCGTTCATAACCAATTCGTTGACCACGATGGCAACCGAGGTGGCCCGGTTGGAGTCAAGGAAAAAATCGTCGCCGCTCACACGTATAGAAATCCCCCGCTCACCGCATCTGGCGGAGTGTTTGATGTTGGCGCAAACCTTCCCGATGATCTCGCGCACGGAAAGGCTGTCAAGGGCATCCTTCTCTACCAGCAGTTCGTGTATGGCGGCAAAGCTGAGGACGCGGCTGACATTTTCCCTGAAGGCAGCCCGCATTTCGGGCGAGGCGCTGTTGCGTGCCTGAATATTCAGGATGCTTGCAACCATCTGGAGGTTGTTTTTGACCCGGTGGTGTATCTCCTTCATCGCGACGCGGTCCTGCTCCAAGGAGGGCGCGTAGGGCGTCGTTTCTCCATATACCTCGAGAAGCTCGCTCTGCTCCTCCTTTTCCCGGGCGAGCTCCCTGTATTTGCGGTCACGGTAGACCCGCTCGCTCACGTCCTTTTCCCGGATGAGCACGCCGATTACAACATCCGCCTTGTTTTTAACCGGCACGACGTCCTGGCGGACCAGCCGGTTTTCCTGTGTAATCGCACGGATATCGCGCACTGGCATCGCGGTTGCAAACGCGGTAAATACAGCCGGTTCCCTATCCGGGGTCACGCTTTCGCCCGTAACCGCACTGCTGTAAGCCGAAAGCCCCCCGAAAGGCTTCGCCTCCGCCACCACAATACACTGGCTTTGGCCCCTGCACAGGCAGTCGATGAATATGTCCGAGCCGGTCAGGTCCGCGGTATATTGCAGGGAAGCCGCTATGCCCTCCAGTATTTCAATATCTGCACTGTCCAAATTCGTGTGACGCCGGCAAAGCTCCCGCATTCCGTTCATCAGGCGCCGCCCTCCCGCAGAAATTCTTCCGCCGCCAATGCGAGGTCGATCCCCTCGCGCGCCGCCCTGTCCCGGATTAAGCGAAACGCGCTGTCCTCGCCAATGCGCCGACTGTGCATTAAAAAGCGCTTGGCGCGGTCCACCGCCGTCCGGTCCTGCGCCGTTGATACAATCGCAGCCGCTATTTCCACCATACCAACACGCTTATCCATCGCCATTCTCCGCATCCGGGCAAACGCGTCGGACTCGGTGATGCCGTCACGGTTGGCCACGATGGCCTTCGCGCGGTCGATTACCTTCCACTTCTCCAGCTTCCGCAGGATTTCCTCGCCGTTCTGCCTTGCCTGCCGGTACCGTTCGCTCTGCGCGAGTGCAATTTCAACCGTGCTCAGGAGCGTGCGTTCCTCAACGGGCTTTACAAGATAACCGGAAACACCGAGTTGCTTCGCCTTCTCTATAAATTGGCGGTCGCTGAACGCCGTGAGCAGGATGATACAGTCACACGTGCCGTCCGCCAGTATGGTGGAGGCGGCGCTCAATCCGTCAAAGGTCGGCATTTTGATGTCAAGCAGCACGAAATCCGGGTTGTGGGCGCGGCAAAGCTCTATCGCATCAAAGCCATCATGTCCCTGTCCCGCGACCACATAGCCGTTCTCACTCAAAATGCCGGCAATATCCATCCTGGTGATCGGTTCATCGTCGACTACAACCGCGATGGTGCTCATATCATCCCACCTTTTCAACCTGTTTGCCTGTTGCATATCCCTGTATGTATATTCTACAGAAAATTTGCCGCTGTGTAAATGGTATGGACATAGAAGCCATTCCTCATTATCCACAGCGTCACCCCCTCAATCAAGTCAGATCATCCCGAAGCGCGTCAATAATATTTTCTCTTTTTATCTTGCTAATGGCATACAGCATTGTAATGAACACCACAAGGAACACGCCGAACACGCTGATTCCCATACTGCCCCAGGGAAACGCAAAACCGATGTCCGCCCCGCCTATGATTAACCCTTTGTAAATCAGCCAAGAGAGGGTTCCCGCTATTGGAAGCCCGAACAGCAGCGTCCTCATGCCATAAAAAGCACACTCGAAATTCATCATCTTTTTAAAATCGCGGTCGGACATCCCCACAGAGCGGAGCATGGCAAGCTCCCGCCTGCGCAACCGGATATTCGTGGAAATTGTGTTGAACACATTGGCGATCGCAATCAGCGAAATCATAAACACAAACACATATGAGAACACATCTACGACGAATATGATATTGTGGCTCTCTTCCATAATTTTCTTCACGTTGTACAGATCATACTCAGACGTAATTCCAGCACCCTGAATCATCGCTTCCATTTGAGCAGCCGATTGGGAGGGATTCTTTGACAGAAAGGTTAAGCCCAGTTCCTCACGTTCGCCGGGGACTGCAAACCTCTCTTTTAGCTGATAGGGGGCAACCGCCATAAAAACGGTTGACTTCGGCGCGGAAGATTGCCTTGGAAGCGTGTCAAGCGGTATGGTATCGACAAACGTAATGTCTATGTTTTGCCCCTGCGCCACCGCCGGTTCGCCGTCCGTTTCGGGGGTGGCCCGGAAAGTCATGGAGCGGTCTGCGAACATATCAAACAACGCTCTTTGTCCGGCTTCTTCGTCGTATAGGTTTACTTTTGCGACGGCAGTCATTTTCGCGTTTTCCCCGGTGTATTCCTGTGCGGGCAAGCCCAAGCTTTCAATGAAACGCAGATATTCGCTGTCCGGGGTAAACTGGATGGCCATTATTAGATTAACTGTTTTGTCCGGCGAAGCATAACCCGCAAATTCCCGGTAGCGGCCTGAAAAATCGCTGGCCTTAACCGCGCAAGAATATTCTAAAATCGCTTGGTATGAGCTGTTGTAAACGCCGTCGGCGGTTTGGAGCTCGTCATAAAGCCGGAATACTTCGCTTGCGTCCATGTCCTGCGTTGAAAAACAGATGTCATAGTCAACATCCACTACCGACTGCTCCGCCGTCTGTTTCAGATTCATTGCGAACGCGCTTGCCGACACAAACAGCACGACGCTTAAAGTCAGCGAAAGCACGATGCTGCGATAGCGTTTCTTGTTTCTCTTAAAATTCTTTAGCGCAAGAGTGCCCTCCAAACCGTAAATACGCTCTGCGGGTTTTGACGTTTTCACATCTTTGGATTCGATTTTGACCTCGTTGGTCTGGCGAATACTCTCCATCACGGGAGTACTTGCGGCCTTTCGAGCCGGGAGATAGGCCGAAATCAGAATCGTAACCATGCTGACCACCACCGCGATGACTATCGCAGGTATGGACACCGACAAGGTTAAGGGTACGGTATCG
>Ga0153939_1000179_pt1 | contig 22031 bp, 19 predicted proteins | sample TSNJ023MetaG_FD_104734 | JGI IMG/M metagenome (GOLD analysis project Ga0153939, IMG submission 104734) | Attine ant fungus gardens microbial communities from New Jersey, USA - TSNJ023 MetaG | ecosystem: Host-associated > Fungi > Mycelium > Unclassified | place: USA: New Jersey, Brendan T. Byrne... | reverse complement strand
TGCGGTATACATTGGCCGCGCCGATATGCAGGCCTTCCGGATGGCCCGAGGGAAGGCGGTTTAGAGCGGCGGTATACGGCGTAACATAGCCCATTCCCCTGTGGCAGATCTGAGTAGGCTTTCCCTTATGCGTCAGATACAGAACATCCGGCGTCTCCTGCTGCCACTCGACGGCCCCCAGAGAACCGAATATCCGGACGGTAAGCCCGTTCATATGACCGACGCAGACCTGCGAAGCGCAGAACACACCATGCGTGCCGTTGTCGAATTCCACGAGCACATTCGCGTTCAAATCAAGGGGCTGGCCAAAATAATCCAGCTTGGCAGCAAGGCGCTTAACATGCAGGCCGGTGATGTAGCCTACCGTATGCTCGATATGGGTTCCGATGTCTCCGATACAGTTGGAAATACCGGCAATTTCCGGATCCTTGCGCCACATGGAAAGCTTGACCATTGCGTCGTCCCCCTCGGCGACATCGTCCACGAGCCATTCCTGAAGAAATTCCGCGTTCACATTGATGATTTCACCGATTTCGCCGTTTTGGACGCGTGCCCTGGCTTCCTTGAGCATGGCATAACCGGAATAGGAATAGCCAACGCCAAAAAGCAGCTGTTTTTTATTCGCAAGCTGTTCCAGCTCTTCGGCCTGTTCCACCGTAAAGCACAGCGGCTTTTCACAGAACACATGAATGCCCTGCATCAAAAAAGCCTTTGCCGCCTCGAAGTGCACGTTATTGGGGGCCACGATGGACACAAAATCAATTTTATCCGTACGACTCCCTTCCCCGCTGGCCATTTCCTGAAAGCTGCTGTAAATCCGGTCGGCACCAAGGCCGTAATGTACGCCGCAGTCTGTATTCTTCTGCGCATTTGTGCTGAAACAGCCTGCGACAAGCTCCGCCTCTTCAAAGGCAATCGCCTGTCGGTGGACAACACCGATGAAGGAATCCAGCGAACCTCCGACCATGCCATATTTTATTTTTTGCTCCATTGACTGCTCCTCCTTTTCAACTTTTACATGATACCGGCCCTTTCATTTTATCGTGTCGGTACCGGCTTTGGAATCATCTCGCTTCATTCATATTGATTATAATGATTCAAGAGTATTACGATTGGAGATTCTTGTCAATCCCTTTCCTGTAATATCTTCAGAATAAAAGAATAGTTCCGCTTCACTCTACAATCAAGTGAAGCGGGACTGTTTTGTAACAGGAGCTTTTTCTGACAGCCTTTACACATTACCGCAGGGCCCTGAGGAAGAAATACTTCAGTTTGCCCAGCCGATGCACCAGCAGCCGCTCCAGTTGTTCGTGATAGCGGTGTACTCTCGCTACATCCCCATCGGAGGGAGCTGTTTCCCTGAACTGGGCCCGCATTTGCACCCGCGCGATTTCAGTAAAGGTGACACCCTCCAGCTTCAGCCGCAAATCCACGCGTTCAGAAAAGGTCGTCAGCGTCTCCCCTGGCCAGCTTTCCTGCTGAAGCAGCTGAAGCTGCTTCAGCAAATCGCTGAAATAATAATCATACTGCTTCATAGTACCTTTCCGGGCGGAGCGTACCCGCTGAAGCTGGTAACCGCGCATTTTCCGCCGGCGCACAATGCGGTACGCGGCATACAGTGCGATGAGTATTGCCGCCGTGACAATCACACCTGCAAGGAACGCTTCCCCCTGCCGCTCCTCTCCGGCTTCATCCAATCCGTTTTCCGAAGCGTCCTCCGGTACAGGTGTGGCTGCGGGAGTAGGAGTGGGTGAAGGCGCCTCCTCCGGCGCATCTTCGTCCGGTTCTGCTTCCTGCCAAATCAGGCTGTCGCCGGTGCTTCCCCTGGTCGGGTCGAAATCCACCCAGCCGATGCCGTGGAAATACAGCTCTGCCCATGCGTGGGCCGTGGTTCCCGTGGCGTTGTAGGCGTAGGTCTCCTTCATGTTTCCGGAGGAGTCCACCGCGTTTTCCATGCCGAAGCCCGTCACATACCGTGCGGGGATGCCCGCCTGTCGCGCCATGACCGTCATGGCCGTTGCGTAATACACGCAATAACCCTGCCGCGTTGTGAGAAAATGGGCAACGAAATCCTCATCCTCCGGCGGTATTTCCGGCGTTAAGGTATAACTGCAGTTTTCAGCAATCCACCGCTCGATGGCGTGGGCCTTCTCATACGGTGTTGTAAGCTCCGCGGTTATTTCCGCGGTCAGTTTCCTCACTTCGTCCGGCAGGGTCTCCGGCAGCGCCGTATAACGCTCGGCAATGGCTTCCGTGCCGTCGTCCTCCAATGCCAACGCAACGCTTTCAAGTTGCAGGAAGTTTTCATAAAACTGTTCATCCCACCAGCGCCAGACGTCGCTCTCCAGCGTTAGATCCGTTTGCGAATAGATTTTGTGGTGCAGGTACATTTCGCCGCGCAGGTTGAAATAGACCTCCTCATTCAGCTGCGAATCCGCGATGGCATAATCCCGCATAATACCCGTTGTAAACACCGTCGTCAGTGAATTCCTGTGATACTTCACTCTGACAGACACCCGGTTTGTCAGCGCTTCGTACAGCTCGTTCGAACCGCGGTCCGGATACACGGGCGCCTTAAGAAAAGCCGTGTCTCGAAACTGACCCATAAAAATACCGTGGTACCGAAAATCTCCGTCCGGCCGGCTCATCTTCCAGCTGTTACCTGTATATTTGTCATAGACCGAGCCTCGCAGCAATACCGCGCGCTCCGCATCCACCTGCAGCACCAGGCCCTCCTGGAGGTTTGCCGGGCCGCCCAGGCGTCCGCTTTCCTGGTTGTAACCAAAGCTATCAAGATTGAAATTGGATTTATAGCTGGAAGCGGAGGCAAAGGGATCCCCCAGCAGTGTCGCCACATCGTCCACGATCAGGTTCAAACCCCGAGACTTCCAGACACTGGTGTCGCCGGGAATGAACAGTTGACATAATCCGATGATGACAAGGGCAATGGGGATCGCAATAATTTGCATTCGTCCCCGGGCAATAGGCGATGGCTTTTCCTCACCGCCGTCTTTTGGCATACCCTCTTTTCGCTCCATATACCGGCTATACAGCCGTGGCAGCAAAATCGTCATTCCGGCAATGGACAGTAACAGCGGACCGGAGAGATCGGTGTTCCGGCAGTATAGCAGAAAAGAATATACCGCAATATGAACCGCCGCCAGCAACATATACGAAAAGAACCGCCGCACAAGGAGAAACAACAGAGTGGTTATGCCTAAAGCAATGAGAAAATGCAGAAATGTTTCCCCGCCGGTTTCACGGAAAAATTCATTATAGGGCGCCATATGCGCCGCCCAATCCAGAAAGGAGGTCCAATAAGCCATGAGCTGTTCTTTTTCGTCACTCACCTGAAATAACAGAAAGAGCAATATGATTCCGGCGCCCAGTAGCACCGGAGTCACCCACCATCGCAGCCCCAAAACAAACAGCAAAATGAGTGAAAGCAGCACAAACCATACACAGACATACACGGGAATTTCCCAGTATGTCACCGAAAGAAAGGCCGTAAACAGACCGAGAGACAGCAAAAACACCGAAGCAAAATCGGCAATATTGTTAAAAAACACCGGCGGGAGCTGCCGCTTCTGCTCTCTATCCGGAAAAGCCTGTCGCTCACTCATAAAATCCCTCCCAGCATGGAAGCGATGTCATCGCCGAAGCTAAGGGGTAGCTGCAGCAGCCCCTGATGGGTATTCTCCGGTTCCTCCTGCTTTTCACTTCCCAGCAGTAACAGCTTCACCTGGCACCCGGCATATACCTGCTCCATGAGCCTGCCCGTGAACCCCTGCGGCTGATGCGCAGTCAGGTAATATATCGTTTTGATCTGCCGCTCGCTTCGCACTGCCTGCCTCAGGTTTTGCAGCGGGTCGCCCTTCACGGGGAACGGCATTACGGCAAGGGCTTCCAGCAGTGTTTGAAAATTTCTCAGATCCGATTGCCGCAGAAGCTCCCCCTCCGGCGACGCATCCATGAGCACGGTTCCATATCCCGCACGCAGCGAACAGTTAATGATGGTAACCGCGCATTCGCATGCCATGTCCGCATAGCGCAGCAGATCCTCCCCGGCAAAGCCGACGTAGCTGTTATCCAGCAGGAGCATCACCGCGGTCTCCGTGGGCGCATCGTAGTTTCGCACCAGCAGCTCCCGTCGCCTTGCAAAAGCCGGCCAATGGATTTTCTTCCCCGCGTCACCGGGACGGTAGGCGCGCAGGGCGGAAAAGGTGTCCCCCTGCTCCGCCATCGTCACGCTGCGGCTGCTTTTGTATTTGGAATCCCGCTCATAGGCCGGCAGGTAGGGCAGATGAATCAGCCGCGGGTATATCCGTAGCTCCTTCATGCGGTAATACGGCAGGTGGCGCAAGTCGAATTTCATGTGCAGAAGGCCGAACACATCGTTTACCTCCAGCACTGTCATGCCCACCCTGTATTCACCGCGATACGCGCAGCTCACCGGAATTTCAAATGCCGCCTCGCTTTTAGGCGCCAGGCTCAGCTTTAATATTCGCTTCTCTGAAGGCAGCACCGCCTCCACGTGGATGGTCATCATCGGGAACGGAAACGGCATCTCATTTGCGATACGGATGCTCATGACCGGGGACTCCCCTTTCACGGCCTTTGTCGAGGGCAGTCTCTGGGAAAAACGGACGGAAATAAACGTCCAGATGTTCAGGCCAAGGGCGCTCAGCAAAAAAAGCAGCGCTGCCACCAGCAGTACATATATTTCCCGCCTCCCGGTCAAAAGGCCTGTAAGCAACAGCAAGGGTAGAAGAATGATATAGACAAGGCGCAACGCTTTCATGCCCGGGAAACCCCCGGTACCGGAATACGTTTCAGAAGGCTTGCGACAATGCCGGCTGCCGTGGTATTTTTTAAATACGCCTGGGTGTCGATCATCAGCCGGTGGGAGATGACCGCAGGGGCCATCTGCTGTACATCCTCCGGAAGAACATAATCCCGCCCGGACAGCATGGCCCGCCCCATTGCCGCACGCATCAACGCAATGGAGCCACGGGGGCTGAGGCCGAGGGTAATTTCCTTGTGTTTCCGGGTCTCCCGCGCAATTTCCACGATGTAGTTTTTAATGCGCCGCACGCACTTCACCCCATTCAGTGCTTTCTGCAGCTCCAGCGCGTCCCGCAGGCTGCATACGGCTGACAAAGCCTCCACCGTTCCCGTATCCTGGTTGGCCTCTAATATTTCAATTTCATCGTCCTTTTCCGGATATCCCATAGAAATGCGCAGCAAAAAGCGGTCCAGCTGGGCTTCCGGCAAGGGGTAGGTTCCCGTCATCTCCACCGGATTCTGAGTGGCAAACACAAGAAACGGTGCCGGCAGTTCAAAGGTTTCGCCGTCCACCGTCACCTCCCCCTCCTGCATGGCCTGCAGCAGGGCGGCCTGCGTCTTGGGGCCCGTGCGGTTGATTTCATCCGCCAGCAGGATGTTGTTCATCACCGCGCCGGGAAAAAAGGGCTGCTCCCCCGTCTGCGGCTGGAACATATGAAAGCCCGTGATGTCCGAGGGCAGGATGTCCGGTGTAAACTGCATCCGCTGAAAGCTGCAGCTGATACTGGAAGCCAGCGCTGAAATCAGCGTCGTCTTCCCAAGTCCCGGCACATCCTCGATAAGGGCATGCCCGCCGCAGAGCAGACAGATGAGTATTTCATCTATGACCGCATCCTTGCCGATAATTTTCTTTTTAATATTTGATTTTATGTCCTGGAGCAGCTTTTTTACGCTTGCGTCGTTCACTTGGTTCCCCTCCGTTTTTGTACGAAATTCAATCGGCCATATAGAAAATGAAACCCCCTGCTCTGACAACCCTCTTCCCTATATTCTGCACTGTCATCATCATAACCCGAAAAGTTCTCGCTGTAAAGTAATTATTGAGTGACAGCCGCCTTTGTTTTCCCCATCGTCCCAGAAGCCGCCGGTGCAGCAGAACTCTATAAAAGGAAAAGTGTGTTACAGGACACATAAATATGCACCCTGTCACACCTTTCCATAGCTTTGCCTGCAGGTATAGCACAATATTCCGCCGAAGGGCGCCACAAATGTATTGCCGGACCTTTTCTTTTCATTTTTTTCAGTCCCCAGCCGGTTAAATGGCATTATTGATATACCATATATTAAGAGGGCGTTGGAAGAAAACGGTGACCCGCGCATCCACCGGACCGGTTTCCAATTTGAAACATCCGGGGTTTCAGCAGACTGATCTCCGGTGACTGGATGCCGCATTCTCAATCGGCGTAAAACCCCTTACCCGAGGGCGAATTGCCCACAAGCTTTTTATGGATGCGGTAAAAGGTGGAATAATCCTGAAAACCCGCGTGCAGGGCCGCTTCCGTGGCGCCCTGTCCCCGGGCCATCAGCTGCCTTGCAAGATGGATTCGTTTGTGATGGATATAATCCATCACCGTGGTTCCTGTTACTTCCCGAAACAGGCGGTTCATATGGTTGGGGCTGATACAAAACCGGCCGGAAAGGACTGCAAGGCTAATGTCCGCTGTCAGGTTCGCATTGATATAGGCGATGACCTCCTGCATATTATACCGACCGCTTTGTAAGGGCTCCCGCCGCTCCGTCGTGCAGCTGGCAATTTTACGCAGCTGTGTCAGCAAAGATACCATGCGCGCCTCTAACGCGGGCCGGTACAGCGGTTCTTCAAGCTCTCTACATTCCAGTGCCGCATCCAGAAACCAGTCGATATGATTCGCACGGATATTGGAGTAAAAAATCTGCTGCCGGTGAAAGGGCTCCAGCAGCGGCGCGCGAACTTCCGCCGGTAGAATTTCAGGCATAAAATGACAGGCGTAGCGCACATAAGGCACAGAGCCCTCCACGCGAACACCGTGGAGAACACCGGGCGCCATCAGCAGCATACTGTGAGCCGTCAGGGTATAGTCTTTTCCCTCCACCAAATACTCTACATCCCCGGAAAGATAGTAGTAAATCTCATAAAAGATATGACAGTGGATACCATAGCCTCCCGATGTTTCGACACTGGCGGTACGGTCCAGATTCAGCAGCTCGTTGTGCAGGCCGGAATGCATTCCTTCCACCTTCTTTCTGCTTCCAGTATACGAAATCATGGTGATAAATGCAATGTAAACTTTCTCTTCTGCAATGGCCTTTTTTTCTGCAGCGGTATACAATATAAGCTATTAATTAAACTGGAGGCTTCTTATGGAACTGGGCGCACAGCTTTACACCTTGCGAAAATACTGTCAGACGGAAAAAGATTTTACAATTTCTATGGAACGGGTGGCGGAAATCGGCTACCGGACAGTCCAGATCTCCGCTGTCGGAGCCATTCCCGCACGGCGTATCCGGGAAATCTGCGATAAGAACGGTCTGCGGATCGTGCTGACCCACACGGCTCCCGACCGGATTTTAAACGATACCGAGGCTGTCATCGCCGAGCATGACATCATGGGCTGCAATTACATCGGCATCGGCGCCATGCCCGAAAAATACCGCTCCCCCGAATGGCTGGATCAATTTTTCGCCGATTACCGGGAACCGGCTAAAAAAATTGTCGCAGCGGGCAAGTTGCTGATGTACCACAACCACGATTTTGAGTTTGAACGCATCGGCGGCAAGTACATGATAGAACGGCTCCTGGAGGGTTTTGCCCCCGACGAGCTGGGTTTTACACTGGACACTTATTGGGTCCAAGTCGCCGGAGGCGATGTGGCGGACTGGATCCAGCGCCTCTCCGGGCGCATGCCCTGCGTCCATCTCAAGGATCTGGAAATGACGGGAGGAAAACCGCATATGGCCCCCGTGATGGAAGGAAACCTCAATTTCCCCAAGATTCTCGAAGCGTTCAGCCGCTCACCCGGCACCGAATATCTGCTGGTGGAGCAGGACGAATGCCGGGAGAGCCCTTTCATCTGCCTGAAAAAAAGCTATGACAACCTATGTGGGCTCGGATATCGGTAGGAGGTATCTTTATGGTCAAATTGGGAATTATCGGAATCGGAAACATGGGAACGGCACATTCGAAAAACATTCTTGAGGGTAAAACGCCTGAAATCCGGCTGACAGCGGTGGCGGACCGGAATGCAGGCCGCCGGGAATGGGCAAAACAGGAGCTGCCGGACGTGACAGTTTTTGCAGAGGGAAGCGAGCTTATCGACAGCGGCCTTTGTGACGCCGTTTTAATCGCTGTACCCCATTACCAGCACCCTGAGCTTGCTACAATGACCTTTGACAAAGGCCTGCATGTAATGTGTGAAAAGCCCGCGGGCGTATACACCAAGCAGGTGCGGGAAATGAATGAGGCGGCACGGAAGTCCGGCCTCACCTTCGGCATGATGTTCAACCAGCGCACCAACTGCCTTTACCGCAAAATGCGGGAGTTGGTGACAGGCGGTACGCTCGGGGCAATCAAGCGGGTCAACTGGATTATCACCGACTGGTACCGCACCCAGTTTTATTACGATTCCGGAGACTGGCGCGCCACATGGGCCGGAGAGGGCGGCGGCGTGCTGCTCAACCAGTGCCCCCACAACCTCGATTTGATACAGTGGATCTGTGGTATGCCCAGCCGTGTACGGGCCTTCTGCCATGAGGGAAAGTGGCATGACATCGAGGTGGAGGATGACGTAACCGCCTATCTCGAATACCCGAACGGCGCCACCGGCGTATTTGTCACCACCACCGGCGACGCGCCGGGTGACAACCGTTTTGAGGTTACAATGGAAAAGGGCACGCTTATTTGCGAAGGTGGCAGCCTCATCCTGCGCAAACTGGAGACGAGCGAGCGGGAATTCTGCTACGCTGCCAAAGAGGGCTTCTCAACACCAGCCTGCGAAACCGTCCGTGTGGAGACCGACGGGGAAAACCCGCAGCATGTAGGCGTACTGAACGCCTTTGCCGCCAACATCCTGCGCGGAGAACCGCTCATCGCGGGGGGCGAAGAGGGTATCCGCGGCTTGACCCTTTCCAACGCCATGCATCTTTCCGGCTGGCTGGACCGGACCGTGGAACTGCCCCTTGACGAGGAGCTATTCCTAAGTATGCTGAACCGGCGGCGGGAAAGCTCCCGTGTCAAGAACTCCGGCGCCTCGGTGGTATCGGATACCACCGAAAGTTATTGAGGGAGGGCTACGATGCGCACAGCAATTGTTGGATGCGGCGGTATCTCCGCCGTACATGCCGATGCCCTTTCAAAAATGGAGGACGCAAACCTTGTAGCCTGCGCCGACACACTGCCGGAGCGGGCGCGCAGGCTTGCGGAACGGTACGGCGCCGTGCCCTATTCTTCTCTTGAAGAGCTGCTCCAAAAGGAACAGGTGGATGTGCTGCACATATGCACTCCTCACGCACTGCATACGCCGATGGCGGAAATGGCGGCTCAAAGGGGTATACACATATTTTGTGAAAAACCCCCTGTCATTTCTTCCGGGCAGTGGACGCAGCTGGAGGCGGCGGCAAAGCACGCGCATATAGCCGTCTGCTTCCAAAACCGCTATAATCCCGAAACACAGGAGGCGGAGCGGCTGCTTGCCCTGCCGGGGGCAGGCGCCATCCGCGGGGCCAGAGCCTTTGTCACCTGGAGCCGGGATGCCGCCTACTATTCCGACAGCGGCTGGCGCGGCCGCCTCGACACGGAGGGCGGAGGTGTGCTGATCAACCAGGCCATCCACACTCTGGACCTGCTTCTTCGCTTCCTGGGAGAACCCACCTCGGTCAGCGCCTGTATGTCCAATCACCATCTTCCGGATGTGATCGAGGTGGAAGACACATTGGAGGCGAGGCTCAGCTTCTCCGGTTACAGCGCCCTGTTTTATGCCAGTACGGGGTACTGCACCGACGCGCCGGTTTTTCTGGAGGTAGCATGTGAAAACATGACGGTTCGCATAGAGGGGCACGAGGTCACCTGCCGCTGGAAGGACGGACGCATAGAACGCTTCCGGCATGACCCCGCGGTGACCGCGGGTAAAAGCTATTGGGGCAGCGGACATGAAAGCTGCATTCGGGATTTTTACGAATCGCTTCGTCAAAACCGCGACAGTGCCGTGGCGCTTCCCACCGCCGCTGTAACGGTGAAGACCTTTTTGGCTCTATATAACGCGGCCCGGGAGCAAAAAACATCACACCGGCCAAAGGAGGCTGCGCACAATGAAACTTGACATGCTTCTCTCCGGATTTGCCGACGAAATAGACAGTGACTTTGAAACCCAACTGCAAACCGTAACACAGCTGCAAATGCATGCCCTTTGCCTACGAAGTGCCGGGGGTGTCAACATAGCCGACTTCACCGAGGAAAAGGCCGAACACCGGCTGGTGCCGCTGCTGCTGCGTTATGGTGTTTCCGTCAGCTGCATCGGCAGTCCCATCGGCAAGGTGGGCATTGAGGATGACGAGGGCTGGGAAAAACAGCTGCAGACTCTTTCCCGCCTGTGTGACATTGCCGCGCTGCTTCGGTGCGGACGAATCCGTGTATTCAGCTTTTACATCCCCGAAGGCAAAGATCCCTTTGTCTTTTATCCGAAGGTTTTATCGCGCATGCAGAACATGATCCGTATCGCGCAGGAAAAGAATATGGTACTTCTCCATGAAAATGAGAAAGAGATTTACGGTGACAATACCGAGCGCTGTGTACAGCTGATGGAGGCGCTGGCGTCGCCGTACTTTCAGTTTGCCTTTGACCCGGCCAACTTCGTGCAATGCGGTGTCGATCCACTCACCGCCTGGGAGGCTTTAAAACATTACAGTCTGGAATTGCATGTGAAGGATGCTCTTTTTGAAACCGGCGAGAATGTCCCCTGCGGCAGCGGCGACGGAAGGCTGCCCGAAATTGTCAAGGATTCGCTATATACGGGCATTTGCAAAGCCTTTACGCTGGAGCCCCATCTGGTGCTCTTTGATTCCCTACAGTCACTGGAAACAAAAAACGCGGCGGAGATCATCGGCCGGAACAAGACCCGCACCGGCGCCGAGGCATATGAACTTCAATTGAGTGCATTGAAACGGCTGATGCAAACATAAAGAACACTCAGCTTACAGCTGTATCCCCGGCTTCCTCCCCGCCGTTAACCGGAAGGATACCGGACAAACAGCAATTAAAGAGCGCTTTCCCGCATTTGATATCGCCTGGCCGGTTGAACAGCTGCTGCCGTATTATAAAGGCTCTCCGGGCAGGCTGCGAGGCTGCCTAAGAGCCGTGTTTGCCATACCCGAAACACAAATAACCGGCGTTTCTTCTTGCGAAATTCCTGGTTCAGTTTATAATATAAAACACCGGATTTGGAAAAGCGAAAGGATGGCAGCATGAAACAACTCATACTAAATAGAAGGACTTCCCGGTACCGGAAAAACCACGCGCACACAAAGGCTGTCGGAGGACCTCATGTCAAAGGAAAAAGCTGTAGCTGCACTCTTTGAGGACAACGAACGAATTCCCTGTTATTTTATGAGACAGCCGGCATCCCTGCCACAAAATACGACTCCTTTCTTTCCAGGAATTCGGGCATTCCGCATATGATCTGTTCTGTCAGCGGAATGGATTGGAGTGATGCCGAAAGACAGATCAGGCAGCTATGATCACAGCGTTTTACCCAATACCCGCCCATCCTTCTATTATTGCTCTTTCTTTACATGACCTATAAAAAGAAAAACGGTGACTTGGAGGCAACAGTATTTACAATACAGGAGGTCAATTTATGCAGCTATATGACAGCATCTTTTCCCGCAAATCTACCCGTAAATTTCAAACTGAGGCTTTGCCTGCGGAGCAGCTTACGCAGATTCATAATTTTATCAAAACGTTAAAATACCTTTTCCCGCAAATCCACACATATATCGAGCTCACAGGGCCTTACGATGTGAAGGGTATGCTGGCGGCGAAAGCCCCTCATTATCTTCTGCTGTATTCTGAGAAAATGGATGGATACCTTTTGAACGCCGGTTTTCTGATCCAGCAAGTCGACCTGTTTCTCAGCTCGGCAGGTCTTGGAAGCTGCTGGCTGGGGATGGCAAAAGCAGCGGCTCCCACTAAAAATGACATGGAGTATGTGATCATGCTGGCTTTCGGAAAGGCGCAGGACAGTACCCGGCGCGAAGGGGTTTCCGCCTTTAAACGCAGGGAACTTTCGGAGATCGCCTCCGGTTTTGACAACCGCCTTGAAGCAGTACGGCTGGCCCCCTCCTCCACAAATAGCCAGCCCTGGTATTTTGTATGTAAAAAGGACTGTATTCATGTGTACCGCAAACAGCTCGGCATACTGAAAGCCGCCATGTATAACACCATGAACCAAATTGACATGGGCATTGCGCTCTGCCATTTGTATCTGGCAAGTGAAAAACAAGGGCTTTCGTTCTCCTTTTCGACTGAAACGGAAAAATCGCCCGTCGTGGACGGTTATCAATGTATTGGCTCGGTCGAATAATACGAGAGGCAGTTGTTCTCCACAGAAACAAAAAGCGAAGGCCGCGGCCTTCGCTTTTTCCATGATGCCGCACCCTGTACTTTTCTCCTTTCCACATTTTGCATATCATTGACTATCCGGCACTCAGGCACCGCACTGTTATGCAGAAGACTTCATGTAACCGAGCCTTTACAGGCATGAAATAATTTGTTATAATGTTCTTGTTTCCAATAATAGATGAGTATGTAGGTAATTTTACACAAATACATGTGATTCTCTCCAGGATTTTCATGCAAGTGACAGATGCTTCCACGCGGAAGAATCGACCCAGCATATGGTAGTCCGCTTTATTATTTTTGGAATCCCGCACTGAGCAGTGAATTTTACGAAAAGGAAAACGATATGGACAAGATTGCAGTATTACTTCCATGTTATAACGAAAGCGCAACTATCGAAAAGGTGGTTCATGACTTCCAGGCGGTATTGCCGAAAGCCACGGTCTATGTTTACGATAACAACTCCACTGACGGCACCGATAAAATCGCGCAAAAGGCCGGCGCCGTCGTGCGGCATGTGTACAACCGGGGAAAGGGCAATGTGATACGCGCCATGTTCCGTGAAATTGATGCCTGCTGTTATATCATGGCTGACGGCGACGACACTTATCCGGCCGAACACGCAAGAGAACTTGCCGACCTGGTGCTGAAACGCGGCGCCCATATGGCCATCGGCGACCGGCTTTCCTCCACATATTTTACAGAAAATAAACGACCGTTCCATAACTTAGGCAATGTGATGGTTCGATCGCTGATTCATTTCCTGTTTCACAACGGTGTGGACGATATTATGACCGGTTACCGGGCTTTCAGTTTTGAATTTGTCAAGACCTTTCCGGTACTCTCACATGGATTTGAAATTGAAACAGAAATGACCATTCACGCGCTGGATAAAAACCTCAAGCCGGAAAGTGTTGTGATTGTGTACCGTGACCGCCCTGACGGCAGTGAATCCAAACTCAACACCTACTCAGACGGCTTTCGTGTGCTGAAAACCATCTTCAAAATGTTCAAAGATTACCGTCCGCTGTTGTTTTTCGGCTTGCTTAGCGCATTGTTTTTTATTTTGGCGCTTATTCTGTTTGTCCCTGTACTGCTGGACTATACCCGCACCGGTCTTGTGGCACGTTTTCCCACGCTGATCGTCAGCGGCTTTTCAGCCGTGGCGGCGTTGATTTCTTATTTTGGCGGCCTGCAGCTGAGCGTCACCCTGCAAAATGACCGGCGCGACTTCGAATACAAAATGAACATGGTAAACTTGCTGAAGAAAAACCTATTATCGAAAAAGGGGGGAGCAGATGACACGGAAGAATGAATCCCCTCTGCTGAAATACGGCGGTCCCCTATTCCTTGTGCGCGCTGTCTGTGCATTTCTTGTCACATATCTTGCCCTTGCCTTGCTTCAGGATGCTGTCAATCCGGTTTATGCCATTGCCCTCGGCGCTCTTTTGACTGTCCTGTACGGAAAGCTCCCGAGGCTCCGGCAAAAACGCCGTATCGCGGCTGTTTCCTGTGTCTTTTCCTTTCTTTTCAACTGCGCATTATTTTTCGGGACGAAGATCGACATCCAAACCGGCGAGTGTTTTGCCTTTTCGAAGTTTGATTTTTTATTCCTGCCCGCTTTGTTTTTTGTGGTATTTCCCTGCGCCTTCCTGTTGCTTCAATACCTTTCCGGTTCCGCCGGTCTTCCGTCTCTTTCTTCTGATTTATCGGACAAAATGGGGCTTCACCGGTTTGCTCTGGGTGCTGCCGGTTTGATTTTCCTTTGCTACCTTTTCACTTATCTCTGTTATTTTCCGTCCATATCCACATACGATTCCTGGGTGGTGCTGGCGCAGGCTTCCGGTATTACGCCCCTGAACGACTGGCATCCGTTTATCTATACCCTCCTGATACGTGTCTTTACCGGGCATTCCCTGTGGAGCCTGCAAACGGGTATTGCGGTATTTACCTTTGTACAGATGCTGTTTATGGCCTTGTCGGCCGGATACACGGTTTTGTGGCTGCTGAAAAAACGGGCACATCCGGTTTTCACTGTATTTGCCGTGCTGTATTATGCGTTGCCGCCGCTGTTTGCGGCATTTTCCATGAGCCTTTGGAAGGATGTTCCCTTTGCCGCGTCCGTGCTGCTCTATTCCCTTTGCCTGTGTGACCTGATGGAATCAAAGGGGAAAACGCTGCATACCTTCAGCGGAATCCTCCGATATATTCTGCTGACATTTTTTACCGGCATCCTGCGCCATAACGGATTCTACATCGTTCTGGTCATCAGTATCCTACTGCTGGTGTATTTTATCGTGAAGCAAAAAAGGGGAAGCCTGCGCATACTCCCGACGATTCTCATAGCTGTGGCGTTGGCGCCCATCGTGAACCAGACCGCATATGCCCTTGGGGTGGAGAAGGGCCCGGCCAGCGAAGCCATGTCCATACCGGCACAGCAAATAGCCCGCGTATATGTAAACGGCGGCAACATCACCGAAGAACAACTGGAGGAGCTTACTCGATACTTTGATCTCGATATGCTGCGGGAGTATGACCCGTTCCTTGCGGACCCGGCGAAAAACAGCATGGACAAGGAGTATTTTAACGCCAACAAGGGCGGCTTTATCAAGCTGTGGCTCTCCCTTATGGGAAATAACCTTGAAGAGTATGTGCATGCCTATCTGCTGCAAACCCACGGCTACTGGAATCCGGGTGATAAGCCGGAAACCATCATATTCCCTACGGCCAACGAACTCACCGAAATGGGCATCGAAAAGTATGACCTCCTCGGCCGCGGCGCCGTCATTCAGTTTTGGGAAAGCACGACACAGCCCTATGAATTCATCAGTATCGGAACACTGGTCTGGGTGATGCTGCTTTGCGCGGCGGTTTTGCTCATCCGAAAACAATATGACCGCTTGATCACGCTTTTGCCGGTTCTCGGCGTTTGGGGAACGACGATGATTGCCGCTCCCAGCAGCAGCAGCTACCGTTATATGTACGCGCTGTTGCTGACCCTCCCGCTCATCATTTTTTTAGGTTTCAGTCAGTATAAAAAGCTCCCCGATGAAATGCCACTGCCTGAAAAACGGACATAATGAAAGGACCGGCTCACAAAAGAGAACGCACTGCTTTTGTACACCGGGCCATTCATCTTCCGGATATACGCTTGACATTCAATCAGGATACCGCGGACTATGACCGCTTTCGGCCCACTTATACAGAAAGCCTGTTCGCCGATGAACATTATGAGATTCACGAGGCCTTATCGGGGGTTTACAGCCGCTACAGTTAATATTTTATTGAAAAAAGCTCTTGCTGGATCCCAAGGCAAAACAGCAGCTCCTGCAGGCAAAACGCCAAAAACGTTTGGATCTGTTCAGACAGTACAGCTTCACCGATATTGCCGATCAGTACCTGCTCCGACCGCAAATCCATACCGAATGAACACAGAATTCCGTTTCTGCGGGAAACAGCGGAAACAATGGCGCGGCTCGGCAGAGCATTCACTCTTTCGGATGTGATGCTGATATATGGAAAAAAGTCCTGAAACCCAATATAGGTTATCCGCTTGAAGGTCAGGGCTGGATGACCACTTCGATTACCTCTTTACCGCCGCCCTCTATTTCACCTTCCTCACCCCAATCCTCAAAATTGCTCATCAGCTGATATTTTACGCCGCTGGTGCTTTCATAAAGCTTCATCTCTGCGTACTCCTCGCAGCGGCTGACCGCACGCAGCAGAATTTCCTGATAGCGTTCCTCGCCGCGGTAACGAAGCAGCTCCCGGCGAGAGGTGAAGCCGACTGCCAATGCAAGACCGGTGACGGTGGGCGGTTTATCGCCTACGATGACGGGCCTGCCCTGCTTGTCATACACAGGTTCTCCCTCCCGCACCAACTGGCTGCCCTCACACTTTTTGAAATATGCATCAATACGGCTTTGCAGCTCCTTTATGCTTTTATACTTCATAATGCCCCTCTAGCCGATCATTTTTCTCCCGCAGCTCCGCTTGCAGCCGGATGCTGTTGTCTACCGCCCTTGTGTAGCACTTTCGCAGGCTGTCCACCGAATGCATATATCCCATTTTTGCCGCTATATCATTCCAGGAAAGCGCATCCATCACCTTCAGCCTGACAACCCGGCGCTGGCGACTGGTCGGCAGCGCATCGATGAACCGTTCGATTGCAAGCTTATGCTCTTTCAGGCTTTCCAGTCTTTTTCGGTACAGTGCCGCCCCCGGTACGCCACGCACCTGGCTTTTTCCTTTCGTATAGGGAAAGTTTTGCTGTGAAACCGATACAACATCGAAAACCGGGCTGTTCAGCCGGGCCTCCAAATCCTTTATTTCCGCCACAATATCACTGTATTCTTCCAGCTGGCTCCTTGTCATCCTCTCTGCCTCCCGGTTTTCATGTTTTTATACCGCAACTTTCATGGGTTTGCCCCATAATCCGTTTCGTTATTGGGGCTTTTTCCTCTCACGGCTTAATAGCCTTCTTGTTACATTCCTGCAGAATCACATCATCCCTGAAATCGCTCCAGGTGCATTCCAGGTATTCCCGCTTCAGCGCGGCTATCTCCTGAGGGCTTTTTGCGCATGTTTTCCAGTGCACAGCCAATCGTTTCCATCCACCAGCACTCTTTAAACGGCGGCATGTATCTGCCTCTTTGAATGAAAACAAATAAAAACCCTTTGGAATTCACCGCTATATTTCTCTATGTAATATGCCGCGTTCTGCCTTATATCAACGCCTGCAGTAAAAATCGCCGTCAAGGGACATCATACACGCTACCTCCCCCGCCTTCCGCATCTGGCAGAAGCCGCTTCATCCATATGATTCAAATCAGCCATCCTCCTTATCCCTGTCAGATGTGTAAAATACCAACCTCTCGAAAGCCCTTTCCCATATCGCTTTTATCCGGCTTTGCAAATAAATACTTGATATCCATCGCCGGAAAATATGTATTGCGAATCCGGATTGCCTCATCCAGAAAGAGAATTCGCCTGCCTGTGAGCTTTTCCTGTACCTGTATCAAAGGTAGCTCCAGAGTTCTGGACAAATCCTTCATACTGATCTTTCTTCGTTTCATTTCCTCATTCAGATGATAAAATGACGTGCAGTTTTTCTTCATTGTCATCCCCCTCTTTCGCGCATTGCGTTAAATTTGCATTAATGTTATCACGCGTTTCGCGATTTGTCAATAGCGATTAAGCGAATGTTTCTTGCAATGCGCGATTTTATATGATAAGATAGAGCAAACAATAACAGGAGAGTCTTGAAATGGAGATTTATAAAATACTGAATGAACTGATGCAGGAGCGGCAGCTGAAAATTGCTGAAGTCGCACGGATCTGTGATCTGCCGGATTCCACTGTACGCAGCATCGTACAAAGACAACAAAAACGAGTCGGCCTGGATGTAGCCATCAAGCTGTCTGACGGACTTGGGATCACATTGGAGCGCCTACAGGGCAGTCATGACGAACTCGATGAATTTTCGGAAAGCGCGCTGAGTGTCCGGGAACAGGAAATGGTTCGAAAGTTCCGCGCGCTTTCTCCAGAAAATCAGGCAAAGCTGCATGAATTGCTGCTGCTTTATCTTGGAGCACAGGATCATGAAACATAGTGTTATGCGAGCATTTTCGGCTCCCATCCGGGGTTTTCGCCGACATTTTTTATTTACAGGAACAGACCTTATGCCTGCTTGCCTCTATAAAGTTATGATAGCATCATAGAACATCTGTTCTTGAGGCACAAGTAAAAAATGAGAGTTGTCCTGAAAGCTCTCAATTAATGATAATAAACTTCACTTTAACAAAAAGCTTTTTCATGCACTGCGCGTTCCCCTTCACTGCCTGCCTCTGTCAAATCTATTATTACGGCATCGTATAGAATGTGCGGCAAGCATCACATATTCCGTCTCATGATACAGGATAAGAACAAACCGCAAAGCGAAAACGAAGGACCCAAAACGGGAAAATATTTTTCCCCATAGACACCATTGCAAACAAATATCAAGCAGCACAGTTTTCACGGTGAAAAGGAGAATCGCTCTCCCGCAAAGGACATCATTTTGCAGGGAAAGCGATTCTCCTTTTTTCCTTTTGCCGTAATCCCTATCTAACCGCAATACGGCATCATCTATATGGGAGTAAAGCATTCACCCTTGCTGCTTGATTCTATACAAACCTTATACGAGCCGCAGAGTCTTTTTATCCCGTATAAAAATGTTTTCAAGATACTTATGATATCTTTTTCCGGGCAGATTGATTCCTCGTCATCTTCGCACGGTCGGGGCGATAGCTTGGGTTGAATGCATAGAAGTTCTTTTCATCGAGCTTATCCGTAGCAATTCTGAGCGCTTCGCCAAAACGCTGATAGTGCACAATTTCGCGCTCACGCAGGAATTTGATCGGATCACGGACATCCGGGTCATCAGCAAAACGCAGGATATTATCATAGGTCGCGCGCGCTTTCTGTTCAGCCGCCATATCTTCATGCAGATCGGCAAAGGTGTCACCCTTTGATTGGAACATCGTCGCACTGAACGGGGTGCCGGACGCCGCCTGGGGATAGACGCCTACACCGTGGTCGACAAAGTACGTTTCATAGCCCGCCTCCTTTACTTGGTCAGGCGTCAAATCCTTGGTAAGCTGGTATACGATGGTGCCGACCATTTCAAGGTGAGAAAGCTCCTCCGTACCGATGTCGTTCAAAACCGCGCGCAACTCCGGATACGGCATGGAGTAACGCTGGCTAAGATAGCGCAGCGAAGCTCCAATTTCTCCGTCTGCACCGCCTAATTGTAATTAGTGATAACGCAGCCTGCAAGCTCATATCACAGCCCAAGCCAAAAAGTACAATATAAATTTACGAAAACCGTCACATTTTTTTCAACAGGCAAAAAAATGCCCCAGAAAGCCATACAGACCTTCGGGGAGTGCAGCTGTGAAAAGGGACATGATTTATGAAAAAGTAAAAACTTTCATGTCAATTAGAATATATATACAGCTCCAAGCAAATTTAAGGAAAAATTTTATAAAACTTATACAATTCAACTGTTGATTTCTTAGGTGGTGAATATAAACAAGTTTTTTGTTGCTTTTTATAACATCTTACGAATTTGATTTATTTCAGGTAATTCCATTGCAAAGTTGTTAACCTTTGTGTATCATAGTGATATAAAATCACGTTATGAAGGAGGATATTAACCTGATCAGTAAACCTGGACCCTAATTAAGCAAAGGAATATGTGTTTGAAGAAAGGTGAGAAAATAATGAAAAAACAAATGAAGAGGATGTTTTGTTTACTGCTCGTAGTTGCTCTCGTATTCGCAGGTACAATTCCTGCATCTGCTGCAAGCCATCCTTATACGGATGTATCGTCTGGCGCTTGGTATAACGGAGCTGTTGAATATGTCTATACCAATAACCTGATGGCTGGTACTTCCGGCACTACGTTCAGTCCGAATTCCAACTTGAAGAGGGAAGATGCGGTAGTATTTTTAGGACAGATATATGAAGCAAGTACGAAAACAACGATATCGTCAAGCTACACTACCACCTTTACCGATGTACAGAACAAATCCGCATATTATTATAAATACATTGGATGGGCTAAGGCGAAAGGTTTTGTCAGCGGCCTAACATCAACCTCTTTTGGTGTCGGACAATACATAACCAGAAAAGATTTAGCGGTGATGGCCTATTTGTTCCAAATGAATTTGAAGTCAAACTATATTTGGAAATATTCGGTACCGTCATATAGCGATATTTCAACCTTGAGCGCAGATCAAAAAACCGCAATTGAAGGTTGCGGGATAATGGGAATTATGGTTGGGAACGCAGACGGAACCTTTAAACCCCAAAATTATGTAACACGCGCCGAGGCGGCTGCAATAGCCCAAAACATATGTGTAAACCAGAAATGGCTCAGCTAAGTACAGATACAATGAATGGTCAGTTATCGGTTACTGTATAACTGAGTATTAAAAAAATCCCCGGCCACTCAATACGAGCAGCCGGGGATTCGTCATTTTATAACCTATAGGTTATATTTTACTCTGTGTCTGTTTCCGCGCGGTACATCACCGTAAGCATGCGGCACTCGGTGGCAGTCAAGTCGATAAACGGCTTCCCATTGCGGATTTCCTTACCCTTGATGACGTCCTTGTCAATGTAATACTGCACTGCGTCGCGGTACCACTCCGGTACATCCTCAATGTAGGCATAGGTCTTTTTCAGGGCCACAAGCTCTGCGTTTGCCGCCGTCAGTTGGGTTTGCAGCGGCTTTACCGCGCTGTCGATCAATGCCTGTGTTTCTGCTTTTGTCATATCTTCCTCCTTGGTTTCTGTAATTAAGCCCGGCAAATCCGCGTTAATATACGGCGTCGGATCAATCCGGATGTCATTTGCATTGCGCAGTTCGAAATGCAAATGCCCTCCATAGCTGTTACCGCTGTTACCCATCACACCGATGGTCTGGCCTTTGGTTACAGTGGTCCCCACCGTTATACCGTCGGCCACAATGTCCAGATGCGCATACAGCGTAAAATACCCGTTGGGATGCTTGATCTTGACCAGATTACCGTAAGAGGCGTTACCGGTGGATCCAGTGTTGTTGCCGTATCCCTTTTGCACATAGGTGGCCGTGCCGGCGCTGTGGGCTACGATGGTATCCAGTTGGTAATAGTCCTTGACGATGTCAATGCCGTCGTGCGACCCGGACTTGTAGGGGTTTGTGACCTGGTTTTTGCCGATCTTAAGTACTCGGGACAAGCTGTCACTCTCCTTTCCAAATTCTTTGTATGCGATATTCCAGTCGTAGACCGTGGGTGTGGCTTTATCGTTTGGTGGGTTTGTATACTGCCACATGACAACACCATCCGTATATCCCGGCGCCGACACGCCCCAGTGTGCCACCCATTTCGGCCAGCCGGTCAAGGCTGCAAGTTGATTTTTGAGCCACGAGGCCGACGCATACACACCCACATCATACCCGGCGGCGGAAACAGCCTTGCAGAACGTATCGCAGATGATTACAAGCGTACTGTTACTTGGCATACCCTTTTGCTGTTTGTAGCCGTCGGCATCCTCCATGTCGAACCACACGCCGTATTTAAAGCAGCTGCCGACCTGTTTGAGCAGCCGTAGAACATGTTGCGCTTCGCTCTGGGCCTGTGTGGTGTTCAACGCGTAGGAGTACAGGTATATCCCGTAGGGCATACCTGCAGCCTCGCACTTTTTGATGTTGTTTGTATATTGGCCGTCATCCTGATCGGCGTAGTCGCTACCATAACCGCAGCGGATGATAACATACTTTGCTCCCTGGTTGATGGCCGATTGTACGTCAAACGCACCGTTCGCGTACGATATGTCGATGCCCTTTATATTTACTGACACATTTGCCTCCTTTCATGGCATAGGAAAACCCTGCAGAATAACTCTACAGGGCCTTTTCTTATGATGCTTTTAATGATATAATATATCCGCACAATCAAAGGGCGGTTGGCGTCATCCTCTCGGAAGGGAGGTGATGCCTGTATGACGGTATTTGAAGCTATGACTTTAATGATCGCTTTTGCGGTCTTACTGATACATATTCTGAATTTCC
>Ga0153939_1000176_pt1 | contig 22285 bp, 32 predicted proteins | sample TSNJ023MetaG_FD_104734 | JGI IMG/M metagenome (GOLD analysis project Ga0153939, IMG submission 104734) | Attine ant fungus gardens microbial communities from New Jersey, USA - TSNJ023 MetaG | ecosystem: Host-associated > Fungi > Mycelium > Unclassified | place: USA: New Jersey, Brendan T. Byrne... | reverse complement strand
TTGCTCGTGATTTTCGTGATCAAAATGAGATCCTTCTGGACGTCGTGGCGGTTGGTCTTCATTACCATATCCGCTCTCGGACACCCATTCCTGGAGCACAACTGGATGAAACAGATGGAATGAACAAGTAAATTTGCAATCGCGCACCGAAATTGATGGATGAGGGAGTACTGGATCTGGTTCAGGCATACCGGGTGCCCCACTGTTTCTTTGCAGCTTCTTTATGTAGTCGCGGACTGTATTGACGACAAGCTATGCACAATCTTTGAGCTAACCGTTGGTACGAGAATAGACTCACATTATGATCATCCTGAGATGAACCAGAGTACGCTGCGACAATTGCAATGGGGCAACATGGTGCATTCTGACAGACATCTGTACCATCTCTTCCAGGGAACGGTTAACACATACCTCCAACCAGATTGGGAACGCTACGCTTGCCGTCAGTTTTCCCGCAATAATCTGAACAGAAATTGAGAAAACTCCCACCTCCTCCGGTGACTCTTGTATCCTCGTCTAATCCTATCTGCTTAGCAGTTTTGCCCATCGCAGACATACCCTTTTCTACGAAATAACTGGAATGACTGGTTCTCTTCACCACGTTGACCATCCCCTCCAGGCAAGCCCAAGAATCCAAACTAACGTCAGCGATTCCACTTGGATGTCCTAAATCACCGACTGTGCATGAGAAGAGGGAGTGCCCTGCAATGGTCTGAATTGATATCACAAGGCCTTTTCCTTTTCCGTGTCGGGAGGAGGCGCGGAATCGTTTTCGGATCGACAACCCCTGTGCAGTTCGAAAGAAAGTGAGATGCTGCGCAAGAAATTGAGTGAAGGATTACGCTTGTACCAGTGTGATAGCGTCGTCCGCAGAAAAGGTGTGGAAGCGGTATGTGTTCTCTTCCGAGAGTGCATGGTTGGCAAGATTGGCGTCTGTTGGGACTGCCATCATCTGTATCCCGCTGAACATTGGGTCCACACTGTAGGCTCAAGCTAACAGCAGAAAACAGGGATGTAATGAGTCTAAACGACGTAAAAGATGAAGTATAGTATGAGGCGCACGGTGATGGTATCTTGCAATGAGGTAGCTATCTTCCATTTATGACCTTCGACTAGTCCACAATTATTTCGTTGGTTTACTCTAACCTTCCCCGAGTACCAACTCGACCGCGTGATTAAGTCAAACTTGAAAATCAGCGATAGGATAGACGTGCGCACTACGTATGTAAACTCCCGGTCCGGTTATTTGAACTTACCTTAGAACTTGACATTCTATGGAATTCTTCAATGATGTCGGGTCCTCCCTCAAACCTTCCCTCTTTGAACTCATCGCACAGGAACAGCTCCGAGACTTGCTACAACCAGCACTAAAATATGTTCTTGCAGTGAGTCCTTCGTAGCTCGTCAAATTCAGTATGACTTGACAAACGATCATCAGGTTTTTGCTCAAAGATACCCTCGTTATCTATTAAGAATAGTCAATCGACATGAGGAGTTCTACGCTACTATCATGCTTGTCATTGAGGAGTTCTACCTAAGGAAACACAGTAAGCCATGCAGCCTGAATATTGATGGTCAAAAGTTCATTCATAGGCCCACTTTGTAGATGCCTCTTTTGCAGAGAACTTCTATGGGTTGAAAAGGAGACGGAGGCCATTCATTGAAATGGAACGAGCGAAAGCTGCAGTCGGAGGGGTCCCTCAGGGTGAAGCCTTAAGAAGATCTGAGATATGGCGTTCCCTCGGGTTTCTGGTGTGTGCCACGATTTGATATGTCTTTGCAGCAAAATTCATGAGAGGATCACTATCAGGTTGGAATACCCTACTTGCGTGCAAAGGCTCACGATTATTATGAAGAGCTAGGGGGAAGCATCAGTTCTGACATCCTTGATGAGGGAATGGATGCCAGACAGCTAAGGGCTTTGACAGAAGAGGTGCGTGACTGAAGGCTCATGATAAATACCTGCCTTTGACTGCTCTTGTAGAGTTGCAGGGGAAAGTTCCGTCGAATATTCAAAGCTGTCTATCCTTGGGTGAACATGTCTTTCGAAGTGTGGTTGCTGGTTTGGAACATCGCCTATCTCTTTGACAAGACTCCTTTTTATCGACCATGGTTATCGTGGATCAGAGTGGATCTTCGTCGTCTTGGGGTTGAGGATTTCGTACGTATGATCTCTCACAAAGGAGCTTTCATATCTTAACTCATCTCATTCAAGCGTGCTGCTAGCCTTGCCACTCAAAACCAGCCTTCTCCAATGCGAAAGTTCAGCCTCATTTCACGTCTATGGAGACTTGTTTCCACTGCTCCTCGTCTTCTACTCGATTCGCTCCGCCTTTTCCTACCTACTGCCATATTCTTCATCAAGTTTCTTGAATGGTGGTACTCACCCAGTTCACCCGCGCGCGCACTAAATACGTCACCACTTGGCCCTGCAATTCCTCCACCACGAATGCTACCTCCTCACCCGCAGGGCATAAAAATTGACAGGCAAGCATACGGCATGTGTCCCCTGTGTAGAAAACAGATCAACAACGCGACCGCACTCTCGTCTGGTTATGTCTTCTGCTATCGTTGTGCGTACGATTATGTAGAGAGACAGGGCAAATGTCCTGTGACCCTTTTACCCGCTAGAACATGGCAGCTTAGAAAAGTGCTCGTGTGACCTTATCCAGGTTGATTCCTTGACGCACGTTCGTTGGAGCTACGCGACCATATTTGTGTATTACCTTTCGCATTCCGTCGATTATCCGATGAGATAATCGAAGGCAATTTGCACTTGTAAATGAAAGAGAATATATTGCTCTGAAGACATTTCTTTGTCAATATCAATTTATATGTGATCAGGAGGTGATCGAAACAGTATACGCGTGTATTGCTAAAGACATAAGGCCTGAAATGAGGGATTTTCCAGGCAACAAAAACACTGATTTTATACCTATGATTCATTCATCTTGCCGCGCGTTCCCTCGTTGACTCCTGCTTTCATTTACTAAGTGCCATTCTCATGAAAGTGAGTCGATTTACGACTCATTAGAAGCTTCATCGCAAATCTCTTTCCTGCGAAATAGTTTGGAAAGCAGATCCAAGCGCAGCAAGTTCCAGGATGGTCGAATTACTATCTTGACTATAAGTTCCTCAAAAAAATCATCTCGTCCCTCACAACGAATCGCCCCGCATCTGAAGCTGCTGCTCTAGCATTGGGCCTTCGCGTCGATGATGTCCCAAACTCTATCCACGGCTCTATAACGAGTGATCTCCCTTTGGTGGCCACACCGCGCAGTTTAGTCGAAGGACAGAACTCGACCTTCATCTTACCTGGGAACGACAGTGAGAGAGGACCAAACTTTCAAGCTCATAAAGCTGCATTTTTCTTCAAGTTGGAACGGGAGTTAGAAAAGGTAAACCAATAGTTGCTCGAAATTAAAAGGTACTAATCTATTGATTTTGTCTCAGATCAATGCGTTTTACCTACAGAAGGAGGCTGAATTAAGGTTGAGGATGGAGACATTGCTCTCGAAGCGGAGGGTGGCAGCAGCGAAGGGGATACCTGATGCTACTGACACGGCCACTCACAGCGAGTGGAGTGCTGTTGGAGAAGGATTTCGCTTGTTAGAACAGGATCTGGGGAAACTACAGGTACAACAATCTCTTGGTGGAAAGTCACATTTGTACTGAAAGTGACTCGAAGTCTTTTGTGGAAATGAATGGCATCGGAGTTAGGAAGATCCTCAAGAAGTATGATAAACGATCGACTTCGACGACCAAGGAGCTGTACCTGGCACGCCAAGTTGATGTTCAGCCGGTTTTCAATTGCGAGGTTGATTTTGACTCTCCCGAATTTCGTATGATATACTAAACTCTTGTCACAGCTCATTTCGGAGTTATGCGATACTGTCGCAGCATGCTTGCTGAACCCTGCAGACCTTTCCTCAGGGCTCAAATTCGAGGGTCCAGCAGCAAATGATATACTCACGCAACAAATATTGTCTGACAGCACTCTTCCTTCAGGCCCGCTTCGAGATCTTGAAAAGAATTTCCGTCTTGCTATTGCCCACTCGGATGCAGCCGCCATCAAGGACTGCGTGCATTTTTCCGAGAATTTAGGACAGCAAGGTGGTAAAGGCGATGTGACTCGAATACTTTGGAATACGATCATTGAAACACCCCCAGACTTGGCAGAATTAATCTTCTCTATGCTTTCTGACCCCTTTGATTTCCACTTTATCGATGACATCAATGGTCGTACTTGTCTCCATGATGCCGCCATTGCCGGTTCTTGGCGATTAGTTGCTCTCTGCATACAGAACGGCGTCGAGATTGACAAAGGCGACGTATATGGTCGGACCCCATTACACTACGCTTGCATGAATGGCTATCCACAGATATCCCGGCAACTCTTGGAAGCAGGATCACCACCAGACGCTCTCGACCGTGACTGCTATACTCCGTTGATCTACGCCACTCTGAAGGGAAATGCAGATTGCGTGCGAGTACTATTAGAACAGGGCAAAGTTCCGGCCCAATCAGCAGCTTCACCCAGTGACCTTGATCCGTTGTCCCTCGCGAGTCAGAGTGGACATGTTGAAGCTGTTAATCTTTTGCTCGATCATGGTGCGATCTGTGTTTCAAATAGTAACGGCGAGTATCCTATACATCTGGCGGCGCGAGAAGGTCACGCAAAAGTCTGTCAACTTCTTTTAAACATGGAGGGCTGGGATATCCCTGACAAATATCATGAGTGGACTCCTCTTTTCCACGCCGCACGGTATGGTCGAGCAGATTGTGTCAGAATTCTGCTTGAAGCTGGTGGTACACCACACGTGAAAGACGAGTTAGGGTTAACAGCTGCCCATTATGCAGCCTGGTATGGCCATCTTGATTGTCTAGCCTATATTTTGGCCGCCATTCAAACAGGCGCGAGATCACAGAGGACGATTTCCCCCCAGCGTAGCTCCTCGACTCCAGAGACGGGACCTCTAGGAGATTTTGAGATAGACTCCATCCCTTTACTTTCCTTACCGCCACCTGCCATGCCACATCGTGTCTATGGCCATAATTTCCTTGACCGTAATCATCTTGTACAAATCACCGTTGGTCACAACTCTTCAATTCAAGGTGTACGACTTCACCATCGGCTCATTAGCAATGCATTCAGAGATGACTATCTGGTTTCTTCTGCGCCGTTAAAACTGGTGATGACGACGATGTTCCCTCAGGTCTCTGCACCTTACAGCATCTCACTCCCCCAGAAAGGAAAAGATGCATTTTCATTTCAGATACCTGACTTGGAAAGCTTGTCACTAGAATTCTCAGTCTGCCCGAATTTCGGGACGAAGACTATCGGCAGAGCCATTGCTTTGCAGTCGCTGTTCAGAGACTGTACGAATGGGACACACGAATTTACACTCCCAATCCTTGACACACGTTTGCACGTTATCGGTGAAGTATGCGCTTCTTCCACTATATTGATTGCGGATTGCTTACTTCAAGTAGGTTGACTTCGCTATCAGCATCATCACATCTTTCCAAGGTGTGCGATTGGAAATGGGTGGGGGCGTAGAGACTTATTGGAAGTCCATCGCACTCCATGCTACACCTCGCACGCAACCGGGGTTTCTTCGTCCATCGGGATCAAGGCCAAGTCGGATTGGCTCCGCCCACACTTCCCCCGTGCAGGGCACAACCTCGGCCAGCCACCAGGCACTCCCAGTCACTTCGCTTCAAGACGAGTATCTCTATGTTATGGTTCAAGTTACGAGGGATTTGTATCCAGTTGCCTGTTCTAATTGGATGCTACCGGAAACGGAGTTTGAGTTGACTGTGAGCGACATTACCATTGCCCAATTCAATGGAATCGCCAAGAGATTGGAGAGAGATATGCAATCGATTATTGATGATCCTTCATGGCTGAGGACAATTAGAAGGTGGATGGTTCCTTTGGTTGACCTCCTACAGGCCAGTACATTCAAACGAGAGCTTTGATTGGTTTGACTCAGAGACTATCCTGCAGATTCTTCCCGCTCACATCAGCATTTGTATCGATTTGAGTTTACCATCCAATATTCATTCACACGTCCGGCCGATAGGTTTAAACGCAGGAGTGGATGCTGTTCTGCGAAACATATTCGACAATTCGTCGATGTTTAACAGAAACCGAGTCATTTTCACTTCATTCAATCCAGATATATGCGCTGCACTGAATTGGAAACAACCGAACTGTAAGGCATCAATCTAGATGAATAGGCACTCCTGACATTCAATAGATCCCGTGTTCCTATCGTCGCGATGTAGCAAAAATAATCTTCATCTACCTACTTGTAGCTACCAGATGGTAGATGAGAATCATGATGACAGACTCCGCAGTGTGAGTGCTGCGGTGGAGTTTGCGAAAGATAACAACCTCCTCGGTGTCTTTGTGGATGCTGAGCTTCTCGTAAGGTCTACGCCCTCGGAGAAAGCCATCGCTCACACTCAGACTTTTGCCTTTGATTATTCAACAGCGTCAGGTGCCTTCGCTTATCGATGCCATGCGAAGTTCTGGGCTGATAGTCGGTGTCCATGGGTATTCTGCAACCCTTGATTCTCTCACGGATGAAGACCACGATCCTATTGACGCTTTTATTTCGGAAGAAGCACTCGTTTGTTTCTTGAATCATTCAACTACTCAAGAATGAGTTTGAGTTTTCTCGCGCGGAGAACCGCTGTAGAGAAGGATCTTTGGTCGTCAGACCCGTGTACAAGGCATCCATCGATAAACGAAAGTCTCGGAGTTTGAAAGCGAGATTTTATTTGCCTGTGGGTCATAAATTAACACTAAAGATACATGTTAGTATCGATGGTCTATACTGTATTATCTGGGTTATTAGAAGGCATTGAATTATCTTCGACGCAGTGCAGCGAAGCAAGCGAAACACAGAAAGCGAATAGCAAACATTAATCATTTATCGTCAAAAGTATCAAATTGAGGCGCGATATAACGAGGCGTAAGATCCATTATTAGCGAGGAGCTCTTCGTGAGATCCGAACTCAGTTATGGTCTAAGACGTGGGAGCAGATGCAATAGTCAATTCATCTGAGGCAAGCGTAGTCGCAGTCATGAAAATAACAACGTACCCCATTTTCCATCATAGCCACTTTATCTGCGCGTCGTGCCGTAGAGAGTCGGTGAGTAATGAATATGACTGTCTTTGATCTTTCTCCGTTAGAAGTCTTGGAAATCTTGGTGATGGTATCAAATATTTGACTCTGTGCATGGGCGTCGAGGGACGAGGTCTATTTTGAAACGGACAACAATGATTTAGCGAGTTTAGATTATATGCAGCAGGCGCCAAAACATAGCGCCGTGAGAAAGAACATACCGGTTCATCAAATATCAAAAGATCAACATCAGGCTCTGTGGCCCTCATGAATGCGCGTGCGATCGCAATCCTTTGCCACTGTTGGGAAATATGTGGTCATGTCAATGTAGAAAAATCAGCGTAACTGCTCACTTCGCCTCCTGATAAACCATGTCGCTGTTGATGGTTCCGGCCTATCATTCCAGGATAAGGAATTGACTCGAACCCGGGAGTCTCCAACACAGTCCTAAGGCCTTTGGGCAGCGACCCAACAAGTCCATCCGCTTCGGCAAGATGGACAGCTTTCCTGATTGCGGGCATACACCCGATTTTTCCGACGTTCCCAAGCCCAACATTTTCAATGACGGTTGAATTGAATTTGGAAAACCCCTGGAACACAGCACTGGTATGTTTATGGTAATCTACAGGATCGAGTGACCTGATATCAACCCCATTGACAAGGAGCGATCCCCTGTCAAAGTCCAGTATTCGGAGCAAAATTTTTGCAAGTGTGGATTTGCCTGTGTAACGAATTGATCGTGTTGAGTCCATTGTTTCGAGAGAAACTCGTACCTGAGCCATTCAAGCCGACAATTGCAAGCGTTTCACCTGCACCTATTGAGAGATTAACGTCCTTTAAAGCAGGTTCGGTAGAACCTGGGTACGAATAAGCGAGTCCTCTACAAAGTCCAATTCATTGATGTGATGTGATGAAAGGATAGTTTCATACGCACTTGACATCCAGACTGACTCCACCAGGTTGCCGGATATAATTGACAACGTCCTCGTCTCTGGGTTCAAGTCGCGGTTTGAGCTTCAAGCTTGCGCAAAAAGCGGACATCAAGAAAATCCCCTGAAAGCCCATCTTTGTTGTAGTAACTAGACCTCTTGATGCACAAATGATTGATTGAACCGAAGTCCGGTAGACTGTAATCGAACCGAGACAGGTAGAAGAGCTCTTGAACAACACTAGTAGAGATATCTGCCATGTAGATTTCGATATGAGTCTTTCCGAATGATAGCCAGGAAAAGCAAGATACACACGTTCTGTAAAGCATAGATCAACTCACTCAGGCTACTCTGCGTGAGGTGTGAAGTGTGATAAGGTCGTGTTGCCTCCGCTTCGAGAACCACCTTCCGAGCATTTGACCAAGACTTCAATATCCACTCCCGTAAACCGAAGAGAACTATTTCGGGCCGGTAGGAATCACTGTAAGCCAAATTCCGCATCTTTTCTAATCTGTCTGCCGCACATGCCTCTCTTGTGGTCGTTTGGGGGTCAGGAATATTTGGAGGAGCATTGTACCATGAAATATATGTTGGCAGAAGAGATGAGATGACAGTCAAGACAAGAATGCCACAGTGCAAGGGAGATTTCGTGAGAGATATAATAAGAATGAGATGAGATAGAATCTCGGTGGAAAGGGAGATGATTTGCAAGAAGTCCAACGGTGAGAGGAACCCAAAACCTGTGCCGCCGAATGACCGCGAGAAAAATTCGGATTCCTGCAGTAGGTCGCGCACTAAGGGATCCATCAAGGCTGGAATGTCAAGCCGAACACGGTGTTCCATTTGTCTGTGTTCAATGTGAGACCGTGCTGATTCAAGTACAATTCTTTCATTTGATGTGCTGATAACGCGACGACAAATTGTCAGTTTCCCAGGTCCAGCCTGAGTATAATCACTTACGCAACAGCATCCAAAGAGCCTTCCAACAGTCTGCGGAAGACCTCCATGGATATCAGGCAGAGAAGACGAGACCATGTGAAAGAATCTGATGCAATGAAAGCGTAGAGCTGGTAACAGTAACCCTTTGAGCAATTGTTTGTTCAGCCGAGCAGGAAAAATCCAACCTCATCAACGATCAGAGCCTGGAATGAAAAGTTAGAGAAGAAGAAAAGCCTCTAGGTAGAAGAGCGTGAACCTGGGAGTAGCCTCGAATTGCTGGGAAAAGACTCCTTGCAATGTTGAGGGACAGCATGAGAGAGGTTCTCAGTGGATTGAGGTCCCACAATGACTTGAGCTGAAGCATCAAAACTAGTTAGAAATACCTAAACGTATCTAGAGGGGTTTCAACGCACAAATGCGTAGCTGGTCCGACGGGCTACGTAAAGAGCGAGTCGGGCATTCGTCGCGTTGAGTGCCCGTGATGAACCGGGGACAAGCAGAATCCCATCTTGGCCCGAGACCTTCCTGGACATGAACCAGGCGTCGAAAACTGACTCTGGCAGGTCCTCTAGACTAGATTTCTGCTTGGAGTCACCCATGGGACGGGAGTGGGAGACTAGTTGTGCAGGAAAACGGCAACATTGGGCAGCAAGGGTGTGGTGCATGAGAGAAAAGCACCAAGATAGGGGATTTTGTTGATGTATCGAGGGTCACAACCTCACTGTGTGGACCAGGACAGAAAAAGAGTCTTTAGGTCATGCATAATATATATGAAATACAGCGGTCATTCATGTCCGTATTATCGATGCGGAATAGTCGGGCAAGAGAATCTCACTGCACAGGGTGACGTGCGCATATGGTCAAAGCGACCCAACACTCGGTACGCAAACATCATAAACACATCATAAACATAAACATACCGTCCGCCTTCTCCCATTTGGCATGCACTGCCACTCCGATTGAAATCTGATTTGTATTCAGGCACGTGCTCTCGCCTGTCTTCGTATGTTAGTTTCTATTTCCTATCTCCTCTCAACAAGATGGACACTGGCATGTCGAACTCAGCAGCCCTTGTAGAGAAACTTCAAAAACTCAAGTTACGTCAAGAAGACTCTACCGGTGATGCCGCGCCTGTAATTCCCTCGAACCCGAACAGCAGCCAAGAAAAGGATGAGGAACAACAAATGCTCTACCCACGCACTCCGCATTCCCATGACGGGTATGGCTTCAAGAAGTCTGGATACAGTACTTCTCAGCATCCTGACCAAGCTGAATCAACCTCAGCCTGTGTTAGCCTGGATCAACTAATACCAGATCCCAATGGGCTCGGTTGGCCAGGCAAGGTCCCTCATTCTTTTGTACTATCTACGATTCTGATATGATATCGCAAATTACCAGCTAAGTCTACTATCTCGCGCTTGAATGCAACGGTAGAAGAGCGTCTTTCCCGAGAACGTAAAATGGCATCGGCAGTTCGTACTATCCTCGAATGTATCGGAGAAGATCCAGATCGCGAGGGTTTGTTGAGGACGCCTGAAAGGTATGCTCAGGCTATCATGTGGATGACAAGGGGCTATGAGGAACGGCTCGCTGGTATAAAGTTACTATTTCCGGACAATACCATGCATTCTCATTACTGTGAATGACAGACGTCATAAACGATGCTATATTTGCCGAGGACCACGACGAGATGGTACTAGTTCGAGACATTGATATCTCCAGTCTTTGTGAACACCACCTGGTGCCTTTCATTGGCAAAGTGCGTCAAGGACTCATATGGCCCAATGTCTTGTTTCAAACGTAATACCAGATTGCTATCGCCTATATTCCTGACAAACTCGTCCTTGGAATTTCCAAGCTTGCTCGCATAGCGGAGACTTTCAGTCGCCGTCTGCAGGTCCAAGAGCGCCTCACCAAACAAGTTGCTATTGCCGTGCAGGAGGCCATCAAGCCTCGCGGTGTCGCCGTCGTGATGGAGGCTACGTGTGTTCCTACGTATTTCCGAGTTAATACCAGTCTGATCTCAGTTATCTAGTCACCTGTGCATGACCATGCGTGGCGTCCAGAAACCAGGCGCCATTACGACAACATCCTGTATGTTAGGCTGTTTCCGAACTCAACAAAAAACACGGGAGGAGTTTCTCACCCTGATTAAATACCGATGACTGACTGACTTTGCATTGGACCTGCTGGGAGCTAAGCCGAACCACTACGTCAATCCATTAGAAAAAAGCTCGTTTTGTGTTCATGTCATATAAAAGTGGGAGCAACGAACGAGGAGATTGGAAAGGAAGAGCCGTCGTTGCAGTAAATTATTTATCATCATCTAATGTACAATGATGGAATGCTAAGATACAAAATCAATCTTGTCGTCCACGGTTTCGATCCCCAGCGGAAGGATCGATCGGTAACACTTTGCGTGCGAACCCATGTGAGCTACTCGAGGCATTAGATGGCTGTAAAGCTTGGTTTGCATATCGATTGCGGTTGATGCGGAGCCTTTTAACTTGAGTCCCCTCTCCCGGCCCCGCAGGTAATTCATGTGCCTCCTTTTCACGATCTGTTAAATCGACTTCAACAGTCTTCTCGATATGAACGCCCAACTAGCACTCACCAGAAGCCGTCCGTTTTCTCCCGCTGCCATCACGATCATCATCGCGTCTTGACGAAGGTTCACCACCCCGATAACCACCAGGGCCTTGAGGCGGAGAATGTAACAGCCCAAAATCCTTCTCACTAATTCTTGACCTTAGACTATTTGGAGCACGAGAAGGATCAGGTGCGGTGGGAGCATTTGGTGGCGGTCCTTTAGGCTGATCACGGCCATCTCGGTGGCGGTCGCGACCAGAGCTAATCTCGCCCTTGCTATTACGTTCGCCACTACCAATACCACTGGCCATCGCCCTTGGCGCAGAGGGTGTCGGAGGAATACGAGGTTTTGGGGCATCAGGTATTTTCTTTTCAGTAGCAGGCTGAGGGAATAAACAGTAAACAGTTGTCAGGACATTGAGATAAGCCTGTAGAATAAAATGGAATACAGACCTTATCTGGGACGGTCCCGCGGTTGTCTCCATCGTGTATTTCGCGGTCCTTCCGCTTGCGTTCCGATTCCCGGTCCCGTTCATCCTTCTCAGGTGGACGCCTGCGGTCATCGCGATGAGAGTCCTTGCGTGAACTTCGTTTGGACCCACGTTCAGGCTGTTTGAGAAAAAGTCATACGGGATATATTGGCATCCTAAAGAATATCACATACATCATCTTCTGTTGGACGGCGCCGTTTTCCAAGCAAATCTTCAGGACCACCATTGCCATTACGATGACGGAGATCAGGACGCATCGGAGGATTGCGATCCTCATTAGTGACAGGGGTGTTGACACCACTTGGCTGACTTCTTATGAGTTCCTTGCGTTCCCTGTCCTTGTCGTCGCGTCTATGGCGATCCCTGTCCCGATCGCGTTCCCTATCTCTATCGCGCTCCCCTCCCTTTTCACGATCTCTGTCCCCATGTCCATGTCTGTCTCTTCCTCGTTCTCTATCTCTGTCTCTGTCATCTCTGCCTCCATCCCTGTCTCTTCCTCTATCCCTACCATTCCTCTCACTCCTGTCATGTGTAAGACTATCGCGTCTGACCATACTAGTACCATGTTCACGACTCTCTTGTCTACCTTCTCGTTCTGAGTACCTGGATTCCTCTTGTCTGGAACGGCCACCGCTTCCTTTGCTATCGTTACTGGGGTTGCGAGTACCTGGACGACTGACTGGCGAGGGAGACCTCACATGAGGTGAAGACTCAGCCGATTCAGCGTGGCTGTGCTGAGAATCTAATCTCTCAGGTCGAGAAACAGTCAGTCTTGCACTTTCACGTAGCTCATGCGCAGACGTAGTCTGACTTGGTACGGAGGGTGGAGGCATATTTGCGATGTTTGATTCAATAGCACGGCTGACGCGTGAGATTTCGTGAGGTTCTCTCACCTGCTGGTGCAAAGGTGCAGAAAGATTCGACCTGTGTACGTCAGAATGGAGCATTGGACTGCGACGGTGACCGGGCCCGGTAGGTAAGCTATCAGAAGGGCGAGGAGGCGGAGGTGTAGGTATATTGCGATGATCAGGAGTCGTGTCCATCTTTACCAGTGGCGGATTTGGCCGTGGAGAATCTCGTGCTTCTGTGCGGACCCGTCTGACAACCTCAGGCCGAGGGATGCTACATGTCCAATCAGCAAAATGCTCATGACATCAAGAACGATTCAATCACTTTTCGATAGAAATTTTAGATGGTGATGCACTTTCAACCGCCTTTTCTGGAGTAGGCATTGGGGTTATAGGCTGCGTTGACGTATTACTAGTCGTGGGCTGAGTGGTGGCGCGAGGGCCAGAAGGAGTCGAGGAAGGAGTATGTAAAGATCGTGAAGATGTACTGGAATTGCCATTCTGTGCATGAGGACCTGTTGGGGGTATATTGCGAGATTTTTCTGATATAGGTTGAAGGATTCCTGTGGAGAGCCGTTGAGGAACAGCCCCGTTCACCTGTTTCTGCGGATTTCATATGATACGGGATCGAGGTAGAAGTGTAAATACCTTGGCAGTTGCTTTGGGCGTTGCCCAATAATGCTCTCGTTTCTTGAGACTGGCTGAATAGCTAGACGGAGAGATTGAGTGGCTTGCAGGTCCAAAGAATTATATGCATACGCCTTTCCAAGAATTTTCAGATCACCACGTTGTTCCTTCTCGAGTAATTGATCTATGGCTCTGTCGATGTCCGTTCCGCAAGGTAGAACAACAACCAGAGGAAAAACGGGAAGAATTTCCTTCAGGACGATGATAGCATTGTAGACGTGCATGTATTCTTCGGTTTGAATACATTCGATAAAGGCCTGATCAAATTAGTTGAGGGACACAAGGGATACTTCCGGAGAATGACAAACCTTGCTCAGTTTACGATGCCACTTGCGGACAACAGCCATAAAACCCTCATGCTTCAGTATGTCTGGAACATTACCAGGTTTGGACATCATGCTTCTTTGAAAGCCCGGATGAGGCAGAATTTGTCCATTCTTTGTCGTCTGATTGTCTTGTTCATAGATATGCTTGTTTTTAAACCATGTCAGTGTATCAAACAAGACACCACGTAAGAAGCGTCCTGCAAGTGATTCAATATCAGATACTGCTGGCATCTTAGGAGAGATAGTACCATAGTTCCGAGCTTCGTATTCACTGCAAGAGAAGAGCACGACTTTGACATGTTCGCCGAGTATCTATAACCTCTATTAAAAACGTGTTCGACACAACTTCATGAAAGACTTGCTCTGTCATATAAACCAAGTGTATGAAAACCTGGAGTGCCCATTGTGTGCAACACTTTGATGAACTGGGCGCAAAAGTCGGCATCCATGGGGGAAAGCAAACATCGAGGTTGTATGCAGTGTTCAATGATAGAGGTAGTAACCAAAAGAGCAGATTTAGAAGTTGCTAGAAGGTATTCAACAAATGAATATGTTAAGATCAGAGATAAGACTCACAATGACTGAACCAACTAAGCTTCTCGCGGGCCAGGCGCTTGATAGTAAATGATCGTGAAGCACTCTGTTCCTTCAATTCCTCTGACAGAAGATTTGCATAGGAGTTGTACTTGTCACGTCGCTGGCGATGGATGGGAGCGATGAGTCGCCTGGCCCTGTCGGAAGATCTATCTGCGGAAATATACTTTGAATCCTCTTGCCGACTCAGATTTCGTAGATTCGTCCCCTCCTCGGCATAGCGGGTAGTGGGTGGAGCGAGATCATACATTGACAACTGCCAAAATGTGAGGTAAAATCCAGGGCTACTTGCCGTCAGCCCATCGAGTAACAGCATTCAAAATGAGCGAGTCCTCACCCAACGACGTCATAAGCATTTCCAGGAGCTATCTTCCTCAAGTCCTCAAAATACTGAGCAAGTTCAGGAAGCCAGGGGCTCTTTGCGTTGATCAGATATGCAGACATCATTTCTACTACTTTAACACGCACCTCAGGCGTCCGGGAAGTCTCTTCCTTAACAACGTCGACATCTGAGCCTACACCCTCCATTGTCATCGATTCACCGGCGGGAGCCTTTTTACCTGGTGTTTCTGAGGTGGAAGATGGAGCACCCAAAGCAGGCGATGCGATACGAGAGCTAGTGCTTGAAGGCTCTCGTTTGGCGGTCAAAGCAGCCTTCAACCTCTTCTCAGCTTCCTCGGCTTCTTTTCTTTCCTGGTCTTGTGCAGCCAGGGCCTGCTTCTGAACAAGGAAATGAACCATGGTGAAAACCTTGTCTAGGCGGCAAGCTTACCAATAAGGCAGCGTTCCATACAGGACGGTAGATTTGCATGCAGATGGGTGCACATACTCCATACTTCTCCCCCAATTCAACTAGGGAGGGTAAAACTTTTGTTGCATACACGCCAAGCGGGATGGCCAGCGGGGACGTGAGCAGTTCAAGATATTGGACCAGTACACCATGTGTCTAAAAATGGTATAAGTATTGTACATCATGGCCCAGGTCAATTCAAGACCCACTGCATCGAAAAGACTGGCGAGTGACTTCAAGTGGGCGTCAGATGCCCTAAAGATACAGGCTTGGCGCTGTTGGGCGACCTGTATGAGTAGAGGAAGAGCCAAGGATGGCGCTTCCAGAAGACTTTTCCCCAATCTTTGAGGTCCTCTCAGATTTGATTCGCTAGTGTCAAAGCGAGCGCCCCGAGTTTCAGAGGCGATGGCTTCTATGCGAAGAGTAGGTCCTCCTGCCATTGCTGCAATTTGTGCTTCAGATAAACTTGGCAACGGTTCAATCCCAGCCATTTTCCAAATCAGCTCTCGGAGAACAACAATCTCGGTAGTCTGGCCACTCTGAAGTTGATGGGCCACATAACTTAGCACCGGATTTAGCTCGGCACTGTAACGGCGGAACAACATGCCAGTGAACGAAGCTAGGCCTAAGGCGAATATGAGCAACGAGGAAATCAGGAAAATCACAATATCAGTTACTCTGCAACCAATCAGCCGTATTAACACCATCATCTTTGACTCGATCCTTGTTTGGGTTTGCGAGGGCATCCAGTATAATAAAGACCAAAACATCGAAACCCATATTCGTGACATAGCGCAATGCTTGAATAACAACACTTGCAAGATTGTCATACGCCATGATCTGGTTCACAGCATTTTGGAAAAATATGCAAGGGTTAGAATGAGCCAGCTTTGCTACAGGACCCGATAAGGCATCAATGGAATTATGGGAAAGTCGACGTAAAATTCCTTTTGATTCCTTGTCAGCCTGCACAAAGCGAATTCTGAGTTCTGGATGGCTCTTATACACCTGTGCCTTCCATTCACCATAAAGCTGCCACCGGGCTTCCTGAGGGAAGTGACGAATGATGCTCCACACCTCTACTGTGCAAACAGCATTGCCACGAATCAGAGGCAAGCCTGGGATAAGGTAATTGCGTAAGATCTTGAACCAAAAAATTCGAACAGGGTTTAAAGGGTCTGGCTTGCCCATGGGTTTCTTGGTCTGTGGGTCAATTTGAGGATTCTATAAATCATATTAAACTGGAATGCAAATTAAGTCCTGGCTATGAAGTAAGCGCACCGTCGGGTGTAGATGCTGTCGTCCAAGTCGAAGAAATTTAGTCAGAAACAGTGGATCCCGAGATACATGGATGCCAACGAATTGCATAATGGGCTCAATAACATCTTCCAGATCATCCAAGGTCACCGTCATCGGAATTCGGTCCGCCCACTCAGGAAAAAAGAAAACAAAATCAGTGTTGGTAGTGCTAGGAGGAGTGGGCGCCCAAAGCGTGAGTAAAGACTTCCGGGCAGCCGGCTGCATGGATCCAGAAGGACCAAACCGGAGGCGTGGCTTGAGGAAATTAGAATTTCGTTGTTTGTTAGACATTGTCTCATAGAAAGGTTCTAGAGAATGCTTTAAGATGCGCAATAAGAGGTCTGCAAGCTCGGGAAACACATCCACGGCCCAGGAAAATTTGGTCAGAATTGCAAAAGCTGGACGGAGAGCTCCAACAGAGAGAAGGGCGTGAAGCAGGCCAATTTTCTGATTTGTATTCTTTGCCTCGATCTTTTTGCTCTCTTGTTTCGCAACAACCTTGGCCTTTGCTTGCGATGATGGACCAGATTCCAGAGGTGCCGCCATCGCCAATGAACTCATCCTGGCAGCTGATACTCTAGTCTGGACATCGTCAAGATACTCCTTGCGAGTCAACTCCATATCATCGTCAGAGGGTGCAAGCTATATTCCAATGAATTTAGGAGGTATGATGATGAGATAGAACAGGCATACATGGGGATACAAATCTTCCAATGAAATGAACTTCTCGCGTATGAGAATTGCCGCTGCGAGGTATAAATTCTTGGGCGTCATGCCCGCAACCTCTGGGGCCTATATGTATCAATCAAGAAAACCGCCATTTGCAATGAAAGTGAGTATCTTACTTGGTAATATGCAAATTTGAATCCAAGAACCTGCGAAAGCACTCTAGAGCTATTCGGATCCTCAATGTCGCCGCCGTTATGAGAGTGTTCTTCGGCAATGATTAGTACTTCGTCTAAACTCTTGCCTTTAAAGCCTTTTGATGGGATAGCTGTAGGAGTAGGAACGAGATCAACGTCCATGGCAGCGTCTGCAGAGACGGGATCTAACACCCTCTGGTATGAGGCTGCCCAAGGGGAGAAGAACAGTAATGCAAGGAAGAAAGTATAATGTGTCGCAAGGTTGGACGAGAGGACGTCAAGAATCAGATCAAGCGCTCTGTTAGGATCAAGGTCAAATTTGCCTATGAGACTGATGACTTTGCCCCAGACATGATTTGCGCGAGCATATATGTCTTTGTAGGTTTCCGTCGGTGCACCAGTGAGAGGAGAATGAGGAGGACCCATGCCACTTGTGAGCTCGATGACAAGCTTGCTGTAACCTTCAGATTGTTCCCGCAAAAGATTAAATTTGTTTTGTTTATAGCTGTCGGATGAAAAGATGTTAACTTTTTTCCCCAAAATTTCACTTCCATTATTTGACACGCACAAAAGTCCCGTCCTCATTCTAATCTCCTTCTTTCCCATCATACCTTCATCTGCTATGAGGCCAACGCTAGCCAAGACATTGAGGTCCAAGCGTTCCCGACAAGACTCTGATGAGATGATGCCAAGGTCCTTTACGCTCGTTAGTCTTTACAGTAGATACACATGAACCAAGTATACCAAAAGCCTTTTCACAATAACTTGCAGGCCCTCTTTGTCTTTTTCCGCATTTTGTCTTGTTAGCTTGGCTTTTTCTATCGACACCGGGGTAGCAGAATCTCCAGCACTCAAAGTGGCTTTGGCATCGTTTGAAACCTCATCTATGACCGCGTCAACAGACCATATCATGTCAATGATGTGGTCACCCAACGTCGCAATGCGAGTGCTACGTTGCTGTGACGAGGACGAAGGCAGACAGTCGACGACAGACTTGACAAAATCAATGAACTGCGTCTGGGATAACGCATGCTCGGAAGACCATGTCAGAAGAACCGACATCAGGAGAGTATGATATCCTGTAGTCAGAGTATCTAGCCCATTCAGGTCAAGATGTGGCTGAGCGAAGATGTTTCGACTGTGACAATTGTAAGGCAATTGCAAGTGAGAGCAAGGCACAGATGAGTAAAGCTCACCATTCGGATTCACCACCTCTGGTCCAGTTTGCCACGCATGTGCGTACTGCGTTGATGATTTCCATCGCAGGTCGTCAAGACCGTGAAAGGTAAGTATGAGACGTTGTGGCCGTCTATTGACAGAACGTTGTATGGAGTGGGCCTATTGTTTGGTACATCCTTAAAACTAAATATATTATGTAATCAATTGGCATTCTCAGGGAACGCTCCTTGAAGGAAAAACTTAATTGTTACCTTTGATTTCTGTACAAGGACAGGATAACAACTACGGTACATGAAAAAGAGGTCCTGGTACAAAGTGAGACAGAGAGTGAGCTACACTCTCCAGAGATGAAATTACCAATTCTGATAAATACTCTTTCTACAATTTTGATCCACCATCGTCGATAATATGACAATTCTGGACAAGAGAGCTTTGATATGTTGGACCAGGATGAATCCTGTGCACTTGAAGCCCTCACAGATATTTCAGTAACACGTTCAAAACATTTCAGATGAATATATGACAACAAAATCGGATGAATTAGCAGTTCTTGATCCTGTTTCGACATGCCGAGGAAGGATTTCCTTTCCAACTATAATCTCCACAGTCTGCTAGCCGGGGCATCGTAGGTTCACATATTACGAGCACTTACCACGGTTTCGCAATGCTCTGATATATGACCTGATGGCGAGAACTCAAAGCACTAAAATGACCCTCTGCATCCCATTCATTCTCGGTGCTGCAGGTCTAGTTTTATCAACTGTAGATCCTCAACAAGGGTTCTATAATGAGGCCACTGCCTTTGTCAAAAAGAATCTCATGCAATGTGCGGACAGGAAGTCTGTATTTTCCTATCTTGTATTTTATCTGACTAGTCACCAGCTGGGAACGAAGCTTTGATCGAATTGTCCTGGCCTATAGCATCGGTCTTCAACGGAACCAACCTCCCACTCCCAACTCACTTACGTCCAAATACGCGGGATGTTCTATCAATTGCGGATGAATTAGTCCAGTCTCTGCCTTCTTGTACCTTGGGAAGTTGCCCAAGAACACATCTTTAGAACCGTGTTTTACAGATTCCCTGCCCTTGATTGCTGGTCAGGGATCCGCCGTAGGACTCTGCAAGTAGAAATTCCTTCTTATATTGAGCTTCAATGTGTTTTGACAAATTGTCATAAGGCATTGAGGTATCCGTGCTACTAGTTAATTGGACCAGATCAGACCTGTCGAATGATATATACGCCAAAGCCGCAACCTGTCTATCTCTTGAAAGATGTCCTAAGGCCAGATTCTGGCACAATATCTCATGGAATGACCAACTTCAGTTATGGTACGTGTAGAGATGTACTACCCCCACTACCAGCTGGTAAGACCTCTGTAGATACGCATCACTCATATGTCAGTCTATAGGCGGCTTATTTCATTGGGTGTGGGAGTCTGGAGAGCATGTACAACTGACGCACAACTGACTTGTGTGCGGCATGTTCCCTTGGATGTTGAATGACGGGCCAGACATTCTGTTGCTGATGTTGTGAATAGGAACCCGAACATAGTGGTCCTAGCCTCTGCGTGTTGAGATTAGATGGGCTGGACACAGTTGTGTCGCTGTGAAGAAACAGATTGCGAGAGTTATCGAGTTCTCGACAGGTCCTAGTTGACTTTAACCAGAACCGCACCCACTCTATTCTTTTTTTTCCACTCAAAGTCTCTTCATATGCCGAGCACTAAATCATCATTGCCTCCAGTACAGATCACGAAACGTATTTGTATAATGACACAAAGGAACACATTTCCAGTGTCTCATATCGCCCATCATCGAATTTGAACAAGTGATTCTGAAGACGAGTTCGAACACAGCGATTACTCTCCTCTTCAAATAACAGAAAGAAGACCTCAAGGGCTCCGGCAGTCCCCAACACCTCGTGTCTTCAAATCACTAGAAGAGCCGGGTCGCAGAAATTTACTGATAGGTTTCCAAGGAGAAGAAGATTTCTGAGATGTTATACGATCTTGTAACCTCATTGTGCATGTGACCCTCATCATGAGGCTCTTAGCTCCGTCTGATGAGTAGAAAGTGCTTACAAGAACTTCAGATTTCTTTTAGTCTTGAATTTTTTCCATTAAATTCATTCCCATCTCTTGGATTCTCCACCTTCGCGAAGACGACCTTTATAATCTTATCTTCACATGTAAGCATCCATCACTCTGTGATCCATATGGTAATCTCATAACCAGGAAGGGAAAAGCTATCGTGCCCCTTGAATGGCTGCTGGATTGTGGTGGACAGATGGTATTTTATTGTGAAAAAGATCTGATCTTGCTGTTCAGGGATCAGTAAGCTCCAAAAACTCTGGCCTATGCGAAAAAGGGCTAAGCTATCCAGTTATCGTATTCTCCAGGCCACAGTCACTTGTGTCCTGTACTCCACCTCCTCTTGTGGGAACAGCGTTCATCACGGGAGGTGCACGGGTCGTGTCGCAAGATCTTGCACCGCATATTAATGGATTTTATCATGTCCTTCTGATAATGGGGACTTGCTTTTTTTTAAAAAAATCATCCATTTGTAACGCGGGGCTCGGTGGCAGTCCGCATGGGGGCTTGCTTCTGAGAGCTGATTTAATACCCATTTTTTCTTCTTTAGGTATGTTGACTCTAGCTCGCCCTGCAGCATCCTTCGCGGCACTCGATCATGGGGCGAATGTCTCAATTGAAGGGAACCCAACCCTATTGATAGATGAAATGAGAGGTCACTTCTTCACATTCAGCCGTGGAATAGCTATCACCTTGCTCATTATGTAGGTTATTATATTACGAGTGGAAGAAATATATGTTCTCGTATGTCATGAATATTCATGACTTTCCTGGTGATGACAACCATACCTTTCGACCTCATGCTGAATTACCAGCTGCTATCCATGGTTGTCATTATCGTCGTTGTTTGGCTCATGGCTGTCACCGGTCAATTCTTACGTTGTTAAGACCTTCTTCAACAACAATTTACAAATTGTTTGAGCTCGTGAAGAGCGCCAGAAACCTCACACATCAACTTCATGTACCAGAAGAATAGGCGATAGCTTCAGCTCTTGAAATATCAAAGTCTTGCTCACGTTCATGGATGGATAATTATCTTCTCCACCGTCTCTTTTGTTACCGACGGAGCGATTGCTATCCCCCATTTCTTCCGATCCTTGTGCCACCACCATTTTGGAATACGCATGGAACCCACATGCAATTGACCTCAGCGTCCAATTTTGTCTTGATTACATGGCGGACGACTAAACCTCTCAGTCTGCTTTTTGATCAAATAGCAGTTCTACTTGGATCAATTTCCTTGTGAATTACGCCACTGCAGACGGCAAGACAAACTGGGTTGATTCCACACGATCACTGTGAGTCTTTGATAGCACTGGTGTCTCAATGATTACATTGCCCTGTTTTCCTTTGATAGGCCATGACTACCTGGCTGCCTAATTTTGTTCAAGACAGGGTATTCATGCAGCCGGCACCAGTCGCTAGCTCTTTGGCTGGTAAAGGTCATTAGGAAAACTCTGAATAAAAGTGGCGTCATGAGTGCTCTCGTAGAGTGTCCTTCGCCTTCGTGTACACCATATGAT
>Ga0153939_1000170_pt1 | contig 22936 bp, 20 predicted proteins | sample TSNJ023MetaG_FD_104734 | JGI IMG/M metagenome (GOLD analysis project Ga0153939, IMG submission 104734) | Attine ant fungus gardens microbial communities from New Jersey, USA - TSNJ023 MetaG | ecosystem: Host-associated > Fungi > Mycelium > Unclassified | place: USA: New Jersey, Brendan T. Byrne... | reverse complement strand
GCAAATCTGGGAAAAGGGCCTTTTATACAAGGGCTTTAAAATCGTCCCCTACTGTCCGCGCTGCGGCACGCCGCTTAGCAGCCACGAGGTGGCCCAGGGCTATAAGGATGTCAAGGAGCGCTCAGCCATCGTCCGCTTCAAAGTCAAAGGCGAGGAAGCAAGTATCCTGGCCTGGACAACCACGCCGTGGACGCTGCCGTCCAATGTGGCCCTTTGCGTGAATCCAGCTCAGGAATATGTAAAAGTGAAAATGACGGAAAACGGCGAGGTTTTTTATCTGGCCCGCGCGCTGTGTGATACCGTTCTGGGTGAAGGAAGCTATGATGTGTTGGAATCCTTCACGGGCGGTGATCTGGAATATAAGGAATATGAGCCGTTGTTTGACTTTGTACAGACGCAGGAGAAGGCGTTTTATGTGACCTGCGGCGATTTTGTCACGCTCAGCGACGGTACCGGAGTGGTGCATATGGCTCCCGCCTTCGGCGACGACGACGCCGGCATAGGCCGAAAGTATAAGCTGCCCTTTGTCCAGCTGGTAGACGCAAAGGGTGAAATGACGAAGGAGACCCACTGGCCCGGTGTTTTCTGCAAGGACGCCGATCCGGAGATTTTGAAGGAGCTTAAGGCACGCGGCCTGCTTTACAGCGCGCCGGTCTTTGAGCACAGCTACCCCCATTGCTGGCGCTGCGGCACGCCGTTGATCTATTACGCAAGGGACAGCTGGTTCATAGAAATGACCGCGGTGAAGGAAGATTTGATCCGTAACAACAACACCATCAACTGGATACCGGAAAGCATGGGCAAGGGCCGTTTCGGAGACTGGCTGGAGAATGTGCAGGACTGGAGCATCAGCCGCGACCGCTATTGGGGAACGCCGCTGAATATCTGGCAATGCGGCTGCGGCCACCGGCATTCCGTGGGCAGCATCGAAGAGCTGAAAGAGCTGTCAGAAAATTGTCCGCAGAATATCGAGCTGCACCGCCCGTATATCGACGATGTCACCATAAAATGTGAAAAATGCTGCGGTGAGATGAAGCGTGTGCCGGAGGTCATCGACTGCTGGTTTGACAGCGGCGCCATGCCCTTTGCGCAGCATCACTACCCCTTTGAAAACAAGGAGCTTTTTGAAAAGGAATTTCCGGCGGACTTTATCTCCGAGGCAGTGGACCAAACCCGCGGCTGGTTCTATTCGCTGCTGGCCATATCCACACTGATCTTTAATAAGGCGCCGTTTAAAAATGTCATTGTCATGGGCCATGTACAGGACGAAAACGGGCAGAAGATGAGCAAGTCCAAGGGGAACGCGGTGGACCCGTTTGAAGCGCTTGCGGCATACGGCGCCGATTCTATCCGCTGGTATTTCTATACGAACTCAGCCCCCTGGCTGCCCAGCCGGTTTTCAGGCAAGGCGGTGCAGGAGGGACAGCGTAAGTTCATGTCCACGCTTTGGAACACCTATGCGTTTTATGTGCTGTATGCGGACATCGACCAGTTTGACCCGTACCGGTATGAATGGAAGCCGGAAACCTTATCTGTTATGGATAAATGGTTGCTTTCCAGACTGAACACCATGATAGGTGAGGTGGACGCACATCTGAATGACTATAAAATTCCGGAGGCCGCCCGTGCGCTGCAAAGCTTTGTGGATGACATGAGCAACTGGTATGTGCGCCGCAGCCGCCAGCGTTTCTGGGGCAAGGAAATGACTCAGGATAAAATAAACGCCTTTAAAACACTGCATACGGCGCTGGTGGAAACGGTGAAGGCCGCCGCTCCGATGGTGCCGTTTATCGCGGATGACATTTATCAGAACCTGGTGGTAACGCTTCATAAAGACGCCCCGGAAAGCGTGCATTTGTGTGACTTTCCAACCTGTAACCAAGGTCTGATCGATGAGCGGCTCGAAAAAAATATGGAGCTGGTGTTGGAGATCGTCACTCTCGGCCGGGCGGCCAGAAATGAGGCGAACATCAAGAACCGCCAGCCCATTCAAAAGCTGTTCGTCAGTTCTGAAAAAGGAAGCTGCGACGAGCTTTATCAGAAAATCATTGCGCAGGAGCTGAATGTGAAGGAAGTGGAGTTCATTGCGGACGCTTCCGGCTTTTCCAATTATATCTTCAAGCCCCAGCTGAAATTGCTGGGCCGCAGGTACGGAAAGCAGATCGGTGAGGTGCGTGAGGCGCTCAGTGCGCTCGATGGCAATAAAGCGAAAAAAGAACTGGATGCAACCGGAAGGATCAAGGTACTGCTTTCCACAGGTGAAACCGCCTTTACAGCCGAAGAACTGCTGATTGAGACTGTGAAGGCCGAAGGCTTTGCGGCGGTATCCGACAAGGGCATCACGGTGGTACTGGATACGAATTTGACAGACGAGCTGATCAAGGAAGGCTATGTCCGCGAGGTCATCAGTAAAATTCAGTCCATGCGGCGCGACGCCGATTTTGACGTGCTGGACCATATTCATGTGAGCTGCTCCGGCAGTGAAACGGTTATGGGTATTATCCGGGAATTTGAAAGCACAATAAAGGAAGACATTCTTGCGGAGGATATCCGCATCTGTGAAGACTTTAAAGGCGGAACCAAGTGGGATATTAACGGTAAGACCGCCGTGTTCGCGGTGGAAAAGGCTTAAGGCAACACTGGACAAAGGATTGCATACAAAGCGATCTTACGGCTTTTGTGCAGTGTGTTTTATTAGTCACAGGGGTGTGATGGAGTGAAGAAAAAAATAAAGACGGCGCTAAAGGCCGTCAGCAGTGTTGCGGTTCTTCGTACGGCATATATCGTTTTGTCGCTGGCCTTCCAGCTGGCGCTGATTTTTCTGGCGCTGTGGGCGTTGGACAGTTATTTCTTATATTTCTATTTCATTTCCTCCGCTTTTGGTCTGGTGTTGTCCCTTACAATCATCAACAACCGAAGCAATCCCGCATATAAGATTACCTGGATCATCTTGATTTTGTTCCTCCCGGTATTCGGAACCATGATCTATCTGCTTTTTGGAAGCGGGCATATGAGTAAACGAGTGCGAAATAACTTACAGAAAGCTGAAGACCAGGTAAAACGCTATCTACACCAGGAAAGTGATCTGATTGAAACGGTTATGAGCGAGCATGTCGACGCCGCCCGTCAAATGCAATATCTGATGGGTACCGTCGCCTGCCCGCCATATGGAGATACCTCTGCAGAGTTTTTGTCTCCCGGGGAGATGAAGTTCGAATGCATGAAGCGGGAGCTGCGAAAAGCGGAAAAGTTTATTTTCATGGAGTATTTCATCATATCAAACGGACAGATGTGGGATGAAATTCTGGAGATTCTCAAGGAAAAGGCCAAAGCGGGGGTGGAAGTGCGCGTCATGTACGACGATTTTGGCTCGCTTTTGACCTTGCCAAACCATTATGAGCGATTTCTTGCGGAATGCGGAATCAAGTGCTGTATTTTCGGTGAACTGATTCCGGTACTCAGCGCGCTGCTCAATCACCGGGACCACCGGAAGATCCTCGTCATTGACGGTAAGGTGGGCTTTACGGGAGGAATCAACATCTCCGACGAGTACATCAATGTGAAGGTCAAGCACGGACACTGGAAAGATTCCTCCATTATTCTGCGCGGCGCTGCGGTATGGAGCCTGACGGTATTTTTCCTTTCCACATGGGGATATGTGAAAAATGTGGACGAGGATTTTCTGCGGTACCGTGTGGCGTATATTCCGCCTGATGCGGCGGGCGGCATTGCGCAGCCCTATTACGACAGCCCGCTGGACGGCGAGCAGGTGGGGGAAAACGTCTATTTTAACATGGTGGCAAGGGCAAAGCGTTATGTGTATATCGAAACACCCTATCTGATTCTCGACAATGAGATGAGTGTCGCCCTTTGCAACGCGGCGAAGCAGGGGGTGGACGTGCGCATTGCGGTTCCGCATATCGGCGACCACTGGTATGTGCACGCGATGACCCGAAGCAACTACACGCGCCTGACGGAAAGTGGCGTGCGGATTTATGAGTACACGCCGGGCTTCATCCATGCAAAAGTTTTTGTGTGCGACGATGAGCTTGCCGTGGTGGGTACCATTAATTTAGATTACCGCAGCCTTTATCTGCACTTCGAAAATGCCGTGCTGCTTTACAAAATGCCGATGATTGCCGATATTATGCAAGACTTTCACGATATCGTCGCGGTGAGCCATGAGGTGACACATCGGGAATGCCTGAGCACCCCCTGGTACCGGCGTATGGGCCGCGCGTTGATTAAGGTCTTTGCCCCGTTGATGTAATGGATGACAGCTGTTTTCGAAGCCAGTAATCATATGAAGATTTAATGCAAGGGGATTGTTCAGGGTACATGTTTTTATACCCTGAGCGACCTTTTGTGTTTGGTAAGCATTAAATACGAAACGTCAGATTATGGCATAACCACCCGCTTCTGCTAGGTCTGTCAACCATCAATGCGGTCATCGTTCGCGCCTTCGGATATCGCGGAAAACGGCAGTGGCTGTCGCGGAATTCCTCGGTCTGTTGGGAATCGGCGCTATGGAGCAAATGTAAAAAGTAAAACTGTTCAGGGCTTCCTCATTATCCTTTGATGTGCTAAAATGAGTTAACAGGATAAGTGCTTCGCAAAGGGATTTCGAATAACAGGGAGTGAGAAAAATGTTAAAGCTGGCAATTGTGGGTGCGGGCGTCTGGGGAGATACCCATGCCGGGATATTCGCGGAACATCCCGGAGCAGTGAATGTGGCGGTTTGCGACAAAAATGAAAAACTCGCCGCCGCTGTGGCCCAAAAGTACGGTATAAAAGAGGTGTATACGGATTACAGGGAAATGCTCATGAAGTCGGGCTGCGATGCGGTTTCCATCGTGACGCCGGACCATCTTCACGCAGATATTGCCGTCAGCTGCGCGAAGGCGGGCAAGGACATGCTCATCGAAAAGCCCATTGCCACAACGAGGGAGGATGTCCACCGAATCGTGGATGCTGTAAACAAACACAAGGTGCGGGTGATGGTGGACCTGCACAACCGTTGGAGTCCGCCCTTCGCCGCGGCCAAACAGGCCATCGACGCCGGAGAGCTCGGTGAACTGCAGACGGGATATTTCCGTCTCAATGACATCAAGTGGGTGGCAACAGACATGCTGTCATGGACGGCGCAGTCCTCTATTCTGTGGTTTTTGGGAAGTCACAGCCTGGACACTCTGCGCTGGCTTTTTAACGATGAGGTCAAACGGGTTTATTCCGTATCTCGGTTCGGTGTGATGGACGCCCTTGGCGTTCCCACGCAGGATACGTACCTCACAACTCTGGAGTTTAAAAACGGCGCCGTTGCCCATATGGAAAACGCTTGGATTACACCGAATGCCAATCCCTGCCTCAATGACATCAAGTGCAACATTCTCGGCAGCAGCGGTATGGTGGCAATAGACGCCAGTAACCACAATCTAATTCAAAAATACACGGACACAAAAGTGGAGGTGCCGGATATTTTGGTGCGCAACACGGTTCATGGCCGGGTGAAGGGTTTTGCCTATGAAAGCATCCGCAGCTTTGTGGACAAGATTATTTCCGGAGAAGAATTTATTTGCAGTATGGAGGATGCGGCCAGAACCTCTCTTGCAATTCTGTCCATCATGAAATCCGCGGAAAGCAGGATGCCGGTGGAAGTGGAATATTGATAGGAGACAATTCCCTTCGATGAATTGAGGAATCAGGAAATAAGCAGGAGGTGTAGCAAGGTGTAAATATGCGCCTTACTGCATCTCCGCTCTTTGCATTTATAAATGGAAATGCTGGCAGCTATGGCGGACAGTTTTAGCAGGTGAAATAGCCGTCGGACAATACGCGCAACCAGTGGTTGACAGCTGTGAGTGAAAGCGCAAGAAGGACTTGATTGTAGCAGAATGCGCCGCCGGGTATAATGAATTTATCAAACAGCTCGCAGGAGGAGAAAATGTTCAGTACGAATTTACAGTACCTGAGAAAAATCAATCATGCCATGACACAGGATCAAATGGCTGAAAAAATGGGGGTATCCCGTCAGACGGTGTCTAAGTGGGAGTCGGGAGAGGCCTATCCGGAAATGGAAAAGCTTTTTCGGTTATGCGATTTGTTTTCCTGTTCGATGGATGCGCTTCTGCGGGAAAACATGGATAAGGGAAACGATGCGTATTCGCCTGTGCGCATGGAAATCCTGGAGCGTTTTCGTATGGCCCGCTATGTGATGATCAGCCCGCAGCCGGAAAACGATGTGCAGGAATACATGAAGAGGTGGGCCAAAAGAAGCGGACTGCTGGAGTTTCCGGACTATAAACCGGAAATGATCGGCTGGGATTTCCCCTTTGTTTCAAACGAGCAGAAAAATGTGTATAGTCTTCGCGGATATGCTGCGGCCTATATCATACCGGAGGATTTTACGCCGGCCTGTGACGGCGCGGAACTTAAGTGGCAGGAGAAGACCCGTTATGCCGTGATCACCGTCAAAGACCCCTTTACGGCGGCTTTTGAGCGCATACCGGGTGCGTATCAGCGTATCATACAGTATTTGGGCGGGAACGGCCTTTCCAAGAAGTATCGGCAAAATTTGCTGTGCTTTGAGAAGGTTTATAAAAAAGACGGCGTCTGTTTTATGGATGTTTACATTGCAGAGGATGCCGTGATGAAGACGGCGAATGTCCATTCAATCACATGAGAAGCTGAAGGATATGGAGTTTGAGGCATAAATTTTGAACCTCAAGGGTACGATCCGTTATAGTCCCCGGCGTGGGATAGTAGAGAATGGTCACTTGACAACAGGCAACCTATTGCGTATAATATGCAATAGGTTGCCTGTTTTTCTGAAGGAGCTGGCTACAAAACAAACAGAAAGGAACGGTACCGGGCAAATAGGAGTTTTATCGGATTCCTTTGCGTGGAAGGTGCCGCAAAAAAGTCCATATGAAACCACCGAAGAACCCGCAGTATATCCTTTTTGGAGGCACGTTTGTACTGGCGAACAAGCTGCAGGCAATGGGGGATCATATAGTGGACGGCCTGTCCACAAAACAGTGGTTTTTGCTGCGCAATACCATCGGGCTGCCAAACGATCCGCCGCCCACCATCAGCCGGATTGCCAGAGAAGTGGATTCCACACGCCAGAACGTGACAAAAATGCTTGAGGTGCTGGAGCGCGAAGGCTATGTAATGATCATGAAAAACGCGTCGGATCACCGTAGCCTGGGCGTATGCGTCACATCCAAAGGCGAAGAACGGATGAAGCAGGCTCCGAAGCTTGCGGAGAGCTTCTTTTCACGCCTGTATGAGGGAATTGCACCCGAAGATTGTGAAACGGCGGGAAAGGTATTGCTGCAAATGGTCGCAAATCTTCAAAAAATGCAGGAGGAACAGCGTGAAAAATAAACAGAAGAAAAGATATGACAGAGCAGCAGAGTGTTCTGGTGAATGCCGTGACAGGCACCACCCTGAGTTCGCAGACAATGCTAAAAGCTATAGAAATGCTATCGGAAGTAAAGGAGGTAGATAAGTTGAAAACAATCATTTATTTTCAGTCCAAATACGGCAGCAGCAAACAGTATGCGCTGTGGCTGGCCGAAGACCTGCAGTGCGAGGCAAGGGAAACGGAAAGCGTTTCTTTAGACGACCTGCGGTCATATGATGTGATTCTCTGTGTTGGCGGGCTGTACGCCAGCGGCGTCAGCGGGTTTGGGAAGATCAAAAAGCATCTCGGGCAGCTGAAATCCAAAAGCCTGTTGCTTTGCATGGTGGGCATGACCAATCCTGTGGAAAAAGAGCGGTACGAGGAGATTTTCCGGCATAATGTACCGGAGGAATACCGTTCGTTCGTCAAGCCCTTTGCGCTGCGCGGCGACCAGTTGTTCAGCAAGATGAGCGGCCTGCATAAGATGATGATGAAAATCCCCAAAAAAGCGGTTGAGAAGATACCGGTGGAGGAGCGAACAGAGGAAAACAGACTGTTTCTGGAAAGCTTCGGGAAGGATACGCATTTTGTCAGCCGGGAGAATATCCGTGAGATTGTGGAATACGTTCGCGGTCTGTCGGAATAACGCAGTCATTCCTGCTCCAGCGACTGAAAATATTTGCGGTTGGACTGTACGGCGGCGCTTTCCGGTTTGAATTCCCCGGCTTTTTCGTTGTGAAAATTGGCTTGTTTCTGATCCCCCATGCGTGAGAAACAGACGCATAGCTGTATATGCGGATAAAAACCGTAGCAATCGGGCGACACAAATCCGCCGCTTTGGTCCTTTCGCTGCCGAGAGAGGGCGGTTTCGTACCAGAAAATCGCGGTTTCATATTGCTGGCGCTCGAAAAAACTGTCGCCGAGGTCACAGCAGATTTCGGCGCGCGGAGCGTCCAAGTCAAAGCTGCGTACGAGGCTGTAAACGCGCATATGCTCGTTTTGCATGCGGTGATAGCACTGCCCCAGCAAGCGGCAAGCCTCAAGCTGGTTTTCGATCCAGGCTTCATTTTTATTCAGCAGATTTTCAAGAATCGGCACAGCTTCAAGATCCCGGTCGTGGTATGTCAGTTCCCGGGCGTAGTAGAACTGGTCGCGCGGGCACAGCTTGCTGCCGTTTGCAATTTGCTTTTCGTAAATCCGCAGGTTGCGCATGGCATCCTTTACTATAAGCTTTTTATGGCATACGGCAATTTCAGAATAAATAATTTTTCCGCTGACGGCGATGGTTTCGTGAATCGCGCCGACCCAGCGGAACTCTTTTTTTGTGCGCACCAGTCGTTCACGGTAAAAAGAATAGGTGGGGTTTCCCGCCTGGTCAAAACCCACATGGTAACGCATTTTCACGGCGTCCGTATCCGAAGAGAGCGTAAGCTTGAGCTCACGGAAAGCATCCTGATCCTCCTGCAGCATGATGTCGTCGGCATCCAGCCACATGGAGTAGTCCATTTTCGCTTTGGAAAAGGCAAAATTCCGAGCGGCGGCAAAGTCGTCAATCCATTCAAAATCATATACCCGGTCCGTGAATCCGGCGGCAATCTCCTTTGTGCGGTCCTTACTTCCGGTGTCCACGATGATGATTTCATCCACAATGTCTTTTACACTTGAAAGGCAGCGCGTCAGGACATCCTCTTCGTTTTTTACAATCATGCAAAGGCTCACTGTAATCATATGCCATCTCCCGTTTTTTAGCAGGACAGCCTCTGCTGCCCTGTGTGTTTATTTCTATAATATACGGTGCGGGAGAGCTTTGTTCATAGCATGGCGCCGAAGTACCGCGCGCTGCAACACAGCATGTCTCATGCAATCTTCTACGCTCTTTGCGCTATCAAATCATCCTTGCTCCGGGCGCTTTAAAAAGCTTCAGGCTACGACGAGGGGAGGGATTGTTTTTTTATGATGAGTCGTAGATAATTCCAATAAATAAATCCCGCTGCTGCGGGGATTTATCCTGCCGAAAGGAAACTGCATTTATGGCAGGGAAAAAATGGAATATAAGGTTGACAAAAAATAAAAAACCGAGTACTATGTGAGCATACTAACAGTTAGGAGGCTTACAGATGAGAAGAGAGAAGCCGCTGGCATTTCGGATTAAGTCACTCAATAACGAAATCAAGCGGCATTTTGACCGCTCTGCCATCGAACGAAATGAAGCAAACCTTACAGGCATGCAGTTTGCATTTCTCGGTTATATATCCGACCGCGGTGAGACGGAGGACGTTTTCCAGCGTGACATCGAAGTGGAATTCAATATACGCCGTTCAACGGCCTCCGGCATGCTGCAGCTGCTGGAGCGTGAAGGCTATATTCAACGACTCAGCGTACCAAACGACGCAAGGCTGAAGAAAATCATCCTCACCGATAAGGCGAGAGAGCAGGATAAAAAAGCGAAAAAGGATATTGAACAGTTCGACAAAAAAATAACCGCGGGAATTACAGACGCGCAGCTGCAGGAGTTTTACCGGATTCTTGACAAGATAGCCGATAATATACGGGAGTGATAGCTGCCAGGTTAAATGGCGGCTACTCTTTTGGGCTTACTGTTAGGCAGCTTACAGTAAGCATGCTTACTATAAGCAAGTGAACAAATATAATGGGAGGAACCAAACATGCTGAAAAAATTTTGGGACATGACGGGAGAATACAAAAAGGCGGCCATTCTGTCTCCCGTCACCGTGTCCATCGAAGTGCTGATGGATATTATCATACCGTTGCTGATGGCCGGTGTCATCGATGAAGGCATCACCGCGGGAAACATGAACGCCATTGTGCGCTACGGCCTGCTGCTGATCCTGATGTGCGTCATATCACTGGTTTCCGGCTTCTTTGCCGGACATTTCGCGGCACGCGCCTCGACGGGCTTTGCAAAAAACCTGCGGAAAAATCTGTATACGAAAATCCAGGAGTTTTCTTTTGCGAATATCGATAAATTTTCCTCCACCAGCCTTGTCACCAGGCTGACCACCGATGTGACCAACATACAAAACGCGTTTCAAATGATCATTCGTATGTGTGTCCGTTCGCCGCTGATGATTGTTTTTTCGGTGGTGATGGTGCTTTCCATCAACGCCAGCCTGGCGCTGATATTTGTCGCGGCCATCCCTCTGCTTGCGGCGGGGCTTATCATCATCGTACTGAAGTCACATAAGATTTTTGAGCGTGTCTTTAAGCTGTATGACCGTCTCAATACGGTCGTACAGGAAAACCTGCGGGGCATCCGGGTTGTGAAAAGCTATGTGCGTGAAGAGCATGAAACGGAAAAGTTTCAAAAATCGTCGGACGACATTTATCAAAACTTCGTGCGCGCCGAAAGAATACTGGCCTTTAACAGTCCGCTGATGCAGTTTTGCATGTACGGCTGCACGCTGCTGATCTGCTGGTTTGGCGCGCAAATGATCGTATCCGAAACCTTTACCACCGGCCAGCTCATGAGCCTCTTGACCTATACCACACAAATTCTTATGAGCCTGATGGGGCTTTCGATGGTGTTTGTCATGGTGACCATGTCCCAGGCCTCCATACGCCGCGTCATGGAGGTTCTGCAGGAAAACAGCAGCATGCAGAATAAGAAAAACGCCGTAACAGTTATTCCGGACGGCTCCATCGAGTTCGAACATGTCTCCTTTGGATATAAGGGAGAGGAAGGCAAGCTGTGCCTGAAGGACATCAACCTGAAAATAGAATCCGGGCAGACCGTTGGGATCATCGGCGGTACCGGAAGCGGTAAAACCAGCCTGGTTCAGCTTATTCCAAGGCTCTACGATGTGACGCACGGCACGGTGCGTATCGGCGGGGTGGATGCGCGGGATTACGATATGGATACCCTTCGCGGCGGCGTTTCGATGGTTCTGCAAAAAAATGTGCTGTTTTCCGGCAGCATCAAAGAAAATCTGCACTGGGGCAGAGTGGACGCGACGGACGGGGAGTTGCGGCATGTCTGTTCCCTTGCCCAGGCGGACGACTTTATCATGGGATTTCCTCAGGGCTATGATACGCAGATCGAGCAGGGCGGCAGCAATGTATCCGGCGGGCAGAAGCAGCGGCTCTGTATTGCGCGGGCCTTGCTGAGAACACCGAGAATTCTCATACTGGACGATTCTACCAGCGCGGTGGACACGAAAACCGACGCGCTGATCCGGAAAGCCTTCCGGGAGGAAATCCCCGATACGACGAAGATCATCATTGCACAGCGGATCTCATCGGTGGAGGACGCCGATCAGATCATTGTCATGGACGGCGGCGGCATTGAATCCGTCGGCACGCATGAACAGCTGCTTGAAAAAAGTGATATTTACAGAGAAGTCTACGAGTCACAGCAGAGGGGGGGCATCGGCGATGACGCAGCCTAAGAATAAAAAACAAAGCCGTATGAAATTTAAGAAGGGTACCGTCAGGCGGCTGCTCCTGTATGTTACGGGAACGTATAAGCTTCGCTTTATATTTGTGCTGGTCATGATTTTACTGAGCTCCGCCGCCAGTGTTGCGGGCTCCATGTTCCTTGAAACGCTTATCGATGACTATATCGGTCCGCTGATGGGTGTGGAAAATCCCGTATTCACCGGTCTGCTGTGGGCCATCGGTGTGATGGGCCTGATTTACCTTGTCGGTGTAGCGGCCAACTATATTTACAATCGCGAAATGGCGGTGATCGGCCAGGGCATACTCAAACGCATACGCGATGAGATGTTTGAAAAAATGCAGAAGCTGCCGGTGCGGTATTTTGACGCCAACAGCTACGGCGATATCATGAGCCACTTTACAAATGATACCGATGCCCTCAGGCAAATGATTTCTCAGGGCATTCCCGTGCTGTTTTCGTCTATCATCACGACGGTTCTGGTTTTCTGCGCCATGCTCTTTACCAGTATTCCGCTGACCGTTTTGGTTCTTGTCATGGTATTTCTCATGCTCAGGGTATCGGGATTTGTAACCGGGAAGAGCGGGAAATACTTTGTGAAGCAGCAGCAGGATCTGGGCGAGGTGAACGGTTATATAGAAGAGATGATAAACGGCCAGAAGGTCGTTAAGATTTTCAGCTACGAAAATGAAGCTCAGAAAAAGTTTGACGAGAAGAATGAGGCGCTTTGCGAAAGCGGAAATTTCGCGAACAAATATGGTAATATTCTGATGCCGGTTATGGGAAACCTCTCTAATCTGACCTATGTTTTGGTTTCGTTGATCGGTGGTGCGCTGGCCGTGGGCGGAATCGGCGGGCTGACATTGGGGGCGATTGCCACATTCCTGCAGCTGACGAAATCCTTCAGCATGCCCGTCGGCCAGATGTCGCAGCAGATCAACTCCGTCATCATGGCTCTTGCAGGCGCGGAGCGCATTTTTGACCTGATGGATGAACAGCCGGAGAAGGATCATGGCTATGTGACGCTGGTACACGCGAAGTCCCAGGCGGACGGGAGCCTCGTAGAGTCAAAGGTGCGCACCGGAGTCTGGGCGTGGAGACATCCGCATAAGGACGGCACGCTGACCTATACACAGGTGAAGGGCGACATCGTTCTGGACGATGTGGATTTCAGCTATGACGGCGAAAAAACGGTCTTACACAATGTCTCGGTGTACGCAAAGCCGGGCCAAAAAGTAGCCTTTGTCGGAGCGACGGGCGCGGGCAAAACCACAATCACCAACCTGATCAATCGTTTTTATGACATCGCCGACGGCAAAATCCGCTATGACGGCATCAATATCAATAAAATCAAAAAGAGCGACCTGCGCCGCTCCCTTGGCATTGTTTTACAGGACACAAACCTTTTTACCGGAACGGTGCGTGAAAATATCCGTTACGGAAAGCTGGATGCAACGGATGACGAGATCGTCGCCGCCGCTACGCTTGCAGGCGCGCACAGCTTCATATCCCGCCTGCCGGAGGGCTACGACACGATGCTTACAGGCAACGGTTCAGAGCTTTCTCAGGGGCAGCGACAGCTGATTGCAATTTCACGGGCCGCGGCGGCCGATCCGCCCGTGATGATTTTGGATGAGGCGACCTCCAGCATTGACACCCGCACCGAAAAGCTGGTGCAAAGCGGCATGGATGCGCTGATGAAAGGGCGTACGGTATTTGTGATCGCCCACAGGCTGTCGACCGTGAAAAATTCCAAAGCCATCATGGTGCTGGATTTTGGAACGGTCATCGAGCGTGGCAGTCATGATGAACTGATTGAGAAAAAGGGCCGGTATTACCAGCTGTATACCGGAGCATTTGAATCGGCGGATGACTTCACGCAAGAGGTTTCTTAACTCTCAAATCCCATAACGATAAGCAAAACGGGTATATCACATTGCCGATATACCCGTTTTGCTTTTATAAGCGTTTTGGTTTTTCATTTTGTGCGTCTTTGCCGTGACGGTGTCCGGAGTGCGGGCAGCCTTCTCCATGCGGACAGCCGTGCCGGTGAGGCCCGCGGCCTCTTTGCTTCTCTTCCATACTGCAGCTGCGCGCTGTGCCATGATGCTCGTGATGGTTTCCGGTCTCCGATAAATTTCGAACCTTAGGCCTTGGGAAGCCTTCATGCGGGTGAAATTCGGGTTCATGATGATACGGATGTCCATAAGGCTGGGGAGGCAGGTCGGGCAGCCGGGCTTCCAGAGCCTCGATGATACGCTGGAGATAGCCTTCAAACGCCTTTCGCTCATCTTCCTGTAAGCAGGAAAAGATATCGCCTGCCCCGTCTGATTTCTTTTCCTTTTCCGCTGCGGTGCTGACGGTAAGCCCGGCTTCTGTCAGCGAAACCATTGTTCCGCGTTTCTCCTCATCGGAAACAGAGCGTTTAATGAGGTTCTTTTTCTCCAGCTTGAGCAGCAGTTCGCTGACCGATTGCTGCCGCATGTCCAGTAAATAGGGGAGCTCACGCTGGGAAAGCTGTCCGCATTTATACAGCAGCATCAAAACGCGGCCCTGCCCTTTATGCGGATTTTCCATTCTGCTATGCGAATGAATATGATAATGTCTGTGTAAAAGCATTTCCAGCCGGAATAAATTTTCTGTCAATAAATCCATTGTTTCTTCCATGTTTGCCTCCATACATTTCATTTTAACAGGTACCTGTTAAAACTATAATACAGGTACCTGTGGAATTTGTCAAGCCTTTATTTTTCTCAGGAAGCATCTCTTATGGCGTTTTTATTGCGTACGGATGTGTTCTGGAAGATTTCATTGTCTTTTGTGGGGAAACGTTGTAAAATGAGATTGTATTCCTTGTTCACTTTAACTCGGGTTCGCCATGCAGGTTTTCTTTGCGGGCAAGATATTTCTGAACATAAAAAGATTGCCGCAAAGAGAGTTATCCCTCTTTACGGCAATCCTTCATTTATCAATCCAAATCATCTAATACGTTTTCAGCGACGCCCCCGAAGTCTCCGGTGATTTCAATCGCTTCGTCATCCGTGTAACCGACGCCTTTATGAATGGCGTCCTCCGCTTTTTTTGCGCCTTTCTTTATCTCTGCTTTCAGCTTGCCGCTCAACCGAAAAAGCTGGTTTTTGTACTCCTGCTTTTGCTTTTCAGAAGAAAGGAAATAAAGTGCCGCGACAAACAGGGCGGCCAGTGCCAGAACATATTTCATTTTGTATTCTCCTTTTTAAATAGATTTTATCGTTTTTGACAGCAGATCATATAAACTTTCATGCTATTATAGTAACGCAAAAAAGAATTTTTAGCAACTGATTTTTTTACTTGTGATGAAAACTGGCCCCGCGGGCAATTTCACCCCCAATCGGTACTCCATCTTGTGGAAGCAGTCGTGCGGAGTCATATTGCCGGGCGCTCAATTGCCTCACGAATATATGGGAAATGAGGTTTCCTGTTTGTTTCTGCATCGCTCTCCATATGAAACGAGAACAGGATATTCTATAAGGATAAGATGGCTTTTCTCTGGAAGTTTTGGTCTTTGCCTATATTTTTTATATGGGCTGGAAACTCCTTACTGTCAAGAATAACTGACGGAAGGAGGTGATGAAGTGAATCGATTAAAGGCACTGAGAAAAGAACGGAAGTTGCGGCAAAAGGATCTGGCGAACCGGTTGAATATCAGCCAATCGACAATCAGTGATTATGAAAAGCAAAAGCGTGTGATTGATTTGAAAACCGCTGAAATGTTTGCTGAGTACTTTGGCGTCAGCTTGGATTATTTTGCGGGACGTTCCAAGTACAGAGGCCCAAACGCGGGTGTGTTGATTTCGCAAAAGTATGATGAACTGTTCTCCATGATCATGAAGCTGGAACCGACAGCGCTGCGGTTTGTAACGCTGCTCATACGCGTTTATCTGTCACAAGAAGACATGTGAACTGTAGAAAGAAAGCCATATTCAGAAAAGGGAAACTGAATATGGCTTTTTCGTTTTGTATTGCCAAAACGAAAACGGAATCAAGTCGTTTGATTCCCGGACTGCTGATACTCTGTGTTTGGGTAATCCGTATGACAGGTAAATGAAACTCTTGCCTTTTTTTTCAAAATGTGTCATCATAGGATCATTCTGGAAAAAGCAGGGATCAGTATGTTTTCTTTTATACAATCGATCAGGAGGGTTCTGCCATTTTTTATAGTAAATATTATGATTAATCTCGGTGCGAATTTTGCGCATCCGGTGACACCGACGATATTCAAAACGCTGGGCTTTGGTGATTACATGTTTGGCTATGCGCTGGCCGCCATGATGACTGTCAATTTTTTATTTTCCCCTTTCTGGGGTAAAATGAACACGGTTTTTTCCAGCAGAAAATGCTTATGCATCACCTGTATCGGATATGCGGTGGGGCAGTTTTTCTTTGGCATGGCGCAGACAGAAGGACAGATTATCATGATACGCGCGTTTACAGGCTTCTTTACAGGAGGTGTCTTTGTCAGCCTGCTGAACTATATTATCAATGTTTCGGAAAACGAAACGCAGCGCAACTACTATTTGATCATCAATGCCACCATCACGGCAGTGGCGGGTGCATTTGGCTTTTTAGTGGGCGGTGTGATAGGGGAGCTCAGCACCTCCTATGCGATCTTTGCGCAGAGCTTTCTTCTGGCCCTCAGCGGCGTTTTGGCTTTATTGGTATGCAAGGACGACCGAGCGGATGACCGTAAGTCATTGAACGCAAAGGAGCTGATCAAGGAGGCAAACCCTTTTGCAGCATTTTTAACAAGCAAAAAATTCATGACGGCGGCGTTTGCAATATTTTTTATCGTCTGTGTTTTTTATTCCGTGGCGCAAACCTCCTTTGATCAATCCTTCAATTACTACCTTACCGATCAGTTTCAGCTGACCTCTGGGTACAATGGGGCTTTTAAGGCGGTAATGGGCGTCATTACACTGGTGGCGAACAGTACGCTGTGCGTCTATCTGCTGAAAAAAACCAACCTGAAAAAGTCTTTGACCGTATTATTTTTACTGGGCGCCGCCATGCTTTTATGCGCATCCCTCATACAGAGCTTGGTTTGGTTTTTCATATTTTCCGCTCTGTTTTACGCCTGCTGTTCAGCGTCGCTTCCGCTGATCCAGAATATTGTAATCCGGCAGGTAAAGGGGAAGGACAGCAATCTTGTCATGGGCTTTTACAATGCGATGAAATCTCTTGGCGGCATTATTGGCTCTGTGCTTTCCGGCACTCTTTACGCCGTGGGGGCAAAGCTGCCGTTTATCATGTGCCTGACAATGTTCGGCCTATGCGCTGTAGGCTGCTTTATTTTTGAGCGCCGTGAAATGCATACCGCTCAGAAGGAAGAGTAGAATAATATAAAAGATTTTATGAGACACTCAAATGGCGGTGTTTCGAAATAACAGAACAGGAGTCCGCTTTATCCCGCATGCGATCTGTTTTTGGAAAAAGGTTTTACACCGCTATCTTGCAGGGACGCTTCATTATGTTTTGATAATCGGTATAAAAGTGCCCGCTGCAAAAATGCTTCCCGCAGCGGGCACCTTTATGAAGTTAAAGAAAAAATGAGCGTTTATAAGCGACGCTCATTTTGCTGATATACATTTTGCGAATGACAATGTCCATGTCATGAAATTTTTTAACAATAAGTCTTTCACGCAGATCCCTTCTCACGGCATGCCAGAGCCCGACAACCAGATTCAGGAAATCATGGACAGCTCTTCATCCTTTTTCAAGACTTCAAGGCAATTCTTACACACCCCCCGGAATACAATTTGGGCACCGGTTATCTGATGGCCATAGTCATCCAATACCGTACGCAATTGTGATTCTTCGATAAAAGTGCCTTCTATGTCCACTATGCTGCCACAGCAGTTGCAGATCATATGAGCGTGGGTACTGACATCCGCATCGAAATGCTCCTGCCCGTTGATGACACCGATACTGATAGCTTTGCCCGTTTCACAAAACTTTTTTAGATTTCGGTAGACCGTACCCAAGCTGATGTTTGGGTATTTCGGTTTGAGCTGTTGATAAACCCAGTCTGCTGTGGGATGTACCGTAGTGTTTTGCAGCATCTTTAAAATGGCACTGCGTTTCATGCTAAAATTTTCTCTTTTTGGATTATTCATGATGCTTGCTCCCTCAATGGCGGCGGAAATTTTCCCTTTGTTAAATTACCTTTTTGGCAATTTCGTATCATTTCCTAGATTTTATCATAAAGAATAGTATTTGTAAATAAAACAAAGAATGGTTATTATTTCATATTCATATGGGTCGGTAGAAGGGGATCGAAAAAAAGAGCGGACATCTGTATGCCCGCTCACGGTGTTTTAGGATTCAATCGCCCGGGTTTTATGCTTGTCCGTCCTCTTTGATATTCATGGAGTTATCCGCCTCTGAAGAAGCAGATGCGCTGCTTTCCGATGAAGAATTCTCACTGCCGGACGAGGAGCTTTGTGAACTGGAGGAAGAAGAGCTTCCCAAATTGTTGGCCTCTTCCAGCGTTACCGACTGTACGGTTACGTAATCGCTGTGCACATAGGCTTTGCCGGTTCCGTACTGTATTTGATACCAGCCGTCATCCGGGTCATCCACCAAAAGCCGGAATTTATCGCCGGATTTGGCCACTGCGAGAATATTTCCGTCTGTGGAAGCGGAAGCACGGACATTCAGTCCGCCTTCGACATTGTTGATCACAACAATTTTTGCCATCTGGGGCTCAGGCGTCGCGGAACTGCTGACATCGCTTGCAGGGAAAGAGGACGAAACGCCGGCGCTGCTGGTATTGTCACCCGACATACATGCTGAAAGGAGGAGGCAAATGAAAAGAAGCAATACCACGCCCCCTATTTTTTTCATCATTTACCACTCCTTTAATAAATTTTCTTTTCATATATTTTAGCATAAATCGAAAAAAAGTCTATATGTTATTGGAAGATTTCAGCAGTTTACCGAAAAAAAATATAGTTTACTGAGTGATATTCTGAAAATATACGGCGTGATTGTCAAGCGCGGCGATGCTCCCCAGAAGAATATCCTTTTCGATTTCCAGCTTGCCCTCAATGGGGTCACAGACGTAAAAGATATCTGTGCCAAAACCGTACACCACGACACAGTGAAGGTTGGAATACGGAGTATAGGTTTCGCCGTTTGACAGTATCCAGGTAAAATCCGTATGATATTGCGCGGTATCGCTGTAATCCATTGTGGCCCAAATGATGATGGGGCTTCCGTTTTGTATCGCGCCTTCGATTGTATCGGCCGTCACCGTGTTGAGAGATCGTGCTGTCCAAGCGGCAGCATGCTCATCAAAAAAATGATTGGCGGCAACTGTCACAGGATATTCTAAGCAATAGAAGCCGAGGCTTGTCGCCGGATCTCCGGCATAAAGAACTTCCGGATCCGGCGCGTAATAAATTCCGTTCTCATATATGAAGGGTTCCAAGGGAAGATAGTCATAGGCAATCGAAAGCTTGTCTGCCGGATAGCCCAGTATCGTAAGGGCAATGGACAGTGAAGTGGCCTCACAGCCGTTTGGCAGTTCCGGATACTGGTACTGTGTTTCGGCATCCAGAAGGGTTTCCGTTTGGGCGGCGTTCCCGGCCGTATCCCGGGCGGTAATTTTTTCGGCAGGCAATTCCTGTTTCTCCTTTTCCGCTGCGGCTGCAATATGGTTCTCCGGCGTATTGGGAAAAGCCAGATTGCGGTACAAAAGCAAGGATAAAAGAAATAAAACACTCAGAAAGAGAGGAATCACCGGAATGTGTAAATTCCGGTCAAAGCTCCGGGAACCGGATGGATATTTTGTTGTTTTTTCTTTGGCAAGTCTGTTTTTTATCATTCCTATCACCTCAGCAGATTCATTCAGCAGCTTGTACTATGTGCTGCGCGGTAACTTCCCCGCTTGCAACAGCAGACTGCAACTGCTTTTATGATAAAGGACTGAGTTCACAAAGCTATTTCCTACTTATTACAGAGTTGTATGTGTTTTCACGGAAAAAGAACCCGGTTCGAAACCGTTCGATAACAGTTTTGAAACAAATTTGAAATAAAATGATATAGTCCATTAACTCAGAAATCACGCCAAGATATGAGAGGCTATTTTTGTATAGCAAGGCGCTGGGAGAAGGCCGGTCGGCACCTGCCGCGGAGGAGAACGCAGCTATATGAAAAATAGACCTCATAGATGGGACGATTTTCAGGTTAATTGACTATAGCACAGCGGGAGGGAATAACATGGCGAAAATCCTTGTGGCGGAAGATGAAAGTAAAATCAACGATCTGATTTGCAGGAATTTATACCTAGTGGGACATGCCACGGAAAGTGCCTATAACGGTGAGCAGGCGCTGGCTTTGCTGTCCAAGGGTAGCTATGACCTGGCGCTTCTCGATGTGATGATGCCCGGGCTTTCCGGTTTTGAAGTGGTTCAGAAACTAAAAAATGAACTGCCGGTCATATTTGTAACCGCAAGGGACGCATTGAGCAGCCGCCTAGAAGGCCTGGGGCTCGGAGCAGACGACTATATCATCAAACCCTTTGAGATCCTGGAGCTGGTGGCCCGTGTGGAGGGGGTGCTGCGCCGCACGAAGAGGAACACAAATCAGTTTGAGCTTTCCGGTATAACGGTGGAACTGGACACAAGGCGGGTGCTGAAGGACGGCATGGAAATCGCTTTGACGCCAAAGGAATTTGACTTGCTTGAAACACTGATCTTAAACCGGAATCTGGCACTCAAACGGGACCGCCTTCTGGAGCTTGTTTGGGGATATGACTTCGACGGCGATAATCGAACGGTGGACGTGCATATCCAGCGCCTTCGCAGCAAGCTGGGCTGGAAGAATGAAATTAAAACGGTTTACAAGCTGGGTTACCGGCTGCAGACGAGGTAATCATGAGCTTTTGGAAGAAAACCTATCTCTTGACCCTGATTATCGTTATTTCCGCTTTTGTCGGCACGGTGTTCTATATCGGCTACAGCAACCATTCCGTCCGCCTTGAGCTGGAAATGGAAAAGCATATCTCCGAGCATGAATACATCGAACAGCTGCTGACGCGTGATTATGAAGAGTACGAGGTTGCAGGCGAGGATATTGGAGCATTGGTCAACTTTTATGGCGAGTACTATTCTATCCGTGGCGTGGGGCTTGCCGTAAAGGGCGCGCGGGAGGAGGGCTACCGGTATGACAGCGTTACCCGCAGCGTGCGGCTTCCGGATTCTTTTTCTTCGCAGGAAGGGATAACCGGCGGGTATGTGAAGGATGGGCAAAAATACTATGCGGTGGTTTCCTCCAGGCAGCAGGACGGCCTTTCCGTCATCACCTGCGCCGAAGTGACCGGGATTTATCACGAAATGCAAACGCAGAATGACATGTACACGATGATCTGCCTGTCGGTATCCCTGGTGCTGTCGGTCGCACTGTTTTTTGTGCTGAAGACGCTGTCAAAGCCGCTGCAGCGCCTGGCCGGGATTTCAGATGAAATTGCCGACGGCGCTTATGACAAACGCCTTCCGGTCAAGGGAAAGGATGAAATTGCCAAGCTCTCCCTCAGCTTTAACCATATGGCAGACTCGCTGATGGCAAAAATGGACGAGCTGGAGCTCAACGCAGAGCAAAAGGAGAGAATATCGGACAACCTGTCCCACGAGATCCGAACGCCGCTTACGGCCATACAGGGCTATGCGGAGTACCTGCTGCTTGCCAATGTGAAGGAAAGAGAAAAAAACGAAGTGCTGGGCTACATCATGGATGAAGCCAAACGGCTTCAGAAAATATCGGTGCGTATGCTCCAGCTTTCTGAAATGCGCCGGGATGAAATTGAGCTGGTGCCCCTCAATATCCGGCCATTGATACAGCAGTGCGCTGTCACCCTTTCTGCAAGGGCCGCCGAAGCGAACGTGGAGTTCAGTGTTTCAGGGCTGCAGGACACGGAGATTCTAGGCGACACGATCCTGCTGGAAAGCCTTGTGACCAATATCGGCGACAATGCCATCAAGGCCTGTACGGAGCGGGGAACGGTCGTTTTGCGCCTGACTTCGCACCGCAGCCACGTGGTTCTCACGATACAGGACAACGGCCGGGGCATGACAAAGGAAGAGGTGGAGAAGCTGGGCGAGCCGTTTTACCGGCCCGACAAGGCGAGAAGCCGTATGGGCGGCGGTGCGGGTCTTGGCGTCACACTTTGCCGGCAGATTGCACGTCTGCATAAGGCGGGGCTCACTTATTCTTCAAGCCCCGGTGAGGGAACCCGTGTTGAAATACGCCTCAGGCGTTACCGGAGAACAGAGGAGGCTGCCGATGAAGAGGAAACGAAATGATATGTTCTGCCTGTTCGCGGTTATCGTAGGTGTTTTAGGGAGCGCCCTGCTGTTGCGATTGGCTTTTTCCTGGTCGCTTGAGGCGTACAGCGACCAGGTGCAGACCTCTGCCCAGGGGGAACGCATACGGCCGCCGCTGCAGGAGGCGGAAAACGGAGAAAGTTCGATTACCTCTGATTCGAGGCACGGGGAGGAAACGCCGGAGTCTATGGATCCGCAAGTCGGGGATGAGTTTTCCGAAGTCGGCGGTTTGCCCTCTTCGCCGATGGAGAACGACGTATATCTGGCAGGTTATATCTCTTCCCAGCGGACAAATGCGGAAATCAGGGAGATCTGTTACAATCGATATGGCCAATATCCGCTGTCTGTTGTAAAGACATATATGGAATCTCCCCATTCAACAACCGGTTACGCGTGGTATGGCGTTGCACAGATGCCCGAGGAAGTTCCGGTTATCTTTCATTATGCGGGACCGTCCGACATCTGGACACAAAGAAACGTCGTATCGGATGTATATTATTTTCTTGACGAGCAGACAGATAGTGCGAAATCGGAGCTGCGGCGTATCATTTCAAACGGTATGGTTGATTGGTCGGAAACCGGCCACACAGATTGGGCGGACTGAATAAACAAGGAAGTTACGGAGTGAATACATGAAAACAGACAGACTGATGGCAATCACCTTATATCTGATGAATCATAAAACGGTCAGCGCGTCGGCTCTGGCAGCGCGCTTTGAGGTTTCGAAGCGCACGATTCAGCGGGACATGGAGGCGT
>Ga0153939_1000169_pt1 | contig 23007 bp, 16 predicted proteins | sample TSNJ023MetaG_FD_104734 | JGI IMG/M metagenome (GOLD analysis project Ga0153939, IMG submission 104734) | Attine ant fungus gardens microbial communities from New Jersey, USA - TSNJ023 MetaG | ecosystem: Host-associated > Fungi > Mycelium > Unclassified | place: USA: New Jersey, Brendan T. Byrne... | reverse complement strand
GGGGGAAACGAGTTTGTGGAAATAGGTGTCAGGGCATTACGGGCCAATAACATCATATTCTTTTCTTTTGGATTCCAGTTCACCTACTCGACGTTGTATCTCGTATTGGGCAAGGCTACGTCGGGTATGGTATTAAATTTGAGCAGACAGGGCATTTTCTTCATTACTTTCATATTGGTCTTACCCGCTTTTATTGGACTGAATGGCGTTATCTACGCACAGGCCATTGCGGATGCCTGTACGGTTGTTCTAACGCTCATTATGGCAGTGCGGGTCAATAGTGAACTGCGTCAGATGGAACAGCAACCGCCTATAATCGCTGTAAATCAAAATCGAAAATCGACGACATCGTAATGACACTAAATGTGGCCGGAAAGAAAATCACACCGAAGCTACTTGCCGACGCTCTACACAGTTTGCCGGTTGACAAACGCAAGGCTACAGGACGAGCGCGGCAATACCTATTTCGGCATAGACGGCGATATACGCGACCGTTTACGGTCAAAGCTCATGGAAGCCGTCCTTTTATTCAGGATTTAGTCACTTCCCGGATGCGTCCCCTTTCCGCAGACCGCAGGGCTGAACCTGAACGCCTGTACCTTGACAAAGAAAGCCCGCAAGACAACGGCGGCGCAGTATAGGTCAAATCGGACACGTTCTATTTCCATGCCGAGCCGGACGGCGGGTGCGCCACGACCTTTGTTAAAGATACTTAATCCTTGCATCATGGTCCCTTCCATTTCTATTTACTCCTCATCAAGATTTTCAAAATATCTGAATAGACTCTTCTGACGTAATTATTGCTATTATTCATGTCTAAGTGCTTTATTTTTAGCTTTTATGTGGTAAAATAAATAAAAAGCATCACGCTATTAAATAACTTGGAGGGCATAGAGATGAGTCATAAGGAACCATCCAACACACCGCGGAAAAGGAACATGATCAATGTTCGCTTTAGAGCTGTCAACATGCTCCTTTTCTTTTTGATATTAATCTTGGTAACGTCTGTGGTTACAGTTATGATCAAAGGCATTACCGGTGATGTATCGAAGAACTATGCCCGCTTCTATTCACTTGATACAATGGAGAAATTCAGGCTGTACATTAACGAAGACCTTGATCTTGTACGTAAGGTGTCCATCTCAAATGAAGTCATAGATTGGTGCGCCGACGAGAATAATCAGGAAAAGAAAATTGCCGCCTATGATGAGATTATGGAATATGCCGAAATGCTGCCAAACGCGCTTTTGTATCTGGGCATACATGAGTCGTTGAGTGAGTATCCTATTACCAGTGAAACAGCCTTATCCGACTTCGCCAAATTCGATGTGCTTGACTCGCAGCGTCCCGATGACCGCTGGTATTTTGATTGCGTCAACTCTAAAAATGATTACACCTTAAACGTGGATATTGATAAAGCTACAAACATTCGGCGCTTATGGATCAACCATAAGATAATGGATAACGGAAGCTTATTGGGCGTATTTTGCTCAGGAATTCAATTTGAAGAAGTGTTCGAAGGTCTCTTTAGCCAGCGTGATACCGAAAGCGTCCGCGGCTTTGTCATTGATAAATATGGAAATATCCAAATAGACAGCTATATTTCTGAAGAGGTTGGGCTTTATGATGATAATGAGAATAAGCCTCATATTACCGAGGTCAGCTCGGATCCCGTGTTTGCCGCGAAGATTGATTCATATCTTAAGAACATCGACGGCTATTTCGGTTCCGAAATAGAACCGGATGTGATCAAGCTTGAATCGGGTTTTTATAGATACGCCTCAATCGCGCCAATTGCCAGTACAGATTGGATGGTCGTTTCCTTCTATAACTCAAAATCCTTGTTTAGCACTACAGTTCTTTTTCCGCTGATAATTGCCATGCTGTCCGCATTTGTGCTATACACTATCGCAAGCAGCGTCATAATTCGCCGTCTTGTGATTAAGCCGCTTAACCGGCTGACAGGCAGCATATCTGAATCAGGCACAGACGATAGTCTTATTTACGGAAGCGAACGGCCCGATGAATTTGGTGATCTGGCCCGAACGATACAGAGCATGCGGGACCATCTTAATTCTAATAATATGAATATCATGCTTAATGAGGCTGAAAGGAACCGAAAGAGCCGTCTGCTTCAAGCTGTTAACGGCATGGCCCAGGCGCTGCTGGCGTCAGATGAAGAGAACTTTGAAAGCTCGCTTCGGGAGGGTATGAAGCTGATGGCTAACTGTATGGATGTTGACCGCATCTATATCTGGCAGAACACCAGCAAGGACGACACCCTTTATTATACACATCAGTTTGAATGGGTGGACAGCGCCAGACCCATGAAAGATATTGTTCAGCCAAATACAGCTTTTTCTTATCTTGGTAGCATTCCCGAATGGGAAGAAATCTTTCGGAAGGGTAAATGCGTAAACGGTCCGCTTAGCAGCTTGTCACATACCGAACAGGAGCGGCTGGGGCCCTATGGCATTAAGTCCATACTGGTAATACCTGTATTTTTGAATGACTATTTTTGGGGCTTTGTCAGCTTTGACGACTGCCATCAGGAGCGTACCTTTATTGAAGACGAGGTGAGCATCCTGCGTTCCGGCAGCCTTATGCTGGCCAGCGCCATAAACCGCAACGTGACTAGCGCCAAAATGCATGAGGCCGATGAGCGTACCAGGATCATGCTTGACGCGACTCCTCTGTGCTGCAATTTATGGAACAAGGATTTTAACAACATCGACTGCAACAATGAAGCTGTTAAGCTTTTTGATCTTAAAGATAAGCAGGAATATCTTGATAGATTTTTCGAGCTTTCACCGGAATACCAGCCGGACGGACGCCTTTCCAACCATAAGGCTATTGAAAAAATCACCGCTGCCTTCCGTGACGGCAAAATAACCTATGAGTGGATGCACCAAAAGCTGGACGGTACACCGGTGCCATCCGAAATTACGCTTGTCCGCGTCAAGCACGGAGAAGAGTTTATCGTAACAGGATACACCCGGGATTTGCGTGAGCACAAACAGATGATGAGGGAGATTGAGTATAAGGATACCCTGCTGCATACTGTTAACACTATATCCGCCATATTGCTTAAATCGGAAACGGATGAATTTGAAAGCAATTTATGGCAGTGTATGGGTATGTTGGCCGATTCGGTAGATGTTGACCGCGTATATATCTGGAAAAACCATACTGTGGACAGGCAGCTGTACAGCACTCAATTGTATGAGTGGTCTGAGGGCGCCCAGCCTCAGCAGGGCGGAGATTACGCGGCGGATATCCCGCTTAGCAGGCATTGGGAGAAGACTCTGTCAAAGGGGCAATGTATAAACGGTATGGTGCGCGGAATGTCGCCGGAGGAACAGGCTCAGCTAGCTCCTCAAGGAGTGTTGTCCGTGCTGGTTGTACCGGTATTCTTGCAGGATCAGTTCTGGGGCTTTGTAGGCTTTGATGATTGCCATAACGAACGTATTTTTTCCGACGACGAGGAATCAATCCTGCGTTCCGGAAGTCTGTTGATCGCCAACGCCCTGCAGCGCAACGAAATGGCTATGGATATGCACGCCGCCGTTTCCAAAATGGAGGCGGTGATCTCAAACTACAACGGGGTAATCTTTAGTGTGGATAGAAACAGCACAATCACACTGTTTAACGGCCTATACCTTAAGGTTATAGGAGTTACACCGGCTTTTTTGGAGGGTAAAAATCTTAATATCGCGCGTAAAAAGAACAGGCATCTGGATATCATAGAAAAAGTGACAAAGACCTTCAGCGAAGGAACTCAGGACTGGATATCCGAAATCGACGATAAGCTGTTCCGCGTCCACACCACGCCAATCTATGATGAAAACGGTAATGTTACCGGCGTAGTAGGCACGCTGGAAGATATAACGGAAATGATAAGGCTTCAGAAGGAACTAGAGAAGGCGGTGAATGAGGCTCAGGCAGCCAACCGGGCCAAGAGCAACTTCCTGTCGAACATGAGCCATGAAATGCGGACGCCTATGAACGCCATCATCGGCATGACCAATATCGGCAAGTCGGCAACCGATATAGAAAGAAAGGACTATGCCTTTGAAAAAATAGACGACGCCTCAAATCATCTGCTGGGCGTTATCAATGACGTGCTTGACATGTCTAAAATTGAAGCAGATAGGTTTGAGCTGTCCGAGACGGAATTCAGCTTTGAAAAGATGCTGCAAAAGGTAGTAAACGTGAACTACTTCCGTATAGATGAAAAGCAACAGCATTTTACGGTCCATCTTGACAAGAAAATCCCCCAGACTCTGGTGGGCGATGATCAAAGGCTTACGCAGGTTATAACGAACCTGCTCTCCAATGCTGTTAAATTTACGCCGGAGCAAGGCTCCATACGGCTTGACACCCATTTTGTAAAAGAAGAGGACGGCATATGCACCATACAAATCGATGTAGCGGACACAGGTATCGGAATCAGCCCGGAACAACAGGCTCGTTTGTTCAAATCCTTTGTACAGGCTGAGAACAGTACGACTCGCAAATTTGGCGGGACGGGGCTTGGTCTTGCGATATCCAAGCATGTTGTTGATCTTATGGGCGGTGATATCTGGATAGAATCTGAGCTGGGCAAAGGGTCCAAATTCTCCTTTACTATTCAGGCAAGGCGCGGAGCAAAGGAACACTCCAGCCTGCTAAGCCCAGGTGTAAACTGGAATAATATTCGTGTTCTCGTTGTAGACGATGAATCGGAGATACGTGAATATTTTGCCGACATCGCTGAGCGGCTTAATTTTACCTGTGATACTGCCGCCGGCGGCGAGGAAGCTATTAAGCTTATTGAGGCCAAGGGCTTTTATGATATATATTTTTTGGACTGGAATATGCCGGGTATGAACGGCATTGAGCTTTCGCGTAAAATTAGGGACTATAGCTCCGACAAATCTGTTATCATCATGATTTCAGCCATTGCGTGGAGCGAGATAGAGCTGGAGGCTAAGGAGGCCGGCGTAGACAGCTTCCTGCCCAAACCGCTGTTTCCCTCTTCCATAGCCGATTGCATAAACAAATGTATAGGCATAGAGGATAATCTTAAGGCCGAAGACAAGCAGGCCGCGGCCGCCGAAGACTTTGAAGGATACTGCATAATGCTGGCTGAGGATGTGGATATCAACCGCGAGATCGTACTTGCTATGCTGGAGCCGACGAAAATAAAAATCGATTGCGCGGAAAATGGTGTGGAAGCGCTGCGGATGTACAATAATGATTCGGAACGCTACAACATGATATTTATGGATGTACAGATGCCTGAGATGGATGGACTGGAGGCTACCAGGCGTATTCGCTCCCTTGATTTGCCTAAGTCAAAGGATATACCTATCGTCGCTATGACGGCAAACGTCTTTCGGGAAGACATTGAAAAATGCCTGGAATCCGGAATGAACGACCATGTCGGAAAGCCTCTTGATTTTGATGAGGTGATGGACAAGCTGAGACGGTATTTGGTGAAATAATTCGTCATTGTGGGCGTATCCGCCTCGTCCCGACCCGCAATCCTCCTTCCCTCCCGCGTCATTGCGGGCTCGACCCGCAATCCCCTCCCTAACCCGGATAAACCCCATTTCGAGCAGTTCGCATAAAAAACGCTTCGAATTAATTTCTTAACGCGGATTTGGCGGATTTGGCGGATTCACGCGGATAAAAATAAGAAAAAAATCCGCGTTAATCCGCCAAATCCGTTAAATCCGCGTTCAATTTCTGCCCGCGTAACGCCTGCATACAAATTACGGGCGGCAAAAATGCCGCCCTTACACATGGGTGTGTATAAATATTATGGGGTACATGTACAACCAGGGGATTGCGGGTCGAGCCCGCAATGACGTTAGGGGCGGGGATTGCGGGTCGAGACGAGGCTGATACGCCCGCAATGACGGGCGGATGGACTTAGCTGATCACAGCATCCTGCTGTTCAAATAATATCTTCTTATTTTCGCTGTCAAACTCCAGCTTTACCTTGCCGCCCTTGCTGACCTTTCCGTCCAGGATGCTTTCGGCCAGCTTATCTTCTATTTTAGATTGTATTGACCTGCGCAGCGGACGGGCGCCGTATTTAGGGTCGTAGCCTTCTTCCACCAGATATTCAAGCACCTGGTCGGAATATTCTATGTCAATATCGGCGTTTTGCTTAACCCGTTTGATGGTTTCATTTATCATAAGACGGGCAATATCCTTAATATTTTCTTTGCTGAGGGGATGGAATACGATCATCTCGTCTATACGATTCAAAAATTCAGGACGGAATATATGCTTGACCTCATCCATAACAGCGCTTTTCATGTCCTCATAGGTTCGGTTAGCGTCCTCCTCGCTCATGAAGCCCAGTCGCTTTGGCTCAATGATGTTTCTGGCTCCGGCGTTGGAGGTCATAATGATAACTGTATTCTTAAAGTCTACGCGCCGGCCTTGAGAATCGGTGATATGGCCGTCGTCCAGCACCTGCAGAAGGATATTGAAAACATCCGGATGGGCCTTTTCGATTTCGTCAAATAAAATCACCGAGTATGGCTTACGGCGGATAAGCTCGCTTAGCTGACCGCCCTCATCGTAGCCCACATATCCCGGAGGCGAGCCCACAAGCTTGGAAACGCTGTGCTTTTCCATATACTCCGACATATCTACGCGTATCATAGCGTCCTCGTTGCCGAAAATAGCTTCCGCCAAAGCCTTGGAAAGCTCTGTCTTTCCTACGCCTGTAGGACCAAGAAACAGGAAGGAGCCTATTGGCCGCTTGGGGTCCTTAAGACCGACGCGCCCACGGCGGACTGCCTTGGTAACGGCGCTTACAGGCTCGTCTTGGCCGATTACACGCTGATGCAGTATTTCTTCCATCTTCATCAGCCGTTCGCTTTCATCCTGATTAAGCCGTCTTACAGGTATACCTGTCCAGGAGGCCACAACATCCGCTATTTCATCCTCGTCCACGATTTTCCTGAATTCAACATGATCTTTTTTCCATGTCTCTTTTTCCTTCTCCAGCTCTTTTTTAAGCTCATCCTGCTGCTTTTTAATCAAACCGGCTTTTTCAAATTCTTCGGTTTTTATGGCTGATTCCTTTTCCTTATCCAGCTCGGCGATCCGGTCTTCCAGGTCCTTTATTACAGGGGGAGCCGTGTAGGATAAAAGCCGAACCTTGGAGGCCGCTTCATCAATAAGGTCAATGGCCTTATCAGGCAAAAACCTGTCGGATATATATCTGGAAGATAATTTAACGGCCGCTTCAATGCTTTTATCAGTTATCTGGACATTGTGGTGGGCCTCGTACCTATCTCTGATGCCCCGCAGTATTTCTATAGCTTCCTCCTCTGTGGGCTCATCTACCTGTATCGGTTGGAACCGCCTTTCCAACGCCGCGTCACGCTCAATATATTTTCGATACTCGTTCAAGGTTGTCGCGCCGATGACTTGTAATTCTCCTTTGGAAAGGGAAGGCTTTAAAATATTGGACGCGTCCATGGCGCCCTCGGCCCCGCCTGCGCCAATGATAGTGTGAAGCTCGTCGATAAAAAGAATAACATTGCTGTCGTTTCTTACCTCGTCCATTACTTTTTTTATACGCTCTTCAAATTCACCTCGGTATTTGGTTCCCGCAACCATAGAAGCCAGATCCAAAGACACTACGCGCTTGTTCTTTAGAATCTCGGGGATATTGCCTGCTATTATCTTTTGCGCCAAGCCTTCCACAACCGCTGTTTTTCCTACGCCCGGGTCTCCTACAAGGCAAGGGTTGTTTTTAGTCCGTCTGCTTAAAATTTGAATTAATCTTTGTATTTCATTTTCGCGGCCGATTATTGGGTCAAATTTCTGTTCTTCCGCCATTTTAGTCAGATCCCGGCTGAAATTATCCAAGGTCGGGGTTGCGGATTTGCCTTTACGCTGCTGATGCCGTCCCATAGGGGCCGGTTCACCCGGTCCCGAGCCTTCGCCCAGCATGGACATAATATCTTGCTGGAGCCGCTGCCCGTTTACATTCATAGAGGCCAGAATTCTTACGGCTATACTGTCCGGCTCCTGTATAAGACTAAGTAAAATATGCTCGGTGCCGATATAGCCTACTCCCATCTGCATGGCTACCCGAAGGCTGTTATCCAGTATGCGCTTGGTTCTGGGCGTATAGTCGGCCGATACTGACTGCGCGGTTACCGTTTGGCCTCCCGACAGCTCGGTGATTTTATTTTCAATATCATTGGCATATATTCCCTGGGCCTCCAGAGCTTTAGACGCAACGCTGTTCTCAACGCTCAAAAGCCCCAGTAATATATGCTCAGTACCTACATAAGCATGGCCCAGTCTTTTTGCGGATTCCTGGGCTGCTTGTATCGCTTGTCTCGCTTTTTCGGTAAATTTACCCGCCATTTTTATGTATCCTCCTTCTTATTTGTTTGGTGACAGCGGGGCCTGATAGCTACAGCGCCCCGCGAATATAATCCGCCCTAAGCCTGTCCCTCTCGGCGCCGGATAAATTTTTACCGGCTTTCATTTGTATATGACCAGGCTGAATGTTCATCATCATTTGATAAATATTGGTCTTAGGCTTATCCAGCTCAAGAAGGCCGGTAATATAGCCAAAACGCAGCTGAGATAATAGACTTAAAGCTTCGTTGCATGAAATTTTACGGCAATGAGCCAGTATGCCGTATGCGCGGTATACCTGATCTTGAAGCTCTTCCTTTTGTTGGGCTATGGTGCTTTCCCTTATTATGTTTTCCCGCTCAATTACTTGAACTGTTACGTTTTTAAGCACTTCTATTATTTCGGTTTCCGACTTGCCCATGGTCATTTGGTTGGATATCTGATAAATGCTGCCCAAGGGCTGGGTGCCTTCTCCATGTATGCCTCTTACTGTCATTCCAAATTTTCCTATGCTTTGTACAATTGCGGTTAATTGCTCTGACTTTTCCAACATAGGTATGTGAACCATGTAGGAAGCCCTAAGACCTGTACCTGTGTTAGTAGGACAGGAGGTTAGATATCCCAAATCCTGATCAAATGCGTATTCTAATATTTCTTCTATAAGATTATCCGTTTTATCCGCCAAATCCCAGGCCATATCAATATTATCACCCGGTGATATGGTTTGTATACGCACATGGTCTTCTTCGTTTAGCATTATACTTATACTCTCGTCGTTTTTTAAAAGCAGGCCTCTGTTCATATTTCCGTTTATAAATTCCGGGCTTATGCAATGATTCTCCAGTAATGACAGCTTTTCTATCTGGCTCAAGCTTTCAGACTGATAAAAACGAAATTGATTGCTCAAGACAGTTCTGTCGTTAATGATAGAGCCTTTTGCTTCTTCTATCATTACTTTTGCCTGCTCGTTGTTTATTTTTATCGGAAACGGATATTTTTTTAAATTTCTGGCTAACCGGATTCTGGAGGAAATTATTACTCCTTCATCTATCAGTGAATCTTGATACCAGTTCATTTTGATTTCTCCTTTCTTGCGGTATTATACCGAACGGTATCAACTGGATACTTGCCTTCCAGCCTCTTCCAAATGTTTGATCTTGTCCCGCAGTCTGGCCGCTTCTTCGTATTCTTCCGACGCTACCGCTTCTTTGAGGCTTGACCTCAGGTTGGCTATTTCTTGCTTGATGAGCAGTTCCTCACCGCATCTATTAGGTATTTTACCCTGATGGCGGTTATTGCCCTGGGCTTTTTTCAGTACCAGATCAAGCTCGCTGCGGAAAGCCTTGTAGCAGTTTGCGCAGCCAAGGCGGCTGGTTTGCTTAAACTCCTCGTAAGTAAGCCCGCATACGCTGCAATGCCGGTCATCAGGAGGACTGTCCTTGGTCGGCTGCTTATCGGTGGTACTTAAGAAGGAATCCATAACATCTTTAAAAAAGCTGTCAAAAGAGTATGGCATTCCATACTTAGCCGCGCAGTTAGAACAAAGATACAAATCCTGTATCTGGCCGTTTATATTTTGTTTAAGATGTATTGTAGCAGGGCTTTGTTGGCATTTCTCACATAACATAATATTCACGCCTCCTCCTTCATTTCGCTCCGCTTTATATCGGAAGCTAAATAATCGGAAGCTTTGGCAAGCAGCTTCCTCTACATATCATTATAGCTTTCCCAATTTATTTATGAATATATAATACATCTTTTTTTGTTAGCCATCAACGGTGTCGAGTGCTAATTAAAAAGCAGTTAAATGACTATTGCTTAATTATTCTTCGTTTTTCTAAGGTTTACAAACGAATTTGATTTATATGCAATAATTTACCTGTCATAATAAATTTAGCTCTCATAAATTTATTTGAATAGTTACGGTAAAATATGTTATAATCTTTAGTAGAAGTGTTTTGTTTGCGTGCCGAATCAGCTTAGGAGTGAAAAAAGTGTTTTCTAAAGGAGATAAGGTTGTATATCCGTTGTATGGTGCTGGTGTAATAGAAGACCTGGAAGAAAAAGATATTGACGGAAGAAGTCAAATGTATTATGTAATGACAATTCCAGTAGGTGATCTTAGAATAATGGTATCCGCCGGAAAGGCGGAAGGTATGGGCATAAGAAAAGTCTATGGCAAGGACGAGGTCATGAAAATAATCTCCGGCATAGAGAATGTTCCCATTGAAATGGCGGAAAACTGGAACCAGCGTTACAAAGATAATATGGACAAAATAAAAACCGGTAAGCTTATTGAGGTTGTAGAGGTGTTTCGCAATCTTCTTATGAGGGAGAAGGATAGGGGACTTTCCAGCGCGGAAAAAAAGATGCTGACTACAACCAAGCAAATAATATTAAGCGAAATCATATTATCTCAGAATATTGACAAGGTTCAGGCTGAAGAAATGCTGATAAGTTGTGTTAAATAAAAGCTGTTACGCCAGTGATTTAGATAATCGCTGGTGTAACAGCTTTTATTTTGTTCTATTATCGCTTCATTAGTTCCTTCATCAACTCAGGCAAGCCCCGTTCAAAATCTACTCCAAAGCGGGGGTCGGTAGCCGCCCGATACGTGCGTTCGATGCTTCCTGAGGTAAATTTAACCGCTAATTGGGCGCTGCGGTACAGGTCAAAGCCATTTAAAAGCGCTGCCAGCAGCGCGCTGCCGAACACATCTCCGGTACCATGGAACATGCCGCCAATACGTTTATCCAGGGCATAATCTATGCAATTGTTATTCTTATCATATATAGCCGCCCCCAAAAAGCTTTCATCAAAAAACACCCCTGTGAGTACAATATTGTCGGGCCCTAAGCCGCTTAGTCCATAGAGAATATCTTCTATGTATTCCTTTTCATAAGGACCTTCCTTGTAAGGCTTATTTAACATAAAGCAGGCCTCGGTTATATTAGGTACGATTATGCCGGCCCGGCCGCAAAATTTCTTCATGCCGGCGGCGAAGTCCTTGGTAAAGCCGCTGTACAACTCTCCGTGGTCACCCATTACCGGGTCCACCATTATCAATGTATCTTTAGATTTAAGCTCGCTAAATATTTCAGATACTATTTCAAGCTGTTTAAAAGATCCCAAATATCCGCTGTATATAGCGTCAAAGGTAAGGTTAAGGGTTCTCCAATGGGTTGAAAAGGCTTTCATATCCGCTGTTAAATCTCTGTACGTGTAATCTGTAAAACCGCCTGTATGAGTAGACAACACGGCGGTGGGAATAACGCTGGTCTGTATACCTGCCGCCGACAGAATGGGCAGGGCTACTGTCAACGAGCATCTGCCAAGTCCGGAAATGTCATGTATGGCGGCGGCATGTTTTTGTCTTACAGGCGCTTCTTTCACATGCATCAAGTCCTTTGTTTAAAGTTATGAATCAATTTTAGGTGCAATGATATAAAAAATTTATGATCTGCACAACAAAAAAAACGAATTGTATGGGTGCAATATGGTCAGCTCCTCCTCGTCATTGGGGGCTTAATTGCAATGACGTAGGTATGCGGGGGATTGCGGGTCGAGCCCGCAATGAAGGAAGGGTAACGAAGCCTTACAGCTATTGCGCAGATCGAATAAACTTCTTCCGAAACTTTAAAAAATATGATATATTTGATAAAAGCATTAAAATATTAGAGGAGTGATCATATGTCCAATCAAAGAAGACGGCGGCATCACAGGGTTGCGCAGAAAGAAATTGAAAATTCTACTATGGAAGGATATTTTATAAGGGACGAAGACAAGGGCAGGATTATTGCGATTTCTTGCCTGGTGTTGCTCTTGATATTTTTAAAAGGGTTGATCCTGGGGTATTTACTGGGAAGGAACTGCGATGACGAATAAATGAAAAGGAAGGGCTTCGAAGCAGGCCCTTCCTTTTGTTCTAATTAAATAGCGTTATGAACGAAGCAAACAATCGCATCACATGGAATTACCGATAAAGCTCCCAAAGGATTTCCGAAGAACCCCGGATTATCTCTGAGGTTACCGCAGCAGGGACTGCCTACCGCGCAAGCAGGTCCTGCGCCTATATCACATAAAAGCTTGACGCATTCGTTATCAACGCCAAGCAATACACCGGTAAAGCCACAACCTGAAACACCGCCGCTCGCAGTGAAAATAGTCACCGTCTGGCCTACAAACCTGCAGATGCTTTCTATCAAACAGCTAGGACAACCGCAACATCCCATTTGTATTCCTCCTTCCCAAAATACTTGATTTTCTGCGAGGAGTTGTACACTCCTTTTATATAGTATGAGTAAGGAGTCGAACATGTTACAAGCTGTATTGCAGTTTGTATTATTCAGGGAATAGCTTATATGGCACCATAAAACAGATAAGAAGGCAAACGATACTGCTTATTATTATAGAAGGGTTAAGGCCGGCAATTTCTATGCCTCCTAAAATAGCCACGGGAGATGCCGTTACAAGCCCAAGTATACAGCTGTAGGTTTGGGATTCAAAGCCTTTAAGCAGAATTTCTATTATTTTCGCGATAATAATAATTCCTGCCAATATACCCAACGCGAATGGAGCCAATAAGCATGCGCCTTGGAGAAACCCGGTAAAATCCAAATGTATGGCAGCCGTTATGGTAGAGGTTATTGTTTCGATGATAGAGTGGTAATAGCCAAGCAGCATTAATATCATGGAGCCGCTGACTCCCGGTATCACCATGGTTGCGGAGGCGATACCCCCTATAACAAAAAGCTTAAGCAGCATAAATGTATCTATCGACAACTCAACCTCCTTACTGCCGCCGGTATCCATTAATTGCAAAACTACTATCAGAGCAAAGCCAAATACAAACAACAATATATTGGACATGCCCATGGGTTTTCTTTTTGTTTTTTTCCAGATAACCGGTAAGCCGCCGTAAATCAAGCCGATAAACGCGAAAGCGGTCTGCAGGGGATAGTATTCAAAAATGTATTCTATTAAAAAAGACAAGGCGCCAATGCCGATCAACATACCGGCGCCGTAGGGCATAAGAGTGAGAACACTTTTTTTAAATTCAGAAAACAAATGTGTGATCGAATAGATCAGCTTATCGTAAATCCCCATGGATACGGCCATAGTGCCGCCGCTGACACCCGGTATTATATTTGCTATGCCAATTAATATTCCTTTGAATATCTCAATTATTAAGTCCATAAGCAGCTCCTTTATTTTTATTCATTATATGTATACGGCAGTTACTGCCTGAAGTATGTCAAAAGCATATAAAAGCATACAAAAGCCCTATCACTTGATAGGGCTTTGTGGAAAAATCGTGTGTTGCGCGTTGTCTATTTCTCCGCGTCCTTCTCCTTCTTCCTGGCCTCGATGACCTTCTGCTGCACATCTGAGGGCGCTTCATCGTAGCGCTCGAAGGCCATTGTAAAGGAACCGCGGCCCTGAGTCATAGAGCGCAGGTCTGTGGAATATTTAAACAACTCGGCCAATGGGGCCTCGGCGTTGATAACCTGTTTATTGCCTACCTTTTCCATACCAAGTATACGCCCGCGTCTTTTGTTCAAATCACCCATGATATCGCCTGTGTAGTCGTCCGGGACGGTGACCGCTATCCTTGAGATAGGCTCAAGCAAGGTCGGCTTGGCCTGCATAAAACCGTCCTTAAAGGCCATTCTGGTTGCCATTTTGAAAGCCATTTCAGAGGAATCAACCGCGTGGTAAGAACCGAAGACCAGCGTGCACTTTATGCCGACTACAGGATATCCGGCCAGAGGGCCTTCATGTACAGATTCCTGTATTCCCTTTTCCACAGCAGGGAAATATTGCCTGGGTACAACGCCGCCTACGATTTTTTCTTCAAATACATAAGGTATGCTCAAATCTCCGGAGGGCTCAAACTCAATATGAACGTCGCCGTACTGTCCGTGGCCGCCGGATTGCTTCTTATACTTGCCCTGAACCTTCACCTTTGTTTTTATCATTTCTTTGTATGGTATCTTGGGAGTGTCAAGCTCAACATCCAGCTTATACCTGTTGCGCAGCTTATGAACCAACAGGTCTATTTGATTATCGCCGATACCGTAAACCACCGACTGCTTGGTTTCCTTGTCTACCTGGAACTTAAGCGTTTTATCCTCCTCCAGCAGCTTTGAAAAAGCCTGAGAAAGCTTATCCTCATCTCCTTTGCCTTTAGGGGATATGGTCATAGAGGTCAGCGAGGGCGGGAACGAGATTTTCGGAAGGGATATCTGACGTTCTTTAGAGCAAAGAGTATCTTGTGTAGCGGTATTTTGAAGCTTGGCAATAGCGCCGATATCGCCTGCCCTAAGCTCGCTTACCGGTATCTGTTCTTTGCCTCTGAGCACAATAAGCTGGCCGATTTTTTCTGTAAAATCTGTCCTGGGGTTATACAAAGGCGTGTCCTTTTTAATAACTCCGGAATATACACGGAATATGCTAAGGCGTCCTACATAAGGATCCGCGATGGTCTTAAACACAAACGCGGAATAAGGCTCCTTTTCCGTGCAGGGTATTTCTATTTCCTCTCCGGTTTTAACGTCTTCAGCTTTAACTGACGGACAAAGAACAGTAGAGGAAGGAGAGAAGTCTATCAGTGAATTCATCAATACCCGGACGCCGATGGTTTGGTTGGCCGCGCCGCAAAATACGGGGGTAACGATACCGGAGGAGATACCATTCCTTACGCCGTTTTCAATTTCTTCCACGGTAAAATGCTCGTCGTTAAAGAATTTTTCCATTAGCTCGTCATCGGTCTCGGCTACGGCTTCTTCTATCATATGATTCATCAGTTCAACTTCGCTCTCCATGTCCGCGGGGACATCGCAGGGCTGGGTACGGCCGTCTACGAATTTACGGCCTTCCTTTTTAATAGCGTTTACAAAACCGATAAATTTGCCGTTTTCTTTAAATGGAACCTGAAGGGGAGCTATGCTAATGCCGAACTTGGCCTTAAGCTCCTCCACGACCCTATCCAAATCGGCATTTTCGTCATCCATGCCGTTTACAAAGATAACCTTTGGTATGTTTTGTTCCTCAGCGTATTCCCAGGCCTTTTCCGTGCCGACCTCTACGCCGGATTTGGCCGATACTACTATAAGCGCCAGATCGGCCGCCGATACGGCTTCCTTTACCTCGCCTACGAAGTCAAAATAACCTGGAGTATCAATGAAATTAATCTTGTTTTCTTTCCATTCTATGGGAACGATCGAAGCGTTGATCGATACTTTGCGGCGGATCTCTTCCGGATCATAATCACTTACTGTATTGCCTTCGTCGGTTCTTCCCATGCGGCTGGTGATTTGAGCTACGTTAAGCGCAGCTTCTACGAGGGTCGTCTTGCCGCAGCCACTGTGTCCTAATATTGCTACGTTTCTGATTTCGCTTCCAGAGTAAATTTTCATACCTAGCCTCCCGTTATTGTTTTGTCTTTTTATTATAGATAATTGGCATTAAAAAATCAATCCTTTAGATGGATTTACCAGACTATAGACAAAAGTCATTCATCCTATTCATGATAAAAAACCAAATTTTTAACCCGCCGCGCGAAAATTCTCCCGTCTCTAAGGCGGAGGGAGTACGTCGGCATATTCCTTTGGCGTCATTCCCGTATATTTCTTGAACAGTTGGCTGAAATATTGGGGGTTGTTTCCGCAGCCCACCTGCTCGGCTATGAAATATATTTTATCGACGCCGCGTTCATGGAGCAGAAGCTTTGCTTTTTGAATGCGTTTTTCATTTACGTAGCTGGAAAATTTTTGTCCTGTTTGCTTTAAAAATTGCTTACTCAAATAGTCCACGTTCATAAAAAGCCGGGTTTCCGCTATTTTCTTCAAAGAAAGATCGGGCTCGTTCAGGTTTTCTTCTATATATTCCAGAGTTTTTGCTACATAATCCTTATATTGGGGCGAAGCGTTTTTGCGAATGGATTTCTGATAATCATAAAAGGCCTGCTTTTTAATGCAATCCTCGCTGACAGAACGCATGACCCGGATAATTTGCTCCTCGTCGCAGGGCTTTAGCAAATAATGCTTTACTCCGTATTTCATAGCTTCAGCAGCCAGGCTGAATTCTCCGTAGCCTGACAAAATAATAAATTCTATGCTGTCATTTACTTGTCTGATGCGTTCTATCAACTGTATGCCTGATAAGCCGGGCATTTTTATATCTGTCATGGCAATGTCGGGGTTTTCGTCCAAAATAGCGTCATAAGCCTCAATACCGTTTTTACATGAGGCCACCAGCTCTATGTTCAGCTCTTCCCAGGGTATTATCCTACCCATGGTTTCTCTTACCATATCCTCGTCATCAGCGATTACAAGCTTCAGCATTTTAAATCCCCTTTCCTTCTGTCTTTTTTATTTATAGGAAGCTTGAGCCGTACCACAGCCCAGTCTCCCTCGTTATACAGTGTCAAGCCGTAACGGCTGCCGAATTTAAGCTTTAGCCGCTTATCGATATTCATAAGCCCTATCCCGTTTTTCCTCGGAATAATCTGCCCCGCCTCCAGCTTATGAAGCAAATCGCTTTCAAATTGCGAGCCGCTGTTCTTTACCGTGATAACAATAGAGCCGCCGCCGCGCTTCACCGTAAGCGATATTTGGCATGGGTCAATGTTTTCCTCAAGGCCGTGATGAATGCTGTTTTCTATTAATGGCTGGATGATAAGCTTCGGTACGGATATTCCCAGTAAGTCCTCATCAATGTCCCGGTTAAACTCAAGCCGGGAGCCGAACCGCAGCTGTTGTATGGTTATGTAGCAGTTTACCGCCTCCAATTCCTGTCTCAGCTTAAAATCCTCTTTAAAATCGGTCAAGGTTATCCGAAACAGATCGCCTAACGCTTTTGTCATAACAGCTATGTTTTTTTCACCTATAGCCTTTGACCTCCAATTGATGGATTCCAGCGTATTATATAAAAAGTGGGGACTTATCTGAGTTTCCAGAGCTTGAAGCTGGGCTTCCTTCATTAAAATTCTGTTATTATAATTTACAAGAATAGAGGAAACTACTGTGGAAAGCAAAACAAACAAAAACACTATGCCCATAAAAAGAAGAATAGCCGTCATCATAGAATCATATATTTTGTCATAGGATACCAGACATATGTAATCCCAATCAAAGCTGCCTATGGAGTTCTTAAGTGAAAAATATCTTCCGGAATCCAGCCGGAACATAGAATAGCCCGTATTAAACGCTTCTTCCGGCAATCCGGCGGGCAGGCTGTTTTTCGAAGGGAGGTTGTCGTATATTAAGCTTTCATTATCATACAGCAAATAGAACAGGTTTTCAAAATCGGAGCTCAGCATATTTCCTATCAAGCCCTTTAAGTCTACGCATACTATCAGAACACCCAAGCTATCCAAGCTCAGGTTTTCGATCTTTCGTATTTCCCGGGCCAGTATAAGGCCGTACTCATAGCAGTAGTCTGTTGTCCATACGGGCGCTCCATGGCGGTCACGCGCTGTTTGAACTACTCCCTCCAGTATTTCACCGGGCAGCGCCTCTGTAGAGTAGGAGCTTGCGGTGTATTTATCGGTATACAAAAGAATAAAGCTTATATTGCCTTGTTTAAATTGTCCGTAATATGAATTTACCGATCCGTTGAGATTCTGATAGGCGTTCATACGAGCCGCTTCCGCGTCTCCGCTGTTTATTGCCGCCAGGCAGCTTTGGATGGTATTATCCGCCAGCATCAAGGACGACAGCTGACTCGCCGTATCCAATTCTCTCGCGATGTTTTCGGCGGAGCTTCCAAGAGCGCTTGCGGTTAACGCGTAAAGAGTCTTATTGTACTCGTCCGTCAATATTTTTATTCCTGTAAAGGCTATCAAAGAAAATATAATAATAATGATGACCCCTACTGAAAGAACCTTTTGCCTTATGCTTAAATTTAATATACGCCTCTTCAGCCAGTTCATTATTCCATCTCCCTGCCTATATGTATGATCACTAAACATTCAGAAAGTCGGTTTTTTGAACAAAACCAGACGGTTTTGAAGGTTTGCTAATTTCAATAATAATTATATAATCAAATTGTACAAAATGTAAATGGTAAAAGCTTAAAAAGCGTACATAATCATTAAGGAGGTTAGTTATTATGAAAAAGTCAATGGCAGTTATAACGGCAGTATTAATGCTATTAATGTCTGCTTGTTCAGGAGGAGGAGGTTCCTCACCCAGCCCGGCCGCAACCCAGCCGGCTGCCCAGGAGACCAGTCAGGCGAGCACCGAAAGCTCCGCAGGAGCATCTCTTATTGTTTCATGGTGGGGCAACCAAACCAGAAACGAAAGAACTCAAGCCGCTCTGGACTTATACACGGAGCAAAACCCCGGAATCGAAATCGACGGACAATTTTCCGAGTGGTCGGACTATTGGAACAAGCTTGCTACCGCGGCCGCGGGCAAAAGCCTTCCTGATGTGCTGCAGATGGATTACGCTTATCTGGAGCAATATGTATCCAACGGACTCTTGCTGGATTTAACGCCTTATATTGAAAACGGAACGCTGGACGTGTCTAATGTTTCAGAAAGCGTTTTGGATTCCGGCAGGGTAGGAGACGGGATTTACGCCATAACTATAGGCATCAACGGCCCCAGCATGTTTTACAACAAAACTCTGCTTGAGGAAAATGACATTACTATTAAGGATAATATGACTCTGGATGAATTTATTGATAAGTGCAGGGAGATATATGAAAAGACAGGCTATAAAACAGCCCTGCCTTATAACGTCGATCTTAACTTCACGGAGGCTCTACTAAGAGGCGTAGGCGTGCAGCTGTATGAAGAAAACAAGCTGGGCGGCGCTGAGGAGAATTATGAGATTTATTACGGCCTTTTGAAAATGGGCCTTGACGAAGGCTGGCATATATCGCCGGGAGTTCTTGCGGAAAGAGCCTTTGGCTCCGTTGAGCAGTCGTCCTTGGTATACGGCTCGTCTCCGGAAAATATGTCCTGGTGCGCGATGCATTTTTCCAATCAGCTGACTGCTATGCAAAACGCCGCCCCCGAGGGCGTAGAGATTGGAATAACAACCTGGCCTACAGCTGACCCCAAGCTGTCCAGTTATCTTAAGCCCAGCCAGTTCTTCTCGGTTTCAGCGGATACAAGCAACCCTGAGGAAGCGGTAAAAGTAGTCGATTACTGGACAAATTCAGTTGAATGCAACGAGATATTACTTGCGGAGAGAGGCATACCTGCGTCATCGGTAGTAGCCGACGCCATAACTCCCTTGCTCGCCGAAACGGAACAGCTGGTATCAGTGTACATTAACGAGGTCGTAAGCCCCAACTGCTCCCCTATCAACCCGCCGATGCCTGAAAAGGCCAGTGAGGTAATGGCTTCATATAAGGCCATAGAGGAAAGACTTGCCTACGGCGAGACAGATGTTGTCTCTGCGGCTCAGGAGTTTTACGCGGAAGGTAACCGTATTTTAGGCGGCAATTAAAATAAAATTAACGAATACAAGAGGCTGTTGCAGAATAATCTGCAACAGCTCCGTATTTAAGAGGAGGGCTTTCTTATGAAATCCATTTCCAGTTTTATAAATAGGGAAAAATCCGCGGGAATCATTTTCTGCTCGCCGTTTATTATCGGCTTTTTTATCTTTATGATAGTCCCTATGCTGCTGTCGCTGTATTATTCCTTTTGTGATTATAATATTCTTTCCCCTCCTGTTTGGGCAGGGTTGAAAAATTACGCAAAAATGATAAATGATACCCGGTTTTACAAGGCTATAGGAGTTACCTTCTATTTTGCTCTTGTATCGGTGCCCTTAAGACTTATTTTCGCTTTGTTGGTAGCCATGCTGTTGCTGAAAACGTCAAAGCTGACCGCTATGTATAGGGCCATGTACTATCTGCCCTCTATAATAGGAGGCTCCGTGGCTGTTTCCATTCTCTGGAAGCGCATATTCGCGGTGGACGGCGTACTGAACAGTATTTTGGGCATTTTCGGGCTTAACAGGGGCTTCTCATGGCTGGGAGACACAAGGACCGCCATATGGACGCTTATAATATTAGCCGTCTGGCAATTCGGGTCCTCTATGTTGATTTTTTTGTCTTCTCTTAAGCAGATCCCGGCCTCCATGTATGAAGCCTCCGGCATAGACGGAGCGGGAAAAATCAGGCAGTTTTTCAGTGTGACCCTGCCTTTGCTTACGCCCACCATATTCTTTAACCTTGTAATGCAAATGATAAACGGTTTTCTGGCCTTTACCCAATGCTACATCATAACCCAGGGAAAGCCCATGGATTCAACCTTGTTTTATACAGTTTATATGCATGAGCAATCCTTCTCATTTTTTAATACCGGCTACGGCGCGGCGCTGGCCTGGGTGATGCTTGGCATCATCGGTCTGATTACGCTGGTACTGTTTGCCACAAAGAGATTATGGGTGTACGAGGGAGGGTTATAATAATGCAGAAACAAAGAAGTATTAACTTTTTCCTGCGCAATTTAATTGTATTAGTTCTCGGGCTTATTATGGTTTACCCTCTGGCTTGGATGGTTATGAGCTCCTTTAAGGATACCAAGCTCATTTTCACCACGGCCGGCAGTCTTTGGCCGGAAACGTTTGTAATAGACAATTACATAAATGGCTGGAAGGGCTTCGGCAAAGTAGGCTTTGACGTTTTCTTTAAAAATTCGCTGTTTATTTCCATAGTAGCTACCATCGGTACAATAATGTCCTCCGCGACTGTGGCCTTCGGGCTTTCCAGATGTAATTTTCCCGGACGAAGGATACTTTTTTCAGCAATGCTTGTTTCAATGATGCTGCCCGCTCAGGTGCTTATGATACCTCAATATCTTTGGTATAATCAGCTGAACTGGGTAGGAAGTTACCTTCCTCTGACGGTCCCGTATTTTTTTGCCATTCAGGGCTTCTTCATATATCTTATAAAGAACTTCATCGACGGAATCCCCAGAGATTTGGATGAGGCGGCTAAAATTGACGGCTGCTCTTTTTACGGCATATTCGGCAGGGTGATTCTGCCTCTTACGGTTCCCTCGCTTATAACGACGGGTATCTTTTCCTTTATGTGGAGATGGGACGACTTTCTTTCAGCTCTTTTGTATGTTAATGATTCGGCTAAGTACCCTGTAAGCTTAGCTTTAAAATTATTCTGCGACCCGGGCTCCTCCTCCGATTACGGAGCCATGTTCGCTATGTCTACTATTTCTATTTTGCCCGCGATGCTGATATTTATTTTCTTGCAGAAATATCTGGTGGAGGGTATAAGTACATCAGGTTTAAAATGATGAGGAGTTATTCATGAAGAACAATTTTATTTTACATCACGGCACGAATATACTCATTGACGGCGGAGCCTCCAAGCCTCTGGAAAAAGCCGTATCTATACTAAAAAGGGATATGGACGCGGCTTTCTGGGCTTCGGAGCTTACGGCCAATACTGTTGTGATCCGCGTATTGGAGCAGGCAACCGGCGCGCCGGCTCCGGAAACCTTCCTGATTTCCTTCAGGGATTCTGATAAAATGATAATAGAAGCGGGAGACAGTCTTGGCGCTGTTTACGGCTTGCTGTATTTAAGCGGGGCTTATTTAGGAGTAAGCCCCTTTTGGTTTTGGAACAATCAGAGCCTTGAGAAGCGAGGGCATGTTGAATATATTGAAATACCGACGGAACCTTTTGCCTCAAAGCCGTTTTTCTTTAAGCACAGAGGATGGTTTATAAATGACGAGATACTTATAGACCATTGGGATAAAACTCAGGAGGCCGACATTTGGGAAATAGCCTTTGAAACGCTTTTGCGCTGCGGCGGCAACATGGTTATCCCAGGTACCGACCTGAACAGCAGAAGAAACAGAGGTAAGGCTTCCGACATGGGCTTGCGGATAACCCACCACCACGCCGAGCCGCTGGGGGCGGAGATGTTTTCACGGGTTTATCCCGGCATTCCGCCTGTCTTTAACCAGCAGGAGGATTTGTTTCTTAAGCTATGGGAAGACGCAATACTTGAGCAAAAGGATACAAATACCATTTGGAATCTTGGCTTTCGGGGACAGGGAGATAAAGCCTTTTGGGATGACGACCCCACCCTGCAAAGCCCGGAAGAGAGAAGCCGGCTCTTGAATAAAATAATCTGGAAGCAGTATGATATGGTTAAGAAATATTTGCCCGACGCGTCTTTTTGTACTAATCTGTATGGTGAAGTAATGGAGCTGTACAGGGATGGACTTCTGGATTTTCCGGAGGATGTAATAAAAATTTGGGCGGATAACGGTTTCGGACGCATGGTTTCAAGACGGCAGAACAACCATAACCCCCGGGTGTACGCCCTGCCCGGCCTTAATGACAGGGGGCCTCACGGCCTTTATTACCACGTATCCTTTCACGACCTGCAGGCGTCCAATCATCTTACTATGCTGCCTAACAGCCCGGGATTTGTGCTCCGGCAGCTGGAAGACGCACTGGAATGCGGCGCGAGAGATTTTATGATCGTCAACTGTGGAAACATTAAGCCTCACGCCTATTTCCTGGATTTGATAAGCCGCTTCTGGACCGGCGGAGAGTGCCGGGAGGATGTTCATAAAGCAGAATATATTAAGCAGTATTTTGAAGGAGGCTGGGCTTCAATAGAAGCCTGC
>Ga0153939_1000164_pt1 | contig 23275 bp, 18 predicted proteins | sample TSNJ023MetaG_FD_104734 | JGI IMG/M metagenome (GOLD analysis project Ga0153939, IMG submission 104734) | Attine ant fungus gardens microbial communities from New Jersey, USA - TSNJ023 MetaG | ecosystem: Host-associated > Fungi > Mycelium > Unclassified | place: USA: New Jersey, Brendan T. Byrne... | reverse complement strand
TCTGGTCCCCGCCGCCCGCCGCCACGGGAATTCCGGCGCGCATGCCCCATTCTTCGGCCAAATCCGCCCGCAGATACCCTGCGACATCCTGGGATTCCAGCAGCCGCCGGGGAACAATGTCCATGGGCAGCCCCGCCGCCTCAAACAGGCGGGGGGACCACGCGCGTTTTTTCATATCCAGCAGAAAGCTGCACGAGGCGTCCGACACCTCGGTAGCCACTTCGCCGGTCATGCGGTAGCGCAGATAGTCCTTGGTGAAGAGCACGGTCTTGGTTCGCTCAAACACATCCGGCTTATGCTTTTGCAGCCAGAGAAGCTTTGGGGCCCAATAGCTGGGCAGGCAGAAGTTCGCCGCTATATCCAGCATTTCCTCCCGGGGCATACGGGTATTTAACTCGTCGGCCTCGGCAGAGGCCCGCTGGTCCATCCATATGATACAGTTGTCCACGGGGTTCATATCCGCGTCCATGAGGGTACTGCCCTGCATCTGGCCCGAAAAGCCGATTCCCTCTATGTCTTTTCCCCGTCCGCTTTTCGAAACGGCAAGGCCCACGGCTGTTTTGCAGGCCTTCCACCAGTCCAGGGGGTCCTCCTCCGCCCAGCCCGGCTTGGGGGCAACGACGTTGCATTCGGCGTAGCCCTCTCCCAAAATGCGGCCTGTGTACTCCAGAACAATGGCTTTAATTCCGCTGGTACCCGCGTCAATTCCCAAAAAACAGCTCATGTGCGCGTCCTCCTATCTGCAAAGCTCGAATTGCTCGCGCAGCATGGCCTCGTTGTAGCCGTAGGCCTCTACCTCGCCCCACGCGGCGGCTGATTTCAGCGCGTCGGCCGCCAGCTTGTTCACCGCGTCCGGATCGGTGATGCCGGCCTCGGTGAGGGTTGTGGGCGCGCCGATTTTTTGAAACCATGCCTCCAAAGCGGCTATGCCCGCGCAGGCCGCAACCATGTCGTCATCGCTGCGCACGCCAAATACCTCTCTGGCAAAATCGGCATATTTTTTTGTGCGCTCATTCAGATAGTAGCGCATGGTGGTCAAAATGGTGACCGCCATCGCGGCGCCGTGGGGCGTGTCGTAATAATTGGACAGGGAATGCCCCAAAATGTGGATGTTCGAATTGGGGAGTCCAAAGCCCGCGTCGTAAAAACCGTTCCACGCAAAAGCCGCCTGCCACATCATAATGGATCGGGCCTCGGGGTCGGCGGGGTTTTCTATAATTCTGTCCATACACTCCATTATGGAGCGGATGCCACCCTCGCAGAAGTGGTTTTGATAGGGGGCAAATTCCAAATTATGCCCCAGATAATGTTCCAACAGGTGGGAGATGATATCCACCGCGGAATAAACCGTTTGCTTTACGGGGATTGTATAGGTGAGCTCCGGATCCAATATGGCAACCTTCGGCTTCATGATGGGGTTTACAAAACCGTCCTTCCTTTGGAGCGTCTCATTGTTCATCACCGAGGTGGCGTTGAGCTCCGAGGAGGTAGCGGGGATGGTGACCACCGCAATAACCGGTATGCTCTTGGTAATTTCCGCCTTGCCCAAAACAAAATCCCAGGGATCTCCGTCGATACAGGCGCCCACGCCGATGTATTTCGCGGCGTCTATCGCCGAGCCGCCTCCCAGGGCGATGATGACGTCGGGCTTTTGTTCCTTGCAAAGCCGAATCCCCTTAGCGGCGTGCTCCGCAGTGGGATTGCTCTTTACGCCAAACAGCTCCAGCAGCTCCACGCCAGCTTCGCGGCAGCTGGCCGCAACCTTGTCGTAAAAGCCGATCTTTTTGACAAAGTCCTCGTCGTAGGTAACCAATAGCGCTTTTTTGCCAAACACCGCGGCTTCACTGCCCACCCGGGCGATTTGTCCTTCCCCAAAGACAATTTTTGTCTGCAGTGCAAAATCAAACGGCGTCATCATAGAGCATTTCTCCTTTTTGTAAATTATATGTTTATAGTGAATCAACTTTAAAGTTGATTCCCATTCGGTAAACCAACGTCAAAATGCGATCATTTTGACGTTGGTTTACTATATTTTATAAAAATAATCATTGCGCCCCGCCACCTGGCAGTGTGCGGCAAACAGGCCGCCGGCTCCTTTGTTGGCCTCCAATTGTTCCGGAGTATAGCCGAATTTGGAGGTCGCTGCAAAAAGCGTTTTATTGTCGCTGCCGCCAAAACCCCCGCAGCAAGCGTACTCCACCGGGAATGGAATTTCACGGACGAATTGCAGCTTCTTGTTCCACACGGTGATCCTGCCCGACCAGTGGAAGACATAGAGGGTGTCTTCCTGGTCGATGCACATGCCGTCGGGCATGCCGTAAGGCGAAAAATCCACCACGTTTTCAGGGCCGCCCGCAGGGCCTTTTTCCAGGCTGTAGGGAAAAGCGATAAGCTTTTCGTGATATGTATCCACTACATACATGCGGGAGTTGTCTTTGGTCCAGACGATGGCGTTGTATTGCTGGATGCCCTCGACCAGGGTGACGATGCTTTTCCGGTTTGTATCCAGCATATAAAATCCCCCCACCAGCTCGGGGTGGTATTTGTCTGTGCCATACAGCTTGGAAACCGTGCTCAGAAACAGGCGGCCCGCCGCGTCAACACGGGAATCATTACAGCGATTCCCGGTATTGCCAGGCTCCGCGTCCGCCAAAAATTCCAGCGTTCCGGACTCCAAATCCAGGATATGAACCCCGTTTTCCAACACACACAGTACCTTTCCAAGCTCGTCGCAAGGGATGGCCGAGCCTATCATTTGATTGGTCCTCCACACCTCGTCCCCTCCGGTCTTTGGGTCGTACCGATGCACGTCTCCGGAAAACAAATCCGTCCAGTACAGTTTTCCAATCCGTCCATCCCATATGGGGGTCTCGATCAGTTCCAGAGCGCAGTCCAGGATTAATTCAAACTTCATATCATCCCGCTCCCTATCCGTGCCGTAGCAGTGATTCTATCCTTTGCGCGGCTGCCGCTTTTACGGCAGGCGGCGGGCCGGATTTTATAATAAGTTTACAATTGTAAACTATATAATTAATTGTAAACTTATTATTGATATAATAGCATAAGTCCATTATTAAAGCAATAGATTTTTTAAAATTGTATATAATTAATAACATTTCATAACGTAAATTATGTACTTCCAAATACGTTTACAAGCAATCTTCCGAAATCAGGCATTTAATATTGAAAGACAAAAAGCTCTGTATCGCAAGAAAATCTTACCAATACAGAGCTTTTTCGACACTTATACACTTAAATAATTGTGGCTGTAGCAAGTACTTCACCACCGATTGATGGGACAATCTGTTTAGTGAACAAGGCTTTGGAGCAAGGATTCCGGCTGGGGCTTTTCTGCAACAGCCCCGTTTTTTAAAAGAATCAAAGCAAATGTTCTGATTCAGTGGAATCCACACATGATTCACCGGTATGGGCGTAATAAGGAGGATGACAACGCTGGGCGGAAAATAGACCGCAAGTTATGTCGCTTTTTAGTCAGTGTTTAGTATAAGCTCCATGGGAGCCGGCACATCATAGCCGCACAGCTCATCCAAAAACTCACGGGCATTGACCCTGCCCGTTGCCCGGTTTGCGGTTCAGACAAGCCCAAGCGATGCCCTGTCATCAACAGTTCGTAATGCTGCGTATTTGAATACGCATTGGAGCTTTCCCAAACGCTTTTCGCGATGGGTGCGAACTTTGGGTTGGGGTGTAGCCTGCTTTTGGTTTCCAGGTTCCGCTGGCCAGTAATGCTTTCATCTGAACACACTCCTCTTGCAAATTATACATGCAGCGCAAAAAAATCTTTTACCCCATTCAGAATTTCAAATCCGTTGTGCCCCGTATTGGGCATAACAGAAAACGTGATACGGCATCCCAGTAATTCCAACATGGTGGACAACTGCACACAATTGTCAATACGGGAACGCAAACCATCAGTATAGGCAAATTGCTCTGTGTCATCCTTTCCCACAATTACCTGTATGGGCACTTTCGCAATTTCGGATAATATAATTTCTTTGTTAAACGTTGCATTCATACCCCGTACTCCTTCCGGCCAGTGTAAGCTTTCATCCAATTTTGTCAACCTTCCCGGAGCGCCAATGGAAACACACTTTAACCATTCCGGATACAAATATAAAAATCGATGTGCAAATTGTCCCCCACCGGAAAAACCATGCAACAGGAACCGTTCACTTTTGATTGCAACCTGTTGCCGCACCTGCTTTACGATAGAAAGCAGGTTCAAATCATAGCGGATTCCCTTATAACTTAAAAAATAATAGTTCTCATAATCTGTTGGTTCCGGATAGCCCGCAGTAAATAAGGGGGCTACAATGGCACAATTATGTTCATCCGCGAAGCTCTTAAATTGATTGCGGTACGCTTCGGCGCCGCGCTCCGAACCATGGATGAGAACAATGAGATTTTGACATTCTGTCCGGTTGTCTTTGGGGTAATACAAATAGTAAGAAAATCTGTCCAGATCCAGACAGGTATATGCCGTCCGGTTTCGAAAGGAGTCGGTCGCCAGTTCAAAGGATTGCCCCTGCTTCATACATGATTCCTCTCCTTACTTACGCAATCTGGGCCAGCTTCACGGCAATGCTAACAGTCGCCCCTACAATGGGATTATTTCCCATTCCAATAAAGCCCATCATTTCAACATGTGCAGGTACGGAGGAAGAACCCGCAAAGGTGGTGTCGGCGTACATACGGCTCATCAGGTCGGTTTGACCATAGGAAGAGGGCCCCGCAGAGGTATCATCCGGGTTTAACGTTCTGCCTATTCCACCGCCGGAAGCACAGGCAAAATATTCTTTTTTACGGGCAATGCAGCTTTTTTTGTATGCGCCGGCCACAGGATGCTGAAATCGGATCATATTGGTTGCGTTTCCAGAAATAGAAACATCCACATCCTCATGCTCCATAATTGCAATGCCTTCCCGGGGATCGTGCGCGCCATAACAATGAACATTAGCCCGTTCATCATTGGAGTAGGGGACCTCCAATACCACTTTCAGTTGGGAAGTCTCAAAATCAAAGGTTGTTTGAACATACGTAAATCCGTTTACCCTTGCAATAATATCAGCCGCATCCTTTCCAAGGCCGTTTAATATAACCCGTAAAGGTATCTTACGCACTTTGTTTGCCGAACGCACAATTCCAATGGCCCCCTCCGCTGCTGCAAAGCTTTCATGGCCGGCTAAAAAAGCAAAGCATTTTACGTCTTCCCGCAGAACCATTGCTGCAAGTTCCCCATGACCAATGCCAATCTGGCGTTCTTCCGATACCGAACCGGGTATGCAAAACGCCTGCAACCCCTCTCCCAAGGTGACGGCAATTTCACCGGCATTGTTCTGTTTTTCACAAATTGCAACAGCAGCACCCACACAATATGCCCAGCAGGCATCCTCAAAGCAAATGGGCTGAATTCCTTTTACAATCGCAAACACATCCAGCCCGTTTTGGGTACAGATTTCTCGCGCCTGCTCAATATTTTGTATGCCATATTGGTTTAATAGAGAATTGATGCGAGGAATTCGTTCTTCATAGCTGTGGAAAACCACCATATTTATTGCCTCCTTGGGTCAATTGTAGAAATTGCCTCATCAAATCGGCCATAGGTTCCACGGGCCTGTTCCAGCGCCTGCGCTGGAACCACGCCATCCTTAATGAAATCCATCATATTGCCCAGGTTTACAAATTCGTACCCAATAACACGGCTTTGATTGTCCAACCCAAGCAGCGTAACATATCCTTCTGCAACTTCCAGATACCGCGGGCCTTTTAACAGACTGCCATAGCCGGTTCCCACTTGGGATCTCTGTCCATTGCCCAAATCATCAATGGCCGCACCGACTTGCAGCCCCCCTTTTGTAAAGGCGGTCTGTGTACGCCCATAGGAAAGATTGAGAAAGATCTCCCGCATGGCAACATTAATTGCATCGCACACCAAATCTGTATTTAATGCTTCATAGATTGTTCTGCCGGGAAGGATTTCGCTTGCCATCATGGCGCTTTGCGTCATGCCGCTGCAGCCCACCACCTCCACCAGCGCTTCTTGGACAACGCCTTCTTTCACATTTAAGGTAAGCTTGCACACCCCTTGTTTCATGGCACAGGTTCCAACACCGTGGCTTAGGCCGGAAATCTGATCCGGGTTTTTCACCTGGTCGTATAAGCCTTCTTGGGGAATTGGCGACGGCCCAAAACATTGGGTGCGGCCTACCTCATACCCGGCCAACAATTCTTTTGTGTATTGCATTTAATGTTCCACCTTTCGCTGCTGTAACAAATACCGGTATAGTGAATCAACTTTAAAATAGAAAAAAGAAAGAGGAAAAATTGGTTTACTATGCAGTCCTCCTGCTTCTAATGCATAAAAATTGTATATCCCATACGATCCCCTATTTTTTGCACAGGCCGGTCAATATTAGATCAATTTGACCGGCCTGTGCCGTTTGGTTTTTATGTTCCGGCTACAGCCCAATTTTCGGCAGGCCATAAACAGATTTCCATCCTGGGCTGCCCGGCTCACGCAGATATGGCTCAATCTCTTCCACGGTGCGGTGGGTTACTTCCTCCACCGGAGGTACGGTTCCGGCAGGAAACTTCTCCAATATCTCATCAACACAGAACATCAAATACTCACAAATAGCAAGGACCGGGCGTTTGGCTTTGCGCGCTTCCGATGTTGCCGGCTTGCCGACAACCCCCTCTGGCGTGCCCTTGTAAGTGATGGGGAAGTGACATTCCGACTCACTCCATTTTTGTGGGCGGTGGTAAGTATCGGTGGAGGTATCAAAACGCCCGGAGCTAAAGTAGTGGTTTATATGTGCCTCTTCCGCGACACTCAAATCAACCATTCCGTCAGGGAAAGTTAACATTGCAACACTGGTTTCACTCTCGTCCGCATGTACAAAGGGAGTTTTCACCAAGTCGTCTTTTCCGCCGGGATGAAAGAATTCGCGCACGGCACGGTGCCAGTCCATTACCTGGAAAATACCTGGCAATTGATACCGGTACAAAAATTCGTGCAAAGCTGTCTCCAGCACCCACAGCTGGCCGTGGTTGTTGATAAAAATTTGTTTGCGGAAACCATCGTTCCAAAGGCCCAGCATAACGGCAATCAGGTTTTCCGCCGCTACTTCCTGGGGCAAAATCACAGTGCCGGGCATCCCAAGATGATGGTATGGATGAGCCCCGTAAGGCAACGGGTTGTAAGCGATGTTTACCTCGCAGCCCTGCTTTGCGCTTGCCCGGCGCACTGCCTCTGCAATGCTTTGGCACATAAGGGTGTCCAATGCAGAGACGGTGTGTTTGCCGTGATTCTCGGTGCATCCCACAGGAATGACGACAACATCGTTTTTGCGGCGTTTTTCTATCACTTTATATCGTAAGGTATTTTGAATATAGGTGTTGGGCAAGCCCACTTCCGATGGACTGGGGATTTCATATTTTTCTTTAAGCATGCGATCTACTTCCTGCTCGCTCATATCCCATATTCTCTTTTTTAGCCGACCTACTTCTGAGTTTTCGAGCACGATTCCCGGATTGTCTGTAGTAAGCCACATATCATGTTGATTCGACATGCTAAACCCTCATTTCTGCCAAGACACAAATTGTTATGAAATCGCTGCACCGCCCCGCTTGGCGGAAATGAGCTTCGCGCAGCGAAGTTGCGGCGAATGCCGCAAAGTGAGCGTGAATTTTCACGCTATTCCCTCCAAGTTTTATTGTTCCATGGTTATCATTATTTTAATCGCTTTGTCTTTGTGCTCAATTGCAGTGTCAAACGCCTCCTGGATATCTTCCAGTGCATAGTACTGGGTAACAAATTTGCTGTAATCAATTTGGCTTTTCACACGGGTCATAAATTTGATGGTTTTTGGAAAAAACCAAGGTTGGCCTGCACTGCCCTGTAAATTCAGTCCTTTCCAAATTGCCTTGCCAATCTCAACGGGAATCTTGCGTCCTATTGAATGACCAATAAATCGAATGCGTCCATGGGGCCTGCAAATATCCACAGTTGTTGCAATGGCCTGGTCGTTCCCGGTGCATTCCACTACCAGCGTCGCCCCCTTGCCATCCGTTTGCTTCATTACAATTTCTTCTACATTTTCTTTTGTGGGGTCAATTGTACAGTCTACACCCACAATTTCTTCAGCCAATTTGCGGCGATACTCCACCGGCTCCACCAAAATCACCTTTGCACCCGCCGACTTGCATATGGTGGCAGCAAACAAACCAATTGGCCCCGCACCAAAAACGACGCAGTCATCTGTGTTCAGCACATAGCCCTCCCGTCCACAGATGCCATAATAAGCCACGGAGCAAGGTTCTACAAGAGCCCCTTCCACAAAGCTCATCTCATCCGGAACCTTGTAGCAAAACTGCTCCTCACCAACCAGATACTGTCCCATACCCCCTGGCGCACTTGGCATAAACCCAACCTCATTCCAATTCGGGCAGTACGAGGTGTTGATCCCCTCCTTGCATATCTCGCAGCGGCAGCAGGGATTGGCACATTCACCGGTCGCTTTATCCCCCGGCTGAAAGGTTAACACCTCGCTGCCAATAGCCACAACCTCACCGCACCACTCATGTCCCGGTGTGTAAGAGCCCAGATCATACCGGCCCTCCTTGGAGTGTCCAAGATAACACTCCACATCGGAGCCGCAGATACCGGACGCCTTTACTTTTACTAGAATCTGGTAAGGTTTTAGCTCCGGCACCTCCACCTCTGTTAAACGCAGGTCTTTTGGACCATGCATAAATGCTGTCAATGACTTCATTCCCTTTTACTCCTCTCTTAACAATTCCTCAGCTGCTGTGACAATCTGTTCTTCTGCGAGTCCGTTGTGGGAAAGCAGCCAGTCCAACGACGCTGTTTTTCCAAAGACATCTTGCAGACCCAACCGGCGAATTTTTGGATTTTGCCTGTACTCACTGAGGCATTCCATAATGGCACTTCCAAGCCCGCCAATAACGCTGTGATTCTCCACTGTCAATATGGCGCCTGTGGCAGCGGCGCGGCGCACTGCTTCCACATCCAACGGCTTAATGGTACTAAAATTGAAGACCGAAGCAGATATGCCTTTTCCCAGTAGTTCTTCCGCTGCCTGCCAGGCAACCCCCGTCATCAGGCCGCAAGCACAAAGGCTGATGTCTGTACCGTTTCCAAGCTGAGCAGCCTTTCCAATTTCAAAGGTATAGTCTTTTCCAAATAAATTCCGGTAATATATTTTGGGAATGCGAAGATAAACCGGCCCTTCATATTCTGCTACCGCTCTTGTGGCCTGCGCCAGTTCCTCCGGATCTGCCGGTTCAACAACAATTACATTTGGCATTGCACGCATAATGGATACGTCCTCCACCGAAATATGTGTGCCTCCGTTTTTCTCGCAAGTTAGCCCCGCATATGTACCGCATAATTTAACATTGGCCTGGTTGTAAGCTACACTGATGCTCATTTGATCGCATGCCCGCTTTGTAGCAAAATTTGCAAATGTAGTGGCAAATACGGTTTTGCCGGATATTGCAAGCCCTGCGGCGGCCGCTACCATATTTTGCTCTGCCACGCCAAAGTTAAAATGCCTGTCGGGATAGGCCTTGCGAAAAACATCTGTCCCCGCAGCGCGCATCAAATCGGCGTCACACACAACCAGATTGGGGATTTGCTTTCCCAAAGCAACCAAAGCTTCTCCAAATGCTGTTTTGCTTGGTACAACATTCTTTTCCAACTCGGGTATTAAATATGTTTTCATTGTTTTCCCCTCTAGGGTGTTGTTATATATTGGAGCTCTTCCTTTGACAAAAAATCAGATTTTTGCCTGTTGCTGCCCGCCAGTAAAGCCGCGGCTTCTTCCAAAGCCAACACACCCTGCTGGTGATTTATTTTGTCGCTATGCCAGTCAACATTGTTTTCCATAAAAGAAACGCCCTTGCCTTTAATTGTATTGGCAATCAACAACTGAGGTTTTCCCTTATAGTCCTTCATCTCTTCAAAAATCCGCAACAGATTTTCTACATTATGTCCATCACAGCTCCATACCTTCCACCCCATTGCAGACCACATATTTCCCACATCACCCAGGGGCATGATCTCTTCCACATTACCATCAATTTGCAGCCCATTTTTATCCAGTATTACCTTCATATTATCCAGTTTGTATTTGCCTGCAGCAATTACAGCTTCATACAAATTGCCAGATTGACACTCCCCATCACCAATTATGCAGTAGATATTGTATGGAATGAAGTCCATTTTTTGTGCCAGGGCCATACCCACCGACATAGAGATTCCCTGTCCCAGGGCGCCTGTAGACGCTTCTATTCCCGGTGTTAAGAAACGGTTGCAGTGTTTTGGCAGCCGGCTGCCGTTTGCATCAAATTCTTTTAACCACTCTTTTGGGAAAAAACCAAGTTCAGCCAAAATAACATATTGCGCCGGACTGGCATGTCCTTTGGAGAGCACGAGCCTATCGCGATCTGGCAATTGGGGATTGCCGGGGTCATAACGCAGGACACCCCCATAATAGAGCGCACTCAGTATTTCCACTACAGACAACGAACCGCCAGGATGCCCCGATCCACAATAAGTCAACATCGCCAGCAGATTATACCGAGTCAAATCGGCCATTTCCCGCACATAGGCAAGCTTTTCTTTGGTAATTGGCAAAACAGCCACCCGCCTTCTATTTTAAAAATATATATCTTTTTATCTTGAATAGGGATTAGGGGCGATATGCTTCCATAAACAATTCTGCGTCACTGGGTATTGTCCCCTGAAATGGTGTGCTCAACCATGTATTGTTTAAAAAGTGCTTGAGCGTAATATTTTCTGAGATGATGTTGCCTCCCCAGGTACCGCAGCCCAATGAGCCGGTAAAGGGCATGCCATTGTTCCAATCTCCGCTATTGCCAACACTCTGGGGCTGGCGCACCATCACCCGGGTAGTCTTTGTATGCAGGGCTAAATCAAGAATATGTTTTTCATTATTGGATTGAATGCCGCACGAATGGCCTGCCCCTTGGTATGCATGAATATCATTGACAATTTGAATCGCTTCGTCAAACCCGTCATACTTATAAACAGCCAGTACAACACTCAGTTTTTCACCCGAGAACAAAAACTCCGGCCCGCGTCCGGTTTCCTCTACCATCAGGAATTTGCAGTCTTCCGATACCTCTGCAATACCCGCAATATTGCCAATCGTTTTGGCTGGCTGGGTAACAATATCCCGATTCAGTGTATGTCCGTCGGGCCACATTGCCTTTTCCAGATTGCCTTTATCCGCCGGTTTTACCATATATCCACCCTGCCGGATCAGGCAGTCAATAAAGGCATCATAAATACTGTCTTTTATCACCAGCGCATTTTCACAGGAACAACCGGAGGCAAAGTCGAATGTCTTACTGATGCATACATTCTTTGCCGCTTGATCCAAATCGGCTGTTTCATCAATAACCACTACCGCGTTGCCAACACCAACGCCATAGGCTGGCGTTCCGGAACTGTAGGCCGCCTTTACCATGGCGGCGCCACCGGTAGCGATTACAAGATCGGTTTGCTCCATTATTTGTTGGCTGATACCCATTGTTGGGTGTTCCACACAGATCACAATGTCTTCTGGAGCGTCGTGTTCGCGCAAAACCTGACGAATAATTTCCGTTACCTTATTTGTGGTTTGTTTTGAGCGTGGATGGGGCGAGAAAATAATTGCGTTTCTGCTTTTTACAGCCAGTATGGCTTGGGTTGCAGGGCACAACTCCGGCTGGGTTGTGGGTATCAGAGAGCCCACAACGCCAATTGGCTTCGCAATGCGGCGCATGCCTGTTTCCGGGTGATCTTCCACCACCCCCACTGTTTTTTGCGGATTGATGTCCCGCAAAACACCCCGCACCTTCTTGTACAACTTATTCAGCTTGGATTCATAATTTCCCATGCGGGTTTCTTGTTGGCAAAACGCCGCTATTTCCTCCACAACATCCGGCTGCACCAGCTTCCAGCCCACTGCACGAGACAACTTATCTACACGGTCTTGCGTATATGTTTCCGCAACAGCTTGTGCGTTTCGGGCCTTTTCGACAAGCCACTTTACATATTCTATTTCGTTTTGTTTGTTGACCATGTCCACCTTGCCCTCCTCCTAACCCATATCCACTGTATTATCATATATTTTGGCGTCTTTCATATTGCCGGTAAGGGGTGCAGGAACCAATTGCTCCACCTTTTGTACTGCCTGTAAAAGCTTTTTCATGTTAACATTGGTCTGAACGCCCATGCTGTGTAACATATTCACCGCATCCTCTGTGGCAGTATTTCCGGCTGCCCCCGGCGCGAAGGGACATCCTCCCAGTCCGCCAACAGCTGTTTCGAAAAGCTTAATTCCAGTCTTCATACCCGCCAGCATATTTGCCAAGCCCATTCCTCTTGTGTTGTGTAAATGCAGCCCAAAATTAACATTTGGAAAAGCTTTTTGCACCTCAAAGGCATACTGGTAAACCTGCCTTGGGTTTGCTACGCCTATGGTATCGCACAGCACAATTTCCTGTACTCCCATGCCAGCTAATTCTTGTAACACCCTCAACACATCTTCCAGTTGTGTAACGCCGGCAAACGGGCACGCAAAAGCTGTTGCAAGGGAAACCCTCACCGTCAACCCCGGCAGTCCTTCCCGGATTTCCTTCAGCGCAGCCAACGACTGTTCTATACTGCGTGCTACATTGGCCTGATTGTGCCCCTCACTGGCTGAAACCACATATGTAATTTCCTTTAAGCCTGCTTCCCAGGCATTCTGCGCACCACGAAAATTGGGTACAAGCGCTATGGCCCGAATATCAGGAAAATTCTGCATTACATGCTTCGCCACAAACTTGGCATCGGCCATTTGGGGCACTGTCTTTGGATTTACAAAGGAAGTGAACTCAATATCAGATAATCCGGATTGTACCAACAAATCAATAATGGCTGTTTTATTTTCTGCTGGGATAATATCCTTGACGTTTTGAAATCCGTCCCGTGGGCCCACCTCAACAATAGTTACAACAGGAGGCCATGTGTTATTACCGGCCACACTATATCACCCCTTGCTGATGGTAGTTTTCAATCTGTTCTTCATCCATTCCCAGCCATTTAGAAAAAATTTTCTGGTTGTGTTGTCCCAAAAGCGGCGCCGGACTGTTGATAATTGCCTTTGTATCGGACAGTTTGATATGGGGACCGTTGAGTAATGTGCTTCCAGCCACCGGATGTTCTACAGAAACAAACATTTCTCTTTCTCTTGCCTGGGGATCGTTGACAACATCCTGCAAATTATTTATCTTGGATGCCGGCACACCGTTGGCAATTAAAGCTTCTACCGCTTCTGTGCTGGTGAGTTTTGTGGACCATTCTTCAATAATTGTCTTAATCTCTGCATGGTTTTTCACCCGATCCGGATTGGTCAGAAACTGTTTGTCTTTTGCAATGTCGGGTTTGCCCATGGCAATGCACACATTTTGCCACAGCTTGTCATTAGCGGCGCTGATGACAAACATTCCATCGTTGGAGCGAAACGAATCTGTCGGATAGTTGGATTCATATCGATTTCCAATTCGCTGTGGCAAAGTGCCGCCCATGGTATAAATGGGATAAATGATTTGCATGCTTGCAACACCGGAATCCATAATTCCTATATCGACTTTCTGCCCTTTTCCCGTATTCCTCTTGCTTTGTAGGGCAGCCAGAAGGCCAATGGCCAACGAGTATCCCGCCAGGGTATCCGCCATTGCAGTACCAATGCGTGTAGGGTCGCCTTCGGGCCATCCGGTTGTGCTCATCAAGCCACTAGAAGCCTGCCCAATTACATCATAACCTGGACGCTGGGAATATGGCCCGCTGTGCCCAAACCCTGAAACACAACCATATATTATTCCAGGATTTATTTTTTTCAGCTCATCATATCCAAGATCCAGCTTTTCCATAACACCCGGGCGATAATTTTCTACAACGATATCCGCTTTTTTAACCATATCCAAAAACAGAGCGTGTCCCTTGCCCTTCAGGTTTAGGGTGACACCTTTCTTGTTGCGGTTAATGTTCATAAAATAACCGCTTTCACCATTTACAAAGGGACCAAATCTACGACTGTCATCTCCTTTTTCCGGCATCTCTATCTTTATAACCTCGGCGCCCAAATCCGCAAGTATCATAGTGCAGAAGGGACCTGCCAGCACACGGCTCAAATCCAACACCTTTACACCATCCAATGCGCCTGTTGGCTTCATTGTCATCTTTCTCACCACCTATCTAATCTGTTGCTGAGTTTTTGGACATATCCAGTGCTACCGCAATTGCAATAATTATTCCTTTGATTACCTGTTGCCAAAGAGGCGATACATTTACAAACTGTAAACCATACTGAATCACTGTAAAAATAAGAACGCCTGTTACAATTCCACTAACCTTACCGATACCGCCTGTTAAGGAAACACCGCCAACCACACAGGCAGCTATTGCGTCAAGTTCGTATCCATTGCCGTAATTGTTGGTTGCGCCCGCTGTTTTTGCCGATTCCAAAATACCGCTGGCGGCATAACAAAACGCTGCTAAAACAAATACAACAATAATCGTACCCCGCACATTCACTCCCGAAACCGTGGCCGCTTCCTTACTTCCACCAAGCGCATAAATATTTTTGCCAAAGGTTGTTTTATTTAATAAGAACCAAACAGCAAAACATACAACCGCGGCGATGGGAACCAAAATGGATAACTTATCAAACAGCTTTATCTGTCCTAATGCCGCAAAATCCGGGCGAACTCCGCCAATGGGTTGGGAATTATTCGGCGACATATCAAAGTAAAGGGAACAAATACCGTAGATCATGACTTGCACAGCCAATGTTGCAATAAAGGGATGCAGCTTAAAACGCGCCACCAAAACGCCGTTTAAAAGGCCAAAGATAAGACAGGCCAGGGCGGCAATGGCAATTGGAATAAGAAAGGAAATATTTTTTTCCGGAAGTCCCGGATAAAACGGATTGCCATACGTGGTTGTTTGCAGCATTGATGTGGCAACCACTGCCGCCAATCCGATCATTCGGCCGGCTGAAAGGTCGGTTCCACCAATAAGTAATGTCATACTGATACCCAAAGCTGTAATCAGCCGCGTGGAGGACTGAGTTAATATATCAAGCAACACGCGTCCCTGTACAAATTTGGGCTCAATCAGACAAATAATAATCACCATCGCCAACAGGGCGAGGATTATGGCGTTGTCGGTAAAAAATTCTTTTACAGTATCCCTGTCAATGACAACAACACAATCCATTGTTTTTTGCATTTTCATCTGTATCAGCCGTACAATACCGTATATTACGGCCAGGATCCCCAGCCCCGTAACAAGCTGAGGGGCGTCGTATACATTTTTCGAACTGAAATGAGACCATAACAAACCGCTTAAGAAAATCGCTGCACCCGCGATAATAAACCCCGCTGCATAATAAGCGCGTCGAATGCCTGTTTTTTGCATCTTCGTTCCTCTCCTCACCATCATCATTCCGCGCCGGTCTTAGATACAGACATAAAGCGGGTGGCCAGTCGCATTATGTCTACTTGGGTAAATTGTGCGGCATCCTCAATAATACCAGCAACCCGTCCCTCACACATCACCATAATTCTGTCGGAAATACCTATCAATTCAGGCATTTCCGATGTGATCATAATGATCGATTTCCCCTGCTTCACCAGCTCCTGCATAATTAGATAAATTTCGTATTTTGCTCCAACATCAATACCCCGGGTCGGTTCATCCAGTATAAAAATATCTGGGTCCGTCAGCGACCATCGGGCAAATAAAACCTTTTGCTGATTTCCACCGGATAAGTTTTTCATAAGTGTTTGGATATTCGGCATTTTTACATTGAGTTTTTTGCAGGCTTTATTGGCTGCTGCCTTTCGTTGCGCCTCATTTAAAATGCCAAATTTTGAAAACTTTGCCTGGCTTGCAATCACTGTATTGTCCAATATGGGCAGTATTCCCAAAATTCCATTGCGCCTGCGCTCCTCTGTAAGCAACGCAAAGCCGCTTCTCTTTGCATCCCGCGCATTGCGCACTCGTCGAAGCTTACCTTCTTTTAGAACCTCTCCCGAAACAATGGGACGCAATCCAAAAAGGGCCTCTACCAGTTCGGTCCTCTGCGCCCCCACAAGCCCTCCTATTCCCAGAATCTCACCTTTGCGCAATTCAAAGCTCACATTCTGAAAGGATTTTGCAATGGGAGAAGAGATATCACGAACCTCCAATATCGGATCGCTGGCGGGAATATATTGTTTTGGCGGGAAACGGTGTGTCATATCCCGGGCGACCATGTGCTGAATAATCATATCGGTTGTCAAAACGCACGACTCCCAGGTACCCACCAGTTTTCCATCTCTCAATATTGTTACCTTGTCACATATTTCTAATATTTCTTCCATTCTGTGTGAAATGTATATGATAGCGCACCCTTCTGCTTTCAGCTTGCAAATAATTGTAAACAAGTGCGCGGTCTCATTTTCCGTCAAAGAGGATGTTGGCTCATCCATAATGATAATTTTTGAGTTGTAACTGACTGCCTTGGCGATCTCGGTCAGTTGCAATGTGGATGCCGACAAGTCCTTTGCCAGCGTTCTTGGATCGATAGATAGCCCCACTTTCTCAAACAGCTCATTGGTCATTGCAACCATTTTTTTGTGGTCCACTGCAATTCCTTTTTTCGGGAACCTTCCCAACCAGATATTTTCCATAATGGGCCTGTGCCGAATTGGATGCTGCTCTTGATGAATCATAGATATGCACAGATCTAACGCCTGTTTGGTGGAATTGATGACATGTTTTTCTCCATCTACCCATATTTCACCGTTGTCTTCGTGATATATGCCAAACAAGCACTTCATCAGCGTTGATTTACCTGCGCCGTTTTCCCCCATAAGCGCGTGTACGGAACCTGGCTTTACTTTTAGATCGACGCCATCCAAAGCCACAATACCCGGAAAGGCTTTGCAGATATTTCGCATTTCCAATACATATTCGCCCATTTACTGTCCTCATTTCTCCGCAAGCATAGCCGTTTTTGAACATGGTTCCATGCAGGGAGGTCCCACATGGAACCACCGCGTTTTCAGGCGATTATTTATAAATTTTTCTGCCTAACAATTTTGCGCATCACATAAATTCAGTATAATTGTCCAATGTAACAGCAACATAAGGCACCCATATATAGTTGCCATCCACATCATATCCCATGGTTTCGTTGTTCACCGGCGTTCCCACTACATTGTAATATGCCAGCCTGCTGCAAATTTTACCCTGGTTATTTGCATCCTGCAGGACCGTAGCATACAGCTCGCCTTTTTCCATGGCCTCCAGCGCCGGGGTTGTTGCGTCCACGCCAATGATTGAAATGAACTTATTGGAATCTCCGCTATTGTACCCTTCGCCCTTTAATGCTTCCAAAGCCCCAAGAGCCATATCATCGTTGTTGCACAGAATCACTTCAATATTATCAATACCCACCGATGAAATCATTGTTTTTACTAAATCATAGGCTTCACTTTTACCCCAGTTTGCAACGCCTTGGGAAAGTATCTCGTATTCCAGTCCCAACTCATCCAGTTTTTTCAGCGAACCTTCGGTACGGGCGATAGTATCCTGGTGCCCCATTTCGCCTTCCAACAAAAGCATTTGCACCTTACCATCTCCATTTTTGTCTGCATCCGGGTTGTTTTTATAGAGGTCTACAATTAATTCCCCTTGAATATATCCTGCCTCAATTGCCGGAGAACCTACATACCACGCCTTTTCATAGCCGGCAAGATCTTCTTCTGTCGGTTCGCGGTTGACAAATACAATGGGGATTCCCTCGCTTTTGGCCTTCTCAATCAGCGGTCCGGAGCTTGTGCGATCAACCGGATTGACAATCAGCGCATCCACCCCTTTTGTAATGTAGGTATCCACCTGTTCATTTTGCAAGGGCTGCTGATCCTGCCCATCCACCGCTTCAAAATTGATTCCCAGCTGTTTTGCCTCTTCCTCCATACCATTGCGCACCAGTGTCATAAATGTATTGTCAAATTTAAAAATACAAGCTCCCACCGTGACATCGGATGCATCCACGTTGTTTGCATCCGGGCTAGCCGGATCCGCATTTGTACCCGGGGTTGCCATATCTCCGGATCTACTGCATGCTGACAAAGAAAACGTCATAACCATTACCAATGCTAATGCAATTCGCTTTTTCATCTTATCCTCCTTGTGGACATGTGTTGATTGCTTCTTTGCTATCTTTAGGCACCTCCTTGCTGCCCAATATTCTATAAATTGCTTCCCGTAACATAACCGGTGTATATGGCATCAATAATTTTCCCGGGTTTTACAGCATCCCCAACCATATAGAATTCTGCTTCATCGGGCACAAACGGCATTCCAACGGGCTGCAAACCTGCCGACAACACAACCGTATCCGCCCTTAGTTTTTCCTCCTGGGAATCCTTTTGCTTTATCACAACGCCGTCCGGCTCAATGCGTCCTACCATTGTGTTCGCCATCAGATTTACGCCTCGCTCCCGCAGCTCTATATGCATCAGCCTGCGGCTATCCTCCGACATATCTAATCCATGTTCACTTCTCATTTCCACCACTGTTATTGTTCGCCCTTGTTGTTGGGGTCCATCTGTTACATCGTAGTCGATGGTTTTTCCATACACATCGGTCATACCCAAAAAGGCAATGGATTTGCTTTGGCCGGCTAGCATTTCAGCTGTTTCACATCCGGTAGCACCGCCGCCCAGTATCACCACAGTTTCTCCTACTTGTTCCGGGTTTTGCAAAGCCTCCTGCGCTGTTATAACATTTGGCAAGCCGGCACCGGGAATTTGCCTTTGATAATCTGCCCCACAAGCAAACACAACGATGTCGGGGGCTATTTTCTGAACATATCGTTTGTCTGCTTCCGTAAGAAAACGTAATTCTACATTCAACAGGCGCAGCTCCCTTTCAAACCAGGCTGTTAAATCCGCAATACGGTATTTGTTGGGGGGAATTGACCCTGCCTTTAATGCACCGCCTGCATTTGCTGTTTTTTCACAGACAATTACCTTATGTCCTCGCTCAGCAGCTGCCTTTGCCGCCGCCATGCCACCTGGTCCGGCGCCTATCACCAAAACCTCCTTCCTTTTGTTGGCGGGCTGCTCTTTTATCTCAAAATAGCTTTCTCGCCCTGTTAGAGGATTTACTGAACAACGTAAGGATTGCCCACTGTCCACTGAATTGAGGCACTCTTGACAACAAAGGCAATTGCGTATGCGGGATTCTTGATTGAAATAGACTTTTTGACAAAAGGCGTCGTCGGCCAATATGGAACGCCCTAAAGCAATCATGTCCGTATCGCCATTTTGTATAGCAGCCTCCATTGTATCCGGATTGCGCAGGCCCCCCGCGCAAATTACAGGAATACTGACCACCTGCTTAATCTTTCGGGAATACGCAAGCAAAAAACCCTCAAAATCCCCAAATCCATTGGGGCGGAGATTGAACATTACTGAACCGGTTGCCGCTGACGAAATATCAATTGCTGCAACCCCTGCGTCCTGCATCATTTTGGCCATCTCTGCCGACTCATCGATATGCCGCCCACCATGAATAAACTCTTCGACCGAATAACGAACCATGATGGGAAAGGTATTCCCTAAAGCAGCCTTACACTTTTGAATAATCTCCAACAGTATTCTCATGCGGTTTTGTGTGCTGCCGCCATACTGATCAGTGCGATGGTTATACAACGGGGATAGGAACTGTGCTAAAAAATACCCATGTGCCGCATGCAATGTAATGGCATCAAACCTCGCTTGCTTTACTCGGATAGCTGCCTGTACAAACTGCTCCTCTATTTCCAAAATTTCCTCTATACTGAGAGATTTTACCTCACAGCCAAAATGAGAAATATTGGAGGCCGATACCTTGGGGCCAATATTTCCTTCCGAACCATAATGGACAAGCTCAATCGAAACCTTGGTTCCATACCCATGGAGTACGTCTACTAAGTTTGCCCAGCCCGGCACATATCTGTGGTGGGTTAACAAGGGCTGTACTTCATGGTTAATAATTGTTTCGTCTACCGATACCGCTTCAACCACCACCATGCCCACGCCATGTTTGGCACGTTGTTGGTAGTACGCAATAAGCTGGTTACTTACAGCGCCGTTCTCATTGGTATAGTTTGTGTTCATGGGTGCCATTACCATACGATTCTTTACCCACATATTTCCAATTTGAATAGGCTCCAATATCTTTTTCATTTTAATGCCCACTCCTCTCTTTGGGAATTGTGCCGGCATTGCTATAGAAATATTTCGGCGTGAGCCGAAACGGTACAAAACCGATTGGGGCTGTTGCTTAAATTTTTTTTTCGCTGACAAGGCTTCCTGTATAGACTGTCCGTCCGGTCAGGCGACAACTAAAATGCTTTTTAACGATTGCTAAAACATTGCGGTACTTTTCCAAGTCAACACCTGTTGCAATCTCCATTTTATCCAGCATGTATAACAGGTCTTCTGTTGCTGTGTTTCCAACTGCTCCGGGTGTAAAAGGGCATTTCCCCAAACCGCCAATCGAAGTCTCAAATGAATCAATTCCTTGCTGCATGGCTACCAATGTGTTGGCAAGGGCAAGCCCATGGGTATCGTGGAAATGCATAGAAAACTGAATTTGCGGAAATTGTTGCAACCACATCACAAGATTGCCCACCTCTGATGGACCCGCAAGCCCCAGAGTATCGCACAAGGTTATATTCGTTATGCCTGCCTTTGCACCTTCTTCAACCACTTTCATAGCCTGATCTTGGGATAATTGCCCAAGATATGGACAATTAAACGATGTGGGAATGGATAGGTGCACAGTGCAGGATGGATATTCCTGTTGAAACCTACGCAACATCTCAAAGGATTCCTGAATTGTGAGATTTGTATTCATCTTGTTATGTACATGACTGGCCGAAATCTCAAAATTGATTAATTCTGCTCCCTTTGCAGCGGCTTCCCTTGCTCTGGTAATGTTTTTTGCCAGTACTCTGCACCTTGCGGAACTGTATTTACTGATTGCCATTTTTAAAATTGCTCCAGAGTCACTCATTTGTGGGGACAATTTAGAACTAACAAATGCAGCAACCTCCACCTGTGAAATTCCAGCATCCAATATTCCTTCAATGACAGACATCTTCAACTCTGTGGGAATAAACTCAGTCAAGCTTTGAAAACCTTTACTAGGCCCGATTTCGATTACTCTGATTTTGTTTGGGTACACATCATCACCACCTTTTAGATAACTCATTCAAAACAAAAAAATGTATTGTTTAAAATGACGGTGCGGTTTTCTTACTACTATTTACGCATAAACAACAATATAAGTCAATAATAATTCAATTAAACTGTGTATTTTCTACTTTTTATACGAATGAATCAATTACTATTTCGATTTATCCCTCATATCAATTGTACAAATTAACTAATTCATCGCATATTACAAAAAATCCGTTGCAATTTTAAATAAAAATAAACGGATTTTTTGTAACTTAATATGATTTTTTTCTTTATTCTTTTCTTTTTTTGCTTGGAATGATATTCTTAACTTAATAAAACTTAACCGAACATCCATAATCAACTTAACATAATATTGAAGCCAGTAGCTTCGTATCATTAATAAATTATTATTTAAGCACCATTTTTCTATTTTCCTACTCTTTTATCAATTACTAAACTACTTAATAAAATACAACAAGGATGGTAATATATGGGTAAAATTACTATGGCAGATATCGCTGAACGCGCAGGCGTTTCGAAGGCTGCGGTTTCAAAAGCACTGCGGGGACTTCCGGATATCGGTCCTGAAACGACCAGCCGCATTATTGCCGTTGCAAGCGAAATGGGGTATCGGCCCAACAATATGGCGCGATCCTTGCAGACCGGTAAAAGCAAGCTAATTGGCGTATTGGTTCCCAATGTTGTAACTCCATATTATTCCATAGTTTTGCGAGGCATCGAGGCTACCGCTTACAAAAAAGGCTATACTGTAGTAATCAGCAATACTGACGAAGCCAACAGTAAAGAGCAGGAGCTGCTAAAAACGATGTGTTCCATTCCGGTAGATGGAATTATTTCAGTTCCTATCCACTTGGAAAATTACGCAAATTTAAACACTCCTTATGTTTTTTTATCACGATATCCTTATATGAGTACTCTTGGCATCCCCTCCGCCCCAAAAGACAGCTATGTATTAAATGACGACTATACCGGCCAGCGCATTGCAACAACCCATTTAATCAAACGGGGATTTCACAATATACATTTGATTATCAACTCCAACGATGCGACCTCGGTTCAGGGCATTAAAACCATTATTCGAATTAACGGATATAAACAAGCACTTGCAGCTCATGGGATACCCTTTTGCGCAGAGAATATTTCTGTAGAAAGCAATGACGTGACCAGCTTTTATAACGCGGCCCAGCGCATCTTAGAAGTGTCTTCGCCCCCCCTTGCATTTACATGTACCAACGATGTAATGGCCCTGGGCATTATACACGCTATTGCGGAACGAGGCCTACATATACCCAGCGACGTGGCTGTCATTGGGTATGACGATATTGAACTCAGCAATCATTCCACCCCGCCTTTGACAACCGTGCATATTGTAAAACAGAATATGGGAATCCTTGCAACCGAGGTACTTATAACACATATGGAACATCCTGACACACCTGCCAAGCAAATTTTGCTTGATCCTTATATTATCCAGCGTGGATCAACATAAGGAATACAGGTTCTAAACATTTTTTCTTTGAAAAAGACAAAACTCCACATTTCGTCCAACCCGATTTCTTCCACTTCCTCAAATGAAAGTACATCGAACTGAATTTCGTGTGAAGTTTGCCGTTCCCGGATATATTTCAGATAAACAGGGCTGAGCTGCTCCTTCGTCTGGCAGGGCGGCAGCGCGCTCGTCCAATTATGGCCTTGTACCTTCCATCAGTTCTTCGGCCAAAACCTCTTCCGGTTTAGAACCTGTATTCAAAAACGTTTTAATAGCGTGTGGAGATGGGAAATGATGGTCATATTTTCAGCAGATTTAGTCGTGATCTCATAATCTTTTGACAAACGGCGAGAACCATTCATCCAACCAAAAGTACGCTCAACACGCCAGCGTTTGGGTAAGATTTGCCCCCCAGCGGATTTGATGCGCTCAGAGATATCCACC
>Ga0153939_1000163_pt1 | contig 23279 bp, 11 predicted proteins | sample TSNJ023MetaG_FD_104734 | JGI IMG/M metagenome (GOLD analysis project Ga0153939, IMG submission 104734) | Attine ant fungus gardens microbial communities from New Jersey, USA - TSNJ023 MetaG | ecosystem: Host-associated > Fungi > Mycelium > Unclassified | place: USA: New Jersey, Brendan T. Byrne... | reverse complement strand
TCAGCAATTCAGGTTGCTTCCAGCGACGGATCTTTCAGATGGATTAATCCTTTGCCACCGACTTTTAGTCGGAAGCACATTTATGTGCGAAACCACCCACTTTAGTGGGTGGTAGTTTAGTTTTAGGGATTCACAGCGGTCTTCGTACCGCCGCCGTGCTGCGTTACACGCGGGCGGCATTTGACTTTTACCACACCTCTTGAAAACGCATCATCGCTTGCTTTGCTTGACCAGACATACGCTTCGCCCGTGCCAAGGTTGCTCATCTTCTCGGATGACAAGGAGGCAAGAGCCGCATTAGCTTTCTGGATGTGTTTCAACCATGCAGGAGAGTTGAACTTATGCATGATAATCTGGGATGAAAGTTCAATCAGTTGCGTAGGCACGGATGGAGGATCCTGTGACGCGACCAAAATGCTCGTTCCCTTATGCCTCATTTCGCGTACGATTTCCACCAAGCCGGAAATCAAATCGGTGTTTTCAATATACTTGTGCGCCTCATCGAATACCACCAGTTTGTTGAAGGATGTGTCATTGAATTTAGCTTCGGCGAAAATTTCAAGCATCACGACGAACAGTCCCAAGGCTTCGTCCTTCTCAATGAATTCATCCCGCAAATCAACGATAATCAAGCGACCAGGGCGAATGACATCTGCAAGCAAATAAGAGTCGTTCACATATTCGGCAGCAAAGGACAAGCGTGTCAACGCAAGCTCTTTCAAGTTATCGCTAAGATGTGAATTCTCAATCCCCGTGCGCAGTCCGTCCATGGTAAGGTTTGAGCGAAGCGCGCGCATAATCTGGTTGATTTGTTGCAAGTACATCCGTTGGCTTCCGGTGGCACCCATTAGGAACTTCCAATGAGCCGCTTTCAATTCTGTCGCTGCAAATGAAATCGGTAAGGTTTTAATACCGGGAAATTCGGCTCTGCGTTCATCGACCTTGCTCTCCGGCACAAGCAACAGGATGTCACGAAGTGCCGCAGGTTCAGCATGATAGACGTCTCGCAATGACGCAACTTCTCCTACGGAGATGTTTGCACGAAGCATAGAAGCAAATTCCGGAGCATAATCCTGCGTGGGACTGTAATGGAATATTACCGTGGCGAGTGGACATGGCAGTACATTAATATTTTCAATTGGCATCGTCGCCATCTCAACGATGGAACCAAGAGTGTAGCTCTTACCACCGCCCTGAACACCGAACAAGCTGATAGTATTGCAGCCGTCTAAATCCAAAGCAATTTTCCTGCCTGCATATTCGCCCAGCAGTCCATATTGCGGTGTTGCTTCACTTCCTCCAAGCAAGACATCATATGGTACATCGTGAACAGGTGAATATGTAATCGGAAGCCCAGATTCGGTAGGAGCTTCTTTATCAACACCATCCTGCATTCCAGAATCGCCACTTAGTAGTTCGATCTCTATCGCCAAATCAGCATTAGCACCATAAACAGTTGCTTCGCCATCGTGAACTGTATCTGAAGATTCCGAAGGTAATGAACCATCAACAAGTTTCTCTTCAACGAATTCGTACTGAAGTCTTGGCTCTTTTGACGTAGAGGATTCCCATCCAATCGCCCTTTTCCTCGTTGGGGCAAGAAATGCCGCAGTATTCAGTTTGGGTACAGTCGGGAAATGCGCCTCGCTAAGCGAGCGGCTGACAATAGTTTCATCGTCTGCCGATATATCTTGCTTTCGGCAGTTTTCCAACATATCACGGATGAGATTTTTCCCGATACGGTGATACTCAATACCCGCTTCCATATCCGGCGATTCCGTCCCATCTTTCTCGAAGTCAAACACCAGGGCGGCACGGCGGAATTCCAAGGTGTACCCGCTTTCTATCGTGTTGAAAAAGCTATATACCTCCTTCGCAGCATCCTCTGCGAAGATGCCATAGCGAATCGCCCGTTCCAAATAGAACCGAAGTATGCTCATCAGTTCACGGCTTTTTAACAAACGTTCTGGTCTGTCTGGCGTTTTCATGGCTGGGTCAAAGTGCCTTTGTAGAATACGTTCGCTCTGATATATCTGCTGTGAGATACTCTCCTTCAACTTATTGTAAGAGGAAATATCTCCGACATCGGAGTAGCACTTTACTTCGACCAGATTGCAAGTAATCACCCGGTCAACAGCGTTCAAATCAAACAAAGCCAAGTCCGTTCGATTCAGGCTGACGCCGTCGTCCACGCTTTCGATGTCTTTGCCGGAACGATACAAGTCAATGTGTGCGTCAAGTGGGACGATTACCTGATTGTCCAATGCGCCTTGATACTCCAAATAAAGCCTTGCCAACGCAAGCCCAAGTGCCTCGGCTTGCTGCGTCGATGCGGAAATCAGCTTCAAGGCAAGCTGTCCTGACAATGAGCGCAAGTTTGATATTATTTGAGATGCCTGCTCATTGTCAATCATGATTCCATGCTTGGCAAGGACGGGGTGGAGCATCGCCCTCAGTTCATTCCCGGAACGTGATGATATTATTAGGTTGTGCGTGGCATTCGTCTTCGATCCCGGAACAAAATCTATCAGGTAATCAGGTCTATTTTTTCGACCGCCGTGGTCGAAAAAATCAATACCCATGTATCGGTCAATCGTGAAAACCCAATCACTCACTTGATGGATTTCGTAAATCAATTCACGGCTATCCACCGTCAGGCCCAAAGTCACTACTGGTACGGAATGGAAGTCCGAACCACCTGTGGCAACAGCGGCAGTAGCCATGCAAATCTGGCGGCTCAACCCTGCTAAAGAATCGAAAGAGAAGTCAGCTTTTTCGAGCAAGGTAGTGTTCGGTTGCCCGACAATCGGATGCTTCCTCCAGAACGTACCCGTCTCATCGTCCGTGAAGTCTACTTCAAAGCCTTGAATCAGCCCGAAGAGCGGGACATTGGCATCCAGCTTTTGCATCACTGACAATTCCTCCGCTGGGAACACATCCAGCATGATGCTGATATGCGCTTGGAATTGTTCGGCGTTTGCGTGAAATTCCTCAATGTCGTACCGAGCAAGTTTCAACTTGGTAAACAAATGGCTTCCCGTTGAAGTGGCAAACGCTTCAACTTCCGCTTTCACGGTATTGTCTGCGTGAAGCAAAGATTCCAGCGATTCGCCGAGCGTTGGGGAATCGGGGTCTGCTGCAAACAAGCGGAGGTCATAACGCAAATCAGCGTATCCTTTTTTCTGCTGCAACTGTATCATCGCTTCTGACAATATTAAACCGGAGCCAGGATTGAATACATTAAGTGAAAGTTCGCGCACATAAGGGTGCTGGGTGAGATAGCGTTCGATTTTCTCGGCAATCACATCACCGGTGATATCCATCCCTACATCAGCAGGCGAACTCAGGCCAAGTGCCGAACAAATCTCAGACATCACCCCCCTCGTATTCACTTCGGAGATAGGCATATAGACAGCCCAGAACACATTGAGATTGTCGATAGCGGCAAATATCCGACCATCGTTGCTGGGCAGAGCAACGGGGAAAGCATGGGGGCGAAGGGAATCCAATAGCGCTTGGCGAACGCCGGGAATCATCACCTTGCTCCCATTTTCTATTTTTCCAAGCCAGCCTTCACCTGTGCTTGTCCAGCAAGAAAACCACTGCACACGCAAGGGATGCGTGGGCGAGAGCAATAGAGCCTCTTTTTTATGACCGCGATAATCTGTCAGAATCATATGTAATGAATCTATGGACAACACATTGCGGATCGTGCTTATAAGGGAATGCAGTTTCTGACCTTGGACAGTTTTTGATTGGTGGAATAAGCTCCCCAGCAGTTCAATATACGCATTGGCATAATTTAAACATTCTTGCTTCGCATCGCGATAAGCGAAGCCTTGTGAAATGCAATTGGCTTCCCCGTTGCGAATCATCTCAAACATAACCTCCCGTGCGCTGTAAAAAGCTGCAAGCGCCGGTGTTTCTGGGAATTGGATTTCGGTTCTCTGAGCAGGCGCAACTGCCCCTTTATCAACTGACATTCTAAAATTGAACGTCTTTTGAGGTTCCGCCAGTATTGCTTGTTCAATCTCTTTCAAGGTTCTCGATACAGGAACCTGCCGACTGCCTTCGCCCTCAAACTTAATGTGGAGTGAATCTTGTTTCGCGTTTTTCCTGTTGTTCTCTGCCCATACTGCTCCTAAAACAGCAATGTCGGTACTGCGTTCATCACCCAAGGCGGTCAATTGCAACGTAAATAATGCGTGTTCAAGGCTCGTTTCTATCTGGATAGCGCGTTGCGGTGTATCCCCTTCAACTGTTCCATCTTCTATAATATAGAACAAGGGGCTTTCAACTGAAGAGTTTTCGGCAAGAGGCATAGGGTCATCGTCCGATGTCCACGGGGTGATACGGACATAGTGCCACCCTTCATCGAAGTCGAACTTATCCAGTTTTGCAATGTTCGTTGTGCATTTTGTCCGGTTACCCGCCCATGCCTTCACTTTCTTTGCTTTGCCGACAGCACCGCCGTCTTTTGAGACAATCTGAACCGTAAAGTATTCCAAGCCCCGCACTTTTGCCGGGAGTGGATTCACCTCGAAGCTGATGTTCACCTTTCTGGTTTTGCGCGGTATCAACACTTTCTGCCCAGTCAGTTCTGACAGCCTCTCATCGCTCTCTTTTTCCGAGACTTCAGGCAATTCGGCCTCAACAGAGTGAACCCTAATGGTGTCAAGATTCAAGTCCTCTTTGAATATCCATTTATGAAACGATAAGTTCCACCAAGCCTTATCACATGCAATTAGCGGCATCCATGCTTTTGGTTCCTGCACATCATATTTGCCGAAAAAGGCCACTATGCTTTTTTCAAGCTGAGCATCTTTTAGCTTCAACCCTGAAACCCGTCCGAGAACAGACTTATGCGAATCTATTAACTCCTGTACAATATTGAAATTTCTGATGATTCTTGTCTCAAAATTCACTGTATCCGAAAACACTTTAAAATCCGGTACCAGGGAAAGCTCGTACAATGACGCGCCGAGCGTTTCGCCATCAATGCCATTTTCTATTGCTGTCAGCAGATAGCGAACCATTGATACTTCTCCAGCGGCTGAATTCTTCTCTTGTGACAAACACCGGAAAAGGCTCTGCACCTGTCCGGCGAGAGTATGTGGTACACGGTCGAGCAACGATGACAGCACAGCGCCATATATACCTTCAAACGAAACATCTTCAAATGTGGCAACACCGAATGAATCCTCCGCACTTGTACGAAGATGAGATGGAATGAAAACAAGCAAGCAGGGACGCAGGTTGCCCTTGATATCAGGATTGCGCAGTTCAACCAACTTGGTGGAAGTTATATGATATGGCTTAGACACTTGGTCGTTTTGACAGAGAATAAAAATATTCTCGTTTGCCGTAGCTTTCCGCAAATTAATACAGGCTGTCTCCATGACTTCGGCGTCAAGGTCTGCTACCCGCATACAATGACCTGCTCCTCTTGTGGCAATTATTTGCACCAACTGCGGGCAGAGAGCGTCGGCAAGAGCCTGATTCAACTTGTCGGATGACAGTTTTATAAATTTACTCATGAAGACCTCCTGGCAGTTTTTTGTCTGTTCGTCTTTTCAATCACATAGCGCGGAGATACCTTTTGCGTGATATAAGCATCAGATAAATCCTCAAAGAACCCGATTTCCCTGAGCCGACGTTTGAACGCTTCCGCATTCAAACGCAACGCTCGCTTGTCAGGAATGCTGCTTGACAGCTCGTTCTCCGGCAAACGATCTATATACAAGCCGTATCTATTCCTGAGAAAATCGAGCAAATCCTCAACCCGGATGTCTCTCGTAAGAAAATGTCCGTCTTCCTGTGTCAAAACTGCGATTTGAAGAAGAACTTCAAGGAGCTTGCTTCCCATCGCAAATCGACGCCGTCCATCCCGGACACGCGGTTGGGCAAGCAATCCGTTTTCTTTGTTTTTTAGCAGAAGGGAATCCAAACATTCCGTGATGTACTGCCGATGGAAACGACCGCGATATACCATCAGGATTTCAATATACGAATCAAAGGGATCCAGATTCATCCCCATGATGCTCTTGACTTCCGGGTCAACATCGCCGCTCTCATCTGCCATTTCCTCGATAATGGATGCCAGCCTTGCCTCGAAATAGGGCTTGCGCAGGGAATCATACTCTTTGTTCTGCAAAGCAACAAGGTCTTGCACGCCAAAAACGCCGTTTGCGGGCCGCACGAGTTTCCCCGTCTTGTGGCACAGATAGTCCGACATTTCATCCAGCTTTTTGACCGCAAAATTGGCTTGTATGAAAGCGGGGATTCTCATGTAAATGCTTTCGGCTGATAGCTGTGCCAATTGTGTCATTTGTGGATTGTTGACATCGCCCATATCAACGACCAATGCGATATGGTAAGGGCAGCCGTCCATCGCATCGTCGAAACTCGGATTCACCGGGCATGACGTAATGCCACAATGGGTATTCCCGCAATGCTGCTTTACAAAATGGGGCAAAATTTTCAGCAACTTGATGTGATATAGCGACAAATGAAACGCCATGAGCGTTTTCAAATAGTCCACCAATACAGACCTCGGTATGAATGGCTCATACGCCAACAAACGAATAATATCATCAGCAAGAATATCAGATTGCCCGATACACAACGGCTCAACGCGAACAGGCTCTTTGGAATCCTTTGCGTCCTGCGTCACTTGGCTGTCCAAGCGCAGGAGCGCCTGCGTTTCCACGTCGATGGTGATGTTGGAATTGTATCGGTCAGTCACCATGTCAATCGCGGTGAAGAAGAAGCGTTTTAACGAATCCCTGACAGCCTGCCCCCTTCCTTTGCGTGCATAGAAAAGCATCCAATACAACTGCTCTGAAGCATTGTAGTCCCTCGAATGCTTTGCATTGCGGAACTTGTAGGTGTTCCCATGTAATGGGCGTGGAGCCGCAAACGACTGCTTCGCTTTGCCCCGGTTCACGACATCCATTAAATCGGTTTCAATCCATTTTTGGACGATTTGAGGATACTGTTCGAAGCCTTCAAACCACTCCGGGTGGTCAAGAAACTCCTCCGTGAATTTGTCGATTTCGAGGTCATTACTCCGTGCGGGTCTGCGACTGGTATATCCATCGTATTTCAATCTTGGAAAGAGCATAGTGAGAACCCTGTCCATTTCGATATGCTTAAAATCTATATAAGATGTTTTCTGGATGCGGAACTCCTTGTTCCTGCCTTTAATGCTCAATGGCTTCCCCTCCTCTCAACACGCTCCATATGCAGTACGCTCTGGTCATCCCGCCTGATTTGATAGAACTCGACGCCGTTTTCGGTCAGCAAGACTTCCTGATAGGGAGCAGCTGACAGAATATTTTTGAATACGGAAAGGCTGAGATAGAACCCTTCATGTTCCTCAATGCTGGGGATGTATCCGCTATTCAAACGCGTCAGCATTTCATGTACGTCAAGGTTGATTTTCAATGATGCTGACTGTCCGTTTTGGTCCGAACGATATACCAGCAGAAGGCTGTCTGGGAGGTATTCCAAATATGCATTGCCTCCATCCTGAATCCTTTGGATGGAAAAGCATTCACTATCAAATAGACGGTAGCTGCGAATCGTTCCTTTCTCCACGTGCCTAACGCGGAGCGCCAATTGATTGCCGAGGCGCTCTGGTGCAGTCAACCCCTCCCCGCGATTGATGGCGAGAATGTACTGCTCAGCGCTCTTGCTTGCGTTTTCAGCGACATCCTGAACCGTTTTCATAAAACTGCCTACACCTTTGTAGGGGAGCATATCCATCCAATCATTTTCGTTGTTGCCTCTACACTCAAAATAATACCTTCTGCGTAGGTGCGACAGATAGCGGCGGTGTCTGTTCGTGAGATTCGTCCGGTTTTTGGAAGAATAATCCCTCGGCAGCACATGATAAAGTGCATCAATGATGACATCATCGTAATCGCCGCGAGAACCAAAAGAAAACCGGTTGCCGCTTTTTGCTCTCGGAGAGAACATTCCTAAATCACGGTCAAGGGTGGGATTGCTCACGTTGGCCATGTCGATTTCACGAAGCAAGGATATGAGCCTATCTTGATTGGGGTTGCTGCCGCCCATCCATGAATTGAAATAATAGCTGTCAAGGATGAGGTTCTGCACTTCTTCACCGCCATTTTGATACAGAGAGTGGATTTCATCACAGTCGCGCGCACCGACCAGCATGAACGAAAGAGCGGAACGCAAATCCCTCATCGTGATATGCATCCGGCTACGGAAGTGCGTGATGGTGTACAGGTACTTCAGGCGTTCGATGACTTTGGTCCCAGCAATATCATCCTGAAACGTCTGGACATTGTGTCTGATATAACACTTCTCTTTCATATCGCAAAACTCGCAAGTCACCCAATAGTCTCGTTGAATCATTCTCTCCAGCATCCGTTCCATGATGGAAGCCTTTTCGCTACTGCCCCCGACGACGGAACGCATATTCAAGTTGATGGTCATCACGCCTTGAACCGGCTCCAGCATTGCATTCAGACCTTGCTGAACGATTTTGGACAATAATTCGAATTTGTCTCCGTGTTCAAGCAAGAAATCTACCAAACGGCCTTCGTTGATGGCGATAACGCGCGTTTGTACATCCGGCCATGCAGCAGAATCATTTCCCTCATAGGGGGCAAAGAACTTGGTGAGAACATTGTCATTCTGCTCATTACCCTCGTCCTGGCTGCCATCATAATTGCTTTGGAATGTATGCTCATTAAGGCGGAATAATGCTCCGTTTGTGCCTCTTAGCATGGTTGCCCCTTTGCATTCAAGCACAGACTCAAACTGTTGGATGAAAGCGGTTTTTCCGTCACCGGCATTGCCACTGATGATTACAAGTTTATGTTCCCCAGCCAATAGAGACGGAATCAGCCTCTCATCCAACAGAGTGGTTATATAGGTTGCCTTGCCGATTTCATTAAGTCCTCTTGTCCCCGCGTTTGAGACTTTACTCTGGCTGAACAGTGTCAGAAGATAGGAAACATAAGGATTGAAGTTCGACCTGCTAGATGCGAAGCTGACAGATATACCGACAGTTGAGGTGACAACTCCAAGGCTATCTGCCGTTGTATTGCGAAACTGTGTAATCATCGACAGGGCAGATAAAAGCGCCTCTGCCGAAGCAAACCGGTCTGTGCGATTAGGCGCTATGAGTTTCTCAATGAAACTGATGAATGCCTGTGTCAGTTCACTCCCGCCTTTGAACTGGCGAATATCCCTCGGTGGCGTGTTGAGAGGAGGGTTTAACTCGCTAAATGGGTATTTTCCGGCAGTCAGGCATTCATATAATGTGATACCCAGAGCATAAAGGTCGCGGTCTATGCGGTCTTGTTCTTGAGGTTCTGCAGTAAAGTCGTAATCGGGAGGAATATATCGCTTTGTCCCACCGCCCCCAGCGTGAGTGTCGTCTGACTTTACAGATACATTGAAGTCAATGATGCGAACGCCACTATCTGTCCAAAGCAAATTGGATGGCTTGATGTCTTGGTGGTAGACCCCATTCGTGTGCAGATGGGCAAGCCCTTTCGCAGTTTCCCTTACAATACGGACGCAATCATTCAAGGAAAGTGTATCAGCATCCATCATATCGGACACATCCAGACCATCCAGATACTCAAAAACGATGTATGGAGTCCTTTCGGTATCAATAAGCCTGTCTGCCCAAATCACTTTCACGACATGAGGATGCTCAGGCAACGCGCTTAAAGCTTTGTATTCTTTCCGCATCCGCTCATAGACGCTAAGTCTGTCTTTCGTCACCAGTTTAATGACCCTAACCACATCGCCGAAAGCGTCAAATACCTTGTATGTTACGCCAAAGCCACCTGTACCGAGTTTCTTTTGAATCCGAAACCGTTCGGCGAGAATGAAATCTTGCGGTAATTCAATCAACATCTCTGTTGTGAGCGTGGGTGGCGCTACGTTTTCCGTTTCTGATATCGGAGTACCGCTGGCGGCTTCTGGCAGGATGATTGTTTCCAACGCTTTGCCTGCCACGGCAGCGCTGGAATGGCGGTCTTCTGGGTCAAATTCGCAGAACTTTTGCAGCCAATCATCTATGCCAACCGGCAATTCGCTGTTTAGCTCTGAAGCTTTCAAGGGAAATTTGCCGTCTGCTTCAAGCATCTGGTCTACACTCTCGAATGGGACTTCGCCAGTCAGTAACTCGTAGAAAATCAGTCCGGCAGAATACAAGTCCGAAGCGATGCTGGCTTGGGTTGGGTCTTTATAACATTCTGGCGCTTGATATTCGTCTTCGAGGTCATCCACGATTTGGTGTGCGATTGTGGATGTACGATTCTTTCCCACACGCGCATAATCAAATCCAGTAATCCGTGTGAGACCGCCTTTCGAGATAAGTATGTCGTCTGGCGTCAGATTGCGGTGGATGACCTCATGATGATGAGCATGGTCAAGAGCAGCCAATACACCGTGCATGACTTGGAGTTTCTGGTCAAATGTCAAAGCGAGCGACTGCTTGATGATATGTAGCCGCAATACTTGGCCGGGTGTATCTTCCGTCACAAGAACAAAGCGGTCTTCGTCCTCCGTAGGAAAGAAATCTTTAACCGCAAGTATATTGGTATGGGTGGGCATGTGCGCAACTGCTCTGTAAGCGTTGCTGATTCGCAGCAGCTCTTCTTTTCTTGCCGCCTCATCTTGATAGGGGTCAGCCTGATAAACACGTAATCTTGCCTGACCGCCATTTTTCCCAAGTAGGCTGTGTTTGGCGCGGTATTCTGTATATCTGTCCGTACCGCCGAGTCTTTCTTCCACCTGCCACTCACGAAAGACTATTGCCGTGTTTTTAGGTTTGCCACGTCCTGTAATCACCTTAGCAATATGAGAAACATATGGCTGGATGTTGTCCAAAAAATGCGAGGGTATTTTTGTCTTATCTTGGAAATATCTCAGACAATGTTTGAGGTCTGTTACATCAGGGCTGTCGCGCCCGTCGCGGTCAGTCAAGGTGGCATCATCAGTAGTTAATAAAACCGCTGCATGAACACATACATTGCGTAGTTCAATCTGTCCGGGGTTACTGTCGGTGATGATATTGTGCAAGACCTTGGCGTGGCGGCGGAGTTTGGCTAAAGGCGAGAGAAAAGGCTGCCTTCCTTCTGGATACCATTTGGAGCCGATCACGTCGATATTGCCGCCAGTTCCCTTAATGTCAACCAGATAAACCGCATGAGGCGCGATGATTGCCACATCAATTTCAAACACTTCACTTTGTTTACGCATCTCGAAATTATGTATGACAAGCCAGCCGTCTGGCAGACGACCGCGGAGGAAGCCAATGGCTTTACGTTCGGCATCGTTGACGGGTTGCCCTATAGGTAAGACCTTTGCCATCATTGCCCTCCTTCTTCGATTGCGTGTTCGACAAGAGAACGAGCTTGGTCTTCACAGTCCTGCGCGTCCGCTCTCATCTCACCGGCTCTTCGAACGTTCTCATCAACTTTGCTTTCAATTGAATCCGTGCATCGCGGTATCCACAGATTACATACGTCTGGTGCAGAAATATGTGGTATCGAGCTGCCAGCAGCTGTTCGTATGAGTTGGTGGTAGCCAACATCGGTTAAACATAGATAGGCATAAAAATAGCCAGCCGGAATTCTTGAATTGCTTGCGCTAAGACGCAAAGCATCAACGGAAACGCACCCACCTGCAAAGCGGCGGTCCGCCCAAACTCCTCTGCCGATAATTCCTCCAACTTGTCCGCTGCGAGCCAATAAAATGTCGCCATCCTTCATCGCCCATTCTTCATCACCAGGCAATAAGCGTTTTGATAGAAAGCGTTTCGGTGTATAGTTAAGCTGGAATATCTCTCCACTTGTCAAAAAAGGAATCCCAAACTCTTCGTCAACAAATACTTGTTTCAGGCGACCTGTTTCTCCTATCTGTACCCCAAGAGTAGAAAACAAGTCCTTACGAGGCTGTGCTGCTATCATCTCATCCGTCTTCTTGGCGACTTCATCGTAATATGTGGCTTCCATACGTTTTACCAATTGGGAAGCATAGGCGTAAGTGCATGAAAATGAGCGGTAAGACAGAGCCATTTTTTCAGGGAACAATAGCGCAGTATTCACAATATTTCCGCTCTCTTTAAGCAACTTTGTCGCTTCCACACGCAAATCAGCCGCCCGCTGTACCAAGTCATGTGCCTGTTGTTCCACCGCGCCGAGACGGGGGACGGGGAGATCAGCAAGATGAAATGGTTCAATGTGTTGAATAATTGCCCCATATGTCCCCGAAATTACGAGGGGTACTCCAAATCTGCTGGATAAAAATGAATACAGGAATCCAGGCTGAATTTTTTCCTTGTCTGGTGCTACGCGCATAAAATGTTGAGAACCTGCCATGCCTTTCATATCTACACGGGAATACGCCGTTCTTCCAATAGTCCCAGAACAGGTGATTAGCGTCCAGTCATTTTCAATCAGTAATTCCGGTGATGAAACTGCTTGCCTTTTCGATATAAAGGGTAGGTGTGTAATATCCGCATCAAGTATGTCTGTGCTTCCCAAAAAAGGCACACCATACTCACTACTATCAACATACTGGCGTGCAAAACGAGGGCCATTGAAAATCCCTCCATTATGCCCAACCGTCAGGCTGCCCAGCCTCTCTGTATGATACTTTTTCAGTTGCTCTCTCGCCTCAACAGCACCTGAAAGATACGGTCCACAATCCAGCCGACACCCTTCGCCTAAAAGTAGCTTACTTGGTATAACCTTTGTCTGAAACTTCCTGCTCATTCCATCACCTCGCCCGTTTCGAGAAACTCCCAGAACTTACCCGCCACGATGGGCAGTTCATCATGAACCTTTTTGTCGCGTCTGGTTGTACGGAGAATCTCTACCTGATTGCCATGCCAGACACGCTCTATCACTTCTTCATCGAAGACAAGTTTTTCACCGTCGGGCGAACGTCGGAACAGGGGATTGCCCCGTGCATCCACACCTTCGCGATCTGCAACCGCCATGAGAACCTTATAGTCGGGATGCATCGTCTGATTTAAATCCTGCTGACTGCGGCGCCGTAACACCAAAAGGCTGGGCAGAGCAGGGGTCAGACCATACTCCTTGACTGTCACCTTAAACGGCTCTATCGGAAGGCCAACGCTGGCCATCACCTCGCAGTGCAACAATATCCACCAACGGATATATTCATTCCCAGGATTCCCCAACAAGCCATCCGGCAGGAGGATTCCTACCCGTCCTGTTCCGGGTTTTACCCATTGCAAGGCGCGTTCTACAAACAGCACCTCGCCTCGATTGAAGCCATACCTATCAATCAACTGGCGCAAAACCTTTTGCACGAGCAGTTTCTTCGGATTGGCTGTCTCCGTATTTCCGCTCAGTATATCGATATAAAAATTCTCTGGAGCGTTATCTTTTTCGGCTGTTTCGGTGTTGATGTCGACGTTTTCCAACTCGCTCATTGTTCCATCTCCATACGAAATTTATGGTATTCTTTTGCAATCACGGGTAAGTCGTTATCTTCTTCTTTTTCGTTCCGCGTAAGAATGCGTTCGATAACCTTGCCGCCAATTCGCATTCTTTCAACCTTTTCAACCGGTTTGACGATTTCCTCTCCATTAGGGGTGCGCTTGTATAGCTTGTTCCCGCGACGGTCATAGCCTACCTTGTCTGCCACCGCCATGAATACAGGATACTCTGCCATGCCTCTCATGGCTTCTTGCAACTTTTCCTGTTCGCTTTTCCTGCGCAGGAAGAGCAGACTGGTCAGAATGTTGACATTCGCCTCGGCAATGAAGGCTTCCACTGGCAAATCAACCGATGCAAGGACTTGGGTTTCCCGCATAATCCACCAGCGGATGTATTCAGAAGCAGGATTTCCAAGAACGCCATCCGGCAGGACGATTCCCATGCGTCCAGTCCCCGGCCTCAGCCACTTGATACAGCGTTCGATGAATAAGATTTCCGGTGACATACTGCTTTTCAAAGTCTGCGTCTTGCGGAAACCACCTTCGCCATCCGACTCCCAGTTGTGCGCCAGTTCATATTTTTCGAGTATATGGTGGTCGGTAATCGGTATATCAGAGCCAAACGGTGGATTCGTTGCGATGATGTCCACCGTCTCAAAGCTAATCTCTTTTTTAGCGGCGGGAACATCCGCCATATGCCCCAAGGGGAATTCCAGCGAATTGAGGTTATATATATGCCCTCTGCCGTCACCAGCCAGCACCATATTCATCTGCGCCGCACGAATCAAGAACGGGTCGAAGTCCGCTCCATAAACCATAGTAGCTGCATATTCACGCAGGCGCTCATGGACATTAAAAAATTCTTGTGTGTTCTCAGTGCCAGCCTCGGTATCCTGCTCTTTGCGGAATTTCTCCAACATATTGGCCAATGTCGCTACCAAGAAGCCACCTGTTCCGCAGGCGGGGTCAAGCAGACGTTCGTTTTCTTGTGGGTCAAGCATATCTATCACCAACTTGACCACGCCTCTAGGTGTAAAATACTGTCCGCGGTCTCCGCGCAGGTTCACGCCGACAAGTTCCTGATAGGCGACACCTTTCGCATCAACATCGGTTCTTGTGAAATCGTACTTTGCAAGCTCGGAAACGATGAAAGCCAACGCTCTGTTGGACAAGGTGATTTCCTCGTTGCCCCGAAAGATATTGTTGTATTGCTTCTTCACCTCGGAAAAAAGCGATTCTATCCTCTTTTTTATTTCTTTTTGGCCTGTTTCTGTGAATTGCTCTTGTGGGCCCGCCCAAAACCGAGGCTTCCAAGACGGTCGCTGCTTTGAGCGCAAGCCTTCATCGTGCATTTTGCAAAAAATCAAGTATAGGAACTGCCAAAATGCGGCATCTTTAGGCATCCCCTCGTTGCCGTGGATGTAATTATGGCAGCGACGGAAAGTTATTTTCAACATTTCATTGTCAGCAATGCGGGTGTGGGCATCGGACAAGACATCTTTTGTGCCGACAGATTCTTCCGCCAATGGCCAATCACCGATAGGTATACACTTCGTTTCAAAACGGGTTTGCTCTTTCTGCACATAGAAAAAATCCAATCCGTTCGTCCAAAGTCCAAACCTGATGGAACCAACATCCTGCATAATGGTCTCGATTTCTTCCAAGTCCTTGGCGGCTTGTTCGAAATCACGGATTCGCACAGCATTCTTGCCGATGCTCGGCTCCGGTCGGCAAATCACCGCACGACTCAGATTTTCTGAAATATGCTCCCGTTCATGGTGAAAAATCGCAACGTCAATTTTCTTACGACCTGCAACCGTATAGTCCAACAACATATCATCGGGGGAAAATCCGTATTCATGAATGAGAGCACGTACAACCCGCTGACGAACCAATTCTTTCTTTGTCTCTTTAATCTGCTTGCCGGATATGTAATCTAATGTAAAGCCAACGGGAATTGTGTTTTCGATTTTTCTCTGCAACTCGTTCTTCATAAGATCTCTCCCTGTCTTGTACTATTTTTGCGGCAACCATGGCTGGATTGGTGTTTCATGCTGTCATTTCGGCAATTCATACGTCTTCAGTGGAATCAAGGAGTTCCACGGTATCACTCACATCAACTTGTAATGCATCGCAGACCTTAAGCAGAATATCCATGCTCACGTTCTCGTGGTTGGATAGCTTTGCGATGGTAACCGAACTGATACCTGCCAAGCCTTGCAAGTCTTTCTTCTTGAGGGCTCGGTCAATCAATAGCTTCCAAAATTTCTTATAACTGGGCCTTTTCATATGACTTCACGCTCTCCACATATTACCACAATTATCTTCTCAATTATCTGTATTCTATCAGAATAACTTCATAAGTACAATAGATTTATGCCACAAACAATATTCACCCGAATGTTTTTCGTGTCGCATTGATTCTGCAACGGTTGTAAATCCTTATATTTAACCAAAGTAAACGCATGTTTTATTAAAATACCGTTGACAATACGCTCCCGACGTTGTGACTCGCATGAGCCACAACATCCCCTGTTTTAGACTATTATAATGGGGAAGATATTGTATGCCGGTAAAGCTTTCCTTGGACATTCTTTAAATCTATATTGACATTTGAGATCTGATGGGATATACTTATTTCGAGGTGAAAAATAAGTATCTCGTAAACGGTATCACATTAATCATAATAGTGTAAAAGGAACGGTAAACAATGAAGCAGATATCATCCAATAAGAAAATCCGGGAAGAAAACACATCGCTGCTGATTCGCACGCTTATAAAAAGCGGCGGAATGTCTCGTATCGAGTTGTCGGAAGCATGCGGACTCGCGCCCAGCACGGTTACTCAGGTGATTTCCTCTTTAAGCGAACGCAAGCTTGTGGAGGAATATCGAACAGGAAGCTCCACAGGAGGCAGGCCACCCGTCTATGTGCGCATAGCGCCGCAATATGGCTGCATTGTCATTTTTTCCATCAAACGCAATGGGGTGACAGCGGAAGTGTTTGATCTTTCCGGCACCAGGAGGGAAGAACTTGTGCTGGCAGACAACATGCTGGTAGGCAACACCTTATTACGGGCTATAAATAAAGTCGTTGTCAGCATCATGGAGGGGGGAACGATTCATCCGGCCAACATTATATGCATTGGCCTATTGTGTCAGGAAGATATACCCGAGCAGGATTTGATGACAATGTATTTTTCATCGGCGGAGTCGGCCATGATGCCGCTCGATGTGGCAGTGCATTCCCGCTTTGGAATTCCAGTCCGCAAAGAGATGATCGAACGATTTTCCCTGGATTACTTTGTGGAGACCTACAAAGCCCCCTATGCCAATTATGCGTATATCAATGTGGGAGAGCGTATCACAGTATGTTTTACCATGGATAATGAACGGGTTGAGCTGGGAGGGATCAGTACATTTGACCTTAATAATTTCCTGCACGACAAATTGCTGCTGCAAAACGTCGCTCAATCACGTCACCATGACATTGTGCAACAACGGGAGGAGACCTGTTCCCCCCTGCAATTTGCGCACAAAATAGCCGTAGCCATCCGAAGTTCCTGTACCTTCTTTGCGACGGATATTGTCTATGTGGGCGGCAAGGCAAAGGAACTTGATAAGATCGCCAGTGAAACGACCCGTTTGCTGGAAGGACGCCCGCCTGTCGTAAAAATGGAGCTTAATGTCAGTAATGTTGTGGACCTATTTAAAAGCCGGCTGCTGCTTAGCAGTGCTTCCACGTTGGCGCAGCAGACCTGATGCATAGAAGTTTGGCAAAATAGAGATAGAACCGCTTGTTCTGCACATTATATGGGCAGGGTGTATTTTTTGCTGCCAAAAAGGGCAGCTTACCTTGGAATTAATGCTGTGGGCTCTTCACCAATGAGCGCTCGGGCAGATGGCTCCCAGCTTTGATTAATAGACCGGCGGCTTGCGGCCGTATGCTGTCGGCAGATACTTTAAGACTTGCACTTACACAAAGGGAGGGTTATAAAGTGGTACAAGGTATTATTATTGTTGTATTTATGGTGCTTATGATGTTTCTGATGATGGCAAAAAAGTGCCCGACACTGATTGCGCTGGCAATCCTGACCATTGGAATCAGCCTTATCGGTGGAATCCCTCTTAAGGGGAAAGAAGGTATTCTGACGAACGTCATAACAGATGGTTCCATTGGGATGGCAAGCTCGTATGTAGTCGTGCTCGTTGCCTCCTGGCTGGGGGCGGCGATGAATAAAACAAAGGTGAGCGAAACATTGATCCGCAAAGCCGCCGAGTTTGGCGGGGACCGTACCCTGGTCGTAACGTTTTTGCTTTTTGTCGTGTCAATCCTGCTCTGTGCCAACATCAATGGGTTGGGAGCCGTCATCATGATCGGCACCATTGTAATCCCCATTTTGATTTCGGTGGGCGTGGATAAATTTACGGCCGGATGTGTGATGCTGATGGCAGTGGGCGCCGGCAATCAGTTTGGCCTCACCCGGCCAACGTATATTGCCAACGCGCTGGGCATTGAATTTGACCAGGTATATGTGATCAGCTGTATCTGTGCAGCTTGTACGGTGGTGGCGGCACTGGTGTTTATCTCGTACCGCTGGCTGCGCAACGGAAAGAAATTTGCTTTTTCGGCCAGCGCGGGTTCAATGACTGTTGATGAAGATGACGATCAGGATTACGAAATCAAAGGTTTTCGCGGTTTTATGGCCATGCTTACGCCGTTTATTCCAATCGTGTTTGTCGCGGTCATCAAATGGCCAATCATGCCGGCTATTATCCTCGGTCTCATCTGGGTATTTGCCTGGACGGCCAAAGGGTGGAGGCGCACCTGCAATCTGGCGGTAAAAACTTGCTACGAAGGTTTTCTGCTGGGCGCGCCGGGTGCTGCACTCATGATTTTTATCGGTATGTTGCTCAAGGCGATCAATAACGAAACAGTCTCAGGGCTGCTTGTCCCAATTACAAACCATATCACCCCAACCTCCATGATTGCCTTCATCCTGTTTTTTGGTCTGCTGGCACCACTCAGCCTTTATCGGGGGCCTCTCACTATTTACGGCCTGGGGGCAGGGATCGCGGTACTCATGATTTCGGGCGGACTGCTGGCGCCGATTCTTGTCTGCGCAGGCTTTATCTCTAATGGTTGTCTGCAGACGACTTCATGTCCCACCAACACGCACAATGTGTGGGTGGCCAGCTTTGTAGAAGAAGACGTATCTACTATCATGAAAAAACAGATGCCCTATGTATGGGTAGCCTCTTTTGTCGCCCTGGTCATCTGTGTGGTGCTGAACTGGTAAAAGATCCTGGTGCTGCCGGTTGTGCAAGAGCGCGGTCGGCAGCACCAGCTGGCAATTATCTGAGGAAAATGAGGAACCGGCATGAAAGTAAGAATAGGTGTTGACGTCGGCGGCACTTTTACCGACGCGGCTATTATTAATAATGAAACCTTTGCATTGATTGGCACGGAAAAAATTCCCACAACTCACACTGACGAAAAAGGGGTGGCGGCGGGAATTGTCACAGTGCTGCAGCGCGCTCTGAAAAACCACAACATCAAGCCCGAAGATGTGGTGTTTATTGCCCATGGCACAACGCAGGCAACCAATGCGCTGCTGGAGGGTGATGTGGCCAGGGTTGGTATCGTTACGCTAGGCAGCGGTCTGGAGGGGCAAAAATCCAAATCGGATACGAAAATGGGAACGATTTCGCTTAACGATACCAAGGTGCTTCCCACTGCAAACCGTTATGTGGATACTAAAAGTGTCTCGCTGGAGTCAGAGATTCGCGCGGCTCTGTTGGAGATGAAGAGTGAGGGATGTGAGGCCATTGTTGCGGCAGAAGCCTTCAGCGTGGATGATCCCGCCAGGGAGAATCAGGTGGTGGCGCTGGGGAAAGAGGAAAACATCCCCTGCACTGCCACCAGTGATATTTCAAAGCTTTACGGACTTAAAGTCAGGACGCGCACAGCCGTGGTTAACTCAAGCATCATGCCCAAAATGCTGGAAGCCGCCGACATGACGGACCAAAGCATCAAGGCGGCGGGGATTGACGCAAAACTTATGGTAATGCGCTGTGACGGTGGTGTTATGACAGTGGATGAGGTGCGCAATCGACCAATTTTGACCATCTTGTCCGGGCCGGCGGCTGGAGTAGCTGGCGCTTTAATCTATGAGAAGCTGACGGACGGCTTGTTTTTTGAGGTGGGGGGCACCAGCACCGATATTTCCTGTATCAAGGACGGCCGCGTTATGGTGAAATATGCGCAGATTGGCGGGCACAAGACATTTCTCACCTCGCTTGATGTACGAACGGTTGGCATTGGCGGGGGCAGTATGATCCAAATCCGAAATGGAAGGATCGCTGATACCGGCCCCAGAAGTGCGCATATTGCCGGGTTGCAGTATGAGGTATATGCCTGTCCAGAGGAAATAGCCGATCCGGTTCTAAAAAGGATAAAACCCACGCCCACCGACCCGGAGTATGCCTATATTGTATGCTCTACGGGCAAACAGTATGCCCTGACCCTGTCTGGAGCAGCAAACATTGCCGGCTTTGTTCCGGAAGGCGACTATGCGCGGGGAGACATTGAAGCGGCGCGCAAGTCATGGAAACCCCTCGCCGAAAGCATGGGAATCACGGTAGAAGAGGCCGCCGAGAAAGCGCTTGCCCTTGCTGCCGAGAAAAACAAAAAGGTTGCCATTGAGCTGATGCAGGACTATGACATGGACCCACGTACCACTGTTTTTGTCGGTGGTGGAGGCGGTGCGTCGACTGCCATTCCACACCTGGCAAAAATCATGGGCCATAAAACGCGGAACGCGCGCAACGCTCCCGTTATTTCCACCATAGGCGTAGCCCTTGCCCTGGTGCGGGACATGGTGGAGCGTATCATTGTCAACCCCACCGAAGAGGAAATTCTGTCGATTCGCCGCGAGGCAGAGCTTAAGGTAATCGACTCCGGGGCCAATCCGAATACGGTCGAAGTCGCGGTAGAGGTGGACGCCAAACGCAATCTGGTGCGTGCAACCGCAATTGGGTCCACGGAACTGCGCGCCAAAGACATGGACACTCAGAAGCTTTCCTTACATGAACTCAAATCGGTGGCGGCGGAAAATCTGATGATAGATCCAAACGAAGTGACACTGGTTGCTACAAACGGACCAATGTACGCAATGGCATATAAACGAGTGGAGAAGAAGCTGCTTGGCCTTTTTAAAAAGAAGAGCTGGCAACTCAGGTTGATTGATGACGACGGTGTGATTCGTCTGCAAAAAAGTAACGCACACATCAAGACGGCCAACGCGTCCAACTGGGATAAGATTTTCACCGATCTGGTGGAAAACAACACGGATTACGGGGATGGCGGTGAGGAGCTGCCCAGCGCTTACATTGTGTTTGGCCGACGGATTATAAATCTCTCGGGCTTATCAGGGCTCCGACACATGATATCGGTTGCCAGGACAGAAATGGAAACAATTGGAATCGAGGAAGCAGTGATCCTCATTTGTTCAAAAAAGCAGGATTAATGCTGTTGAAGGAAGGAGATTGCGCCATGCAGGAATCATGCTATCCTTTCCCGCAAAAAGAATCCGCAATCCGGATGCTGGAACAGGATCATTGCTACCACAAGATTGCTCCCCCAAATCGAATGATACTTGCAGAACGGGCATGGACGATCGGAAGTGAAGCGGCGGAGCACTTTTTAAAAGAGCAGCCGGTGGGTCAGCCACTCAACTTTTCTCGGATTATGCGGGAGCAGGGGTTGACGGTAGCGACAGAGGATCGGGATTATGTTTTGGGGAATACACGCTATTTTGCCGATTACCAAACCAAAACCGGCATAGTAACCGTATATAGGGGATCCGTTTCGTTGTGGGCCGCTCATAACGGAATGAGTTATCGCCAGGCAGAAAATCTGATTTTGATGCATGAATACTTTCATTACCTGGAGCACACAAGGATTGGCTATACCTCCAAAATTCATCCGGTGTACATGGTTAAGCTGTTTGGACGTTCGATTGGTTCCACCGGGCTGGCCAGTCTCAGTGAAATTGCCGCGAACGCATTTGCCCAGGCCGTTTACCCTTACGCCCTTCTCGAAGGCGTAAACGAGCCGGTGGTGCTGCCGCAGACTGCCGGAACGACAGTCACGGGGGGCAGCGAATCTGACCGATTTGGGTCGACCGGCTTGAGTGCCTATGGGTGGTTTTCCATTGCGCTGACCGTTCTGACTGTGGTCTTTAATGGTTTGATGCTGCTTCGGCTGCCATCGGTGATGGCGTTGCCGCTTCAGGCAGGTGAGGTGTTTTACGTGTCCAAGTGGGTCTTTGTACTGGCCTTCACCATGCTGTCCGTATTATTTTTGTCAGGGAGCGTTCGCAGCAGGACGGCACAGCTTCAAATATCCATAACCCAGGCGGTTTTTGTCGCCGTTAACATCTGGCTTGCGTTCGCGGGCGCAGCCTATTAATCGAGAAAGGAGCAATTCATGATGCAAGTTTATGATCTGATTGTAGCTGGCGGAGGGATGAGCGGTGTTGCGGCAGCGGTCGCAGCGGCACGCCGGGGATGTAAGGTACTGCTGGTTGAGCAGTCCTCCATGCTCGGCGGACTGGGCACCGGCGGCTTGATTACCATGCTGATGACCTCCAGGCACTATTTTTATGGGATCGGCTGCGAGATTATCAACGGCTTAATCCAAAAGAACGCTGCCCGGTTCATTGATGATTATCCCGTCAACGACTACCACCGCATTCCCTATGATGCCGAGAGCATGAAGCGTGCACTGGATGATATTGTGCACGAAAGTGGTGCCGAGCTATTGCTTTATGCCAGAATTACCGGGATCCGGCGCAGTGGCAACGAGATTACACACCTGGAATTGAGCGGGCAAACCGGTCCCTTTACCGTTTGCGGCAGGGTATTTATTGATGCTACAGGCGACGCCATGCTTGCGTTTTACGCAAACGAACCATGGGAGTGCGGTGCGGAGGACGGCAGTACGCAGGCTCCAACCATGACAGCCTATTATTCCGGTATCGATTTTGACCGGTATGAGGCGTTCCTTTCTTCCTACAAGGACGGCCCCGCAATTCCCAAGGTAAATATGATACATGATCTGATTCCCAGGGCCGTTGCGGATGGGGTTGTATCGGCAGCGGACTTTCATCACCCAGGGATATTTCGGCTGAGCGGTGCCTGCAATGTCGGTGTCATGAACGCGGGCCATGTGTATGGCGCAGAGTGCCTCAGTCCTCAGGGGCTGACTGCGGCCACGGTAAAAGGCAGAAAGATGGCGGAGGAGTACCTTCAGTTTTACCGCCGATACATACCCGGCTTTGAAAATGCCTACATGACCAATACCTGTAGTACCCTTGGATTGCGGGAAACGCGGCGCGTGATCGGGAAGTATGTAACAACGTTCGATGATAAAGTCAATTACCGCAAGTTTGAGGACGCCATTATGAGATACGATGGGGGTGCGGTCAGCGATGTCCACGCGTCCTCCTCCAACAAGAAAGCATACGATGCTTACTATGCGCTTTTCTCCAACCGTGAACATCTTCGAGAGGAAGATTGGGCTACCCTTCCCTACCGCAGCCTCCTGCCGCAGACCGTCAGCAACATGCTGATTGCCGGCCGGTGCGTTTCGGCTGACCGAAAGGTTCAGGGGCAAATACGCATTATGGGGTATTGTTATATGATGGGGCAGGCTGCCGGTACTGCCGCGGCCCTTGCCGTTCAAGGCAATGTATTGCCCCGCGATCTGGATGTGTCCGTGCTGCAGAAGGAGCTTAAAAAGGACGGGGTGGAAAC
>Ga0153939_1000161_pt1 | contig 23414 bp, 23 predicted proteins | sample TSNJ023MetaG_FD_104734 | JGI IMG/M metagenome (GOLD analysis project Ga0153939, IMG submission 104734) | Attine ant fungus gardens microbial communities from New Jersey, USA - TSNJ023 MetaG | ecosystem: Host-associated > Fungi > Mycelium > Unclassified | place: USA: New Jersey, Brendan T. Byrne... | reverse complement strand
GCGTTTCTCGGCGTCGACCATACCCAGCCGGCTTTACCGCCGTATCTGCGCATACTGGGCATGGACAATGACGGAGAAAATATTATTCGCCAAAATAACAATAGGCTCCCCATATGTGTCCGCCCAAGGGATTTTGAAGCGGCGGGCGGCGAAGCGCCGCGCTTATTCCAGCTGGAAGCCCGCGCCGACGACCTGTATGCGCTTTCATTCCCCACGCCCCAGCCCGCCGCGCTGGACTACACAACGCGGTTTATACGGGTTTGATACCCGGCAGCAGCGCCGCAATTCAATAAAACGAACGATATGTAAAAAAAGTTCACGATGCCGCCTAAGTGAACCGCTTTTCTTCTGTGCAACCAAAAATATCCGCGCTGTGTGCTCCGGACAAAGCTGCCTTACAGCACGACTTATTTCAATGTGACAGTCCAGCCAAAATCATCCTTGACCTTGCCCCACTGAATACCGGTCAGCCCGTCGTACAGCATCTGGGAAATCTCGCCGATTTTGCCCTGATTGATTTCCATCTTATTGTCCCCGTACTTCAGTTCCCCAATGGGAGAAATGACCGCCGCCGTACCGCTGCCAAAGGCCTCCTTCAGCTTACCCGCGGTATGGGCCGCGTACAGCTCGTCAATGGATAGTCTGCGCTCATTCACCGTATAGCCCTTTGCGCGCAGCAGCTCAATGCAGGACATACGCGTAATGCCGGACAAAATAGATCCCTGCAGCGCAGGCGTCACGATTTCGTCGTCCATCACAAAAAACACATTCATCGCGCCGACTTCTTCAATATATTTCTGCTCGATGCCGTCCAACCACAGCACTTGAGAATAATTCAGCTTTTCCGCCTCGTCCTGCGCCTTCATGGAGATGGCGTAGTTCGCCGCCGCTTTGACAAAGCCCGTGCCGCCGCGTACCGCTCTCACATAATTTTCTTCCACATAAATTTTTACAGGATTCAGTCCTCCGGCGTAATACGCACCCACCGGGCTTAAAATGATGACAAACAGCACATGGTCGGAAGGATGCACACCCACATACTCGTCCACGCCAAACACAAAGGGACGGATATAAAGGGATGTGCCGTCTGAATGGGGAATCCAGTCCTTGTCAATTTCTATGAGCTGCTTCAGGCTCTGCAGCGCAAAATCCTCATCCACCGTGGGCAGACACATGCGCTCACAGGAGACATTCAGACGCGCAAAGTTTTTTTCCGGGCGAAACAGGCGGATTTCCCCGTCTGTACCGCGGTATGCCTTCAGTCCTTCAAAAATGGACTGCCCGTAATGCAGGCACATGGCCGCAGGCTCCATCGGAATCGGGCCATACGGGACAATACGTGGATCATACCAGCCTTTTTCCTTTGTATAGTCCATGATGAACATGTGGTCTGTAAAGATTTTGCCAAAGCCAAGCTTGCTCTCATCCTGCGGCTTTTGTTTCGGATTGTCCGTACGTTCAATTCTCAGCTCCATAACGGGGGTCTCCCTTACCTCAAAATATTTCTATTTATTATAACATACCTGATTAAGGGCTGCAATATCAATATCCAATCCTGCAAATCAATTGTCTTTGGTTTATATTCGCAGTCCCTTTGGATACTTGTTTTTCAATCGGCCTCCGCTGGACTTTCCAAAGCCTGTTACAACAGAATTCACACATACCGCCGTATAGCCGCTCCGGGTGCTTTTGATTTCCTCTCCATGTAAAAATGCAAGAAGCTCTGCGTCATCCGGCAAAAAATCCAGACTGTTTTTGCATGTATCCTGGCTTTGAGCCATGAAGGCGCTATGCTCCGGCTCGATGCGCCTGCCTTTCATTTTGCCGAAAAGCAGTCCCGTACGCAGCACATGCAGTCCGGAAATCCGCGGCAGATCCTCGGGCAGCAGATAAAATCTGCTGCCCGACAAAGCAAAGCTTCCGGTGGGCCTGTCCGTAAAAAGTTCGGTATAAAGACCTTTTGCCTCGGTTATTTCCGCTGTTTCCCTTAGCAGCGCATAGGGCTGCACGAAACACGGGTTTTCACTTTTCCGCCTTAGCTTCGCGGCAAAATGACCTTCTCCGCCATCCATCGGATAAATTCGAACGCCAATTTGATCCACGCCCGGCCTGCCAAAGTCCACCGTGCATTCGATTATCTCAAAATCCGGATGCTCCCTTAAAAACCATTTGACCGTCTCTTCATTTTCCTCCGGAGAAAATGTACAGGTGGAATAGACCAGTTCACCGTTCTCACGAAGGGCGAGCGCAGCCGAACACAGAATTTCCCGCCCCCGCGCCGCGCACTGCCCGGGATAATCCGCATGCCAGTAAAGCAGGGCCTCCTATTCCTTTCGGAACATTCCCTCGCCCGAACACGGTGCGTCCACCAATACCTTGTCAAAAAAAACCTGCAGATGTTCACACAGCGACTGCGGATGCTCGCATGAAATCACGGCGTTTTTCACCCCCATGCGCTCCATATTGGAAAGCAGCACATGTGCACGGTTTTTTACAATCTCATTGGACCACAACAGCCCGGTTCCCTGCAGCGCCGCCGCAATCTGTGTAGACTTCCCGCCCGGCGCCGCGCAAAGATCCAGTACCTTATCTCCCGGCTGCACCCGCAGCAGAGTTACCGCGGATGCGGCTGAGGGCTCCTGAGCGTAAAATATTCCGGCATGAAAAGCGGGCATCTTTCCCACACGGATATCCGTGTCCAGATAGTACATGTCTTTTGCAAAGGGACTTTCCCGAAGGCGAAAGCCCGTACTTTTTACAAGTGTATTTTCATCGCATTTCAATGTGTTCACTCGAACACCCCGAAAAGCCGGTTTTTCATAACAGGATATGAGGTCAGGAAACTCTGCCGGCAGCATTTTTTCCATGCGACATAAAAAATTTTGTGGTAGATTCATTTTTTTCTCCTAAAATTGAATAAAGACTGAAAAAGTGTTCAAAATATCAATTGAAAGGGGCGATAACAATGAACAAGAAAAACAATCCATCCAATCAAAATCCCAGCAACTGCCCGGATAACAGGAAGGAAAATCCTTCCAACAAGAAGAACCCAAGCAATGAGATTCCGGACAGTAACAACAAAAAGGATTTTAAAAATCCCGAAATGTTCAAGGATTCTGATTACAGAAGCTAAAAAAACATTTATGCTTTCTTACAAAATGACGGTACGGCCGCGGTCGTACCGTCATTTTGCCGTCTGCTTATTAGAAGGAGCCGAACGCAAGCGCGTCACGGCTCTTTCTTTATTTTTCTAATAATTTCCTTCAACGGCTTATCGTCGGAATGGGTTTCTTTAAAACCTTCACCGGATATCTCACCTGCGTCGCCCACGATGACAAAGGCGTCTCTGTCCTCGCTGCGGATGATTTCATTGATAGTGTACACCTCAAAACGGCGCACCGCGCAAAAGAGCATTTCCCCTTTTTCTTTTGAATATCCGCCGCGGGAGCTGATATAGGTGACACCGCGGTCCATTTCCTTCAAAATGCGTTCGCCAATGTCCCGGCTCTTTGGAGAAATCACATAGAAAACCTTGCCGGTGCCCACATCGGCGCCATAGAGAATTTTATCGACGAGAAAGGAAGTGACAACAATGACGATACAGGCATAAAGAGCATTTTCAATACTGCGAAAAACCAGTGCCGAGGCTAAGACAATCACGCCGTCCACCGCCAGCATCAGCTTGCCCATTGAAAGATGCCGCAGTCTTTTTCCAAGCAGCCTTGCAATCATATCCGTGCCTCCTGTGGTTGCGCCGCGCAGAAACACCAACGCAAGCCCCAAACCCATTGCAAGCCCCGCCAAAAGCGATGTCACGATGATATCGCCGTTGTACTTGGGCAATATGCCGTCCAGTACATCAATTAGAATAGAAGACACCACCACCGCGCTGATGGTCTTGATGAGAAACTTGTAGCCAATCTCCACAATGCCCCATATCAAAATGGGTATATTGATAAGAAATGACGTCAGACCGATGGGGAAATTAAAAAGATAATTCAGCATCGTAGAAATACCCGATACGCCGCCCGGAGCGATATTGTTCGGCGCGGTGAACACATTGATGGACAACGCCAGCAGTCCGGAGCCCAAAACGATGCACAGGCAGTCAAGCAGTAAATTTTTTAATTTATTTTTCGTCATAGTTCCCTTCCTCAAAGCTATTTCGGATCAGGTCAAACAATGTCCGCAGCCGCTCCATTTGACCACCCAGATACAGGTATCCAAAAAGGCTTTCCAGGGCTGTTGCATTGTGGTAGTCGGCAATGTCGGCATTTTTCGGAACATGTCCCACACGGGCGTTGCGGCCCCGCCTGCAGATATCCGCCTCGGGTTCGCTCAAATGGGGCTGCAGCAGCTCTAAAAATCGTGATTGCGCCCGGCAGTTGACGAGCTCCACCGTGCGGCTGTGCAGCTTTTTGACCGGGCAATTCCCCTTCGCGATCATATACTCCCGCACAAATAAGTCATATACGCCGTCTCCGACGAACGCCAGCGCCAGGGGGCTCATTTCATTCAGTCTCAGCGCATTATCATACAGTTTTTCCAAATATGCGCCTCCTACTCGATAAAATCGAATTCAATGTCATACAGATTCACCGTGTCGCGCTCCTCGATGCCCGCCTCGCGCAGTGCGTCGATAACGCCGGTACTCATCAGCACACGTTGGAAATACTGTAAGGATTCGGTGTCGTCAAAATTCACGGTCTGTACCAGCTTCAGCAGCCAGTCGGCTTTTACAAAGAACACGCCGTCCTCATGGGTGATTTCCACCGACTTCTGTGTAAACTCCTCTACTGGCTTTACCGGTATGGGGTCCGGCTCATAGATGCGGATGGGCGGCAGCTTCGACAGCATTTCCATGATTTTTTTCAGAAGCGGGTCCACTCCCTGGCGGATCGGCGCCATGATGGGAAAAAACTCATATCCCTGCTGCGTCACATACGCGCGGAATTCCTCCACCTGCCTGTCGGATGCAAGGTCACATTTGTTTCCGGCAACCAACATCTTGCGCGCCGCCAAATCAGCGTTGAATTTCCGCAGCTCACGGTTGATGATCTCGAAATCCTCCTTCGGGTCGCGGCCCTCGCTCCCCGATACATCAACAATATGCACCAGCAGCCGGCAGCGCTCCACATGGCGCAGGAATTGGTGACCCAGTCCCACACCCTCCCAGGCACCCTCAATGAGCCCCGGAATATCGGCCATGACAAAGGATGCGCCTTCGCCCATCTCCACAACTCCCAGAACGGGCGTCAGCGTCGTAAAATGGTAATTGGCGATATTGGGCTTTGCCTTGCTGACAACCGAAACCAGTGTGGATTTCCCCACATTCGGAAAGCCCACAAGCCCCACATCCGCCAGCAGTTTGAGTTCAAGCTGGACCTCCAGCGCCTCGCCCGGGATGCCCGGCTTTGCAAAGCGCGGTACCTGACGGGTGGGCGTGGCAAAATGCGTATTTCCCCAGCCGCCCTTGCCGCCTTTTGCGATGACCTGCTCCCCGTCATCCGACAGGTCGGCGATGAGCCTCCCGGTTTCCGCGTCTTTCACCAGAGTCCCTCGCGGTACGTACACCACAAAGTTTTCCGCGCTTTTTCCAAAGCAGCGTTTCTCCCTGCCGTTTTCACCGTTTTTCGCTACATATTTGCGCCGGTAGCGAAAGTCCGCCAGTGTGGAAAGATTGTCGTCCACCTTAAACACAATATCGCCGCCCTTACCGCCGTCGCCGCCATCCGGGCCGCCTGCGGCCACATACTTCTCGCGACGAAAGGAAACCGCCCCGTCGCCGCCATCTCCCGCTTTAAGTTTTATTTTTGCAATGTCTATAAACATTTTTGCCTCCGCATACTTGAGCCCGCGACCCGCGGCCTCTGCCCAAATCCTGATTTTCTTATAAAACAGATCACTGTTATTGATCGAAATGATGTCGACAGGACTGCATCCTTGGCAAGAAAAATCCTTTTGGGAATACCAAAACCCTGACGCAGCCCCCCCTATAATTAAACCAATACAAGCCCAATACAGCTTTGCGGTCTGTTTCCGCCCTGCTGCGCCCAAATTCTTCATAGGCGTCAGCCCGCCTTCATTCTTCGCCTTGCAGTAAAATAACATCCTCGCAATTCCTAATCGTTTTTGGACTGGTTCGACTATAGTTATGGTTCTCTTTAAAATTCGCCATCCCTCAAAAAAAACAAGCTTCTTCAGTCACCCGAAGAAGCTTGTTTCTCTCGATTATCGGGGTGCATGGCAGCCCATGAAATCCGGTTTATTGCTCAGCGTATACACTGACCTTTTTGCGGTCAGCGCCCATGCGCTCGAACCTCACCTTGCCGTCAACCTTTGCAAACAGTGTATCATCCGATCCCCTGCCCACATTGTTTCCCGCGTGAATCTTCGTTCCGCGCTGCTTTACCAGCACATTGCCGGCCAGCACGAACTGTCCGTCGCCTCTTTTTACGCCAAGCCTTTTGGATTCGGAATCTCTGCCGTTCTTTGTGGAGCCGCCGCCCTTTTTATGGGCAAACAGTTGAATATTGATCTTAAGCATGTTATACCTCCATATATCTTACGCAAATGTAATCCTTATATTGTTCTTCAAGATTCTGTAAATGGATTTTAAGGCCCTCAAAAATATCTTTACACACGGAAATATCCCTGTTTTCCACACGCAGAAGTATAAATCCCTCTTCCGCCCGCAGTGTAAACGGCGTCACACGGAGCACATCCGTCACCGTGTTCAGTGCCATAAAAGCTGCGGAGGATACCGCGCTGCAAATGATGTCCATGCCCGCCTCCGCGTAATTTGCATGTCCCTCAATCTGAAAGCCATTTATTCCGCCGTCCGGCAGAACAAAAAAGTCCGCCCGGATCATTTATGCTTTGACGGCTTCAATCTGGACCTTTGTATAAGGTTGTCTGTGTCCCATTTTCCGCTTTGCATTCTTCTTCGGCTTGTAGGTGAAAACCATCAGCTTCTTCGCTTTGCCGTTTTTTACGATTTTTCCTGTAACGGTTGCGCCTTCAACATAGGGCGCGCCCACTTTTGTTCCATTGTCGTCGCTTATCGCGATAACCGGAAACTCCACATTTTCATTTTCAGCCACATCCAGTTTTTCTACATATATGACGTCGCCATACTGTACCTTATACTGCTTGCCGCCGGTCTCAATAACTGCAAACATATTTTGCCTGCCTTTTCTTTAGTCTCGCTATTCCTAGGTGCGGTGATAAACACCGGCTTGCAACCCATAATAAGCGGCTGTATCATGATACCATAAAGCCTTTTTGAAGTCAAGAAAATTTGACATACATTGGTTTTGCCCATACGCATGTGGCTGCCGGTTTCCGACACAGAAGCCACAATGAAACAGTATAAACCGTATGCAGGGAAACCAACGCCGTCCCCTTAAATAAAACAGCATGGCCCACGAAATGATACGAAGGCCATACTGAATTCATATTCACAAAACGGATATCCGATACGATCAAACGCTTAGAGACTGCGCGGTCCTTCACTTTCCACCGTGTCAAACCGCAGGTTCAAATAACGCGCCACCTCGCGCAGTACCGGCATAAAGCCGCCGTAGGTGCCGCCCAGATGGTGAATATATGGCCCAAACATCAGCTTTTCCTCCCAGCGCTTCCAATCGTCTGTCTCAAACCATACATAGGTGCCGTTGGTTTCGGGACCGGTAGTTGTCTTCCCCTCACCTGCAAACAGGTAATACTCCCCGTCGATCTCATCAAAACGGCAAACCGTCAGGTCGCCCTGGCGCAGCTCGAAGCGCTCCTGTCCCTGCACAATCCGCGCCTTGCTGTCCGGCGCTTTCAAAGAGTAGGCAAAGGGACCGCAGTGCCATAAAAGCTCGGCGTTGTCGTTTTCCGGATGACGGATGGTGAGGTCCGCCAAAAAGCCTGTATCCTCGCCCAATTGGCAGGCCCGCATGATGGCCATTGTGACTGCGCCGCACACATCGGTCTCACAGCTGACCGGCAGGCCGCAGTCGGCGAGCTCACCCAAAACGGTACAAACCGGAACTCCCAGCGCCGCGTTACAGCTGGGCCAGCACTCGATGGCCGCCGCCGTACAGTTGTTTTTCTCCATATTCTGCTGCACTGCCCGCTTCACAGCCGCAATTTTTTTTACCTTTTCCGCTTCCATCGCGGAGCAGTCGAAGCGTTTCTTCATATCCTCAAAATATGTACGGAGTTCTTCTCCATCTTCTTTTAGCAGCTTTTCGGTATCCGCCGCGATGACGATGGGCGAAATCGGGACTGTCACAATGCCAAAGCGCTTAATGAGCGCCGCGTCGTTGTTCATCACGCTCATAAAGGGTGCGGGCCGCTCGCCGATTTTTGCGATGCGCAAATTCTTCAAATCCTTTAATACGGAAACCACGCGGATAAAGTTCAGATAACCGCCCCGAAATTCATCGCTGTGCGCCGGCACATTATAAATATAGCTGTAGGTGATGCCGAAACGCCGCAGCACCTTTGTGGCGGCAAACATACCGCACTGGGTGTCGCGCCCGCGGGCCGTGTCGGAGTTCGGATGCTCGTCACGGGCTCCCCACACGAGCTGCGGAACCCGCAGCGCCGCCGAAATCTCCGCCACAACGCTTTCCTCTCCAAAGTCGCAAAACGGCGTAAACAGTGCATCCACACCGTGGTCTTTCAGCTTTCGCACAATTGACGGCACTTTCCCGTTCTCAAAGGCAATGCCGTTTTCACACAGGTCGTCGATGTCCACAAGCGTGACAATTCCCGGTTTGATTTTCCGAATCTCCGCCATAAACATGTCTTTTTGCCGTTTGGCCTCTTCCATACTTAAAAAACCGCGCTTTGTGGGCACGACGCCCAACACGATGTTCTGCTTATACATGTTCAATTCCCCTTTCGTAAAACCTTACACGTTCGTCTATTTCCCTGTAGTCAATCGTTCCATTTTCCAAAAACTGCTCCAGCGTTTTTAAATCGGGAATCCCCGCCCTGCCGCCGATCCTTGTGATTTTAACAGCTGAGGCGCCGCTTGCAAACCGTGCGCATTCCCGTACGGTTTTCCCGCTTGTCAGGGCCGCTGCAAAGGCGCCGTGAAACACGTCGCCCGCACCCACCGTATCCACCACATCCACATCAAATGCCGGCTGCACAAAAAAATCGCCGACGCTGTACACGGCACAGCCTCTCTCCCCAAATGTGAACGCGGTGATATACGGCCCCTTTTCGGAAATCTCTTTACAGTTCTCCATCAGGGTATTTCCTTCAAAATCAGGTTCTCCATAGAGCACCTTGTAAACGGATTCAGATCCGATGAACACATCGATATACGGCAAAAGCCACGGCAGGTCCTCATGGTAGCCGTCCGCGTCGATGAGCACCTTGACACCGGCCTCCTTCGCCACCTTCATGGCTTGCCGCACACTTTCCGACATATGCGAAACAAACAGCAGCTTCGCCCCTGTTACTTTTTTGATTTCCTCCTTAGAAAGCCCGGTATGGACCGCACTTCCGTTCTTATAGACAAAGCTGCGGGAGCTGGTCGCCTTTGCGCTGAGCACAATGGAAAGCGAGGTATCGCCGCCTTCACAGATGGTCATCGAACCGGCGTCGATGCCGTGCCGTTTAAAATCGGCAATGCAGAAGCGCCCGAAGATGTCGTCGCCCACCGCGCCCATCATGGCGCATTTCGCACCGAGCCTTGCCGCGGCCACCATGCCGGTGGCCACCTTGCCGCCGCCCTGCCAGCTCAGCTGCTGTACACTTGCGCCCGTATCCGGCGTAGGCAGCGCCGGTATGTTGACATTCAAATCCATGCAGGGCAGGTCAAAGCCCACAATATCGTACATAGCCTACTCCTTAAAGGGAAAAATGGTTTGGATTGAGCAGACGGATTTTCTCACGCACAAATTCACTCATCGGCTCGATGATACCGTTCACAAGGGCGAAACCGTCGCCGTTCTCGCCTTTTTCCCGCATAACGCTAAAGGCCGCGGCATACATAGCTTTGAAGTACTCCGTCGCCACATTGAATTTGCTCATCCCCTGGTTCACGGCCTCCTGCATCTGTTCGTCCGGAATGCCCGAGCAGCCGTGCAGCACCAGCGGAATGGATAGCGCTTTTCTCAGCGCGGCAATCCGCTCAAAGTCCAGGCTCGGCTTCGCCTTATAGTCGCCGTGGGCGTTGCCCACCGCCACCGCCAGCGAGTGGCAGCCGGTTTTCTCCACAAACACCTTCGCCTGGCCCACATTTGTGTAGTGGTCGGCATTTTGAAAGTCGTCTAAATTCGCGGCAGAGCCCACATGCCCCAGCTCGGCTTCCACATCAATGCCGAATATCCCTGCGATGTCCACAACCGATTTTGTCAGGGTCATATTCTCCTCATACGGCTTAGCAGAGCCGTCCACCATGATGGAGGGAAATCCATCCCGAATCCCGCTGACGGCAATTTCGTATGTGGCGCTGTGGTCCAGATGCACCGCCACCGGCACACTTGCCCTTGCCGCCACTTCTTTTGCCATAAAGGCGATGTGAGAGAGCGGACAGTGCTTCGCAAGGCCCGGATAATACTGGATGATCACCGGCACCTTTTCTTTTTCCGCCGCAAGCACCGCCGCTTGAATGGTTTCAAAATTCAGCGTATTGATTGCGGCAACCCCGTAATTGTTTTCTGTCGCGTGCTTTAAAATATCGTTAACCTTCGCAAGTGGCATCGTATTCTCTCCTTATACTTTGATGTTGGAATTGAAAAACAGCTCAAACTCCGGCATATTGTCCGTAAACACGCGGCTCTTTTCGTCAATGGCGCGGTAGTCTTCCGCACTGAGCGTAAAGTCCGCCGCCCCGGTGTTTTCCAGCGCGTGCCGCTCGTTGGTTCCTCCCACAATGGGCGCGGTGATACCCGGTGTGTTTATCAGCCAATTGATGCCGGCCTGTGCGGCTGTCTTGCCGTATTTCGCGGCGGTCTTAACCACAAAGTCCGCCACCTCCAGGCACTTCTCATAAATCCCCGGCTGGAACAGAGCCGCTTTCCGGCGGCCGTCGTCAAAAACGGAATCCTTGTGAAAGCGCCCGGTTAATAGCCCCTGGGCCAATGTGCTGTATGGAATGACGCCGATGCCGTTTTCAATACAATACGGCAGTATATCCCGGTCTATGTAACGCCACAGCAGGCTGTAGCAGGGCTGAATCACATCTACCACACCATATTTTTGCGCCTCATTCAGTTCCTCAAGACTGAAATTTGAAACACCCACCGCGCGTATCAGCCCTTTTTCCTTCAGCGCGCCAATATTCTCCATCGCCTCGGCGATGGATTGCTCCTTCGGCGGATAATGGAGAAAATATATGTCCAGATAGTCCGTGCAGAGCCGCCTGAGCGTTCGCACGCAGGCTTTTTCCATTTCCTCTTTGCCAAAGTGCGTCGTCCACGCTTTGGAAATCAATGTCAGTTTACTGCGGTCAATCCCTTGAAGTGCCTTTCCCAGCACTTCCTCCGCCCTGCCGTCGCCGTACAGCTCAGCATTATCAAAGCTGTCCACCCCCGCCTCGATGGAAGTGCGGATACAACGGACGGATTCGCTGTCGTTCACCGCGCCGAAATAGTCGCCGCCCATCGACCAACAGCCAAAAATCAGTTCCGAAACCTTTACTCCGCTTTTTCCAATCTCTCTATGGTTCATGAAAATTGCTCCTTCCGTATAAAAGATTTCACTTTTCTATGTAAAGATTAATCGAAATGGCAAAGTTTTTCAACTGTGTTTACTAACAAGGTTCCCAAACCATTTTTGTGAGTTTTCACAAATTCTCTTTATATAGTTTGACAAAGCCATGTCCGGAATGGATAATGAATACAGGATTAAAGCATAAGGGAGGAGTAACCGGCATGAGTGAACCGGCCCAAAATGAACTAAAAGAGAAACGGGATAACGCCCGGACCATCCGACGCCACAATATCCGAACGATTCTGGAGCTGTTCCGCCACAGCGACACCCTCACCGTGCAGGATATTACCGGCCCTGCCCGCCTCAGTAAAACCAGCGTCATAAAAATTCTTAATACTTTGCTTGGCGACGGCATCCTTCAAACGGCGGGAAAAGGCCCCTCCGGCGAGGAGGGCGGCAAGCGGCCGCTCCAGTTCGCTCTGAATGCGGAATTTGGATATATCATCACGGTGATTCTAGGCACCGAACACATACTCTGTACATTTTTTAACCTGAAGCTGTTGCCGGTCAGCTCTGTCAGCGAGTCTGTAACCCCTACCCTCTCCTATGAAAGCACCGTGGTAAAAATCGCCGGCCTGATTGAAGCCGGGAGAGCGCAGGCGGGAATTTCCTCTGAGAAGATTTGCGGCATCTCCGTGGGCTGTGAGGGCATCATCAGCTCCGACAGGGGCGTACTGTTGCACCCGGTGCATCATAAATGGAAAAACGACCTGCCGCTTGTGCAGGATCTTCGGACTTTACTGGACTTCGAGTGCCCCATTGTACTCGACAACGACTGCCGAAACCTTGCACGCATGGAAATGATTGCAAGGAATGACACACAGCTTTCTGCCGCCATTATTTTCACCGGCTATGCCATCGGCGGCTGTATCGTAAACTGTGGCAATATCCTCTCCGGCAAAAACGGTTTAATTGGCGAATTCGGTCATATCGTCATGGAACCGGAAAGTCTTCTTACATGCGCCTGTGGCAACAACGGCTGTTTCGAGGCGGTGGCCTCCAGCGGTAGATTGCTGCAGCTTGCGTACGAAGCGCCTGAAACAGAAAAAACGACACTCCGGCAAAAAATCACCACGGCCACACTGAAAACCGGTGATATTTTTCGTGCCGCGGACACTGGTGATGCCTTTGCACGCAAAAAACTTGACATCATCATCAAGTATTACTCTCTTTTTATTCACAATGTCAGCCTCATGCACGACATTGACACAGTTATTATGCAGGGAGATTTCGCCACTGCGGGTGAGTATTTTCTGTCGCAGCTAAAAAAGCGCGTAAACGCATACCGTTTTCATAGGCTGCGTCATGAGCTTCACATCAGCTATTCTCTCCTGCTGGATAAGGGATATCAGGAATCCGCGCAAAAAGGCGGCGCAAACCTTATGCTGTCCCGTTTTATGGACGGTTTTTCCGGTATGGCGCCGTGATCTCCTATGGATTCGCAAAACATAAAGAAGCGCCTTGTATACGGCGCTTCTTTATGTTTTAAGACAGTTGCTTCAGTTTAACAGGAGCCCTATACAGCGCGCCTCTCAAGGATCAGGCCAACAGCTCAAATGTACCCAGCAATATTATGATCACGGCGGAAATAACTTCCGAGTATTTTTCAAAGCGTTTTGAAGCGCATCTTTTTCCAATATAATTTCCTAGCAGCATCAGACCCATGCAAAAAACAGACGACATCACGGCGGTTCCAAATACAGAAAGACCGCTCATGCTGGCGCCCACGCCAAGGCCGATATTGTTGACCGTCAGTGCAATTCCCAAGGAAACCGTCTCTTTCAGCTCCAGCGTCTTGTCGCTGTTTTTGTCATATTTTTCCGGTTCATTGATGGGCCACTGCACATTGTGCTGCGTACCTCGTTTACGGCTGCACAGGTATTTGATCAGTCCGATGAGACCAATGACAATAATCATTACGCTGCCGACGGCATTGGCGAGCCCAACCGGCAGCCACTGCGTGATACGCTCACCGCACAGCATGGAGAGAAATGTGCCCGCAAAAGCCATGACCGCAATCAGGAAATTCGACAAAAAGGGGATTCTTATTTTTTTGATTCCATATGAAACCCCGATAATCAGGTTATCCAGATTGGATGAAACCGCAAAAAGTATAATAGAGAAAAACTGCATGTATTACCCCCGCATACTGGCCTGCATTTCTCTATCATATGTCGGGCGGTATGCCGCAGTGAATTTGCTTTGCTTTTGAAAGGCAAAGCATATCCCCACACTTTTCCCTTCTGAAACCCGGGGCTGCGCCCATTTTTTAGACAATGTCATAATTTCTTATCAATATGTTTAAAAACCGTTAATCCAAAAATCACCAAATCTTCACACCCGAGCTGTACTATAAATAACATCAAGTAACTGCCTGCTTTGAAACGGCAGACCAAAAATAATCCCTCTGTTTCGAGGGTTTACATAAATATCCCTCCTCACAAACGCAGCCTTTTGTAGGCTGTGTTTTTTATCCTGAGAAATATTTATGAGTGAAACGGAAGGCTTTTCCTGTTCACCCGGCATCGGATAAAACCACACGGGGCAATCATGACAAAACTGCGGGCTTTTCGAAAGTTAAAGCAACCCCCCCTCCGCGATCGGCAAAGGGAGGATTTGCAAAAAAAGCCTTACAAGAATTCAACAAGAAATTGAACAACTGGTCTGCAAATATGCTAATTGTTGCCTATAGCTCCTCCGAGCGCACATACAGCTTATAATACTCCTTCTGAAGCGCCATCAGCTCCGTATGGGAACCCCGTTCACGGATGGTTCCGTCCGCCAACAGCAGGATTTCCTTGGCACCGCGAATCGTCGTCAGCCTGTGCGCGATCACCAGTGTCGTGCGGCCTGTCTTCAGCGTTTCCAACGACTGCTGGATGAAGTGCTCGCTTTCGTTATCAAGGGAGCTGGTGGCCTCATCCAATATCAAAATGCGCGGGTCCTTCAAGAAGGTACGTGCGATGCTGATGCGCTGCTTCTGCCCGCCTGAAAGCTTGACGCCCCGGTGGCCGATGTCCGTGTCGTAGCCGTTTGGAAGCTTTTCGATAAATTCGTGGGCGCCAGCACGTTTTGCGGCCTCCACTACCTCGTTCCGGGCCGCGCCCGGCCGGCCGTAAAGGATATTGTCCATAACACTGCCGGAAAACAGATAGGTATCCTGCTGCACCACGCCCACGGCCTGCCGCAGCACCGAAAGGGACAGCTCTTTGACATCTTGCCCGCCCACCAGCACCTTACCGCCAGTCGCGTCGTAGAAACGCGGGATCAATGAACACAATGTGCTCTTTCCCGTTCCGGAAATTCCCACAAGGGCGATATAATCCCCGTCATGTATCTTGAAATTGACATCCGCCAGGATCTCCTCACAACAGTCGCCGTAATGGAAGCTGACATTCTGAAATTCCACCGAACTGTTCCGGAGCGTGACCTCCGGCAGGTTTTCCCGCTCCGTTACCTCCGGCAGTGTGTTCAGCAGCTCATAAAAGCGTTCAAAGCCCGCAAAACCTGACTGATACAGCTGTGTAATTTGCGAAATTTTCTGAATGGGCCCCACCAGGTAGTTCACATACATGATAAAGGTGATCAGCTGCGGCAGGGACAGACTTTTGCCGAGGATGAACACCGCGCCGCAAACCACAACAGCCGCCGTGATCAATTGCCCGAAGGTGTCCATACCCGTGTAATAATACGATTCATTGTGGTAAATGGAGCGTCTGCTCCTGAAAAAGCGATGATTCTGCCTGCCGAACCGCTTTTTCTCGATCTCCTCATTGCAAAAGGACTGCACCACGCGGATGCCGGAAAGATTCTCCTCCGCCTGGGCGTTGACCTCCGAAATGGCCTCATAGTTTTCATCATAGGCCCTTTTCAGCTTCTTGTTAAAGATGACGGCATACAGGATGATGAACGGAAAAAACGCCACGATGATGAGTGTCAGCCGCGGATGGATGCCGAAAAGGATGATGAGCGATCCGAAAAACTGCACAAGATAGACTATCAAGTCCTCCGGCCCGTGATGGTACAGCTCTGCAAGCCAGTTCAGGTCATTGGTCAGACGGGACATCAGCTTGCCCGGTTTATTTTCGTCGTAAAATGAAAACGAAAGCACCTGTAGATGATCAAAAAGCTCCTGGCGCATGTCGCGCTCCATCATTGCGCCCATCGTGTGTCCTTTGGCGTCATAAAAATACTCGCTGAAGGTTTTAACGGCAATGGTCAGCAGCATAGCGCCGGCGACGGCCAAAATCTGCCCGCGCATATCCCCCTGTCCCGTGCTCAGCACATCCCCGGTAAGCATTTGGATCAGCTGCGGAAACACCAGCGACATGGCCGCGGCCAGCATCGCGCAAAAAATGTCTGCTGCGAAAAGCAATTTGTAGGGTTTGTAGTACGAAATAAATTTCCCGAGTTTTGCCTTTTTAAGATTCATATTTCCTCCGATGAATGATCGGAAAAGGCATAAAAATACCGCAGACATCTCATCTGCGGAATACAGGTCATGATATAGCAAAGCTAACCCCTCTCACGGGGATGACGTATTCTTAAAAAGATGCCTTTCCGACTTGTTAAGTTGCAGTGGCCACCATTTTTAAGATTTTCATACGTTAACAGCTCCTTTGTTATTTATTGGCCCGTTCACTTTTTTTGGATAACGGGTGAGGCTATTATTCCATATGGCGGCTTTTTTGTCAAGGTATTTGTGAAAGCATCTTTACATGTGATGATTCGCTTTTTTACCAAATGCAAGGCATTTCTTAATATGATAGCGCACTGAAAGCGGGGGCTGAAGGAAACACAGTTTATATGACTTTTTTTATTAAACCCCTTGCATCTTCCGAACGTTTGTTTTATAATGATCTCAGAACACATGTTCGCAATATGATCAGGAGTGATAAAAATGCGGAAACGGCTTTATATTGACTTGGATGGAACCCTTGCACGTTTTCACGACGAAATTCATTATCTCACCCGTATGTACGACAAGGGTTTCTTTGAAAACCTGAGGCCCTTTCAAAATATGGTGATGGCGGTCAAGTTTTTTATTCACTGTTACCCGGATATCGAGGTTTCGGTGTTATCCTCTGTCGTTCCCACCGAATACTGCTGTGCGGAAAAGGTCCGTTGGGTGAAATGTCATCTGCCGGAGGTACACAACGTTATTTTGGTTCCCGAGGGTATGGAGAAAAGCGACTTTGTCCCGGATATCAGCAGGAGGGATATTTTGCTGGATGATTACAACCACAATCTCGAGCGCTGGTCACGCTCCGGCGGACGGGCGGTCAAGCTGGTCAACAACATCAACAATATGGGAAAAATAGGCAGACGCTGGAAAGGCGAAATCATCTACCATGACGACGCCCCGTTTACCATATGCAAACAACTGGGTGATATTTTTCAGTATACGCAGCTGGATTTTTACGATGTGATCACTGCGGGAGCAGCCGTTTGATACTCCATACCAGAAGAAAGAAATTCCAATAAAATGAAAGTTTACCCTTACCAATAAACGACAATCGATCCTGTCGATTATCAGTTTTTAAAGATAGCTACAATGAACCGGCGCTGGTCTTCCCAGCGCCGGTTCATATGACTGTTCGCAACTTACGAAGCTTCATGCATGAACGAAACACACCGGATAGCATATCAAAAACCGTACACTTTATGCGAGTTAGTCGAAAACAACTTGCAAATTCAGCAAAAACATATTATGATAAAACTGTATTTTTTATTCTGGAGGTATGTATGAGGAAAGAAGCCTTTGTGACAGAAGATCAGATAAAAGACATTGTCAAGGATTACCCAACGCCCTTTCATATTTACAATGAAAAGGGAATCCGGGAAAACGCAAGAAATTTAAATAAGGCCTTCGCGTGGAATAAAGGCTTTCGAGAGTATTTTGCCGTGAAAGCCAACCCAAATCCGGAGATTCTTCGGATCCTGAAAGATGAGGGCTGCGGACTGGACTGTTCAAGCCTTACCGAACTGATGCTTGCCGAAAAAACAGGCTTTCAGGAACATGACATCATGTTCTCTTCCAATGTGACGCCACCGGAAGAATTCCGATACGCGCACAGGCTTGGGGCACTTATCAACCTGGACGACTTTTCACATATCGACTTTTTGGAATCCTGTATCGGCAAGGTTCCGGAAACGATTTCCTGCCGGTACAACCCGGGCGGTGAATTCAAAATCAGCAATGACATCATGGACAACCCCGGTGACGCAAAATACGGCTTCACCTATGAACAGTTGAAGAAAGGCTATCTGCGGCTTCGCGACAAGGGCGCCAAAAAATTCGGCATTCATGCGTTTCTTGCCAGCAACATATTACGGGACGAGTACTACCCCGTTCTGGCCGCGCTGCTTTTTGAAACGGTGGTAAAAATCAAAGAAGAAACAGGTATTGCCATCAGTTTTGTCAACCTTTCGGGCGGCATCGGAATCCCCTATCGCCCTGAGGACAAGCCCAATGACATTTTTGAAATCGGCGGCGGTGTCCGGAAAGCCTTTGAGGAAATCCTCGTTCCGGCCGGCCTTGGAAACATTTCCATTTATTCCGAGCTTGGCCGCTTTATGCTTGCTCCATACGGAGCGCTGGTTGCACAGGCCATACATGAAAAAAATATCTATAAGCATTATATCGGCCTTGACGCCTGCGCTGTGAATCTGATGCGCCCGGCCATGTACGGCGCATACCATCATATCACCGTTTTGGGCAAGGAGACCGCTGCGAAAACTGAAACCTACGATGTCACCGGCTCCCTTTGCGAAAATAACGATAAATTCGCCATCGATCGGAAACTGCCGCAGATTGATACCGGTGATTATCTCTACATCCATGACACAGGAGCGCATGGCTTTTCAATGGGTTACAGCTATAATGGAAAGCTGAAATCCGCCGAGCTGCTGCTTCGTGAGGACGGTTCTGTCGAACTGATCCGCCGTGCGGAAACAACGGAGGATTATTTTGCCACATTGCAGGGCATCAGCCTGTGATAAAATACGATGAGTCAGCCCGCCTAATGCTTAGCTGGGCATTAGGCGCAGTGGATAAATAAAGTTGTATTTTACGTTACCGAACGGACGTCTGGTTTTCCTGAGCGGTATGCAGGACTATTTGAACTACCGTTTATACAAGGCGCAACTGTTTCGGCGCTGAGTTTGGCTGCGAATAGTACCTTTCTTTCTCCTCAGGCATCTCGTTTTAATAGGACAGCAGCGTTAGCTTGAAGCGCACACTGTGCAAGAGCCGCACGATGTGCCTTTCCCACGTCTCTTAAATCAACTGCTAAAATGTAAAGCACCACTTTCCAATGCGGTAGTATGGTTTTTCCTCACAGAATAAAAAATGCCGCAGCCAGTCATCAAAGAATATGGCGAAAAGTGAAAGCGGGATCCAGAGCAGTGAATACAACAGACTGATCTGTCCCATAAAGTTCAACGGTAAATTTGTGTAATCCCAAATCCCCAGCCCCAACCATACATTGAGAATCAGTCCTGCGATGAGTTCCAGTACGGTGATGATGGCCGCAGACGCCAAGCATTGCCATACAAGACTGAGCTCCCAGGAATATCTTTTGTTGAGCAGCCCAATGAGCAGAAAGCACAGGCCGCCCACAAGCCCCATGCTCCAGTGGGAGCGCCCCCGCCAGATCACCTCAATACTGATATAAGTAGTAAAGCCGATGAAAAATAAAAAGCTGTTCTTGGCAAGTGGACTGTATTTCCGTTTGACCGCGCGTTTTTCCATCCTCTCCCCTCCTTGTACCATGTCTATTCACAAGCGGGAAAGGATATCACGAAAGGACAAACAAAAACGGGCGCCCAAAGCGCCCGTTTCAATATCCAGTTTTTGAGCAAATCCCGGTCAGATGGAAGCGAAATACTTGATGGTGCGGACCATTTGGCTAGTATAGCTGTTCTCGTTGTCATACCAAGATACGACCTGAACCTGATACAAGCCGTCCTCGATCTTCGCAACCATTGTCTGCGTGGCATCGAACAGGGAGCCGTATGTGGAACCGACAATATCACTGGACACAATTTCGTCTTCTGTATAGCCATAGGAATCATTTGCTGCTGCCTTCATGGCGGCATTGATGCCACTGACGGTGACGTCATCTTTTCTGACTACGGCATAAAGCAATGTTGTGGAGCCTGTCGGTACCGGAACACGCTGTGCGGAGCCGATGAGCTTGCCGTTGAGGTCCGGGATAACAAGGCCGATTGCCTTTGCTGCGCCGGTAGAGTTCGGAACAATGTTCGCCGCGGCAGTGCGCGCTCTTCTCAGGTCGCCATTTCTATGGGGCCCGTCGAGAGTCATCTGGTCGCCCGTATAGGCGTGAACGGTTGTCATGATACCGCTCTGGATGGGCGCATAGTTATTCAGCGCGTTTGCCATCGGAGCCAGGCAGTTTGTGGTACAGGAGGCTGCGGACACGATGGTGTCGCCTGCTGTGAGAATATTCTCATTTACGCCGAAAACAACGGTGGGAAGATCGTTGCCCGCCGGAGCGGAAATGACAACCTTTTTCGCGCCTGCGTCGATATGTGCCTGGGACTTCGCCTTTGAAGTATAGAAGCCTGTGCACTCAAGTACGACGTCAACGCCGACATCTCCCCAGGGGAGTTTCTTCGCGTCTGCCTCCGCATAGATTTTGATGGTTTTGCCATCGACAGTGATGGAATCATCACCTGCGGTGACCTTGTCAACAAGAGCGTATTTACCCTGCGCGCTATCGTATTTGAGAAGATGTGCGAGCATTTTCGGGCTTGTCAGGTCGTTGATGGCCACAACGTCATAACCTTCTGCGCCAAACATCTGACGGAATGCGAGTCTACCGATTCTGCCGAATCCATTGATTGCAACTTTAACGGACATAATTGAGACCTCCTGATTTTTAATAATTATTCTATCCTGTACTATTTTAATCCATTTGTCAAAAGAATACAAGAGTTTGACAGAAAAATAACAAATGATTCCGCCTATTGCGGTTTCCGGTAGCGAGGTGCCTTCTTTCTTTCGGCTGTCTCCCGTTCCTCAGGCGCCATGCGTGACTTTCTCTTTAGACTGTACCTCTTAAAGGTAAATAAAAATGCGAGAATATAAAATGCCACCGCCATATTGGCAAGCTGTACCGGAAGAGGAATTTCACCAAAGTCGAGATAGGTTCTCTGAAGCAGAGATATTGCGAAGTTCGATACGGTATACGTAATGGTCAGAACCACAGCCGGTATGCCGAACATATATAGACGCTTTGCCGATTTTTCACCACCGATACCGGAAAGCAGCTTACTCAGATACAGCAGCGCAAGCAGAAGCAACGCATTGCCGACCACTGTATAGATGTTTTCCACCTTTGATGTTGACTTACCGTAATAAAAAAATGTAAAGAGCAAATTACTGATACCCCAAAGAACGCTAATCAAATTGAGCAGCCGTACCTTGGTAAAAAGGTTTTTGCCTCTGTAAAAGTTGAATGCCGAAAACATCAAAAGCGCCGCAAAAACAAAGGAAACTCCGATAAAAATAAGGTGCATCACACTGCTTTGGGAATAATTACGCCCCACAAGATTCAGATCGATGTGGTTTATATGCTGATAAATCTGTACCGTTCCCATCGTAATCAGAGCGACAGCTGAAAGAAGAGCAATCGTACCCGTAAAATAATTCTTTCTGGGTGTAAAGGGTCCGAAAAAAGACCGCTTGTCACGGTAACACATAATGGCGCTCACGATAGAGATTATTGCCGCAAACGCAAGCCCTACCCATGAAAAAATGCCATTATTCGCATAAAATCCGGTGGTATAATTATAAAAATACAGCATATCGATCAGCCGCAGGATCACCCCGCCTGCAAAGCCGATACAACTGAGCTTTAACGCACTTCCAACACTCATGTTATCATAGTACGGGCGATGTTGTGGTTCAGCTTCTGTAACCGCCCGCTCCTCTCAATATGGTCGGCACTTTGGCCGTATTCATTTCAACCGCATGATTAGTATAACATATTTTCCAGTGATTTCCAAGAGGGAATTGCGCACAGACAGTTAATTTCCTTCAGTAAATATTGATATAAAATTCCTGTGCCTTCCGTGGGATTGACTCTACCGCCGGATTGTGCTACGATGATATCAAGTGAGCGGAAGGATGCGTCCGACCGTAAGCCAAATCAAAAAATCTGCGTGCCAAAGGCAAGGATTCATTCCAAGCCAAAGGGCGAGACACATAGCTGTTTGTTATTCTCCGCTGTCCGTATTTCATCGCGGTGTATTTACAATGGGGTCTGTTCTCTCGCTAAAACCGGCGAGAGATTTTTTATGAAGGGAAATGAAAATGGAAAACAGAATCGCAATCATCGGTATCTTTATTTACGATGCCGAAGCCGTGGAACCGGTCAACCGCCTGCTGCATGAGTACAGACACCATATCATGGGACGCATGGGTCTGCCTTACAGGGAAAAAAAGATTTCGGTCATCAGCATCATCATCGACGCCCCGGGCGATGTGACCGGCGCTTTGTCCGGAAAGCTGGGCATGCTGCGGAATGTGCAGGTGAAGACAGTCTATGCCAAAGCGTGAGGATATGACGACATATGAATTACTGGAGCATCTGAAAGAAACGGGCAGTCTTGAAAAGGAACAATGGATACGGCTGCTGTCTTCGAAAAAAACGGAAGTCCGAGCCTTTGCAAAAAATATGGCGGCAGAAATTGCCCAGGAACATTTCGGGAATCGTATCTTCATCCGGGGACTCATCGAATTTTCAAATTACTGTAAAAACGACTGCCTGTATTGCGGCATCCGCCACAGTAACCGGTACGCATCACGCTACCGGCTCAGCCTCGATGATATACTGGACTGCTGCCACAAGGGTCACGCACTGGGCTTTCGCACCTTCGTGCTGCAAAGCGGTGAAGACCACTATTTCAACGACGAACGCATGGTGGAAATCATAACTGCAATCAAATCCCGTCATCCCGACTGCGCGCTGACCCTTTCCATCGGAGAACGAAGCCGCGGGGCTTACGAAACCTTTTTCGCAGCAGGCGCCGATCGCTACCTGCTGCGTCACGAAACCGCAAACACGGCGCATTATGCATCGCTTCACCCACAGAACATGCGCCTGCAAACGCGCCTGCAGTGTTTACAGAATCTACGGGAAATCGGCTTTCAGACCGGTTGCGGCCTCATGGTGGGCTCGCCGGGCCAAACAGCCGAGTGCCTTGCAGAGGATTTTCTCTTTATGCAGTCGTTTCAGCCCCATATGGTAGGCATCGGCCCCTTTATCCCCCACCATGAAACAGCCTTTCATGACAGACCCGCCGGAACCTTGGAGCAGACCTTGTTCCTGCTGAGCCTGACCCGCATCATGTTGAAAAATGTGCTGCTGCCCGCCACAACGGCCCTTGCCACTATCCACCCGGAGGGCCGGGAACAGGGCATACTATGCGGAGCCAATGTGGTGATGCCGAACCTGTCCCCAACTAAGGTGCGCGGCAATTACCTGCTCTATGACAACAAACGAAATATGGGCGATGAGGCCGCCGAAGGCCTTTCACGCCTGAACGAACAATTGGAACGCATCGGTTACAGGACTGTCCGGGATCGCGGAGATTGGTGCGAATGAAATAAAGGAGATGACCGTATGCCATACGACGTAAAATCTCTTCGCGCTGAAGAGTTCATC
>Ga0153939_1000160_pt1 | contig 23513 bp, 22 predicted proteins | sample TSNJ023MetaG_FD_104734 | JGI IMG/M metagenome (GOLD analysis project Ga0153939, IMG submission 104734) | Attine ant fungus gardens microbial communities from New Jersey, USA - TSNJ023 MetaG | ecosystem: Host-associated > Fungi > Mycelium > Unclassified | place: USA: New Jersey, Brendan T. Byrne... | reverse complement strand
GGGCTTGACCATACGTCTCTTCTTGTGGTTCTTACCACATTCTTTTATCCCTTTTCTTTCTTCTCTCTTTGTTCAGTTTTCTGGGTATACTACTCACTATTCTTTGGTAATCATGTTTTTGAATGATTGTGATTGCTGAGCCAACAAGTATTTGCACCATTAGCTCAGTTGGTAGAGCACCTGACTCTTAATCAGGGTGTCCCGGGTTCGAATCCCTGATGGTGCACCATAAGTCCCGTACACGGGACGGATTCGGCCCGTTGGTCAAGCGGTTAAGACACCGGCCTCTCACGCCGGTAACGGGGGTTCGATTCCCCCACGGGTCACCAATTGATAATTAGGATGTCAAGAGAGTTACATATCTTGATGTTTTTGTTTTAAATATTCCTCCTTAGCTCAGTTGGTAGAGCACGCGGCTGTTAACCGCGTTGTCGTTGGTTCGAGTCCAACAGGGGGAGCCAGATGAGAGCCGCCGTATTTTTTGCGGCGGTTCTTTTTGCTTTAATAGTTTAAATGCTGGCTCAACATATTATGGGCCCTTAGCTCAGTTGGTTAGAGCATCCGGCTCATAACCGGACGGTCCAGGGTTCGAGTCCCCGAGGGCCCACCATAATATTTATATCGATAAGCAGAAAAGGACAAACTCTGAAATTGGGAGTTTGTCCTTTTCTGTGTTTTAGCAGAAGGGACTTATGCGTCGGCCCCTTTTTATGTTTTTCACCTATAGGAAGTACAGCATCATTTCCGGGGCTTTGTCTCATTTCCCCAAAGGGCTTCCGTACCAAGTTCCGGGCCTGTTTCACGCCGCCATGCGTCGCGCCAGAGATGCACATCCCGCTGCGTGATTTCCGGGCGGTTTAATCTATCCCCGGCGGCAGGCAAGGCACGAAAGGCCTGATGCGGTTCGGTCTGGTACCAATACGCGACTGTGCATAAATCAAGGGACAGCACGTTTGCATGGCCATGTTCAATGGATGCGTGCAGGCTTTTTTCAAAATAGATCGGATCCTGCAAAAAGAAACGATAGCAGTGCGTGCGCCCAAGCCAGCCAAAGCGCTGTTCGGGGATACGGGCATACCCGAAAAACGGGTGGGAATAAATTTGATTCGGGCACCAGGAGGAATTGAAAAAATCCTCCGTTCCCGTACCATGCAGGCTGCCCGGCCACGGTTCTCCGTCAATTAGCCACATGTCGTCGCCTTCTCCGTACCACATGGGGGAGGGACAGTCCACATAATAGTGGATGCCGACGAAATGGCCGGCGCCTTCGATGTCGGCAAATACAAAATTGTTCTTCACTGAAGGATTCAAATCAAAGGGTTCACTGATGACACACCATTCGTTCTCGCCGCGTCCGCTGCCGCCTTCCGGTTTTGTGAATTCCCGCCTCCAGTCGGCGTGGAACAAGGCGGTGTCTGCGGGCAGGCGCTCATGCTCCTCATAATCAATATAAAAGTAAAATGCATCCACCGGTACGTCGCATTGGTTTTCAATTTCGATCCGCGCGCCTTCGATGAAGGGCATGGGGAAATAACAGTTCAGCGCCTTGCCGTCTTGTGGAGAGGCGCAAAGGGGCAACGAGACGTAATTATAATGTTCTCCCCAGCCCTGGCCGAAAAAGTCGCCTAAAGGGCATAGTACACTTGGATATTTTTCATTATTCCAGTACATGCGCAGCACCAACTTGCGCCGGTACATGGGATCCTCACAGGCGACGGTAAACCAGATATGCTTAATGATGCCCGACCCTGTGATGTCGGCGAGGATTTCTGCGCCGCCTGTGTCAATCCGGCGGCAGTCGCCGTTTCCGCCTGTTTTATCATAGCTTGAAATTCGTTTCGTCCGGACTCCCTTTTTGATGGTACATAACATGTCCATAAATGAATGCATCGAATCCACCCTCTCTTCAATTAGCGAATAGTGACCGGCCCAATTACCGATTGAGATATGGCTGCTGTTTCTGTCCGACTGTTTTTCCATCTGATATAATATGGATGAGCCTATCGTAATGCATAAAAGAATACCTGTCAATAGCTTTCTTGCGGGGATTCTCTTTATTGGCGTTTGCGTTTGAGAACGGTGTACTTAGAAGAAAAAAGAATTCGGCATATTTGCCGATATGCTGCAGGAGGCCCTTCCGGCCATTGCGCTGACGCAGCATTCAGCGCTCAGTACTGCGGTTGCCAATGATGTGGACCCAAAGATGGTTTTTGCACGGCAGGTATGGATAGCCGCAGGGGAGATTGCCTTATGGCAATCAGCACCTCAGGCAATGCTGAAAACGTCTTTTTCGGATCATAAAAATAGGGCTGTTCCATGAAATCCACGTGGGGCGGCTCTAAGGTACATGATCATACACCTTAGGGCAACCCTATTTCTATAAGAAAGTATACTCTTTTAAACATCTTTGCGATACACAATTTTCTAATGGTATCTTCCGATAGAAGTGGCGTTGCGCCAGCTCCTTTATAGTGTTTCCATTTTAAAAAGCGTCTGCAATTTTCCGGTTCCGCCGTGCCGCTAGACTTTTGGTTTCGGTGCTGGAACTAGAAAAGGCTGGCGGTACAGAACCGGCTGCTCTTTTAATGACGGAAATGTCTATCCGCCCAGTGCTTTGAATACGATTTTTCCTGTTTCCGTGAGGTCCTCCGTGCTCCATCCGCTGAGTTTTTTCACATCGGGACGAATGGCTGAATAATCTTCATCTTTATTGCATAGGGACCTGTTGGCCCAGCTTAAACTGTTTTCCTTCATGTAAGAGGTGAAGGCAAGGGCGGCATCCGTCTCTAACAATCCGGTGGCTTCGTCTTTGGAAATACCCCACTCACTGACAAATACCGGCAGGCCCTTTTCTTTGGCGGCATCCAGCACTTCCTGAAAGCCGTAGTGGCTTTGACCGGAGTGGTAATGATAGGCATAGAGAATGTTATCATAGGAAAGTGGCTGCTCCATCGCCGGCCGTAAATCGCTGGAGTACTGTGGTGTGCCGACGATAATCACAGCCTGCGGGGCGTTGGCACGGATGACGGGTATGATCTTTCCGGCATATGTTTTGATATCTTCCCAGGTGGTTTCGCCGTTTGGTTCATTGCATATTTCATAAATGATGCCGGGTTCATCGGCGTAAAGGGAGGACAGCTCATCAAAAAACCGGATGGCACTGTCCGTTTGCATCAAAGGATTCTGATCCTCCATGAGATGCCAGCTGGCGATGACATACATGTCGGCAGCCCGTGCGTTTTCGATTGCCGTAAATAAAATAGCTTTGTCAAACCCTGCGTTTGTTTCGGCAGAATCATATCCGCCGGGAGCATGGTCGGAATACATGGCGGCGCGAAACAGGTTTGCGCCATAATCCTTCGTTGTCCGGATGGCGCTGTAGCTGGTGTACTCAGGAGATCGGGCGACACTGTGACTGCTCATGCCGCGCAGCTGTAGCGGCTGTCCTTCGCTGTTTGTAAGCAGACCGTCGGTCACTTTTAACCGGCCGTTGCGCAGAACGCCGTTTTCCGCCGCTTGGGTTAAATCGGCCTGTGCGGTACTTGCCTGCGCGTGAAACAGCTGCTGAAAAAAATTGGCCTCATCCTTTAATTTTTGGTTTTCGGTTCTGAGATGATGGATCAGCACAACCATACACAAGAAAAGAAGCAAAAAAATTGAAACGAAGATCATGTTTCTTTTTTTAACTCTCATATACAGCTCCTTACTTGCGGTTTTATTTCATTAGCATGTTCTTTTTCTTTGAATTTATACCGGAAATAGCCCGGGCAGGGCCGGAATATCCGACAAAAATTTACTCGCATCACAAAAAACACCGACGCCGAAATGAGCGTCGGTGTAAATAAATGCAAACCGGAAAATCGATTTAAAACGCGAATTCCGCGTTCATAAACACATCCATTAAAGCAATGGCAGCTTCAATATCCTTGCTGTTTGCAATAGCGTTCGGGCCGTGGGTATACCGTGTGGCTACAGAAAAACCGATGGTTCTGATGCCGTCGCGTGTACGATACATGGGGGCCGCGTCGGTGCCGCCTACATATATGACATCCTTCTGGAACGGTATGTTGTTTTCCCTGCAAAGATTATAGGAAAGATCAAGCAAATATTCATCGCTGATGGAAGCCGTGTCGGAAATTTTTATTGCGACGCCTTTTCCCAACGTGTTGCTGCCCTCAAGGTCTCCGGGCCGGTCATGGGCGGGCGTTACATCAACGGCGACACCGACATCGGGGCGTATACGATGAGCGACCACGCCGCCGCCGCGGGTGCCGACCTCTTCCTGCACGGTGAATGCCAAGTAAACGTCGTTTTGCGGTGTTTTCACATCCATCAGCGACTGCATCTGCATAAAGCAGCCGACACGGTCGTCAATGGCTTTTGATGTGAGGTAATCGCCCGGCAGCTCGGCAAATCCACCCACAAAGGAGCACGCGTCGCCGATGTCCACATATTTCAGGGCCTCTTTTTTGGAATGTACGCCAATATCGATATACAGGTTGATGTGCTTGCCGTCAAGCTGCTCCGGCGCTATACGGGATGCCACAATTCCGAGGGTACCGTTTCGAAAGATGACGCGCGATTGATAGGTGGTGTAAATCCAGCAGGAGCCCAGCTGCTTTACCATCAGGCGTCCATCGTCCTCCACCTTGATGACCTGCAGGCCAATTTCATCCATGTGGGCGGCAAATAAGAGCTTTTTGGGGTTTGCAGCCCGCCCCTTTTTAAAAACGATTAAATTGCCGTTCGTGTCCAGCGTGATGTCATCGGCGTAGGGCTTCATCTTTTCCGAGATGTAGCGGCCGACCTCTTTTTCATAACCGCTGACGCCGCACAGCTGCGTAAGTTTTTTAAACAAAGTGAAATCCATGAAATGTCCTTCTTTCCTTTTATGATTGATGTCTGTCGTCCATATTCGGACGGAAAACCATATGAAGCGGAAAACCTATTAAAAAGCAATTGGACGATAAACGGGCGTAGGCCATGCGGGTATCCGGTTTTGGGCAGATGGCTTTCTCACGCCAAACCTTTGTATCAGGCTTTTAGTGCCTGAATGTCGGCAATCAGCTCGTCCACATCTTCACTGCGTGTGGCCCAGCTGGTACAGATACGGATGGCGCAGTGGCTGCTGTCGATACGCTCCCAATGAGAAAAGACATACTTTTCCGAAAGCCTTGCAATCAGATCATCCGGCAGGATCGGAAACTGCTGATTGGTGGGAGAGGCAGCGAGCAGCGGAAAACCCGCTCCGGTACAGGCCCTGGCAATACGGGCCGCCTGTTCATCCGCTTCCCTGGCAATTTTGGTATAGGTATCATCCTCAAACAGCGCGAGAAATTGCAGGCCTAAAAACCGGCCCTTTGCAAGCATGCCGCCCTTTTGCTTGATGATATAGCAAAAATCCTCCTTTAGGGACTCGTTTGTGATGACGACAGCCTCACCGAAAAGCGCGCCCACCTTTGTGCCACCGATATAAAATACGTCGCAGCACCTGCAAAGGTCCTTTAATGTCACATCCGTATCGGCGGAAGCCAGCCCGTAGCCTAGTCGTGCGCCGTCCAGAAACAATAACAACCCCTTCCGGTCGCAGACCTCACGCAGCGCCAGGAGCTCGTCCTTCGAATACAACGCGCCGTTTTCCGTGGGATGAGATATGTAAACCATTTTCGGCTGTACCATGTGCTCGTGGGTTTCGTCCTCCCAGTGCAGCCGAACGGCTCCTTCCACCGCGGCGGCGCTGATTTTTCCTTCACTTCCACCGGGAAGGGGCAGTACCTTGTGTCCGGTGGCCTCTATGGCGCCCGCTTCATGTATGTTGATGTGGCCGGTATGGGCGCTGAGCACCCCCTGATGGGTGCGCAGCGCGGCGGAAATCACCGTGAGGTTTGCCTGGGTGCCGCCGGTGAGAAAATGAACGTCTATATCGTTCCGACCACAGGCTTTTCGGATCAGATTCCGTGCCTTTTCACAGTAATGGTCCTCGCCGTAGCCGGGCGTCTGTTCAAAATTCGTTTTTTCAAGCAATTCGATTATTTTCGGATGAGCGCCCTCGTTATAGTCGCAATTGAACATGATCATATCTTTATACCCCTGTTTATTTTGTTGTTCGGACAATATAGACAATATACCATATCCGGATGGCAAAGTAAATACGCCATAAATTACCATAAGCCGCCGATTAAGGCCATATGATGCCGGTTTTGCCTGTCGACAGTTCGGCCAATAATGTATGGAAGGGGATGCGGATGAAAGCTTATCTGTATCGTTTTTATCATTTGCTAAATTTCCGACTGCATCGGAAAAGGCAGAGCCACTGAACATACAGCATATTGGCCGAGGGCCGGTCACAGGACAGCCCTTCCCGTTTCAGGGCCGTGGAAATCTGTTTATGGGTCAGTAATGCGCGAATGCCGCCGCGCCGGTTGTCAAAACACTGTGTCAGGAAACGCCGGTAAGCCGGAAAGTCGCTTGGTGATAAATCCGGTGAGGCTTTTCTTTTCAGCTGCAGCAATACACAGTCCACTTTCGGCAACGGATGGAAATCCTCCCGCTTAAAGTGATAGCGAATGGAAAGCTCAAAAAATGGCTTGAGCAGCAAAGAGGAGAGGGACTCCTGAGGTTTTCCCGCAAAGCGCTTGGCTGCGCCCTTTTCCACGACGAGCCATGCTTCCTGAAGCGTGGGGCATTCGGTGAGCTTTTTTATGATGCTTGTGGTTTGGTTGAAGGGAATATTGGCGAAAACCTTGAAGGGCGTTTTTGGCAGCGGCCATGTGAGAAAATCTCCGCAATAAAGGCGCAGCCCCGGTGTGCCGCTGTAGGTTTCCGCAAGCCGCTGATACAGCTTCCTGTCAATTTCAACAGCTGTCACCGTCCTACAGTAGGAAAGCAGCTGTTTGGTGAGATGTCCCTTTCCCGCGCCGATTTCCACCACATGATCATATGCTTCCAGCTTCGCAAGGCCCACAACGCGGCGGATCAAGGCGGCTGAGGTCAAAAAATTCTGCGATACACGGAAATCCTTCGTTTGATGAGCAAGATTTCTGGACATAAAAATACACCTCCTGTGTCATTCATCCGTAGTTTCAGACGCAAAAAAGGCACACAAATAAAAAGCAACAAGCTTTATTTGTGAACCCTATTTACCAAATACGAATGATACAAGTACACATGAGGTGTATGATGCCCTCCGTTATTTTACTGTATTTAGCATAACAAAAAATCCGGGATCTGTCAAGAGACGGTTGAATGCTGTGATGTTATTAAGAGGACTTACAGGCGGTAGCGCTATGAATTGAAGAGGTTTACCGGCAAAATGAAGGATCGGTACTTGAAACTTGCAAATTACATCGAAATTGCTCAGCTTTCATTGACAAAACAAAGAGAAAGGATTATTATGATCATACTGGTGATATGATCAGTGGTATGAATTAGCGATATTAGAAATATAGTGCAGGTGGATGAGCAGTCATGACCAGAAAAGAGATTTGTGATTTTATTAACCGGGAATTGACGGTTGCCACCGGGTGTACCGAACCGGCGGCGGTGGCGCTGACAGCGGCCACTGCGCGGGAGTATATGTGCGCTCCCATTGAAAAGATTGAGATTCACGCCAGTTCGAACATGATTAAAAATGTTATGGCGGTACATATTCCGGGTATCAAAAGCGCCGGTATCGAATACGCCGCCGCGCTGGGTGTTGCCGGTGGACAGGCTGTTCGTGGCCTATGTGTCATCGACTGTGTCACTGAGGAAGAGGTGGAAAGCGCAAAGCGCATTGTACAGGAGGGACGTGTGGAGACACACTGTGAGAAGGTCTGTGACCGGCTGTTTGTCTCCGTTACGCTCCACGGCGCGGGCGGCTGCACCTCCCGTGTGGAACTGGCTGAAATGCACACCAATATCGTCTACATTGAGCAAAACGGATGCTGTGTCTTTCGAAAAGAAGCACAGGAACAGCAAAGGGCGGCACAGGGGTTGAACCTCACGATTGCACAGGTTTACCGCTTTGCCGATGAGTTGGATCGCAGCCGTGATAACCTCACCATGATTGAAAAGGCTATCGCCATCAATACCCGCATGATGGAAGAGGGCAAATTGAACAGCTATGGGCTGAATGTGGGCGGCTTTTTACGCAAGGCCCGGGAAAAGGGGTTTTGCGAGCGCAGCATTGTGACGGCCGTTGTCGAGGACACCGCCAGCGGTGTGGATGCGCGTATGGCCGGGGCCAATTTGCCGGTGGTGACCAATTCCGGTTCGGGGAACCAGGGCATTACAACCACCGTGCCGGTGTTGTCCGCAGGCGCATGGCTGGGTTGCTCCGAGGATAAAATATTTCGCGCGGTGACGCTGAGCAATCTGATGGCCCTGTACATTCATTCCGGCTTCGGCAGGCTTTCCGGGCTTTGCGGTGCCACCATCGCCGCTACGGGAGCCGCCTGCGGGCTGATGTACCTGTTGGGCGGAAACGAAAGGCAGACCGGCTATGTCGTAAATAACATGCTGGGCAATATCAGCGGCATGCTGTGTGACGGAGCAAAACCGGACTGTGCACTGAAAATCAGCACCTGCCTGCAGGCGGCGTTTCAATGCGTGTTTCTGGCGATGGAAAATGTCGGCATCAGCGCAGCGGAGGGCATTGTGGAGAGCAGTCCTGAAAAAACGATCCGTAACTTCAACCGGCTTGGCAATGAGGGGTCGGTGGAGATGGACAATATCATCTTGGATATTCTGATCAATAAACAATGTGGGGAAGAAGCGGAGGAACCGGAGATTGTGTAAAAATCGAAAAAATAAAAAACGGCAATGGGTAAATCCACTTGTGCCGTTTCGATAAATCGTACTATGATAGATTGTAGGTGAATTAAATTACATAGAACGCTTTGAGCGAAAATGTTTGGCAAAGTCGCTTAAATCCTCTTCAAGGATTTCTCCGATGTCCTGTATATTTTTTTCATGGATGCATTTGATGATTTTCTTATGGGTGCGCACGTCACTGACACTGAGGTTGTCATCCCAGCTGAACCAGTAATATTGGGCATATGCCCGGTAAAGGATATCAAGGGCGCGTTTTAGCTCGCTATAGGCAAAGTGGTTGCCCGAGCAGGAAATCAGGTACAGATGGAAGTTTGCGTTGTGTACCCAATGCTCTTTCAGGCTCTCACTTTGGCAGGTGCAAAACTTGTTATAGGCCTCCAGCTTTTCAATCTGGGCGGGGGTGATTCGGTCGTAACAGGATTTTAAAAAGCCGGATTCCAGAATCTGCCGGTAGCTGAGGATTTCGTCGATGTCGTCCTTTGTCAGCTGTACCACTTGGTATCCGCAGCGCGGAATGCTGCGCAGCACGCCTTCACTGCACAAGGAAACAAGCGCTTCACGTACCGGCGATTTGCTGCAGTGATAACGCTCGATCAGCTCCTTTTCCGTCAGAATCTGCTGCGGCTGAAATTCAGCGGAAAAGATGCTTTCCGATATTTGATTTTGTATTTGCGCTTTTAAACTTTGTGGTTGTTTATATTCTACAATATTCATTTCCATTGTTTTATTATAACAGTTTTTTTGACGAATGTAAAGAATGAAAAGCAACGGCAGAATACATGAGGTAAATGAAGAAGGGCCGGCTGCCGGCTGCGATCGATATCATTTTAGCAGAGATTAAAGTGTTTAAATTGTCAATTCGTTGTATTCTGTTTGGCAGAGCCGGTACCGGTTGTCTGTCATCAGAGGCATATAGAGTAAAGTATGGAGGTAAAAACGTAATGAGAAAAATGAAAAAGGGGCTTAGCATATTGCTGGCAGCCATGCTGCTGCTTGGTATGCTGGCGGCTTGCGCAACAAACGATGAAGGTTTCAGCTCGGCTGCGGGAAGCAGTTCATCATCAAAGGTGAGCGAGACTTCGGTGGAAACCGGCGCGGAAGAATCATCCGGCACCGGTGATGCATCTGGTGACGTGCAGGAACTGAACCTTCGCGCTAAGGCGTTTGGCAACAACTACGATGTGCAGGACATGGGCTGGCGCTGGATGATGGCGGCCTGCTATGAGGGCCTGTACCGCAACCTGGCCGACGAGAACGGTGATACCTTTGAACTTGCAGGGGCCGAGAGCGTGGATATTTCCGACGACGGCCTCACCTATACTTTCCACCTGCGCGAGGATGCGAAGTGGTCGGACGGTGTAGCAGTCACCGCAAAGGATTACGAATACGGCTGGAAACGCCTGCTGGACCCGCAGTACGGCTATCATTACTCCGCCTTTATTTTCAACGTAGCTGGCGCCAAAGATTATTATGACGGCAAAGGCGGCATCGACGATGTGGCCATCGCCGCAGTGGACGATTATACATTTGAAGTGAAGCTGGTTCTGCCGGATCCGTCCTTCACCTACAAGCTGGTGGCAACACCGCTGTATCCCACCCGTGAGGACCTGGCCACAGCGGCCGGCGACAACTGGGGCAAGGACTGGACCCTCTGCGTCTACAACGGCCCATACGCCATGAGCGAGCTGTTGGAAGACAACAAGATGGTCTGGACAAAAAATGAGCATTACTGGAACGCGGACAATGTCAGGCTCGAGAAGATCAACTGGTTTGCGATTTCGGAGGACGCCACGGCGGCAACCATGTTTGAAAACGGCCAGCTGGACGTGTTTGACGCCTCCGGCGACTATATCGCAAAGTACAACCAGGATGTGGAAGCGGGCAAATATTACTCGCTGGAAACCGACTATCCCGGAACCGTGCTGCTGAGCTTCGAATTTGAAAAAGGCGGAACCTCGGGTCTGATGCAGAACGTAAAAATCCGCAAGGCGCTGGCTTATGCCATGAACAAGGAAGAGATGGTTGACGCGGTCTATGGCAGATATACACCTGCTTACGGCCTTGTTTCCCCGGCCATCACCGTGGACGGCAAAAGCTATACCTCCGAACCTGTCAAGGCGGAGTATGATGAATATGTGGGCAACACGGAAAAGCTGCAGGAGTTGTTCAAAGAGGGGCTTGCCGAACTGGGCGACACCAGAGAGCCGCAGGACATCACCATCACATTCCTGAGCTATGGTTCGGCGACGGAAGACCAGACAGAACGCGAGTATATCCAACAGTCCATCGAGCAGAACCTCGATTGCAAGGTTGAGCTGAACACCGTTGGCGACTACAACATGTATAAGGCGGAGTATGAGGCCTTCAACTTTGACCTGTTGGACAGCGGCTGGTGGAGCGATTATAATGATCCCCAGGACTTCTTCCACATCTTCCAGACCGGCATTTATGACACCTACGGCCTTTACAGCAATGTAGAGTATGACGCGCTGTTGGATACGCTGAACGGCGAGGAGGATATCGATACGCGCATGGAGATCTTCGGACAGCTTGAGCAAATGCTGCTGGTGGACGACTGTGCCTGTATCCCGATTTATTATTCCGATAAGCACTACTTCATTCAAAACTGGGTCAAGGATTTCCACACATCTTCCTTCGGCGCAAGTCAGGATCCGGTGATGACCTATATTGAAGGTAAAAATGCATGACAGCTCTTTTCAGGAAACAGCTGACGCATACGGGCATACACGCATAGGCGGATGGCAGGACTCATGGAAGAGTCACAGGGAACTGACGGCTGTCTTATTCGTGTAAGACTGAAGCGACAGGAATCCACGTGACAGTTTCGCGTGACCCTGATGGCTAAAAGGATGCCCGCAGGTAGAAACAGACTGGTTTGCAGGCCAAACCATGAGGGGTTGACGCATTTTGCATGAATATGCATCATACGTCAACCTTTCTTCATTTTCTGTTTGCTATTTTGCAGCTATGGCTATACTATAATGATTAGAAAACAGTTGGCAGTATTATTTGGTGCGTGGCCTTACGGGAAACCGCTCCGGCGGTTTCAGCGCTGATAAAACCGGCAACTGCTGTGAGGAGGACTGTATGGGTAAATACTTACTGCGCCGCGTGCTGGAGATGGTGCTGACGCTGTTTCTCATTGCAACGGCAACATTTTTCCTGCTGGAGGCCGTTCCGGGAGATCCGCTTGCCGAGCGCGCCGATAAAATGGCGCCGGAAATACGCGCGAACCTTTACGCTAAATATGGGCTGGACAAGCCAATGCTGGAGCGCTATGTCATCACGATGAAAGGAATCTGCATGGGGGACTTCGGGGAATCCTTCGTATACGCTGGGCAGACGGTGCAAAGCCTGATCAAGACAAGGCTGCCGGTGTCCGCGCGGCTTGGCCTGCAGCAGGTTATACTGGGCGTGGGAGTCGGGCTGCTTTTGGGGATTCTCGCCGCGATGAAACGCGGCAGCGTATGGGATTACCTGGTGATCGCGTTGTCGGTGCTGATGATCTCCATACCGCATTTGATTTTCGGACTGCTTTTGCAGCGTTTCTTTGCCGGAAGCCTGCAGTGGTTTCCCACCATCGGATGGCCTGAGGGGAGTGATTTGTGGTTAGGCGGCTGGGAATACACCGTGCTGCCGACGCTTACCGGCTGCTTTACGTATATCGCTACTTATGCAAGGCTGCTGAAAACCTCCATGCTTGATGTCATCGGCCAGGATTATGTACTGACGGCGGAGTCAAAGGGCCTCAGCCAGGGCCGGATTGTGCGCAAACATATTCTGCGCAACTCCTTTATACCGATCATCACGCAGTTGCCGATGTCCATTGCGATGTGTATCACCGGCTCGTTCTTCATCGAAAGCATTTTTTCCATACCCGGTATCGGCCAGTATTACGTGCTTGCGGTGAACAACCAGGATTTGTCTATCATTATGGGCGAAACGGTGATTTTAGCGGCTATGTACATCATCGTGCTGTTTATCACGGATTTGCTGTATGTGGTGGTGGATCCGCGAATCACACTGACTGGGGAAAGTAAATGAGGGGGTGGAAAAATGTCGGAGCTATCAAAGGATCAATTCAAAATCATCGGTTACAAGGAAGAAAATATCAATAAAATAGAGCGCCCCACCATCTCCTACTGGCAGGACGCGTGGCGAAGGCTCAAGAAAAACCCGATTGCAATGATGTCAATCGTGGTGCTGGGTCTGCTGGTTGTCCTGATTATTGTTGGCCCGTACATCCAAAACTACGATTACATCACCATGAATGTGGCGAAAAAAAACCAGGGGCCAACGGGCGCTAACTGGTTTGGCACGGATAATCTCGGACGCGACCTTTTCGCGCGGACCTGGGTGGGCGCGCGTGCCTCCATCCTCATCGCGATTCTAGCCACGGGCATCAAGCTGCTGTTCGGCGTGGCCTACGGGGCGGCGATGGCGCATTTCGGCGGCTGGGTGGATGAGCTGCTCATGCGCATCATCGAAGTCATCAACTCCATTCCGTCACTGCTTTTAACCATTTTGATCATGATGGTGCTGGGGAACAGCTTTCCGGCACTGCTGGTGGCACTGAGCATCACCTCCTGGTGCAACACGGCAAGACAGGTGCGCGGCATGATCAAGCAGCTGCGGGAATCAGAATACATCTATGCCGCCGAGGTTTTGGGCGCCGGTCCGCTGCGCATCATCTTCAAGCATTATATCCCCAACATGATCGGTATTTTGATTCTGGATGCCTCCACGGCGATCCCGTCATTCATCTTCACCGAGGCGGGCCTCAGTTTTCTGGGCATCGGCCTGAAGTCGCCGGATATCAGCCTTGGGGTGCTGATTTCCCTTGGCCAGCAGTCGATGGATTTTTACCCGTATCAGCTGCTGTTCCCATGCCTTATACTGTGTGTGATCGTGATGGCCTTCAATTTGCTGGGCGACGGACTGCGCGACGCACTGGACCCGAAGCTGCGCCGCTGAGCGGGGAAAGGAGAATCATATGGAATCAGAAAAGAGACAGATAGATACTTCTGTTCTCCGGGTGGAAGACCTTCGGGTTTCTTACCATACCTACGCCGGTGAGGTGCAGGCAGTACGCGGCGTCAGCTTTCATGTGGACAAGGGGGAGGCCCTTGCCATCGTGGGGGAATCCGGCTGCGGCAAGTCGGTGACGGCCAAGTCCGTTATGGGGCTGATCAAGCCGCCTCAGGGAGAAGTAAAAAAAGGAAGCGCCATCTATTTTCAAGAGGAAAATATACTGAATTATAATAAGCAGCAGTGGCAGCAATATAAGGGCGGAAAGTGCTCCATCATCTTCCAGGACGCGCTGGCGGCGTTGAATCCCACCATGCGTATCGGTAAACAGATTATGGAGAACCTGCAGATCCATAAGCGCATGTCAAAAAAACAGGCGGCGGCAGAGGCCGTGGAAATGCTGCGCCGCGTGGGGATTCCCGAGCCGGAAAAACGCGCGCGGCAGTATCCCTTCGAGCTTTCAGGCGGCATGCGGCAGCGCGTGATGATTGCCATTGCCTTTGCTTGCGACCCGCCGCTGCTTATCTGCGATGAGCCCACTACGGCGTTGGATGTGACCATTCAGGGGCAGATTCTCGACATCATTAAGGACTTGCAGAAGGAGAAAAACACGTCGGTTGTCATGATCACCCATGATCTGGGTGTGGTGGCCAACATCGCACAGCGCATCGCCGTGATGTATTGCGGCATGATTGTGGAAACGGGCCTTGCGGAAGATATCTTTTACCGCCCGAAGCATCCGTACACCTGGGCGCTGATCCGGTCTGTGCCGCGGCTGGACCTTGAAAACAAGCAGGAGCTTGCGACCATTCCGGGAACGCCGCCGGATCTGCTGAGCCCGCCGAAGGGCTGCCCTTTCAGCACGCGCTGCACATTTTGCATGCCGGTGTGTCTGGAGCGTATGCCGGAGCAGACGCCCTTTGAAGAGGGCCACACGGCAGCCTGCTGGCTGCATCATCCGATAGCGCCGGAAACACCTGTGCCGGTTTTGAAGGGAGGGGCAGCCCATGAAGGAATGTAATCCGATTTTATCAGTTAAGCATTTGAAGAAGTATTACCAGATATCCCGGAGCGCCACGCTGAAGGCGGTGGACGATGTTTCCTTTGACATTTATCCAGGCGAAACCCTCGGCATGGTGGGGGAGTCCGGCTGTGGCAAGACCACCTGTGGACGCACCTGTGTCGGCCTTTACGGTAAAACGGATGGTGATGTGCTATATAACGGCGCGGATGTGCACACGCTGCAGGGGAGCGAGCGCTTCCGGTTCAAACGCGAGGTGCAGATGGTCTTTCAGGATCCCTACGGCTCGCTGGATCCGCGTATGACCGTTGCGGACATCATCGGAGAGGGCATCGATATTCATCATCTTGCAAAAAACAAGAAAGAGCGCCAGGAAAAGATTTACCATTATCTGGAGCAGGTCGGGCTTAATCAGGAGCACGCCAGCCGTTTCATCCATGAGTTTTCCGGCGGGCAGCGGCAGCGTATCAGCATTGCCCGGGCGCTGGTGGTGGAGCCGAAATTCATCGTGCTGGACGAGCCGATTTCCGCGCTGGACGTATCCATTCAGGCGCAAATCGTCAACCTGCTGGTGGATTTACAAAAGCGCATGGGACTGACCTATCTGTTCGTCGCCCATGACCTTTCAATGGTCAAGCATATATCAGACCGTGTGGCGGTGTTGTATCTCGGAACGCTTGTGGAGCTGACAAGCTCTGCGAAGCTGTATGACAACCCCATGCATCCGTACACACAGGCGTTGCTTTCGGCCATTCCGATCCCCGATCCCAATGTGGAGCGGGAGCGTGAATCGCAGAAAATTAAACTGCAATGCGAGGTACCCAGTCCGATAAACACAAAACCCGGCTGCAGATTCCAAGGAAGGTGCCAGTATGCGATGCCGGTCTGCCGGGAGAAGATGCCGGGCCTTGTGGATACCGGCGACAGCCATTTTGTTGCTTGCCATCTGTGCTCCGGAGAGAAAAAGGTATGAGCAACGTGATAAGGGATTGTGGCAAGGCAATGCTCATCGGGCTTATATGCGGCGTTCTGCTCGGCGTTGTGTTTTTTCTCATTGGGCTGCTCACGGGCGGGGGCTCCGTGGCAAGCGGTGCCGAGGCCAGCAAAAGCGGGCTGCTGGTTCTGTGTGCCCTGGGGATGTTCGCCACCGCCGGATTGGTGCTGATGTCGGGCAAAAAACCGGAGCGGTTTGCCGGGAAAAACAGCTGGCGGAAGCATTTTCGTGTGATCGGCTATAAATCAGTCGTGTTTCTTTTCAGTGTGGCGCTGCTGCTGTTGGCAACGGCGGCGGACTTCATAGCACGGGCCGTTTCATGAAGCAAAAAGCTGCGAACAGCTTTTCGTTTTCAGCTTTTTGTATAGTGCGAACAATCGGGCGCTAAATGTGCGCTTCGTAACTTTTCCGCATAACCTTATAAAACTCCTGACAATTTGAAATGATTATCAGGAGTTATTTCTTGTCAGGCAAAAGAGTCGCTGTGATTCGCTCACCCAAATGCTCGGTTTGTTTCTCTCTGAATCAAACTGAGCGAAATAGGGGCCGTATCAGAAAATTGGGTTGTGGAATCCCGTAAGCTGCTCCTCGTTAAATCAGCAAACTCAGCGTACCCGCGACAATCATGCCAAGTCCTGCGACGGAGCGCTTTTTCAGCTTTTCGTGCAGCACAAAATAGCCGAAGGCCACCGTTACGAGAATGCTCAGTTTGTCGATGGGTACAACAATGCTGGCGGGGCCTTCCTGAAGGGCACGGTAGTAACAGAGCCAGGAAAGCCCTGTGGCAAGCCCGGAAAGGACGAGAAACACCCAGCTTCGCCTGTCAATATTTTTGATGGTTCTATGCGAACCCTGTCGAAACACAATGAGCCACGCCATGACAAGCACCACGATCGTACGGATGGCCGTTCCGAGATTCGACTCCACGTTTTCGATGCCTACCTTGCCTAAAATGGCGGTCAGGCTGGCAAACACCGCCGAAAGCACTGCAAAGAAAAGCCACTTGTAGTTCCCGGGATTCTTTACGGTGCTTTCCCTGCGTTCGATCATCAGATAGGTGCCCACACCGATGAACAGCATGGCGCAGATTTTGATAACCGTGACCTCTTCACCTAAAAACAGAAAGGAGAAAAGCATGGTCAGCAGGGTACTGGATTTGTCCACCGGCACCACCTTATTGACATCTCCCAGCTGCAGCGCTTTAAAATAACAAAGCCAGGAGCCACCGGTGGCAAGACCGGAAAGTATGAGAAAAACAAGGCTTTTTGCGTCGATGCTGCCAATAGTGTTTTGCGATCCCACGATGAAAACCATGAGCCAGGCGAAGATTACCACGACAACCGTGCGAAGGGCAGTGGCCAAATTTGAGTCCGTATCCCGGATGCCGATTTTGGCAAGTATCGACATGATGCCGGCAAAGACCGCTGAGCTCAGGGCAAAAAAAATCCACATATAAATCCTCCATAAAAATAATTCAACCGGTCTTGTCATCATCCTGCGGGCAAAAGCAGAGTGGCAGGCTTCTCCTCAGTGGCCTTTACGCTTTTGCTTTTTCTTCTCCTGGTTTTGGGTAAAGCGTTTTTGTTTCTCCTGTTCCCTGTGCAAGCGTGACTGTTTTCCATGTGCTTTTTTTCCTTCTTTCTGTTGTAGCTTCCGTGCCTGCTGTGCGCGAGTTCCGATACCGCCGTACTCCAGCTGCTTTTTGATATCCCGCTGCATGCGCTTTGGGTTTTTCCGTTTGGTGTATGATTTGGTCATTACAATCGGCGGACTGAACCGCAGGCTATGCCAATTTTGTAGCAAGAACCGGTGGACGTCATAATCCTTCGGCTCTGCGCCGAAGACGATGCGGCCTACGGTCAGGCTGCTGCCTTCCCGGCGTTCATAAATCCCCACCCAAAACGGATTTTCAAAAAACACTGTCAACTGACATTCGATTTTTTGCATAGCAATGCTCCCTTGTATCAAGCAAAGAACGGACAACCAAGGGAGGCAGGTTACTGACAGTGTGACTGCGCCCGGACTACCAGCCGGGCTGTGTTTTTATCTTTGCATGTATTTAATTGTTATTATTATACTGGAGAATACAGCTTTGTTCAACTGTGAATTGCCGACTGATTTAAAAGAAACAGAGGAATGATTTGTTACCTTGTAGTGCTGGTAAAAATATGATATCCTAAAAAAGGATTGACTGCATATGAAACAGCAAAAACAAATGTATAGCCAAAGTGCGCAGGAGGACATATGCTTACAGAAAAAGACATACTGCAGACTTTGAACAGAGAATTCCCGCAGAATTTTCGGGCGGTTGAATTTTTTCGGGACGGCGGGAGCCTGTCCTATATCGTTTCGTCGAATGAGGGGAAATGGTTTTTACGGCTGATACGGCCTGAGCTGATGGGAACGGCACTGCAGGCATTGCAAATTCAGCTGTATTTACAAAAGAAAAAATTTCCTGTGCCGGAGATTGTTTTTACAAAAACGGGACGGCCATATGTGGAAACAGTCAGGGACGGCGAAAGCTGTCTGCTTGTATTGTATGAATTCCTAGAGGGCGCTGAACCGTCCGATGCAGATGTCGAGCGTGTGGGGGAGCTCGTCGGCAGGCTTCATCAGGTCATGGAAAGCTATCCCGAACCGCTGAAAACACAGGACAAGCATTTCTTCATCGACCGCTATGTGAGCATCCTTATGGGCAAGAACCATCCCTTGGCGCAGGAGTACCGGTTCCTCGGCGAAAGGCTCTGGGAAAAGGTAAAGGATCTCCCGCGGGGATATTGCCACTGCGATTTGTATCGCGGCAATATTCTGAAAGATCAAGCCGGAAAGCTCTATGTGCTGGATTTTGACACCTCCTGCAATGCCTTTCCGATGTATGATGTCACGCTCTTTTGCAATGAAACGGATTATTTTGCATACAGTGACGTGGGCTTTGAGAAGTCGCAGAGCTGGCTGCGGCGTTTTGTCCGGGGCTACACGAAACATCGAACTCTGACAGAGGCGGAAATTTATGCGTTCTATGTCCTTCACGCGGTTTATCATTACCAGCTTCAGGCGACTATCGTGGAAATTTATGGGGTCGGCTGCAATGAGGCGGATTTTGAAGAAAAGCAGCTGGATTGGCTGCGCAGCTGGCTTGACAAAGCAAGGGAAGCGGTCGGTCTTGAAGTCTGACGGATTTTTGCGGCATGAGTGCTGCCGATAAAACCTGCGAGAATTCGTCCACGGTCTTCTTCAAAATAAATTCCAATGCCATTATTATTTTTGTGTTTTCGAATTTTGCAAAGCTATATTCCAATAAATCTTGGAAGACCATTTTTGGTCCTGTTCCATAATCCGGTCTGTTGTCCGGCATTTCATCTGTTCCGCCGCTTTTTCCCTGAATTTTTCTGCCGATTAATAATTGCGGTCATCAAATTAACCAACACCAAAGCCGGCTGTCAATAAAAAACTGTAAATTTCATTTGCATTCTGCCGGATTTTCGTGTATCCTATATCATGCAGGGGGACTCCACGGAGTTGAGAAGGTAAAACCTGACCCTTTGAACCTGTCGGTTAATACCGGCGCAGGGAGCATATCAAGCATTATGTGTGTTTGAGGCCTTCCCGTGCGGGAAGGTCTTTTTCATTGCGCCGGCTGGGGTTCTGCGGAGTCCGGATGCGAAAACCGGACACTTTGAGCCTGCGCGCTCATACCGCACAGGAGCATGTTATCCATCAGGCGGATGCTTTTTGGTATAGAGCGTCTGTATTTTCAGGAGGAATGAAATTATCATGAAAACTGTACTGAGCATTGCGGGATCTGATTGCAGCGGCGGCGCGGGCATTCAGGCGGACCTCAAAACCTTTTCGGCCCACGGAGTTTTCGGCATGTCGGTCATCGCGTCCGTGGTGGCGGAAAATACCTGCCGGGTCATCGAGTTTCAGGATGTGCGGCCGGATATGATTGAAAAACAGATAGACGCCGTATTTGAGGATATCCCGCCGGATGCCGTGAAGATCGGTATGCTTTCCTGCAGGGATGGCATGCTGGCGGTGGCCGGCAAAATACGGAAATGGAAGCCGAAAAACATTGTACTGGACCCGGTGATGTACGCAAAGAACGGCTGCGCGCTCATGGCGCCGGAGGCCATTGACACGCTGATCCGCAGTGTGGTACCGCTATCGGACATGGTCACGCCCAACATCCCTGAAGCGGAAAAAATGGCCGGCATTGTCATAAAAAACCGCCAGGATATGGAACGGGCCGCTAAGCTGATTCACCGAATGGGATGCAAAGCCGTGCTGGTAAAGGGCGGACACAGTGAGGGAGACGCCACCGATATTTTGTTTGACGGACAGTCTTATTATGCGTTTTCCGCGCCACGCATCGACACGAAGAATACCCACGGCACCGGCTGCACCTATTCCTCCGCCATCGCCTCAAATCTGGCCCTGGGCCTGCCAGTTCCGGAAGCGGTGGAGAAGGCCAAAAAATATGTGACCACCGCGATTGCGCATGCGTTGGAGCTGGGGAAAGGAAACGGTCCGACACACCATTTTTATGACCTATATCAGAATGGGCTGCCGGATCGGGAGCATGCAGGATGAATATTTTTGTTCTAAGCGGTACGTGATTTTAAAAAGCTTCTAGGAGGAGAAAAATGATTTATGACATTACACAATTGCTGGAAAAAATGCGGGCGGAAAAGCCCTTGGTGCACCATATCACCAATTATGTCACGGTAAATGACTGCGCCAATGTCACTTTGGGCATCGGCGCGTCACCGATCATGGCGGATTCGTTTGGGGAGGCCGCTGACATCGCCGGTATATCGAAGGCGCTGGTACTGAACATAGGGACATTGAACGAGCGCACGGTACCTTCCATGCTGTCGGCGGGAGAAGCTGCCAATGCCTGCGGGGTACCGGTGGTGTTCGACCCGGTAGGCGCGGGAGCGTCCGGCTTTCGGAATGAAACGGCTGCACTGATACTGGACACGATTAAAATAAGCGTATTGCGCGGGAATATATCGGAGATACGGTACCTCAGCGGGCTCTCTTCCAAAACAAAGGGTGTGGATGCCGCCGACAGCGATTTGTCCGCGCAGGACGATGTGGCGGCGGTCACTTCATCCGCTGCCAAAAAGCACGGCTGTGTGGTGGCGGTCACAGGCGCGGTGGATGTGATTTCCGACGGGAAAAGGGTGTTGCGTATCGCAAACGGGCATCCCATGCTGTCGGCCTTGACTGGTACGGGCTGCATGTGCTCTTCCCTGATCGGTTCGTTTTGCGGCGTCGCCCCGAATGATCCCCTGACAGCCTGTGCCGCCGCATTGCTGGTGATGGGAATTTCCGGTGAGTTGGCATATGAAAGGGCCGGCGCCGTGGGCAACGGAAGTTTCCGCGTGGCGCTGCACGATGCGGTGAGCCGGATGGATGCGGAAATACTGACAGGGAGGGCCAAGCTGTATGAAGCCTGATGTGGACTACACGCTGTATCTGGTGACAGACAACGAACTGATGAGCACAGACACAGTTGAGGAATCGGTGGAAAAGGCGATTCAAGGCGGCGTAACGTTGGTGCAGCTACGGGAGAAAACGGCTTCAGCCAAAGACTTTTATGAAGTGGCCCTGCGTGTACGGGATATCTGCCGCCGGTACAGTGTGCCGCTCATCATCAATGACCGTGTGGACATCGCGCTGGCTGTGGACGCGGAAGGGGTACATGTGGGGCAGGAGGATCTTCCCGCTGAAGCGGTGCGAAATATCATCGGACCGGAAAAAATCCTTGGCGTGTCGGCCACGAATCTGAGCGAAGCTCTCGCAGCCGTGAAAGCGGGCGCCGATTATCTCGGCGTCGGCGCCATGCAGGCGACCGGCACCAAAAACGACGCGCGCCTGACCTCTCTGCCGGAGCTTCAAAAAATACAGGAGAATTCCGGGGTTCCCGTTGTGGTAATCGGCGGTATCGGGCTCGGTAACGCCTGTGCGTTTGGCCGCATGGCTGTGGATGGCTTGGCAGTGGTATCGGCAATTGTGGCGCAGCCCGACATTGCCGCAGCTGCCGGAGCTTTAAAAGAAGAATTTGTGAAGGGAAAATCCAACCGATGAAAGAGATGTCATTTTCAAGAGGCTTGAAGGGTAAAGCCGATAAGTTATGGGAGGATGGCTACAACCATCCCTTCGTTCAGGAGCTGGGGCGCGGCACGCTTCCAAAAGACAGTTTTCAGTTCTATCTGCTGCAGGATTACCGGTATCTGCTTTCATATGCAAAGGTGTTTGCGCTGGGAGCGCTCAAAGCGGATACGGAAGAGCTGATGATACGGTTTACCGCCATGCAACGGGCTGCGCTTGGCGAGATGGACCTGCACCGGCAATATATGGCGGATTTCGGTGTGACGGCTGAGCAGATTCAGAAAGTGAAGCCTTCGCTTTTCAGCCAGGCATATACCGCGAATATGCTGACCGCCGGGCAGCTGGGCGGCTGTGCCGAAATCATCGCCGCCGTGTTTCCATGTGCATGGAGCTACGCTGATTATGGGAAACGGCTGAAGGAAGCGTATGCGGATAATCTTGCAGAGAATTATTACAGAAGCTGGATCGAAACCTATGCTGACGCCGCGTTTTCGGCCTCTTTTGAGTGGATGTATGATGCGCTGGATGATCTTTGCCAAGAGAAAAATAAAGAAGAACTGCAGAGGCTAGAAGAGATTTTTATTTCAAGCATAGAATTCGAATATCTGTTTTGGGACATGGCATATAAAAAGGAAATGTCGTTTAACCGCTGAAAACGAACTGTCTTCTGGAACAAATTCTAATAAAAAGAGGCTTTTGTTTTAAAAAGAGCTTCTTTTTTTATAGGGAATTCACGGCCCGGCCCGAAATGAAACCCCACATATGAAACAGTATCGCTTACTGTAACACAAAACGGCTGAATCATTTCAGCCAGTAGAAAAAGTCATCTCTTTAGTGGAAGAAACGATCATGCGCGGAAAGACCTCTCGGCTGAAAAGAAGCTTTCATCTGCGCGCAGCAAGTTCTTTTTCCGGAAGTTTGTCGCAGAAGCGACAAACTTCCGGAAAAAGAAAACTGAATCGCACATAAAGAAAGCCACTGTAACGGCATAGCGTACCTGTGCGAAATCTCACTGCCACGGGTTTCTCGACAGTCTGATTTTTTTCTATGGTTTCCGGTTGACATTCCGGTTTCCTTGGTGTATAATTTTGGTGCTGTAAAGAAAAACGCTTTACACTATCTGGAAGGAAGTGGCAATATGGCGAAGGATTTACGCATTACGTTTCTTTTGGACTTTTATGGAGACATGCTTACAGACAAACAGCGTGAGGTCGTGGAAGCCTATTACAACGAGGATCTCTCCCTGGCTGAAATTGCCGAGGACAAGGAGATTACGCGCCAGGGCGTTCGCGACAGCATCAAGCGCGCCGAGCAGCAGCTGCTGGAAATGGAAGAGCGGATGGGGCTTGCAAAGCGTTTCAAGGCCGTACAGGATTCTCTGAGCCTGATTTGCGACTGTGCCCTGCGGATACAGGAAATCAACAACGACAGTTTGAATAATAAAGAGATAACCGCGAATGTGGCGTCCATCATCAGCTGCGCGCGGGCACTCGCAATCGATGAATAGTTAAGGAGAAT
>Ga0153939_1000157_pt1 | contig 23673 bp, 17 predicted proteins | sample TSNJ023MetaG_FD_104734 | JGI IMG/M metagenome (GOLD analysis project Ga0153939, IMG submission 104734) | Attine ant fungus gardens microbial communities from New Jersey, USA - TSNJ023 MetaG | ecosystem: Host-associated > Fungi > Mycelium > Unclassified | place: USA: New Jersey, Brendan T. Byrne... | reverse complement strand
TTGACTACTAGCTTCTACCATTACACGAATAACTGGCTCTGTTCCGCTTTCTCTAAGTAAAATTCTGCCATTATCGCCTAAAGCCGCTTCAATTTCTTTTACTTTACGAATAACTTCTTGATCAGCCTTTGTTGTTGGTTTATCATGAACTCTAATATTTTTTAATACTTGTGGATAAATAACAACATCTTTCACTAATTCAGATAAAGATTTTTTTTGTTCTACCATTGCTTCCATTACCATCAATGACGTAAGTATTCCATCTCCAGTTGTTGCGTGTTTTGAAAAAATAACATGCCCAGATTGTTCTCCACCAATAATATGTCCGTTCTCTCTCATATTAGCATATACATATTTATCCCCAACAACAGTTTTTTCATATTTAATTCCTTTTGCATCAAGTGCTTTAAACAATCCCATATTTGACATAATTGTTGTTACAACGGTATTATTGCGTAATCGATCCTGATTTTTTAAGTATGTCCCACAAGCATACAAAATTAAATCACCATCAATAATATTTCCTTTATCATCAACAGCAATACAACGATCTGCATCTCCATCATAAGCAAATCCAACATCTAGTCCAAAATCCTTTACATGTTGTTGCAATACTTCAATATGTGTAGAGCCACAATTAGTATTAATGTTAATACCATTAGGTTCATCATTAATCACAAATGTATCAGCTCTTAGTGCATCAAATACGCTTCTAGCAATTGTTGAAGCTGCACCATTTGCACAATCTAACCCTACTTTATAATCTTTAAAAGAGCGGGTTGCTAAACTAATTAAATAGGCAATATATCGATTTCTACCTTGTGCATAATCTACTGTTCTTCCAATTCTCTCATTTATTGCTAATGGTACCTCTTCTGGGTATTCATCATCTATATATTGTTCTATTAATTCTTCAATTTCTGCTTCTAATTTATATCCTTCACCATTAATAATTTTAATTCCATTATCGTAGAAAGGATTATGACTAGCAGAAATCATAATTCCACAATCAAAGTCTTCGCTTCTTACTACATAAGAAACAGAAGGAGTTGTGGTAACATGTAGTAAATATACATCAGCTCCAGACGCTGTTAGTCCTGCTGATAAAGCATCTTCAAACATATAACTACTTCTTCTTGTATCTTTTCCAATAACTACTCTAGCCTTATGATTTTTTCCATAATAGCAACCTAAAAATCTTCCCACCTTAAATGCATGTTCTACGGTCAAATCAATATTTGCTTCTCCTCTAAAACCATCTGTTCCAAAATATTTTGTCATCATATCCCATCCTTTTTTGTATTTTAGTTTCTATAACAATATAATTGTTATGGTGCCATTATAACATAGTTTCTAAAAAAATATATTTTTTTTATAAGTATTTACCATGTGTATAAATCCTTAATTAATGAAATCTTCAATACAAGAAATAACATTTTTTACGTTTGATTCATACTTATTTGGAATAAAATTTTTGCTTATTTTTACCATATCATCAATTTGATTGAAGTCTATTAATGGTAAAACATAGCCTTTTTTAGCGAAAGCCTCCATAATTTGCAGCTGGTGATCATTCTTCATTTCTTTATATTTACTTAATCTTGGAGCAACAATTACTTTTTTTTCTCGTTTTAAAGCATTAGTAATAGATCCGACTCCTGCATGCGTAATTAGTAAATCTGCATCATTAATAAGATGATTAATTTCTTCCTGCGTACAAAAATCGAAAGAAGTAAAGTTTGTACTATTAAAAGAGGTATATCCACTTTGTATTATAACTTCATGCTGTAACACAAACTCAGAATTTTCTATTGCTTCTAGCAAACGATGAAATGGTTTATTTTGTGTTCCTAATAGTACTACTATTTTCATTATGGTAACCATCCTTTATATATAGATTTTGGATATAATTTCAACATCTCCTCCCATTGGACTAAGAACAAATCAGCAATTGGATAGATTAATCTTCCTGTTAAACTACGTGTTTTGATATTTGCATATGTTTCAATATATACAACTTTTTTTCTAAATAACTTAGCAATATAGCAAATTCCTACAGCTGTATGTGCACCTGTAGTAATAATATAATCTGGTTTCACTTTACAGAAATAGTAAAAACTTTTTGCGATATTAAAAGGGAAAATAAACATATACTTAAATGGTTCTTCTTTTGTACCATAAGGTAAATAGAATATTTTTTCTTTAAATTGCTCTTTATATTGCAACATAGATTGATTTTTTTCAGTTAAAAAGTAAGAATCGTACTTATCAAACATAGGTTTTAAACAGATTAATTCACTGAAATGTCCTCCAGCTGAAGCAACAAACATGACTTTTTTTTGTTTATTTTTCTGAACATATGCTTTTTCTAGAAAAGATAACCATATTTTCTTAACACTATCAAATGAATATCTTTGTGCAGTATTTTTTGCTGCATCACTAAATGTACGTGGAGAGTTCTTTAATAACCAAATAACTTTATTAGCCATTTCCATAATATCTCTATTATCAATAATAAAGCCATTTTTATCATTGACAATCATATCTAGCGATCCCTTGGCACTGCTAAAAGAAATACAAGGAATTCCATAATTCATAGCCTCTAAAATAACTAGCCCAAAAGACTCATAATGAGAAGTTGTAAGAAATACACTAGTATTTAAATAAATTGCTTCTAATTCATCATGCTTCTTATATCCATGAAAAACAACTGACTTGTTAATATTTAATTCTTCTGCCATTTTTTTTAACTCTTCTTTCAAAACACCATCACCTACAATATTTAATTTTGCAGAAGGTTCTTTTAATAAAACTTTTTGGAAAACAAGAAGTAAGTCATCATATCCTTTTTCTTTCGATAGTCTACCTACTACAGTTAATTGTTTTTTTGTAAGATTTGATGTTTTATCAGAAATAAAGTCAATGCACAATGGCAAGTTCATACAAATTGAAGAATGAATATAAGGTTCGTAATCTTTTTTTAAATAGCTAGATACTGGAAGGAAATAATCAAATTTTTTTGTCCTTCTAGCCACCTTTCTCTTGTATTTTTCACTATCGTAATGATGATTATGCTCCCATGCAATTAACAACTTATTTGCTTGAAATTTTGCTGCAAAACTATGAAAAAATAAATTGGAAGATATAATAATATCAGCATCAATATTTTTAATTGCTTTTTTCATCCCAAAATACTTTTTATATAGCACCATTATCGAAAATGTAGCTTCTTTTATAAACGTCGCTATTTTTTTATGTTTAAGTGCTGTTAAGAGTGCTTCCTTATTCGGAGAAATACTATTGTCTAACACATAAGATACTTTCACTTTTTCATCAATATCAAATGCGGGTTTCTCTTGTAATTGGTATGTATTAATAATTTCAACTTCATATGAATTGGAAAGCATATTTACTAAAGAACAGATAGCTTTTTCAATTCCTCCATATTTCATATGCAACGATAGTATAACAATTTTTTTCATGACAACATAATCTCCTCCTTTTTAAAAATTCATTATGGTAACAGATAATAGAATAACTAGATTTTAGTCAAATGAATGGTTTTATCATTATCTTGGCTATAAGGAAGAATCACTAAATAGATTGATACTGCTGGTGCATTTAAAACATGACCAGCAAATAGAGAAATAGCAATAAATATCAGTAATGATAATAACTGAACCATATCATACTGGTTTCTTTTTATTACTTGATAACAACTATAACCATAAAAAACAATACCGCTTATCCCAATTCTACAAAAAATATCTAAAAAATCTATTTCAATTGTTTTTAAAGGCAAAGCAGAATAGCCCAACCCAAAAATCCAATTTTGGAATCCACCATTTTGCATAATCCGAATAGTATCTGTGAAGAATTGAATGCGCCTACCCATCACAACTTTATCAAATGTATCAATTGATAATAGTTTTGAAAGCGAATCAATGTGATAATAATTTAATGCTACTTTAAGATTATGCCCGACTGGTGTGAACGGAATAATTATTAATGCTAATATAATTATTCCAATACCTACAAACAATATTATTTTTTTATTTTTAATTACTTTCATTATGACAGCTAAAAAAAATATCACAATTACCAACAATGTCCCAAATAACATGACTTTTGTTCCTATTATTAATGATACAAAAATTATGCAAATAGTACTAGCTAATTTAATGAGAACACTTTTTTGATTTTTTAGTTCTGCTAATACAAATGGTAAAATCCCAACTAAAATAGCACTTATCTCATTAGGTGAAACAAACACACTAATAAAACCTAATTTATTATCTTGCACTAAATAACTTGAAGATCCAATATTGAAAACATAAGTAATAATAATAATTAATGCATAAATAAAATATACTTCAAGAAACAATTTATAAGGTAGTTTCCTATTCATATTACTTACAGCAATAAGCATAATTGGCAAATACATAACTTTTAATAATTCTACAATTTCAATTCTCATATTCGCTTGATTGTTGTATTGGATTACTAAATAGAATATAGAATAAAGAATAATTGTTAGTAATGATAATAAAAATTTACTGTCATAAAAAATCAACCAGTAGAGGAAGCTTAACATGATAAATATCCCTCTAATAAACATTCCAAATGAAATATAAGGGAAATTCAACTGTGCTGTTAACACATCAATTACAGGTTGTAACAAAACAAAGAGATATAGAGTATAGAAATATAGATTCTCTGTTTGTTTCAATTTATTAATCATACATATCATTCCTTCGCTACTATAGTACCCATTAAATTATAATATATTTCCACCATTGTTTAAAGGGCAAATATAAAATTAAAATTCTATTTCCTGACTATAAACAATAATGTTTAGAGTTAACTAACTTATTGAGCACAACAGCAGCCAATATAATATGTTATCTACAGGTGTTCACAGATGTTAATAGAATATCTTAAAGTATTACTTTATAATAAATGTAAATAGATTATTTTGATAATTCTTTTATATTTATTTCTTCCTCAAAAATTGATTCCAGTATTTGAATTAACCTTTTCTTATTAAAATTTTTTTCATAATAAGTAAAAGCATTTTTACCCCATTGATCAAGTTGCTCTTTATTCTGATAAATATCTAATATAATATTTGCCAATCCATTAACATCATTTGAACAGGTACAACTTCCGCATTTAGCTTCTTCTATTATATCTTTTACTTCTCCATTAATAGCACCTATAATCGGTTTTCCAGCAAACATATAAGACTGTACCTTCGCAGGCAAAGTGCTATTTACAACAAAGTTATCAATCATAGTAATAATAAAACAATCAGCTACACTATAATACTCTGGCATTTTTGATACATCATGATATCCATAAAACACAACATTATTTAACTGATAATCTTCTTTCAATTTTTCGCAATTTTCTCGACTAAGTCCATCTCCAACAATATGAAACATAATATCTTTATATTGTTTTAAAATATTTGCTGTCTCCACTATTGTTTCGACACTTTGTGCAGGTCCGATATTACCAGCAAATAAAATATCAAAAATATTATTTTCTATATGTTTAGTATTTGCATAATCTTGTTCTGCGTAAGATGGATAATATGTTAATCCTTTATCTTCTGCTTTAATTTTTAATTCATCCTCAAAATAGTTTTTGAAAGACTTAGAGCTTATCAATATACGATCAGCTTGACAATATGACCAAACACTAATTTTTTCTAAAACTTTATATAATAACCCAGTTTTCCCAATAGGACCAGTAGTCACACTTATTGGCCATTGATCCAAGCAATGAATAATAAGCGGAATCCTTTTCATCTTCTTAACCAAAATTGCTGGCCAAGACATAGAAATAGGGGAAAGTTGATATACATAGACAATGTCAAAATCCTTTTTCATGAACAGAGCTTTAATACTAGCAGAAATAGCAAACCAAGCATAATTAATGCCCATCATTATAGTTGTTGTTCCCCGACCAATTAATGAACACCGCTTAATAGTAACATTATTAATTTGTTGTGTACGATTACGCCACCATCGGTACTCTGGATATACTTTTCCTTTTGGGTAATTCGGTAGTCCAGTTAATACAGTAACCTGATGCCCATTATAAGCTAAAGTATAGCATATATCATTGATTCTAAACGTTTCTGGGTAAAAATGTTGGCATACAACTAAAATTTTCATTCTATTCACTCCTTAGCTATTAAACTTTTCCCATTGTTTTTATGTTCTTTATTTACTATGTTTATATAATAAATAAAAATAACGAAAAATAATACTAACATAAATACCATGCTAGCTATATAACAACTAATAGCTTCTGTAACGGAGAAATGGATAATTCTTAATGAAATAACTAGTGAGAATATAATGCACACCAAATAACAACATAATTGAGCATTTTGCCTTCTCATAATCACAAGAAGATTAGAAATCACAGATGTTGCCCCGCTACATGTACCAGCTAATATTACTAAAAATGCTTCTATGCGGTAATTTGTAAAATCAAGCCTTGAATATATAAGTCCCAATAGTTCAGGTAAAATGAAATACGCTATACATGAGCCAACAATCCCACCAAGTACTATCACAGATAATATAATTTTTATGTGATTAGTGAAAGACTTTATGTCTCCCTTACTATAGTTATCCACTAATTCTTTTATCATAGGTTGAATAACAAATTGAGCAAATAACGAGATAATAGAAGCAGGCATTATCAAATTTGTGAAATATCCTTGTGAATAATCATCTAATCGAAAAGCAACAACATATCTACTCATATTTAACATGATGACATTACAAAATGAAAAAATGAACACTTTAGAGGAGTCAAGCATTAACAAAAGAATATTTTTATTATAATTCAATTTGATTTTTTCGATAGACTTAACGTTATAACTATCAAAAATAAACAAAGTGATTCCATATCCTAATACAAAACTGAAAGAAGCAAACAAAATATTTTTTGTGGTTGCATTAACAATCATAAAAGCAATACTACTTATAAGAACTTTTCCAGTCATGGACATACCAATTAAATATAATTTATTATTTTTTTGCAAAACACCATAAAAAGCTTCTTGTATATTTTCAAAAGCACGATAACCAATTAATACTAATAATAATAACCCACTCTCCATATTGTACGGACTGATAAAACAAAAGATTATGGCCAATATAAACATTATCGTATTGGCAATATATTTAAGTGTGGTATAATCACTAGCACTATATTTTTGACTAGTATCGGACACTTGATAAAGTCTTCCACCAAAACTGCCGATTTGTTGAAAAGTTGCAGATAAATAAAAAATAGAAGAAAACACTCCATTTATTTCTACCCCATTCATTTGAGTAACAATAATCGTTAGTAGTAAGGAATAAAAAGAATTTGCTGATATTCCTACAATATTCCATATAACATTTTTAATATGTAAATTATTTTTCATCATTCTTGATCTCTTTTTTCAGAATTGATACTTCTTGAATTAATAGATTTATTTTTGTTGTTTGGCCAGCTATTAAGACTGTTAGAGCTAATATAATAAAAAACATTAAAACAAAAAGTATTCCAACAACTAAATTGGATATCGTTTGAAACCCAAATAAAGATGCGAAGATTAAAAATATATTAGGGAATAAGGCTAAAATGATAATAATAAAACTAGGAATTAGCCAAATAATAGCAAATTTAATAGAGATTCTTCCTTTTCTTAGAATCCAAATTACTGTAAAAAATAATATGAATCCAACAATAATCAACGGAACAACTAAATTACCTAACACGTTTGTACCTCCTTAAACCAACCACCAAGATAGCAAGTATGACATTAATCATAAAATACACACTTTTCCATGATTTTATTGATGAAATCCCAGTTTGCCTTTCATTCATAGAGACTGGGACTTCCTTAACATTGTATTTTTTCATTAATAACTCACAATTTGTAATTGATTCTGGAAACTCTACAGGATAATAATTGGCGAAATCCTGCATGATTTGCTTATTTACAGCTCTAAATCCAGAAGTAACATCGTAAATACGTTGTCCAGTTACTAGTTTAGTCACAGAAGAAATAATTCGAATTCCAATCCTTCTAGCAAAAGAAGATTTGAATTGACTTGCTGTTTTATCTAAAAATCTTGACCCAATTACTAAGTCAGCCTCTTGATTAATCAATGGCTGAATGATAGCTGATATATAGTTAACATCGTGTTGACCATCTCCGTCAAATTGAATAGCAATATCATAATCATTCATTGAAGCATATTTATATCCTGTTTGAACTGATCCTCCGATTCCCATATTATGTACTAAAGATATGACAGGAATTTTGTTTTCCAAACATACATCTAATGTATTATCAGTTGAACAATCGTTAATAACAATGATATCAAACTCAGTATTATTTTTTTTGTTATAATTATATATTTCATTTACAACTTTAAGAATACTACCAGATTCATTATAAGCTGGTATAATTATGATTATTTTCATATAACTCCACCTGTTCATTTCATATTATAATACAATACTATCTCTATTATTTCAACAATTTTTATAAATATGAAAAGGATCAGTGCCAATAAAATATTTTGTTTTTTATACATCTACTTATATTTTTATATGATTCTTTGTTACAATCTGTACTACTTTTAAAACACTACTTTATTATTTTGCATTAGCTCCTCTATTTATTAGCTCTATCCATTTCTTTTTAATTTCTGTCTTAGTAAACTGCTTTATATAACTAGGTAATGCTTTACTATATTGTTGTAATAATTCTTTTTGATTTAATAAGTCAATAATAGTATTGGCCATTTTTTCTTTATCTCTTTGAGGGACTAAAATACCAATTTCCTCATTAATTAATTCTCTTGCTCCACAAGCAGAATCAAAAGCAATGCAAGGAATCCCATAACTCATAGCCTCAATTAATACCAATCCAAAGGCTTCTGTATAAGAGGTCATTACATATAAAGAACTCTCTAACATATATGCCTCTATCATCTGGGGATTTAAAAAACCAGGTGTTTCAATATACTGTTTTAAATCTAAATCATTAATTTTGTTTTGAATTTCTTTATTTTGAAATCCATCACCAATTAAATACAGTTTAATATCTTTATCTTTTTTAACAATAATTTTTACAATATCTATTAAATCTAAAAAAGCTTTTTCAGGTGAAAATCTTCCTATCGATATTATATTTTTTGTTGATAATCCAGCTTTTTTTTCTGGTAGAGAAGCAAGTGCAATCGGTATTAATTGGCAATCTACATTGGGTACTTTATCTTTAAAAAAATTTAGTAATTCTTGTGTTGATAAAACATATGCATCAAATCCTTTTATTGAATCTATTACTTCTTTAATATAAGTTTGATTATTCTGATGATAATTATGTTCTGTAGCTATTTTTACAATCGTATCATCACTACAAAATTTAGATATTAATCGATGATGAAAATTCCTAGTTGTAATAACTATATCCGTTTTAAGATTTTTAATCTCATTTTTATTTAAAGCTATTTCTAAATACTTTAATTTCATTCTCCTTATTAATTCTTTACTTGCTTTAATTAATCTAGCTGATTTAATTAATTCCTTTAAAGAAACATCATCTGGTTTTTCGTGTATTAAATATCGAATTTTTACATTATCGGGGAAAGCAAAAGCAGAAATCGGTAAAGATTGATAAGTTATAACAATATCAATCTCAAAATCTTGATATAACATTTCGCATAATGTTGACACATATCGCTCTATTCCTCCATAGTCATTATTAATAGAAAATATTGTTATTTTCTTCATCTTACTTTCCTCCGATTTTATTGTATCCATAAGTAAAGAAATTCCGCTTTATAAATGATAAACTATTTTATCATACCTATTGTTCTTCTTATTTTTTTTAATACTTTCATAATAGTTTTTTTTATTCCTTCATGCTTAATAGAATTCGTTATTTTAGAGTAATATTTCTGAAAAATATTGCTTTTTTTGTTTATAGCCGCTCCCAATTCTTTACCAATTAAACCTTGAGATAAAAGAAATAAAGCTTCATCACAGTGATAATATTCTTCATCATTTATCACATACTTCATTAATAATCTATAATCAAGTGTTGCTATATTTCTTTCATCAATGAATGATAATATCTGATTTATTCTGCAAAATTCTCTATCCTTTTTCATTTCCAAAAGAAGTAGCAAGCAACTATTCCACCCAAATGGTTTTTGGATCTTACTCATTTTTTGTGTTAAATATCTTTTATCAATCATTAATGTTGATGCCATCACTAATTGATAGAAAAGATGCTCAATAGTATTCATTTGATCAAATCGATTATCATTAACCGCTTTTCCAATAGAAGAAAAGTTTGTATATGATACAAATGAATTTGATAACTCGATTTCTGACAATTGCATATTAAGTTTTGTAGAATCCCAGTAATCTCCAGCAAGTAAAAAACAGACATACTCACCTGACGATGCTTGAATTGCATCAGCTATATTTTTAAAAATTTTGTTTGTTGAAGTTGAAAATATTTCTGATCCTTCAATCTGTGAGTTTCCCATTGTAACAAATAGTAATTCGTAATTCTGATATGTTTGTGAATGTACACTCTCCATCGTTTTTTGATAATCTTGTAAAGGAAAAAGAACAATAATGATACTAATCAAACTAGTACTTTCTTTTTGAAAATAATCGTTTCGGATATCAGCTTGCTTTTTTTGGCAATATTCTAGCGATTCATTATAAGGCGTACCTATAAAAAATGTAGTCATCTTTCCATAAAAAGCATATGGTGAACCTTCCAATCTTACCATATCTTCTATAGAAAGATCTCTCAACATTTTTATCCATAATTCATTACCTTCTATAGCCACCTTAGGACTAGTATTTGATACTTGTGCTGGATGATAACGTGAATAAACCAGTGTTTCCTTTAAGTGGATAGGTACATAAGTTTGAAACATTTTATACCATAAATCATAATCTTGTGTGCATTTTAAGTTAACATTAAATAAGCCATAATCCAAAAAGGCTTGCTTAGGAATTAATAGAGTTAATCCATTAACCGCACCTAATAGTAAACTATATTCTGGTTTTTTCATTAACTCAATATGATTCTTTTTACATTCATTTACAACTTTTGACTTACTATCAATCAGATAATAATCTGAATACAATATTACCTTCTTACCTAGTAGGTTATTATCTACTAAATAATCAACCTCTTTTTCAATCTTATTAGGTAGATATGCATCGTCATGGCTAAGCCATGAGAAATACTCTCCACTCATTTTTCTAATCCCAAAATTTAGGGCTGTTGAAACCCCACCATTTTCTTTCTCAAAATAATTAATTTTTTCACCATAAGAAAGAGCAATTTCTCTTGTTTTTCCATTATCATTGGATCCATCATTAATCACTATTATTTCTAAATTATCATAGGTTTGATTTAGTGCTGAGTCAATAGCCTCCCGAACATAATTTGAACCATTATAAACTGGTATAACAATTGTAACTAAAGGTTTATCTATCATTATTATCCCTCATCTTTAAACTCTTTGTTGTATACAACAAAATCTTTTTACCGACATAAAATAAAATTCTTAATTCTTCTTAATATTTTATATAAAATAACAATTACTTTTAATATAAATGTATCCTTATATTTTCCTGACTTCAAAATATACTTAAGTTGTTGTCTATCATTTTTTAATAACTTCAAATAATAAATTAATGAATTTCCAGTTGTTTTGTATGAATTAATAATCCTTTTTTCATTATCATGAATCTCTTTTTTGTAAACAATATCGCTATAATGATTTAAAATGTTTTGAACCTCGTCTAAGGAATAATCAATTTTTTGATTTCTATCGATAGCATTAACATCATAATTAACATTAAGAATTTCCCTACTAAAAAGTTTGTTTGAAATCTTACTCAATCTTTCCAGAAGGAATCTAGCAGAATTAGAATTAGTTGTAATTGGTTTATTATCTGTATAACTTTTATATGGTCTGTCCTTATAACGATTATATACTTCTTCATATAAATCAAGAATCCTTTGATTATAAGTGTTTAAATCATAATGTTTTTCTGCTAATTTTCGACCTAAGTTTCCTCTTTTTATTCGTTCTTCATCATCCTCTACTAACCATTTGATTGCTTCCATTAAAGCATGCGAATCTTTATTTTTTACCAATACACCACATTTTGGAGCAAATGTTACATGAGGTAATGCAGAATTATCAAAAATAATAATAGGTTTAGAAGATGCCATTGCCTCAATTGCCATTAATCCAAAACTTTCCCCTTTTGAGGGCATTAAAAAGACATCACAAGCAGCATATGCTTTTACCATATCCTCATCTTCAATATGTCCTAAATCAATAACATTATATTTGTGTTTTAATCCATCCAATAATCCCACTTCGCTACAACTTAACAAAGTGATTTTTCTATCTGTTTTCATTTCATGTAATGCTTTTACAATATATTCTGTCCCTTTCATCGCTTTTTGTGCTCTGAAAAACAAGACAATATGGTCATTTGGAATACGAAAATTAGCTCTTGCTTCTATTTTGCTTATTTTATTATCAAATTTATTTAAATCAATACCAAAAGGAATTACATGTACATTTTTAAAATGCTTTGTAATAGAACTAGTCTTTAGTAAATCAAGCATATAGGGTGTAGTGACAATAAGATCAATATCTAAATTTCTAAAAACTTTTTCTTTTAATTTATATAATGATGCACAATTATCTTCCCAAAAAGGGAACAAATTATCTAAATGTGGACAATTTTTGCATCCTTCTTTCCATAATTCGCATTCTTGAGGATACACACAACGCCCTGTAAATATCCAAGGATCATGAATTGATAAAATAGATGGTTTATTATTCATTAATTCTGGTAAAGAGTTTAATGATAACTTTGTGTTATGAATTAAATGATAATGGACAACATCTGCCTCTTTATATAGGTCACTATTTTTCAATGACGGAGAAGTTAACGATAGCTGAGAATGTACAGATAATATTTTAGATTCCAAATCAATTAGACCATTTTCAAGGTATAAATCCATTTCATTTTTAAAATAATGATATACATTGTCACTAGTTGAAGTTTTAAAGGCAACTAATTGTTTGGCACTCCAAGGCGTATTCTCATTTATTTCTAGTTGTAAATCGTAACCATTAAATCGCCTCCCAGGTAAATCCACGTTATTTATTTCTAATATTTTAAGTTTCTTTTCTCTAGAATACTCGATCTTTAAAGCATTCATAAATTTATCTTTACTACTAGAATAACTGAAATTTTGATAGGCTAAAAAGCTGTTATCAATGATTTGCTGATATTTATTTTCATAATTATCTATAATATCTTGAATTGTAGTGACAATAGTATCTACATTAAGTGTATTCAATAAATAGCCTGCATTATATTTTTCTATGTATTTATAAGGTGAACAATATTCAGGTCCATGTACAATAATCGGAATCTTGACCGATAAATAGGTAACCAACTTACTTGGAAATGATAGTTTGGAAACACTCTTTAAAGCATCTTCTTCTGAAAAAAAGTATGGACAATACAATAAATCAGTTTTAGCAAGTTCATTTACCAATTCATCCTGCGGTAGATGTTCGTGAATAACAATATGATTTTTTGAATAACGTGATAAATCAATATAGTTTTCATTCCACATTCCATAGAAATAGAAAAAGATGTCTTTATCTTTATGTTTCCACTTCATTTCCTCAAAGGCATCTAATAATTTTTCTGTTTCATCCTTTGAATATATTTGTCCAGAAATAGCTACAATAAATTGATTGCTTTCATGCAAAACTCTTGGGACCATTCGTTTTGTGCTTGTTATTATATTTGTACAAGAAATCCCATACTCGGCTTCATAAGTCAATGACATATTATCAGAAGCAGTGATACAATGTTCTGAATTTTGAATCATTTCATGGTATGCTTTTTTTGTACGCAGTTCTCTCTCTGTATCAAATTCATGAACAAGCATCCACCAATCAATTGGATCCCAAATTTGAACAATATATGGTATTTTAGTCTTTTCAAAAATAGCATTCATGACAATTGTCATGACTTCTCCTTGTGCTGTACACCATATTTTCGTAATATTGTTTTTATTTATAAATTTCAAGCATTCAGCTACTTTTTTATCAATTGTTTTAAGATATCTGCCATAACTTTTATTACTATGTTTTAAATTTTCACTTGGCCGATTGGTTACTATCAAATTCATCTCAACTTTTATACTTTCATCAAATTCTGGCTTTAATTCTGGATTCATAATGCAAAAACAATGAAAAGGGATTTTCTCCTCAACCACCATTTTTGCTAATTGAAGAGATGCAATCCCACCAGAATAATTTTTACAAGGCGGAACATCACATAATAAAAGTATATTTTCTTTGCTACTATCATTTATCTTCATAACTTTCCCCCTTATATTTTTAATGTTTTTTCCACGTTCTTGTATTTATAATACCTATGTAACTATTAATAATTTTTACTACTTTATCAGAAACATTCGTATCTTGATAATCATTTACCATAATATTATCTTTATCAATCGCTGTTTTCGTCGCAATTTCAATAGCATTAATCATACTATCTTTATCAATACCTCCTAAAATGAAAGTACCAGCCTCTAATCCTTCTGGTCGTTCTGTACTTGTTCTTAATGAAACACCTGGAAAATGAATGATACTTGCTTCTTCAGATACTGTTCCACTGTCAGATAATACACAAAAAGAATTTTTTTGGAGAGCATTATAATCAATAAAACCAAGTGGTTCTAAATTTCTTATCAAAGAATTAAATGTAATCTTTTCTTGTTCTATGCGTTTTTTAGTTCTAGGATGTGTTGAAAAAATAATTGACTTTTGATAGTACTCCGCAATTTCATTTAATGAACGACATAAAATCTCGAAATTGTTACCAATATCTAAATTTTCTTCTCTATGTACACTTACAACAAAATAATTATTTTTTTCCAATCCTAATTTTTCTAAGATATCCGATTGATTAATTCTATCCATGTTTTTTTGGATAATTTCTGTCATTGGTGATCCCGTAACATAAACATCATCAGTACGTTTACCCTCGCTGATTAAATACCTTCTTGCATTCTCAGTATATGCTAAATTAATATCACTTAAATGATCAACCACTCTTCTATTAATTTCTTCTGGTACATTAAAATCAAAGCATCTATTTCCAGCTTCCATATGAAAAATAGGTATTTTTAGTCTCTTTGCAGAATATGCAGCCAAGCAACTGTTTGTATCTCCTAAAATTAACAAAGCATCAGGTTGTTCTTTTTCCATTACTTCATAACTTCTTGAAATAATTTTACCTACAGTTTCACCCAAATGTTTTCCAGGAGAATCTAAATAATAGTCTGGATTTCTAAGTTCTAATTCTTTAAAGAAAACTTCATTTAATGTATAGTCATAGTTTTGACCAGTATGAACTAAAACTAAATCAAAATATACTTCAATTTTTTTTATTACTTCTGATAATCTGATTATCTCTGGTCTTGTCCCAACAGTAACCATTACTTTCATTTTTTTCATTTTTACACCTCGCAATAAAATGTATCTGGATTTAATGGATCAAAAATCTCATTACACCAAATAATTAAGATCATTTCTTCCTCACCAATGTTCTCTATACTATGTGTATACCCTGGCAACATTGTAATAGACTCGATTGCCTCCTCACTAACTAGATACTCGAACACTTCAATTTCATCAATCTTTCTTAATTTAATTTTAGCTTTACCCTTTACTACAATGAATTTTTCCATCTTAGTATGATGATAATGATTACCTCTTACAACTCCTGGTTTAGATGTAGAAATAGAAACTTGACCAGAACATTGAGTATGAAGTAATTCAGAAAATGAACCACGTTGATCAACATGCGTTTTCATTTTATAGGAAATATCTTTTAATGGCAAATAGCTAGTATAGGTTGCAAACAGTTTTTTTGTAAATTCGTCGCCCGTTTGAGGAACTTCTAAAGAATCCATTGTACTTTTAAATGAATATAACATTTTAGTAAGCTTCTCCAATGTAACGACATATACTGGTTTAATATAGTGAATATCCTCTTTCTCAGCTTTCCCATGTAGCATAATAGTAACAAATGTTTTAACAATATCATCAATATAAATAAGTTCTAATTTTGTACTTTTATCGTTGATCTTAATATCCATATTATTCGCTATATTATGACAGAAAGTTGCAACAACTGAATTATAGTTAGGACGACACCATTTTCCAAACACATTATGTAGTCTGAAAATATAAGCGTTTGGATGCTCTTTTATCTTTTCTTCAGCCATCCGCTTACTTTTACCGTAATCATTTTCTAATTCAGCTTGAATAGTCGAAGAAAATATAATTGGCGTATTTTTGTTATTTCTTCTTAGTATCTCCACTATTTTACTAGTTAAATCACTATTTCCAGTATAAAATTCTGCTTCATTTTTTGGTCGATTAACACCAGCTAAGTGAAAAATAAATTCACTTTGTGAAAGCATCTGTTCCAATTCTAAATCGCTATTTTCTATATCAAATGCCAAAATTTCTATATTTTCTACTTCGCTTAATCTAACAATTAGATTTTTGCCAATAAACCCATTTGCCCCAGTTACTAATACCTTCATTTTATCACCTACTTAAATAAGTCTAATTTCAATAAAAGTTGTTTCATCCCATCAATATCAAGGCGAGTTGTATTATGAGAATGATATTCTTCAATACTATTTAAATCAGCATTACCAATATGTTCATATTTTTGATAATTTAAATTTCTATTATCAGCAACTATACGGTAATAGTCGCCTAAATCTATCGCATTCACCATTTCTTCTTTAGTAACCAACACTTCATATAGTTTTTCACCATGTCTTGTTCCAATCTGTTGTATTTCTAATTGATAGTTTTTAAGTTCACTTACTGCTCTTGCTAAAACATCAATTGTAGCTGCTGGTGCTTTTTGCACAAATAAATCTCCTTGTTCTCCATGCTCGAATGCATACAATACTAATTCTACTGCATCCTCTAAAGTCATCATAAAACGTGTCATTTCTGGGTTTGTGATAGTTAAAGGAAATCCTTCTGTAATTTGTTCTAAGAATAATGGGATAACAGATCCACGACTAGCCATTACATTCCCATAACGGGTTCTGCAGATAACAGTTTGATCAGAACGAAGATTACGCCCTTTTGCTACAGCAACTTTCTCCATCATTGCCTTACTCATTCCCATAGCGTTAATTGGGTATGCCGCTTTATCAGTGCTTAAGCAAATTACCTTTTTTACATCATGATGAATGGCTGCATCCAATACATTATTCGTCCCACTAACATTTGTTTTTATGGCTTCCATAGGGAAAAACTCACATGAAGGCACTTGCTTTAATGCTGCAGCATGGAATACGTAATCTACCCCATCCATGGCATCTTCAATACTACCATAATCTCGAACATCACCAATATAAAATTTCAACCTATCATCTTTATATTTAATACGCATATCTTCTTGCTTTTTTTCATCTCTAGAAAATATCCTAATCTCTCTTAGTTGAATATCTTCTCTAATAAATCTTTCTAATACAGCATTCCCAAACGATCCTGTTCCACCTGTAATTAATAATACCTTATTTTCAAAAATATTTTTTTCCATTTTTTTCTCCTTTATCATGACTTAAATGATACTTGATTAGAATTCTACTCATCCTAATTCTCCTACAGATTCGTATTATAAAACAGTATAATCCGCACAAAATTCATGTGTTATTATATCACAAATATATCTAATATGACAAACAAATGATAACAAAGGATAGAGTAAATCTTGAACAATCAAAAAAGATTGTTTCTTAATCTCTATCCTTTTATCATTGTTTTATTCTGATTGTTAACTTCTATCATCAACTCACTAGATAGTAAAAAACTTGAGCACTATTGTAAATAAATATTGATACAATTCCTCTGTTAAATCGGTTGAAAACTGCATTCAATTCATTCATTCCTCTAAGTGTTACCCAACTTAATAAGGAATAGAAAAATTTCTGAGACAACGTAGAAAAAAAGTCCTCAAGGATGATAGGACGGCAACTAAAGTAACTTTGATTCAATTATTTGTCTGCACTTTTCTCTCCCTATATTCTTAATTAAATTCTTGCTATTTTTATTTTTTATTCAACTTTTGAAACAGAAATTTTATCATTACTAAAATCTAATTTGTAAAGCGTTCTTTCTTGAATACCATCTTCGAAAATTTCCCCATATATAGATAAAAATTCCTCCGTTACTCCATAAACATAAATATAACTTTCACCCTGATTATTTTGCATATCTTCTATATATTTTTTTTCTTTATCATTGATAATTTCATAAAGTTCCAAAACTTCTTTATTTTCTAAAAACTCCTTATACTCTTGATAAGTTGTTGATTTTTTCCATTTAGGCAAGAAATATAATACAAAAGGAAAAGTAGAATAGTATAGGACAGCAGAATCGTTATCAATCTCTCTTACAATATAAACAATATCTTTTTCGACATTGACATAATTTAATATTTGTTCTGTTGCTAAATCATAAGGTTCCCTATAATCGATAGATTCAGTTCGATAACTATGATCTAAAAAATTTGAAATCTGCCATGAGGCTGGTCCAAACTGAGATAGAACAATCAATATAGCTAATGTAACATAATTAAACTTTTTTACTTTGTGAAAATGAATCACTAAAAATAAACCTAAAAATAAACAAGCTGCCACTACAGTGAAGAAATATCTACGTAATGCTTCCAATGATATAAAGATTGAAGCCATAGTATCAACAACTAAAAATAAAAAGATAACATAAATAAAACAACAGAATAAAAATAAAAGGACCATGATGATTGCTCTTACATATTTTTTAAAAAATTCTTTTAAAGAAAGATTGTAATTCTTATAGATAAGAAGAGCAATACCTAGGACTAAGAAAATAATAAGACAAGATTCGTATTCTTTATAAATCAGAATAATTTTATCAAAATAAAGTACTGAATTCGCTAAAAATTCTTTTGATGTCAATTTTCCAAATAACCCAATGGTTTCTGATGAATCATACCACATAAGATCTAATGCATTGACACAAATCTGCCATGAAATATAGGTAAACAAAGACATAAAAACAGGCAAAAAGGTTAGCAACAATTCTTTATAATTGATTTTTGAAAATATATCTTTAGTAAAATGAATATTAATTTTAATTGAAAAATGTTTTTTAAAAAATAATAAATCTATAAAAATAATAAAAGCTGCCAACACAATTAATACGAGTCCATTGGCCTTATTATTTGCTAAAAAAAAGCAAATTAATGATAGGTTTATTATTGTAAATAAATCATAATCATTTGTAAAATAATAATAAAGTATGTAGCTAAAGGCTATTCCAATAATAACATCAACTAGGATAGTATAATAAACGGAAGGCCACATATACATTGATATAGGTATAATAAATATAACAGCAGCTCGCATAACAATCTCAAATATATCTTTAATTTTCAAATCTCTTAAAACAGTGCATGCCATAGAAAAATACAAAATTCCAGTCGACATTAACACTAAACTCTCTGAATAATTAAAATTATTTTTAACTAGGAAATATTGAAATATTCCTGTCGCTGATTGATAGTGTTTTGCTAGCATCGGATAACCAGAAAATATGTATAGTTGATTACTTTCAAACATTATTTTACTCTGCAATCCCCAGGCAGTAAACTCATCCAAACACATCAATACACTTCCATTTACATAACAAAATAAAAATAGCAGTAGTGCAACATATACAACTAAACCAATACTTACACAATCAAAGACCTTTTGTTTATCCGTAAAAAGAATATAGCCAGTATATATAGTTGTAATAACAGTAATGCCATAAATTACATATAATCCAATTATTAGAAGTCGAAATATTCCAAAAACATACAATATAAAGATAATTGACATAATAACAAAAGGAATACATTCTACTGCTTTCTTTTTAAAGAATAATCCTATCGTTATCGATAAAATTAAGATAATAGCAATACTAATCAACATTTAATTTACCTACATTAATATGCATAATGTATCTCCTTTCCGAAATTTAAATAAATAAAGTTTCATTACAAACCATTTTATCTTCTTTATGAATCATTATTGTCCTAATTGTGTTTCATAATATTTTTGACAAACTTCATCTGTATCGCCTGACATAACAATCTTTCCATGTTCTAACCAGATTACCCGATCACATAAATCTTTTATTGATTGAATAGAGTGTGATACATAAAGAACAGTTGTCCCACCTTTAATCATTTCAAGCATTTTATTTTTGCTTTTTTCTTGAAATTTCAAATCACCAACGGATAGTATTTCGTCAACAATTAGTATTTCAGGATCTACTATTGTTGCTATGGAAAATGCTAGCTTAGCAGACATTCCAGAAGAAAAATTCTTTACTGGAACATTAATGAACTCACCTAATTCAGAAAACTCAACAATATCATCAAATTTTTCCTCAATAAATTTCTTGGAATAACCCAAAATAGCACCATTTAAATAAATATTTTCTCTTGCAGTTAATTCAAAATCCATTCCCGCACCAAGTTCAATCATTGGAGCTATAATTCCATCAGATTCTACACTTCCTATTGTTGGTTTCATTACTCCACTAACAATTTTAAGTAATGTGCTTTTTCCAGCACCATTACTTCCAATAAAGCCAACTACCTCACCTTTGGCAACGTTCAAATCAATATCTTTTAAAGCCCAAAAATCTATAGCTTTCGAGATCTTTTCTTTCTTAAAAAAGCGGATAAAAGCTTCTTTCATAGAAAACGATTTCTCTATTCCAAGATTAAATTTCATTGAAACATTTGATAATCTTATCATTATATTCTCCTCCAAACATTACGCATAGTAAATAAATTTATTTTGCTTCGCTCTAAAGGCAAAACAGCCAATTAACGCTACAATTATCGCTGTTGCTCCACAGATAACAAACGAAATTAAAGGTGGAGTAGCCCCATCTAATAAAATTATTCTTGTAAAATTAATATATTGATAAAGTGGGTTAAGTTGTAGTAATCCTAGTAAAAAAGGATCAAATGTATTTTTAGCTACATAAAATATTGGAGTAAAATATTGCCAAATAAGTACAATAATACTATATAGATGAAACATATCTCTTAAAAATACAGATATGGTTGATATAATCAAACCAATCCCAAAGGAAAACAAAATTAAGCAAAGAAGTGCATATGGAATAAATAAATAATTCCATGTAATAGGTGCTCCTGTAAGCAATACAATTAACAGCAATGGTATAATAGATAAAAATAGGTTAATAGAAGCAAACAAACATTTAGATAAAGGAAAGACATACTTTGGAATGTACACCTTTGTCATTAATTGAAAATTATCTACAATGGAAACCATTGCTAAGTTTGTTGCTTCACTAAAATAATTAAACATAATCAATCCAGATAATAAATAAACTAAGTAATTACTAATTCCTTCTATATTAAATTTTAATACTTGTGAAAATACAACTGACATTACAGACATCATTAGCAATGGGTTCAACAAACTCCACAATACACCTAAGATAGAACGTTTGTATTTAACTTTAAAATCTCGCAAAATCATTTGCTGCATTAAAAAAAGATATTTTTTAAAATTTATTAACATTAGCTTAATTGCCACAGTTACTACTTCCTTTCTTTAGTAAATTATTATTTACTTTAAATCTTGACTCTAAACAAACTGTATTATATCAAAAACAATATCTTGATGCAATATAGTTCTAGTAATGAATCCTTCGATAGAACCAACAATATATCAATGTTCTAATTTTACTTTTTTCAATCCACGCCTTTGCTCTATCTCTTTTTGTAAAATAAAAATTTTCTCTGTATTTATAAACTTTAACTTCTAAATAATTAAAAGCCTCATTAATGAATTTGTTTCGCGTTTTTTTATCTTTTTGGTATCGTTGTTGAACAGTATAATCAGTGAGTTTATTAATAATAATATAATCTATATATTTTTTTGCCCATTTTTCTTGTTGATAGTAATCTATCATATAATCTAAAGATTTAAAAATATCAAATACTCTATCATCCATCGTTGTTGTTTCACTATCTTGCTGTTGCACAAAATAGTTTAAACATTCCTTTACATGACCAATTCGTTTTGCATCTAATAATAGCATAGAAACCAATGGTAAATCTTCATATTTAATCGTCTCAGGAAATCTTTTTTCTGGTTCTAAAAAAAGAGTAGATCTCCACAGTTTATTACAAGGCCCAAAATTGATTTCCACTAAAAGCTCTGGATATTCCTTTAATGAGGTAGTCTCAAATGGGGTAATTTGATTTTTAATATGTATAGTATCTGCCTCTACTACATAATAATCACATACAACAATATCTAAATTATCCAATGTTGCTTTATTGTATAGTAACTCTATGGCATCATTTCGCAAATAGTCATCGCTGTCAATAAACATCAAATATTCGCCAGAAGCTTTATCAATCCCAATATTCCTACTTTTACCGATTCCTTGATTTTTTTGTTGTATAAAGTGCAATCTTTGATCTTGAATACTTTGCAAATACATATCAGTTTGATCAGTAGAACCATCATTAATAACAATTACTTCTATATCTGAAAATGTTTGCTTAAAAATAGAATCTAGACACTTTTTTAATTCTTTTAGTCGATTATATGATGGTATGATCACGCTAACCTTTGGCATAATATCACCAAAAACATAATAAATATCAATTATGTATCCTTTCCATAAATTTATCACCCTAAATAAAGTAATCACATGCAAAATATATACATTAAGTTAGTCAATATTATAGCTCATTTACTATTTAGGTGCAACTTCTTATATCATTTTAATGGTTTACATTTTTCTAATAAAGCCAGTTACCTCAGTTGCTGAAATCTGAATTTCATCTATCTAAATTGTTTACAGGATAAATTTTCACTTCATCATTTTCAATATTTATTTCGAATAAATTACCGTTCAATTCTTCATAATTATACCCATCTACAAGTTTACTGTATTTATCAATTATTTGTGAATCGATATTTGCAAATAAAATATGAGTATACTCTTTTTCTTTTAAAAATTCTATTATTTCTTGTTCACTTAAGTTATGTGTCCATATATCACCTTCATAATAGGGATCTCCTAAACTCCAATTTGAATAACTTGATTTTATTGGTGCAATTAAATACCTTATAAAGTGAAGATGTATCCCATTACTATCTTGATATATTATATAAACATTATCATCTTTATCTAATAAATTAGTCACTTCATTAGACAAAGAAACAATTTCTGGAGGAATAGTACTTACCTTAGAATTATTTGGAAACAAAACAGTATTAAGATTTACAGATGTCACCGTAAAAGCTAATATAATTAATAATAAAGGATATGTAATACCTTTTTCTTTTCCATGGGCTATAGCAGCAACTATAGCTAGAAAGAAAGCTATTAAATAAGTTCCGATATATCTACTGTAACTTGCTAAACCTCTTCCTTCATATTCAAT